>JAESGR010000021.1_pt1 | contig 362731 bp, 329 predicted proteins | sample 9269771 | NCBI WGS metagenome assembly JAESGR01 (sample SAMN15739572, study PRJNA653492) | algae metagenome | isolation source: Chroococcus sp. CMT-3BRIN-NPC107 and co-occurring heterotrophs from well... | place: USA: Clark Mountains Wilderness, California | collected 2010-04-18
GACGATCGTCCCTGCCGACAGGGCCAGCAGCACCGCGAGCGGGTGCAGCCGCAGGCTGCGGCCGAGCACGACGGGGGCGAGCAGGTCGCCCTCGAGCTGGTTCACCGCGATGACCACGCCGACGACGATCAGTGCGGACACAGGTCCGTTGCTCACCAGCGCGATCAGGGCGGCGAGGACGCCGGCCACCGTGGCGCCGACGATCGGCACGAACGCACCGATGAAGACGACGACCGCGAGCGGCAGCGCCAGCGGCACACCGAGGATCGCCAGTGCTCCGCCGATGACCACGGCGTCGACCGAGGCGATGATCGCGGTGCCGCGGACGTAGCCACCGAGCACGTCGACGGCACGGTCGCCGATCACGGCATAGCGACGGCCGTTGCGGGCCGGGAGGAACTGGCGGGCGAACGCCCAGATCTTCTCGCCGTCCTTGAGCAGGAAGAACAGCAGCACCAGGCCGAGGAAGATCCCGGCGATGACCTCGACCAGGAGCGTCGCGCCCGACAGGGCGCCGGCCTGCACCTGCGGGCCGGAGAGCACCTCGCCGGCCGAGCCGCGCAGGTCGTCGATCTGCTGCTGGCTGATGTCGAGCGGTCCCTCGGTGACGAAGCGCTGGAGCTCCTCCAGCCCGCTCGTGGCGCCGTCGCGCAGCTCGCCCCACTGGCTCCTCACCGCCGAGCCCACGAGGTACACCAGGCCGCCGAAGACCACGAGCCCGCCGATCAGGGTGAGCCAGACGGCGAGCATGCGAGGCACGAAGCGCGACAGCAGCTTCACCAGGGGAGCCGCCGCGGCGGCGACCAGGACGGCGATGAGCAGCGGGACGACCACCAGGCGCAGCTGCACGCCCACCCACACGGTCACGACGGTGATGGCGAGCACGAGCAGGATCTGCGCGCTGCGGGTCGCTGCGCGGCCGAAGGAGTCGCGCCACAGGTTGCGGCTCTGCAGCTCCTCCTTGCTGGCGACGGCCGGCGGGGTGCCCAGAGCCTGCTCCTGCGTCACCGGGTGCGAGGCGGCGGGGCGGCTCTCGGTGCGGCTCCCGGTACGGCTCTCGGCCGTGGTCGTCTGTCGCCCGAAGAGTTTCACGGCGCCGAGCCTGCCACGGGGCAGCGGGTCCGGCCTCTCAGCAGCAGGACCGCAGCGGCACCGCAGCAGCACCGCAGCGGGGACGCCGCTGCCCCGGACCAGGACGGTCCGGGGCAGCGGGGTGAGGGGCCTCATGGGGCGGCGGAGGTCAGAACCTCAGCTGCCGCAGGTACTCGTAGCCCACCTCGGCCGTCTGGAGCGGCGTGACGTCCGGGGTGTCGTTCTCCACGATGTACTCGCGCACCGTGTGCTCGGCGAAGATCCGGGCGAAGTCGATCGTCCCGGTACCCAGGTCGGCCATGTCGCCCGGCGTCGCGCTGGTCTCGGAGTGCCGGTCCTTGACGTGGTACTGCAGCACCATCTGCGGGGCGTCGTGGATGACGTCGATGGCGAACTGCACCGGGTCCGCGGCGCCGACCCCGACGCCGCCCGTCACCGCCCAGTACAGGTCGACCTCGAGGTGCACCAGGCGCGGGTCGAGGGTCTCGGTGAGGATCTGCCACGGCGTCGAGCCGTCCTCGAACTCGGTCGTGAACTCGTGCGCGTGGTTGTGGTAGCCGTACCTCAGCCCGTACGACCTGGCCAGCGCGGCCTCGGCGTTCATCTGCTCCGCCCAGGTGCGCCACTGGTCGGCGCTGTCGGAGCTGAGGTACGGCACCACGATGTACTCGTGGCCCAGCGTGACGGCGTCCTCCAGCTTGGTCGCGAGCCCGGCGGTGGTCTCCGAGATGCCGACGTGGCTGGAGGTCGGCTGGATCCCCTGGCGGCGCAGGAACCTCGCGACCGTCCTCGCGTCCTGGCCGTACAGCCCGGCCAGCTCGACGCGCGGGTAGCCGATGTCGGCGAGCTGCCGCAGCACCCTGCGTGCCGAGTCCCAGTCCGTCATCGCCGAACGCAGCGTGTACAGCTGGATGCTGATCAGCCCGCGGGGCACCCGCCGTCCGGCAGCGGCCGCCGAGCCGGAGCCCGCGAAGGCGGGAGCCGCACCCGCGCCGACGGCGGCACCGCCGGCGCCGAGCGCGAGCATGCCCCGCAGGAAGGTGCGCCGGTCGGCGCCCTTGGAGTCGATCGAGCGCAGCAGCGCGCCCTCACCGTCGTGTCCGAAGCACATGGTCTGTGTCCTCTCGTGGTGCAGCCCGGGGTAGGAGGACGACCTCGGCTGCCCCGCGAGGGACGATCGGAACCGGCCGTGTCGTCGTCGACGTGCCTGTCACCACAAAAGTACGAGCGTCGACCAAAAGGGGTCAAGGTTCTCGCACGACTTTTGTCGGACGATCGGCAGAAGCGGTCCGACGTGAGCGCAACGGGGATGAACAGGGCCCTGGAGACGACGAAACCCCCTCGAGCTCATACCTCGAGGGGGATGCCTGCAGTTGTAGCCGGGCCCAGACCGCTGACGAGGGAGGCGCGCCGGACCACGAGCAGGGCCGGGGAGGAGAAGAGGTGGTGTGCGCCGGACCGGGAGCGCCTCTCGGCGCGGGGCCGCTCGAAGCGGCTTCAGGTGGAGCCCGGGGCTACCGCGGCCCGGCGCACGCAGTCAGTCTAACCGGAAGGGTGCCCGGGATGTTCCTTCTCAGGGCGCCTGGAGGTGGCCGCTGCGCCAGCCCTGCGCGGCCGCCTCGAGCTGCTCGGCCGTGCGCACCAGGCGGGCCGCGCTGCGGGTGGGGTCGGCCTCGTCGGCGCCGGCGTGGTCGGCCCGGTGGGCGCGTCCGACGGCGACCACGCGTGCGAATGCGGCGGCCCGCTCGAGCGCGACCGCGAAGTCGCCGGTGTACACGCCGGTGAGGATCGCGTCGGCGACGGTGCGCACCTCGTCCGGCCCGGGCGGGTCGGCGACGCCGGCCACCACCTCGTGCACGGGTGCGCTGCGGCGTCCGTCGTGGAACTCGCGGGACGCGGCGCTCGGGTCGCGGTGGACCCAGTCGCGAAGGGCGTAGAGGCGCCACAAGGCGCCCGGCAGCGACTCGGGCGGCGCGTCGGCCCACAGCTGCGCCAGCAGGTCCAGGCCGTGGTCGTCGGTGAGCGAGAGCAGCCGCCGGACGGTCTCGGGGTCGTCGCTGTCGCGGGCGCCCAGCACGAGCAGCCGGGCGGTGCTGTGGGCGGCCTCCTGGCGCTCGCGCGGACCGTCGGCGCCCGGGCGGGCGTCGACGGCGGCAGGGCCGAGCAGGGTCGGCTTGTGGAAGCGCCGTGGCGAGGACGTCACCGTCTCATCCTCGCACCGGCGGACCGCCGCGGCAGGCCGGCGCGAGCGGCCACGGGCAGGCCGGACGAGGTCAGAAGCGGACGACCGGGGGAGCGGGCCGCAGGTTGGCGCGCGGGCAGGACGCGAGGTCCAGCCCACCCAGCGCGAGGGCCTCGTCGCACAGGCTCTCGACGGTCCAGCCGTGGTCGGCGCCCAGCTTGGTCACCGTGACCCGGTAGATCGTGATCTCGTAGCGCGACGGGGTGCCGTAGGCCACCTCGATCGACCCGATCAGCTCGGCGCCGGTGAGGTTGACCGCGCCGTTCCAGGAGCGGTCCCAGCGGCTCCACAGGTTCGGCTTGGACTGCCAGGCGCCGCCGTTGCGGACGTCGAGCATGGCCAGCTCGACCAGGATCGAGCGGGCTGCCTCCTCGGGCACGATGGCGGCGGGCCGGATGATCTCGGTGACCGTGCCCTCGCTGTAGGCCTCGGTCGCAAGCAGGTCGGCGTCGTCCAGCACGGGGGTCCTCGCTCCGCTCGGTGGTCGTCGCCCGGTGGTCCCGGTGACGCATCGTCCATCGGCTGCACCAGGGCCGTGCTTGAGCCGGTGGCGCCGGTGTCACGCACGGTGATGCCGGTGGGCTGCGGCGATCCGCTTCCGATCGCGGTGCCGGTGGGGCATGATGTGCCCAGCGCGACGTGTGCGCCGCAGGGTGGCTGGAGTGACGAGCCCGCCCGGCTGACAGACCGAGGTCCGTGGGGAAGACGTACCTCGAGTCAGCCAGGAGGTCGGTATGTCTGCTCCCCAGACCTGGGGCGTGCTGTTCGTGCACTCGGCGCCGCGTGCGCTGTGCCCGCACGTCGAGTGGGCCGCCGGCGGCGTCCTCGGCGTGCGCGTGAGCCTGGACTGGACGCCCCAGCCCGTGGCGCCCGGCATGTTCCGCGGCGAGCTGTCGTGGCAGGCCGTGGCCGGCACCGCCGCCACCCTCACCTCCGCGCTGCGCGGGTGGGCGCACCTGCGCTACGAGGTGACCGAGGAGCCCAGCCGCGGCGTCGACGGCGGCCGGTGGATGCACACCCCCGAGCTCGGCATCTTCCACGCCGTGACCGACGTGCACGGCAACGTGATGGTCCCCGAGGACCGCATCCGCGCGGCGGTCGAGGCCGGCGCGGGCGACCCGACGATCCTGCGGCACGAGCTCGACCTGGCCCTGGGGGCCGCCTGGGACGACGAGCTGGAGCCCTTCCGGTACGCCGGCGAGGGCGCGCCGGTGCGCTGGCTGCACCACGTCGGTTGATCCCGCAGCGGCTCCGGCAGGCGGTCAACCCGCGGACGGGTGCAGCAGCGGCGCGTAGCCGTTCCCCAGCGCCAGCACCGACGTCGGCGGCGTCAGCACCTCGACCTCCGCGTCACGGTCGCGTGACCGGGACGCGGTCCAGCCGTCCCACGAGAAGGCGAGCGACCGGTCACCGCGCAGCAGCCGGGCGGTGCCGTCCTCGACGACGACCGTCCCGTCCGGCAGGTCGCGCGCCGGGGCGCGCCAGGTGATCCGGTCCCGCGCCCGCTCGAGCCCGCGCCCGCGGTGCAGCCGCTCGGACGACAGGCGCGCGTCGAGGTCGGTCGCGCCCAGCGGACGGTCCCGCCCGAGCCCGCGCGCGACGGCGCCCCGGTAGGTGACGTAGGCGCTGCGGCGGCACAGCCCGCAGGGACGGTGCCCGGCCGCCAGCGCGGCGGCGTCATCGAGGTGGAACAGGGGGGTCCAGCGGCGCGGTGCCGCCAGCGGCTGGCGCCAGTCCCGGTACCGCAGGACGCAGCTGATCCAGGGCCGGACCTGGTGGTGCCGCGCGAGCCGCCCGTCGTCGTCGACCAGGCAGCCGCGGTTGCCGGTGAGCAGCCCGCGGCCGGCGACGGCGTGCAGGTCGCCGAACGGGTCGACGCGGTTGCGCCGGGCCACCCGCGCGCCGCCGGGGTCAGGCGCTGCGGAACGCGACGGCGACGTTGTGGCCGCCGAAGCCGAAGGAGTTGTTGAGCGCGACGCCCTTGCCGATCTCGCGCGGTGCGTCGAGCACGACGTCCAGGGTGACCGCGGGGTCGAGCTCGGTGACGTTGGTGGTGGCGGGCGCCTGGCCGTGGTGCAGCGCCAGGATCGACAGGATCCCCTCGACCGCGCCGGCCGCGCCGAGCAGGTGCCCGGTCATCGACTTGGTGGCCGAGACGGCGACGGACCCGGTGTGCTCGCCGAGGACCGCGGCGATCGCCTGGCACTCGGCGACGTCGCCCGCCGGGGTGGAGGTGGCATGGGCGTTGATGTGCACCACCTCGGAGACGTCGATGCCGCCGCCCGCCAGCGCCGCGTTCATCGCGCGGGTGGCGCCGTGGCCGACGGGGTCCGGGGCGGCGATGTGGTGCGCGTCGGAGGTGAGGCCGGCCGAGACCAGCTCGGCGTAGACGGTGGCGCCGCGGGCGGTGGCGTGGGCGTGCGACTCCAGCACCACGACGCCGGCCCCCTCGCCGAGGACGAAGCCGTCGCGGCTGGTGTCGTACGGGCGGGAGGCGGTCTCGGGCGAGTCGTTGCGTGTCGACAGCGCGCGCATCGAGGCGAAGCCCGCGATGGGCAGCGGGTGGATCGCGGCCTCGGTGCCGCCGGCGATGACGACGTCGGCGCGCCCGGTGCGAATCATGTCCAGGGCGTAGGCCATCGCCTCGGCGCCGGAGGCGCAGGCGGAGACGGGGGCGTGGGCACCCGCGCGGGCGCCGAACTCGATCGCGATGGCGCCGGCGGCGCCGTTCGGCATCAGCATCGGGACGGTCATGGGCAGCACCCGCCGCGGCCCGGACTCCTTGAGCACGTCGTAGGCGTCGAGCAGCGTCCACACGCCGCCGATGCCGGTGGCGACCACGACGCCGAGCCGCTCGGGCTCGACCTCCGGTGCGCCGGCGTCGGCCCACGCCTCGCGGGCGGCGATCATCGCGTACTGCCCGGACGGGTCGAGCTTCTTCGCCTCGTGCTTGGGCAGCACCTCCGACGGCGGGACGGCCAGCCGGCACGCGAAGTGCACGTTGAGGTCGTACCGGTCGAGCCACTCCTGCGGCAGCGGGCGCGCGCCCGACTCGCCGGCCAGGGCGGCCTTCCACGTGCTGTCGACGTCCCCGCCGATCGGGGTGGTGGCGCCGAGGCCGGTGACGACGACGCGGCGCTCGTCAGGGGTGGTGCTCATCGAAGTCGTTCTCCCGCTTCAGGTCTGCCCGATGTCTGCCCGAGGTTCGCCCGGTGGGGGCGTGGTGGACGGTGGGCCGTCCGGTGGTGCTGCCGGCGGCGGACGGTGGTCCGCCGCCGGTCAGCGACGTGCCAGGCGGCCGGTCAGCCCTGCGCCTGCTGCACGTACGAGACGACGTCGCGCACGGTGCTGAGGTTCTTGATGTCCTCGTCCGGGATCTTCACGCCGAACTTGTCCTCGGCCTGCACGACGATGGACGTCATCGACAGCGAGTCGATGTCGAGGTCCTCGGTGAACGACTTGTCCATCTCGACGGACTCGACCGGAAGACCGGTCTCCTCGTTCACCAGCTCAGCGATACCGGCGAGGATCTCCTGCTCGCTCTGCGCCATGTGCGTTGCTCCTTCGTTCGTCTGGGACGTGCTCGGACGTATCGGTGACACTACGACCCGCCCGCGGTGGGCGGGGGTTCTCAGGGCAGCCGGACGACCTGGGCCGCGTAGGCCAGGCCGGCGCCGAACCCGATCAGCAGCGCGAGGCCGCCGGACGGCGCGGTGCCGTCGGCGACCATGCGGTGCATCGCGAGGGGGATCGAGGCGGCCGAGGTGTTGCCGGTGTCGACGATGTCGCGCGCCACGGCGACGTGCTCCGGCAGCCGGATCTGCTTGACCATCGCGTCGATGATGCGGACGTTGGCCTGGTGCGGGATGAACGCGTCGAGGTCGTCGGGCTGCACGCCGGCAGCCTCGATCGCCTTCATCGCGACGGGCGCCATCTGCCAGACGGCCCAGCGGAACACGCTCTGCCCCGCCATCCGCAGCGTCGGCCACTCCAGCTGCGGGTCGTCGCGCAGCTGGTCCCACGGCTGGTTCTGGGTGATGAAGTCGCCGCCGCCGCCGTCGCTGCCCCACACCGTGGGGCCGATGCCCGGCACGTCCGACGCGCTGACGACGACCGCGCCCGCGCCGTCGCCGAAGATGAAGGCGCTGCCCCTGTCGCGCGGGTCGGTGATGTCGGAGAGCTTCTCGACCCCGATCACCAGGACGTGGCGGGCGGTGCCGCCGCGGACCATGTCGTTGGCCAGCGAGATGCCGTGGCAGAAGCCGGCGCACGCCGCCGAGACGTCGAACGCGGCGGCGGGGGTGGCACCGAGCCGGTGCGCGACGAGCGGTGCGGCAGCGGGGGTCTGGAGCAGGTGCGTCACCGTGGCGAGGACGACGACGTCGATGTCCGCGCCGGTGAGACCGGCGGCCCCGAGCGCCTCGCGGGACGCCGCCTCACCCATGTCGACGACGGTCTCGTCCTTGGCGGCGAACCGGCGCGTGACGATGCCCGACCGCTCGCGGATCCACTCGTCCGAGGAGTCGATGTACCGGCAGATCTCCTCGTTGGTGACGACGCGCTCGGGACGGTAGGCGCCGACGCCGGTGATGCGGGCGTGGGTGCCCGGCGCAGGCGGGGTCAGGTCGACCATCACTGTCCTCCCTCGGGGTCGAGCTGCAGCAGCGGCTGACCCGGCGACACGGTCTCGCCCTCGCGCACCAGCCACTCCACGACGGTGCCGCCCTCGCCGGCGGTCACCTCGTCGTCGTCCGAGGCGCCCGGGGTGTCGACCCGGGCCACCACGGTCTCGGCACCGACCTCCTCGCCGGGGGTCGCGGCCTCCTCGATGTGCACGGTGCCCGGCGCGCTGGCCACGACGACGCGCCAGGTGTTCTCGGCGTCCTCGGGGGCGGTGCCGTGCTCCTCGACCATCGCGCGCGCCTTGTCGAGGTCGTCGGGCGTCTTGAGCGCGAGGGTCTGAACCCCGGGCATCGCGCGCTTGGCGAGGTTGGTCAGCGTGCCGGCCGGCGGGATCTCGATCAGGCCCGTGACGCCGAGCTCGGTGAAGGTCTGCATGCACAGGTCCCACCGGACCGGGTTGCTCACCTGCTGCACCAGCCGGCGCAGCACCTCGGCGCCCTCGTGCACCACCGTGCCGTCGGCGTTCGACAGCAGCAGGGTGCGCGGGTCGCGGGTGGTGATCGCGCGGCTGTGCCGGTCGAGGACGTCGACCGCGGGCGCCATGTGCTCGGTGTGGAAGGCGCCGGCGACCTGCAGCGGGATCACCCGCGTCCTCGCGGGCGGGTCGGCCGACAGCGCCTCGAGCTGCTCGAGGGTGCCCGCGGCGACCACCTGGCCGGCACCGTTGACGTTGGCCGGGGTGAGCCCCTGCCGCTCGAGCGTGGCGAGCACCTCGTCGGGGTCGCCACCGACGCAGGCGCTCATGCCGGTGGGGGTGACGGCGGACGCGGCGGCCATCGCCCTGCCGCGCTCGCGCACGAACACCATCGCCTGCTCGGCGCTGAGGACGCCCGCCGCTGCGGCCGCAGTGATCTCGCCGACGCTGTGGCCGGCGCCGCCCGCGACCTGGGAGAAGCCCTCGGACGGGTGCGGGAACAGCTCGAGCAGCGACACCAGGCCCGCGGCGACGATCAGCGGCTGGGCGACCGCGGTGTCGCGGATGGTGTCGGCGTCCGAGGTGGTGCCGTGCTCGACCAGGTCGAGACCGGCGACGGCGGACAGCCACGACAGGCGGTCGGCCAGGCCCGGCAGCTCGAGCCACGGGGCGAGGAAGCCGGGGGACTGGGACCCCTGGCCGGGGCACACGATGACGAGCACGTGTCCACCCTTCCCCGTGCGGAGGTCGCATGACGGTCACGAACCTCACAACGTTGTCGGGTGAAGATGGAGGAAACCTCCAAAGCGCGGCTCTGCGGGCGCGGCGGGTCAGGGCGCCGGTCGGTTGGCGAGCAGGCCGACCGCCTGCGCGGTCTGGAGCACGAACGCGTCGCGCGGACGGGTGGCATCCCACCCGGTGAGCTCGGCGACCCGCCGCAGCCGGTAGCGCACGGTGTTGGGGTGCACGAACAGGGCGCGGGCCGTCGCCTCCAGCGAGCGGCCCTCCTCCAGGTAGGTCGTCACCGTCTCGGCGAACGCCGGTCCGGCCGCGACCACGGGGGCGTGCACCCGGTCGACCAGCGCGCGGCGGGCCGACACGTCGCCGGACAGGACCCGCTCGGGGAGCAGGTCGTCGGCGTGCACCGGGCGGGGCGCCGCCGGCCAGGCGCGGGCGGCGACGAGACCCGCCATCGCGACCCGGGCCGAGCGGCCGGCGCCCGCCAGGTCGGTGGCGGTGGGGCCGAGCACGACCGGGCCGGGACCGAACCGCGGCGCGAGGTGCTCGGCCACCTTCGCGGGGTCGCCGGGCGTACCGACGACCACGACGACCCGGCCGCCCTGGACGCCGACGAGCGCGTCGTCGGCGGCCGAGCGCGCCGCCCGGCGCAGGTCGTCGACCAGGTCGTCGTCCGGGCCCTGGCGTGCTCCGCCGGCGCGCCCGGTGCCGACCACGACGGCGACGGCCGCGTGCGCGCTCCAGCCGAGGGCGGCGACGCGGGAGTGCAGCACCTCGTCGGCCTCGCCGCGCACCAGGGCGTCGACCACGAGCGCCTCGAGCCGGGCGTCCCAGGCGCCGCGGGTCTCGGCCGCGCGGGCGTAGACCTCGGCCGCGCCGAAGGCGACCTCGCGGGAGTAGCGCAGCACCGCCTCGCGCACGGACGCCACCGAGGCCGGGTCGTCGGGGTCGTCGGCCATCTCCTCGACGTGGTCCTCGACGACCGCCACGACGGCGCGCACGAGCTCGAGGGTCTGGCTGAGGCTGACCGAGCGGGTGAGCTCGCGCGGCGCCGTGCCGAAGACGTCGGCGGTGATCGTCAGCGGCTCGTCCTGGTTCTCGAACCAGGTCGTGAACGCGCTGATCCCGGCCTGCGCCACCAGCCCGACCCACGAGCGGTCCTGCGGCTCCAGCGCGCGGTACCAGGGCAGCGTCTCGTCGAGCCGCTGCAGCGCGGCCGTCGCGAGCGCACCGGTGCCCCGCCGCGTCGCCGCCGTCCTGCCCACGCCGCGCAGCCTACGCCCGCGGTGTTGTCGCCCTCCGACAAAGCCGCGGCCGCCGTGACGTCACGAGGCGGCCACGACGTCCCTGAGGCTCGCACGCCTCGTCAACGACCTGCAGCGGTCGTCGACGAGGCGCGTGAGCAGACTGGGAGCGACTCCGTCAGGCGTCGCCGCCCGCGGTGCCGGAGGTGCCGGCGGTGACGTCGTCGAGGCGGTAGAGCTCGTAGGCCTTGGCGGGGGCGTCCGAGGGGACCTGGCCGCGGGCCGCGAGCATCCGCAGCGCCTGGTAGGCCACCGACGGGCCGTCGATGTGGAAGTGGCGACGGACCGCCGGGCGGGTGTCGGACAGGCCGAAGCCGTCGGCGCCGAGCGAGACGAACTCGTTCGGCACGTACTGGCGGATCTGGTCCGGCACCGCGCGCATGTAGTCGCTGACGGCCACCACCGGCCCGTCGCGGCCCTCGAGCTGCTTGGCGACGAACGACTGCGGCGTCGGGGTCGACGGGTCGTCGAAGCCCTTGGCGTCGCAGGCCAGTCCGTCGCGGCGCAGCTCGTTCCAGGACGTCACCGACCAGACGTCGGCGGCGACGCCGAAGTCCTTGGCCAGCAGCTCCTGCGCCTCGAGGGCCCACGGCACACCGACGCCGGACGCGAGCAGCTGCGGGCGCTGCGAGGCGTCCTGGCCGGAGCCGCCGTCCGGCGCCCCCTTGAGCAGGTAGATGCCGCGCAGCAGGCCCTCGACGTCGAGGCCCTCCGGCTCGGCCGGCTGCTGCATCGGCTCGTTGTAGACGGTGATGTAGTACATGACGTCGCGGGCGCGGTCCTCGTCCGAGCCCGTCCCGTACATGCGCTCCAGGCCGTCGCGCATGATGTGGCCGATCTCGTACCCGAAGGCCGGGTCGTAGGACACGACCGCCGGGTTGGTCGAGGCCAGCAGCGGCGAGTGCCCGTCGGCGTGCTGCAGGCCCTCGCCCGTCAGCGTGGTGCGGCCGGCGGTGGCGCCGATGAGGAAGCCCTTGGTCATCTGGTCCGCGGCGGCCCAGATCGAGTCGCCGGTGCGCTGGAACCCGAACATCGAGTAGAAGACGTAGATCGGGATCATCTGCTCGCCGTGCGTCGAGTACGACGTACCGGCGGCGGTCAGCGCGGCGACCGAGCCCGCCTCGTTGATGCCGACGTGCAGGATCTGGCCCTCGACCGACTCCTTGTACGCCAGCATCAGCTCGCGGTCGACCGAGGTGTAGTTCTGCCCGTGCGGGTTGTAGATCTTGATCGTCGGGAAGAACGAGTCCATCCCGAAGGTGCGCGCCTCGTCCGGGATGATCGGCACGATCCGGCGGCCGAACTCCTTGTCCCGCATCAGGTCCTTGAGGATGCGGACGAACGCCATCGTCGTCGCGATCTGCTGCTTGCCCGAGCCCTTGCGCGCGGCCTTGTAGGCGTCGTCGCCCGGCAGCGTGATCGGCGCCGAGCGGGTGCGGCGCTGCGGCACCGAGCCACCGAGCGCACGCCGGCGCTCGAGGGCGTACTGGATCTCCTCGCTGTCCGCGCCGGGGTGGAAGTACGGCGGCAGGTACGGGTTCTCCTCGAGCTGGGCGTCGCTCACCGGGATGCGCAGGCCGTCGCGGAACGTCTTCAGGTCGTCCAGCGTCAGCTTCTTCATCTGGTGGGTCGCGTTGCGGCCCGCGAAGTTCGCGCCGAGCCCGTAGCCCTTGATCGTCTTGGCGAGGATGACGGTCGGCTGGCCGGTGTGCTGCACGGCGGCGTCGTAGGCCGCGAACACCTTGCGGTAGTCGTGGCCACCGCGCTTCAGCGACCAGATCTGGTCGTCGCTGAGGTCCTCGACCATCTTGCGGGTGCGCGGGTCGCGCCCGAAGAAGTGCTCGCGGATGAAGGCGCCGTTCTCGGCCCGGTAGGTCTGGTAGTCACCGTCCGGCGTCGAGTTCATCAGGTGCACCAGGGCGGCGTCGTTGTCCTTGGCCAGCAGCGGGTCCCACTCGCGACCCCACACGACCTTGATGACGTTCCAGCCCGCACCGCGGAAGTGCGACTCGAGCTCCTGGATGATCTTGCCGTTGCCGCGCACCGGGCCGTCGAGGCGCTGCAGGTTGCAGTTGACGACGAACGTGAGGTTGTCGAGCTCCTCGGTGGACGCCACCTGCAGCAGGCCGCGGCTCTCCGGCTCGTCCATCTCGCCGTCGCCGAGGAAGGCCCAGACCCGCTGCTGCGAGGTGTCCTTGATCCCGCGGTTCTGCAGGTACTTGTTGAACTGCGCCTGGTAGATCGCGTTCATCGGGCCGATGCCCATGGACACGGTCGGGAACTGCCAGAAGTCCGGCATCAGCCGCGGGTGCGGGTACGACGGGACGCCGCCGCCAGGGTGCGACAGCTCCTGCCGGAAGCCGTCGAGCTGCTGCTCGGACATCCGGCCCTCGAGGTACGCGCGGGCGTAGACGCCGGGGGAGGCGTGCCCCTGGAAGAAGACCTGGTCGCCGCCGCCCTCGTGGTCGGGGCCGCGGAAGAAGTGGTTGAAGCCCACCTCGTACAGCGTGGACGACGAGGCGTACGAGGAGATGTGGCCGCCGACCGCGATGCCCGGGCGCTGCGCGCGGTGCACCATGATCGCCGCGTTCCAGCGCAGGTAGGCGCGGTAGCGGCGCTCGACGTCCTCGTCGCCGGGGAACCACGGCTCGCGCTCCGGCGGGATGGTGTTGATGTAGTCGGTGGCCGTCAGCGACGGCACCCCCACGCCGAGCTGGCGCGAGCGCTGCAGCATCTGCAGCATCAGGTACCGCGCCCGGCGCCGGCCCGCGGTCTCGGCGACCGCGTCGAGCGACTCGAGCCACTCGGCGGTCTCGTCCGGGTCGATGTCCGGCAGGTTCGTGGGCAGGCCGTTGAGGATCGGGCCGGCCTCGTCGCGTCGGGACACGGTGGAGCTCCCTCAGGGTCGTCGGGCCGCACGGTCGGTGCGACGCACCCATCCTTCCCCCTCGCGGCGCGGTCGTCACACCGGGGACCGCGTACTAGCCGGTAACCACGGCAGAGCCCGTCGGCGCGGCGATCCGCTCCGGGTGGGTGTAGACGTTGAGCGTCGGGTGCCGGACGAACCCGGCCAGCGTGATGCCGGCCCGCGCGGCCGTCTGCACGGCGAGGGAGGACGGCGCCGAGACCGAGGCGACGACGGGCACCCCACCCGCCCACGCCTTCTGCACCAGCTCGAACGACGCCCGGCCGCTCAGCACGAGCACGTGGCCCGTCAGCGGCAGCAGCCCCTCGCGCGCGGCCCACCCGAGCACCTTGTCGGCCGCGTTGTGCCGGCCGACGTCCTCCCGGGCCACGACCAGCTCGCCGGCGGCGGTGAACAGCCCGGCCGCGTGCAGCCCCCCGGTGCGCTCGAAGGCCGCCTGCGCCTCGCGCAGGGTCGTCGGCATCGCCGCCAGGGTCTCCGGGTCGACGACGACCGGGTCGGACGACAGGTCGGCGCCGACGCGGTCCATCACGGCGTCGATGCTCGCCGAGCCGCACACCCCGCACGCCGAGGTGACGCCGAAGGTGCGCCGACCGGTGAGGTCGAGGGGGGCGACGCCCGGACGCAGCGTCAGCTCCATCACGTTGAAGGTGGGGGAGCCGTCGGCGTCGGTGTCCGAGCAGTGCACGCCGGCCGCGACGTCGTCGGCGGAGGCGAGCAGCCCCTCGGCCAGCAGGAACCCCAGCGCGAGGTCGAGGTCGTGACCGGGGGTGCGCATCGTGGTCACGACCGGCTCGCCGCCGACCCGCAGCTCCAGCGGCTCCTCCACCGCGAGCGCGTCCGGGCGGCGCGTCGAGGCGCCCCGCCCGAGGTCCCACCGGACGACCGGCACACGCGTGCTCACCCTGCCCACCAGCGGATCGTAGGTCGCTCGCGCCGCCTGCGCGGGAGGAGGTGCGACGGGACCTGCCGGACGGCGTGGTGGACGTGCTCGCCGTGGTCTACGGTCGTGCCTAGCCGTGGGACGGACCGGACCTTCCGGTGACCTGGGGACCGGGGCGCGAAGGAGAGCAGCAGGGTGAGCAGCACCGCGGACGCCGCGGGCGAGTCGGACCTCGCGGCCCGGTTCGGGTTCGAGCCGGGACAGGTCGTGCAGGAGTTCGGCTACGACGACGACGTGGACCACGACGTCCGTGACGCCATCGAGGCCCTCACCGGCAACGAGCTCGCCGACGAGGACGCCGACGAGGTGGTCGACGGCGTCATCCTGTGGTGGCGCGAGGACGACGGCGACCTGGTCGACGCCATGGTCGACACCCTCGGCGCGCTGGCGGAGGGTGCGCCCATCTGGCTGCTGACGCCCAAGAGCGGACGGCCCGGCCACGTGCCGCCGCCCGACGTCGAGGAGGCGGCCCCCACCGCCGGCCTGCACGTCACCCGCTCGATCGGCGCCGGGCCGGACTGGTCCGCCACCCGCCTGGTCACCCCCAAGTCCGCCCGCCGCGGCTGACCGCGACCCCGCCGGACCCGCACCGATGAGCGAGCTGCCGACCACGGGCACCGTGCCGCCCACGGGCGACCCCGCGCCCGACCTCACGCTGCCCGACCACGAGGGCCAGGCGTTCACCCTGTCCGAGCTGCGCGGCCACTCCGCCGCGCTGCTGGTCTTCTTCCCGTTCGCCTTCTCGGGCATCTGCAGCGGCGAGCTGTGCGCGCTGCGCGACGACATCGGCGCCTTCCGGGCGGCCGGGGTCCAGGTCGTCGGGATCTCCTGCGACCCCCGCGAGTCGCTGCGGGCCTGGGCCGCGCAGGAGGGCTTCGACTTCCCCCTGCTGTCGGACTTCTGGCCGCACGGCGAGGTCTCCCGCCGGTACGGGGTGTTCTTCGAGCCGGCCGGCATGCCCACCCGCGGCACCTTCCTGGTCGACCGCGAGGGCCTGCTGCGCTGGTCGGTCGTCAACGGACCGGGTGAGCCCCGCGACCTCGGCGCCTACCGCGAGGCGCTCGCGCGCCTCTGAGCGCCCCGGACGCCGTCCCGCGCTGGCCCATGCGGGTGACGAGGTGACAGGTGGTTCCCGGCGAGCCGGTCGTTGCGGTTTCATGTATCTCAGCCGTGGCCGTCGATGACCCGAGACTTCGGCGGCCACGGCCACCACGTCACCAGCACGACCGCCCGCCAGGACGACCGTTCGCGAGGACGACTGCTCGCGAGGACGACGAGGGTCCCGCGGTGGCCGGTCCGCGTGAGACAGTTCCGTCCTCCGCCGCCGGCCGCGCCGGCCGGCCAGGGGCCTGTAGCTCAGCTGGTAGAGCACCGCGCTTACACCGCGGCTGTCGTCGGTTCGAACCCGGCCGGGCCCACCCCGCCAGCCGGGCCCACCCGTCGCCGCTGCCGGTCCCCGCTGCCCGTCCCCGCTCCCCGTCCCACCCGCACCACTAGGCTCGCGGACGTGACTCCCCCCAGCCTCGGGCAGGTGATCGAGGTGCTGGGGTCCGCCTTCCCGCCGGGCACCGCCGAGGCCTGGGACGCCGTCGGGCTCGTCTGCGGCGACCCCGACGCCGAGGTGCGCAGGGTGCTGCTGGCGGTCGACCCCACCGCCGAGGTCGCCGGTGACGCCGTGGCCTCGGGCGCCGACCTGCTGGTCACCCACCACCCACTGCTGCTGAAGCCCGTCCACTCGGTCGCGGCAGACACGGCCAAGGGCCGGGTCGTGCACGGCCTCGTGCGCGGCGGCTGCGCGCTGTACGTCGCGCACACCAACGCCGACAGCGCCGACGGCGGCGTGAACGACGCCCTGGCCGACCTGATCGGCCTCACCGACCGGCGTCCGCTGGCCCCCGCCGCGGCCGGCGACGACCTGCTGCTGGTCACCTACGTCCCGGCCCACGCCGTCGACGCCGTGGTCGACGCCGCCTCGGCGGCGGGGGCCGGGCGGATCGGCGGCTACGACCGCTGCGCGTTCGTCGCACCCGGCACCGGCACGTTCGACCCCTCCCACGGCACCGACCCGGTGGTCGGCCGCGCGGGGGAGCGCACCGCCGCCGACGAGGTGCGGGTCGAGATGGTGCTGCCCGCAGGAGCCGCCGCCGCCGTCCGCGCCGCGGTCCGTTCGGCCCACCCGTACGAGGAGGTGCCGCTGCACCTGCTGCCGCGTCGTGTGGAGGCGCCCGGCACCGGCATCGGACGGGTCGGACGCCTCGCCGAGCCGACCACGCTGGCGGGCCTGGCCCGGCTGGTGGCCGACCGGCTGCCGCTAACTCCGCAGGGCGTCCGGGTCAGCGGCGACCCGGAGGCGCCGGTCTCCACCGTCGCAGTCTGCGGCGGCAGCGGCGACAGCCTGTTCGCTGCCGTCCGGGCGGCGGACGCCGACGCCTACGTCACCGCCGACCTGCGGCACCACCCCGCGGCCGAGGCGCGCGAGCACCGTCCTGACGGGCGGCCGTACCTCGTCGACGTGGCGCACTGGGCCAGCGAGTGGCCGTGGCTGCAGCGCTGCGCCGACCTGCTGCGCGAGCGGCTGCCCGGCCTCGAGACCGAGGTCAGCACCCGCCGCACCGACCCGTGGACCTTCGTGGTCACCCCGACCGCACCCGACGACCCCGCGAGAGGATCCACCCCGTGACGAAGGCCAACGCCCTCGAGCAGGTCCGCCTGCTCGACGTCCAGGCGCTCGACACCCGGTTGCGCCAGCTGGCGCACCGGCGCCGCACCCTGCCCGAGCACCAGCAGCTGGCCGAGGTCGAGGCCGAGCGCGGCCGGCTGCGCGACCGGCTGGTGCAGGTGCGCACCACCGTCAGCGACGTGCAGCGCGAGCTGCGCAAGTCCGAGGCCGACGTCGAGCAGGTGCGCACCCGCGCCGCGCGCGACCGCTCCCGGCTCGAGCAGGGCACCGGCTCGGCCAAGGACCTCCAGGGCCTGCAGCACGAGCTGGAGTCGCTGGCCCGCCGCCAGTCCGACCTCGAGGACGTCGAGCTCGAGGTGATGGAGCGGCTGGAGCAGGCCCAGACCGAGCAGGCGGGCCTGGAGGCCGAGCTGGCCGCCGCCGAGGAGAGGGCCGCGGCGCTGACGGCGAGCCGCGACGCGGCGACCGCAGAGGTCGACGCCGAGGTGGCCACCGTCACCACCCAGCGCGACGACGTCGCCGGCGGGCTCGACCCCGCGCTGGTCACCCTGTACGACCGCACCCGTGAGCGGACCCAGGGCATCGGCGCCGCGATGCTGCGTCACAAGCGCTGCGAGGGCTGCCGGATGGAGCTCACGCCGGTCGAGATCGCCCGGATCAAGGCGCTCCCGGACGACGAGGTGGTCCGCTGCGAGGAGTGCGGCGCGATCCTGGTGCGGACCACGGAGTCGGGCCTGTGACCGCCGCCGGGTACGAGGGCGACCTCACCCCGCAGGAGGCCTGGCAGCTGCTGCAGGACGAGCCGGACGCCGTTCTGGTCGACTGCCGCACCCGGGCCGAGTGGTCCTACGTCGGCGTCCCCGATCCCGAGCAGGTCGGGTGCCCGCTGCTCACCGTGGAGTGGCAGCGGTTCCCGTCCGGGCAGGTCAACGACCGCTTCGTCGACGAGATCCGAGAGGCGCTGGGGGACAGGGAGGACGCGCCGCTGGTCTTCCTCTGCCGCTCGGGCGTGCGGTCGGTCGCCGCGGCGCGCGCGGCCACCGCGGCCGGGCTCGGCCGCTCCTACAACGTCCTGGACGGCTTCGAGGGCGGCGTGGACGCGCAGGGCCACCGCGGCAGCACCGGCTGGCGCGCCGAGGGCCTGCCGTGGCGGCAGTCGTGACGCCGGTGGCGACGTGACCAGGCAGCCGCCGGACCCCTCGCGCTGGCGCCCGGGCACCCTGGCGGTGCGAGGTGGCCTGGAGCGCACGGGGTACGACGAGACCGCCGAGGCGCTGTTCCTCACCTCGGGCTACGTCTACCCCGACGCCGCGACCGCCGAGGCCGCGTTCACCGGCGACGTCGAGCACTACATGTACTCGCGCTACGGCAACCCGACCGTCGCGGCCTTCGAGCGCCGGCTCGCGCTGCTCGAGGGCGCCGAGGACTGCTTCGGCACCGCGACGGGCATGGCCGCGGTGTTCACCTCGCTCGCGGCGCTGGTCTCCCAGGGCGACCGCGTCGTCGCCGCGCGCAGCCTGTTCGGCTCCTGCTTCGCGATCCTGGACGACATCCTGCCGCGGTGGGGAGTGCGCACGACGTTCGTCGACGGCACCGACCTCGAGCAGTGGCGAGCGGCGCTCGAGGAGCCGGCGACGGCGGTGTTCTTCGAGTCGCCGTCGAACCCGATGCAGGAGGTCGTCGACGTCGCGGCCGTGTGCGAGCTGGCCCACGCGGCCGGCGCGACGGTGGTCGTCGACAACGTCTTCGCGACGCCGCTGCTGCAGCGCCCGATCGAGCTCGGCGCCGACGTCGTCGTGTACTCCACGACCAAGCACATCGACGGGCAGGGACGCACGCTCGGCGGCGCCATCCTCGGCACGCGCGACTACGTCCGCGGTCCGGTGCAGGAGCTGATGCGGCACACCGGTCCGTCGATGAGCCCGTTCACGGCGTGGGTGGCGCTCAAGGGCCTGGACACCCTCGACCTGCGGGTCGGGCGGATGCAGGAGTCGGCGCTGCGGCTCGCCGCGTGGCTGGAGCAGCGTCCGGAGGTGTCGTGGGTGCGGTACCCGTTCCTGCCCTCCCACCCGCAGCACGACCTGGCCCGCCGGCAGATGACCGGCGGCGGGACGGTGGTCACGTTCGAGCTGGCGGACGCGCCGGGCCGCACCGGCCGCGAGGCGGCGTTCGCGGTGCTCGACGGCATGCGCCTGGTCGACATCTCGAACAACCTCGGCGACTCCAAGTCGCTGGTCACCCACCCCGCGACGACCACGCACCGCCGGATGGGACCGGAGGGGCGCGCAGCCGTGGGCATCACCGACTCGGTGGTGCGGATCTCGGTGGGGCTCGAGGACGTCGAGGACCTGCTCGAGGACGTCGGGCTCGGGCTGCGGGCCCTGGCACCGGACCGCGGCTAGGGTCGGCCGGGTGGCGGCGAAGTCGGAGGCGGTCGAGCTCGAGGTGGCCGGTCGCACGGTGCGGCTGAGCAACCCGGACCGGGTCTACCTGGAGACCGGGCAGACCAAGCTCGACATCGCGCGCTACTACATGGCGGTCGGCGACGGGATCGTCAACGCGCTGCGTGAGCGGCCGTGCATGCTGCACCGGTTCCCCGACGGCCTCGGCAGCAAGAAGGTGCACCAGAAGCGGGTCCCGAACGGTGCCCCGCCGTGGCTCGAGACGGTCCGGCTCACCTTCCCGCGGTGGAACCGCACGGCCGACGAGCTGTGCGTCACCGACCTCGCGCACGTGGTGTGGGCGGTGCAGATGTCGACGCTGGAGTTCCACCCGTGGAACAGCCGCCGGGCCGACACCGAGAAGCCGGACGAGTGGCGGATCGACCTCGACCCGATGCCGGACTGCCCGTGGTCGCGGGTGCAGCAGGTCGCGCACGTGGCCCACGAGGTCCTCGACGAGCTCGGCGCCACCGGCTTCCCCAAGACCTCCGGCGGCCGGGGGCTGCACGTCTACGTGCGGATCAGCCCCGACCACGGGTTCTCCGACGTCCGCCGGGCCGCGCTGGCGTTCGCCCGCGAGGTGGAGCGGCGCGCGCCCGACGACGTCACGACCACCTGGTGGCGCAAGGACCGCGACCCGTCGGCGCTGTTCGTCGACTACAACCAGAACGCGCGCGACCACACCATCGCCAGCGCGTACTCGGTGCGCGCCAACAAGGAGGGGACGGTGTCCGCGCCGATCCGCTGGGACGAGGTCGACGACGCGAACCCGTCCGACTTCACGGTCGCCACGATGCCCGCGCGCTACGCCGAACTCGGCGACCTGCACGCCGGCATCGACGACGCGGTGTTCGACATCGCCCCGCTGCTGGACTGGGCCGAGCGCGACGAGCGCGAGGGCGCCGAACCCGTCCCGGAGCCGGACGAGGGCTGACTCAGCCGCTCGCCAGCCAGAGCGCGCCGACCGATGCCGGCAGCACCACCACCGTGAGCAGCAGGCCGCGGCCGAGCACCTGGCTCCACACCACCTCGGCGCCCTGCGCGCGGCACCGGTCGGCCCACAGCAGGGTGGCCAGGGACGCCCACGGGGTGAGCAGCGGGGCGGCGCCGACGCCGACGAGCAGCGCCATCAGCGGCACGGGGCCGGACGCACCCGGCTCGAGGGCGAGGTAGGCGGGCAGGTTGTTCAGGGCGTCGGAGGCGAGCGCGCCGACGGCGGCCGTGCGCAGCAGGTCGCCGAAACCGGAGCCGTCGCCGAGCAGCCGGGCGGCGACCGCGTCCAGGCCGTGGCGGTGCGCGGTCTCGACCACGGCGAACAGGCCGAGCACCGCGAGCAGCGTGCGCCACGGCACGTCCAGGTTCGCCAGCACGCGGGGCCGGCGCCAGGCCGTCAGCGCCACGAGCAGCGCCGCCGCCGCGCCGGCCGAGAGCCAGACGGGTGCGCCGCTGACGAAGGCCGGCACCAGCGCCGCGCAGACCGCGCCGGTCCCGACCGTCCAGGTGCGGTCGGTGACGACGTGGGGCGGCGGCACCTCGTAGCGGCCGGACAGGTCGCGGCGGTGCAGGAGCGCGACGACCACCAGCGTCACCGCGACCGCCACCAGCGCCGGCGCCCACGCCAGGCGCACGTAGCCGGCCACGCCGGTGCCGAGGGCGTCCAGGGCGAGCAGGTTCGTGAGGTTCGAGACCGGCAGCAGCAGCGACCCGGTCGCGCACAGCCAGACCGTCGTCAGCGCCAGCAGCCCGACCGGCGCGCCGGTGCGGCGCGCGGTGACCAGGACGACCGGGGTGACGAGCACCGCCGTGGTGTCGAGCGACAGCACCGCGGTGCACGCCCAGGCCACCAGCGCGAGCAGCAGCCAGAGCCGCCACGTGCGGCCGCGGCCCGCGACGGCGGCCCACCGCGCCAGCACGTCGAAGACCCCTGCCGCACCGGCGATCTCGGCGACGACGGTGAGGAGGGCGACGAAACCGAGCACCGGGACGGTGCGGCGCCCGACCTCGGCGGCACCGTCGGCGTCCAGGGCGCCGGAGAGCAGGCAGGCCGCGGCGGCGAGCAGCGGGACGACCCAGAGGTGGCGGACCCACCGGCGCGCCGGCCGGGCGGGTGCGGTGGCGGCGGGCGCGGGACGGGTGAGGACGACCGGCACGATCAGCCGCGGACGACGACGTCCAGCTCGCGGCTGCCGTCGCGGGCCGGTGCCGACAGCTCGACCTCGAACGCCTCGCCGACGGCCGAGGCCAGCCCGTGCGGCGAGACCGGATCCCGCCCTGCGCGGGACACCAGGTGCCGGGCGACCAGGCCGCGGGTGTGCTTGGCCATGTGCGACACCACCGACCGGCGCCCGGCGTCGTCACGCAGCACGCGGACGCTGACCCTTCGCTCGGCGTCGTCGCCGGTCGGGCGCCACATGCTGCGGTAGGTGTCGGAGCGGCAGTCGACCACGACGCCGTCGACCAGGGCCGGCAGCTCGCGAGCGAGGTGGGCGCGCCAGAACACCGCGATCTCCTCGGTGCTGCCCTCGGGGCCGATCGGGAGGCGTGCGCACGCGGAGACCCGGTACGGGGCGACCTTGTCGTCCAGCCTCAGCGCCCCGTGCACGGCCGACACCACGAGCAGCCGGGTGCGCGCGCGCCGCTTGGCGCCCGGTGCGAGCGACGAGTGGTCGAGCGCGTCGTAGAGGACGCCGCGGTACAGGTCGGCGGCGGGCACGGCGGGGGCGCGGTCCCAGCGGGTGTTCGCCTCGACCTCGGCGCCGAGGCTCTTGGGCACCTGCAGCACCTCGAGGGCGTCCGGCCGGGCGCTGGCCTCGGCGACCGCCTCGAGCACGCGCTGCCGCGCCTCGGTCAGGCCCGGCAGGCTCAGCGACGCCAGGTCGACCGCGCGGCCGCGGGCGCGGCCGGCCTTGGTCTCGGACGGGGGGAGCAGGACCAGCACCGGCACAGGGTGGCACGCCGACCTGCTGGGTCCGCACCCCGCTACTAGGTTGGCGCGCATGGCCCACCCGACGACGATCGTGCCCGCCCGGCTGGTGGGCCACCTCGACGCGTTGCTCGTCGAGCTCGAGGTCCCGCAGGAGTTCCCGGCCGAGGTGCTGGCCGATGCCGAGGCCGCCGCCGCGGCACCGCAGCTGCCCACCGAGGACCTCACCGGCGTCCCGTTCGTCACCATCGACCCGCCCACGGCGATGGACCTCGACCAGGCGATGCACCTCGAGCGGCGCGGCGACGGGTGGCGGGTGCGGTACGCCATCGCCGACGTCCCGGCGTTCGTGCGGCCCGGGTCGCCGACCGACGCCGAGACGAGGCGCCGCGGCCAGACCCTGTACGCCCCGCACCGGAGGGTGCCGCTGCACCCGCCGGTGCTCGGCGAGGACGCCGGCAGCCTGCTGCCCGACCAGGCGCGGCCCGCCTTCGTCTGGGACCTCGACGTGGCGTCCGACGGCTCGCTGGTCGCCACCGCCATGCGCCGGGCGATGGTGCGCTCGCGCGGGCGGTACGACTACGAGCAGGTGCAGGCGGCCCACGACGCCGGCGACATCCCGGAGCCGTTCGCGCTGCTGCCCGAGCTCGGCCAGGCGCTGCAGGCGGCCGAGCGTGCGCGGGGCGGCATGAACCTCGGCATCCCCGACCAGGAGGTCGAGGACGTCACCGGCGAGGAGGGCCCGGACGGCTACCGCCTGCGGTACCGGCCGCGGCTGGCCGTCGAGGACTGGAACGCGCAGGTCTCGCTGCTCACCGGCATGGCGGCCGGCGCCGTGATGGTCGAGGGCAGGGTGGGCGTGCTGCGCACCATGCCCGAGCCGGACGAGCGCACCGTCGCCCGGTTCCGGCGCCAGGCCAGGGCCATCGGGGTCGCGGACGCCGCCGACGCCCCGCTCGGCGACCTGCTGCGCTCGCTCGACGTGCAGGACCCCCGGCACCTCGCGCTGCTGCACGGCTCGACCGTGCTGTTCCGCGGCGCCGCGTACACCGTCTTCGACGGCGAGGTGCCCGAGGGGCTGGTGCAGGCGGCGGTCGCGGCCTCGTACGCGCACGTCACCGCGCCGCTGCGCCGGCTCGTCGACCGGTTCGGCCTGGTCACCTGCGAGCACCTGCTCGCCGGCGCCGAGGTGCCCGCCTGGGTGCGGGAGGCGCTGCCGTCTCTGCCCGAGCTGATGCAGGGCTCGGACCGGCTCTCCGGCGCCCTCGACCGCGCCGTCATCGACCTGGTCGAGGCGGCCACCCTGCACGGCCGCGTGGGCGAGGAGTTCGACGCCGTCGTGGTCGACGACGGCGACGGCCGCGGACGCGGTGAGAGCCACGCGCTCGTGCAGCTGACCGAGCCCGCCGTCCTCGGCCGCTGCAGCGGCGACCTCGAGGCCGGCACGTCGGTCCGGGTGCGGCTCGTGGAGGCCGACGTCGAGCGTCGCGTCGTGCGGTTCGAGGCCGTCTGAGCGGTGGCCGGTCGCCGAGGGCCTACGCTGGTCCCGCGGACGAGTCGACCGGGCGGCCGCGTCGGGACGGGTGACCGTCCCGCCGAGGAACGTCCGGGCTCCGCAGGGCAGGGTGGTGGGTAACACCCACCCGGGGTGACCCGCGGGAAAGTGCCACAGAGAACAGACCGCCGGTGCACCACCGCCCCTCGGGGCGGCAGGCGCCGGCAAGGGTGAAACGGTGGTGCAAGAGACCACCAGCACCCCCGGTGACGGGGGTGGCTCGGCAAACCCCACCCGGAGCAAGGTCGAGCAGGAGGCGTTCGAGGGCTGCCCGCCCGAGCCTCCGGGTAGACCGCTCGAGACGTGCGGCGACGCACGTCCTAGATGGATGGCCGCCACCCGGCCCGGAGCGATCCGGACTGGGGACAGGACCCGGCGTACAGGTCGACTCGTCCGCACTGCGTTCGATCGTGTCGTCCCCGGCCGTCGCCTGGTGGCTGCCGGTCGGTGACCCAAGGGGCCGGCAAGCCGGCGGGCGCACCGACCGCGCAGCCGGCGACGACCGAGGACGACACCGGGCCGCTCGTCCCCGGCTCTACCCCTCGCCACGCCGTGGCAACACGCCGTCTGTTGGGTTCTCAGGTAAGCGTTGCCTATCCTCAGGTCGTGCCCTCCGTGACCGCGAAGAAGAAGTGCTGCAAGGACCGGCCGCGGTGCAAGAAGTGCCCGCTGGTGCTCAAGCGGCTGTCGGACGCGGGGCTGGCGGAGCGGCTGGGGGAGCGGTCGGACTCGCGGGAGTTCAAGGTCGACAAGAAGCTGCCGAAGAAGGTGCTGAAGGCCGCTCGGGCCCGCTGAGGAGCCCTCGGACGGGGCCGGAGCCGGGACGAACCGGGCGGCGTTACGTCGTTGGTTGCTCCGTCTGGGTGAACCCGCTCAAGGTGTTCTCAGGTCCGGCCGATCACGCACACACGAAGGTCCGCCCTGCCGGCGGACCGGGCTGGTTTCTTCAGAGGGGTGGCTCTGATGGGCAAGAAGGTGGTGCTCGCGCCGCGCAACTCCGCTGAGGCGGTCGCGCTGGGCGTCTCCGCCTGCTTCCTGGCGGTCGCAGGCGTGGTGGTGCAGGGCAACGCCTCCGCCGAGCGGTCCACGACCACCCAGGACCTCGCGGCCCAGGTGCAGGACATCCGCACCGTCTCGCGGCCCTCGCCCAAGAGCGCGAACCTCGGCTCCCGCGTCCCGTCCCTGATCCCTTCTGACCCGCCGTTGGTGCTCCTGCCGGTCAAGGACCAGGCCAAGGCGAAGGTCGACGCCATCGGCACGCTCCGCGAGGACGACGTCGTGCTGGTCGCCTGGAACCGCGGCTCCGGCACCCTGTCGCCCGGTGGCGGGCTGACGGGGCTCGCCTCACCGGTGCCGCCCAAGACCTCTGCGACCAACCCCAGCAGCATCGTGACGTTCCCGAGCACCACGGAGCCGGGCGTCGTCACGGCTGCCCCGACGACGTCGCCCTCGCAGCCGACCTCGGGTCCGATCCAGGGCACGCCGACCGGCACGCCGAGCACGCCCGAGACCAGCACCCCGCCGACCGAGTCCCCGACCGACCCGCCGACCGAGGAGCCCACCGAGCCGGTCGAGACGACTCCGGCCGACGGTGGTGGCGACGGCGGTGGCGACACCGGTGGCGACACGGGCGGCAGCACCGACGGCACCGGCGGGAGCACCGACGGCACGAACGGCGGCGGCTCGGGCACCGACTCGAGCGACAGCTCCGAGCAGGACTCCACCAACGCCCTCGTCCCCGCCGACGGGACCGTTGCGCCGGGTCCGGCGCCGGAGGCCCTGACCGACTGACCCTCTCCGACTGGCTCCGCGCCCGCGTCAGGGGGTGGTGAGCACCTCGGGGCCGGTCTCGGTGACGAGCACGGTGTGCTCGAACTGGGCCGTGCGGCGGCGGTCGGCGGTGACCACGGTCCAGCCGTCGTCCCACATCTCCCACTGCCTGGTGCCGAGGGTGATCATCGGCTCGACGGTGAAGGTCATGCCGACCTCGATCAGCTCGTCGTGCTCGGGCGCGGAGTCGTGGTGGGGGACCACCAGGCCGGAGTGGAAGCTCGTCCCGATGCCGTGGCCGGTGAACTCGTGCACGGTGTCGAGCCCGTGCCGGCGCGCGTAGGACTCGATCACCTTGCCGACCACGTTCAGCCGCCGGCCCGGCAGCGCCGCGCGGATGCCGCGCCACATCGCCGCCTCGGCGTGCTCGAGCAGCCCGCGGGTCTCCTCGTCCGGCTCGCCGGCGACGAAGGTCGCGTTGGTGTCGCCGTGCACGCCCAGGACGTACGCCGTCACGTCGACGTTGCAGATGTCGCCGTCGGCCAGGACGGTCGAGTCCGGGATGCCGTGGCAGACGACCTCGTTGACCGAGGTGCACAGCGACTTGGGGAACCCGCGGTAGCCCAGCGTCGAGGGGTAGGCGCCGTGGTCGAGCAGGAACTCGTGGCCGACCCGGTCCAGCTCGTCGGTGGTGACGCCCGGGGCGACGTGGCGGCTGACCTCCTGCAGCGCCTGGGCGGCGATCCGGCCGGCCACCCGCATCCGCTCGACGGTCTCGGCGTCCTTGACCTCCGGACCGGTGTACGGCGCGGGCGCGGGGCGGTCGACGTACTCCGGGCGCGCGATCGAGGCGGGGACCGGACGGCGGGGGGAGACGGTGCCCGGCACGAGCGTGCCGGTCGAGGTGCTGCTCGGCATCGGGTCAGCATAGGGTCGCCCCACCGGGGCGCCGTCGCCCCGCCGACCGAGCGAGGAGGCGTCGTGGCCGAGTACTGGTTCAACACCGAGACCCGCCAGGTCGAGGAGGGCCACCAGAGCGACTGGCGCAACCTGATGGGGCCCTACGGCACCCGCGAGGAGGCCGAGAACGCCCTGTCGTCCGCGCGCGAGCGGACCGAGAAGTGGGACGCCGAGGAGCGCGCCGACCGCGAGTGGGGCTTCGACCCGAAGAACGCCAGCGAGTCCGGCGAGGGCCAGTAGCGCTCAGGCGCCGGTGCCGAGCACCTCGTCGACCGCCCGGGCGACCGGCCAGGCGCCGTTGCTGCTGTTGCCGAGCACGCTCCAGGTGACGTCGCGCACCGGGTCGTGGGTCGAGCGGAACGACACGCCGGCGTCACCGCCCACCAGCTGCACGAGGTCGCCTGCCGGCGCGAGCCAGAAGCCGAGCCCGTAGCGCATCCCCTCGTCCGGCACGTCGCTGCGCGGGGCCACCATCTGCCGCACCCGCTCGACAGGGACGACCCGCCCGGCGAACAGCGCCGTCCAGAAGCGGCGCAGGTCGGCGGCCGTCGTGAAGATCCCGCCGTCCCCGCTGCCGATCACCGGCAGGTGCAGGACGTTCGTGCGCGGCCCCGACTCGTCGAGGTAGTGCGTGGCGGTGGCGCTGCCCGGCTCGTCCGAGCGCAGGAAGTCCGTGCCCGTGAGCCCCGCCGGTGCGACCACCCGGCGGCGGACGAGTTCGTGGTACGGCTCGCCGCTCGCCCGCTGCGCCACCAGGGCCAGGACCATGTAGCCGCCGTTGCAGTACGAGAACCGTTCGTCCGCAGCGAACTTCGGTGGGTAACCGTCCAGCTCGGGCAGGAACGCCTCGACGTCGGTGAGGACGTGCACGGGCTGCTTCAGCACGTAGTCGCTCGCGTCGAGGTCGTCGTCCTCGTCGATGTAGTCGCCGATGCCTGACCGGTGCCCGAGCAGGTGCTCCACGGTGACGTCGTCGCCGACCAGTGGCAGGTCGTCCCGGAGGTGCTCGCGCACCGGCATCGCGAGGTCGAGCACGCCGTCCTCGACCAGGCTCATGACGGCCAGCGCGGTGAACGCCTTGCCGCCGCTCGCGATCGCGAACCGGGTGCCGGCGGTGACCGGCACCTCGTAGCCGCGGTGCGCCAGGCCGTAGGTGCGCTCCCACACCGGCTCGCCCCGGCGGTCGACGCGGACGACGCCGCTGAAGCCCCTGTCGTGCGCCGCGGTGTCGACCCGTTCGGTCAGCTCGTCCACGGTCCCCGACCGTAGCCCTGCGGTCGTCGTGGCCGGATGTCCTTTCCCGGGCAGTGCCCTAGGCGCCCAGCGCCGCCATCGCGGCGCTGCGGCCGGCGATCGCGCTGACGCCGCCCCCACGGCGGGCGCCGGCGCCGGCGAGCAGCACCCGTGGGTGCTCGGTCTCGACGCCCCAGCGGCCGACGTCGTCGGCGTCCTCGGCCCAGGGCCACTGCAGCGGGCGCTGGAAGATGTTGCCGCCCGGCAGGCCGACGTCGGCCTGCACGTCGAGCGGGCTGCGCACCTCCAGGCACGGGGTGCCGTCGGGAGCGCGCAGCAGGCACGTCTCGATCGGCTCGGCCAGCACGGAGTCGAGGCTGCGCAGGGTGGCGGCCAGCGCGTCGGCGCGGGTCCGCTCGTTGTCCTGCTCGAACAGCCGCGACGGCATGTGCAGGCCGAACAGCGTCAGCGTGTGGGCCCCGCTCGCGCGCAGGCCGTCGCCGAGGATGCTCCCGTCCGACAGCGAGTGGCAGTAGATCTCGCACGGCGGCAGGTCGGGCACCCGGCCGGCCTCGGCCTGGCTGTAGGCGGTGCGCAGCTGCGAGGCCGTCTCGTTGACGTGGAAGGTGCCGGAGAACGCGGCCACCGGGTCGACGTCCTCGCGCAGGCGCGGCAGCCGCTGCAGCAGCATGTTCACCTTCAGCTGTGCGCCCTCGACGCGCTCGCCCTCGGCGCCGCCCAGCAGCCGGTGCAGGGTCGCCGGCGCGCAACCCGCGAGCACCCGCTGGGCGCCGACCCGGTGCTGGGTGCCCTCGGCGTCGGTCCAGACCACCTCGGCCGCCGACGTCGCGGTCCCGGGGTCGACGTGGGTCACGGTCGCGGACGTCATCAGCGTGGCTCCGGCCCGGCGGGCGGCGTCGGCCAGCGCACCGCTGACCGCGCCCATGCCGCCGACGGGGACGTCCCAGTCGCCGGTCCCGCCGCCGACCACGTGGTACAGGAAGCAGCGGTTCTGCGCCAGGCCCGGGTCGTCGACGTCGGCGAAGGTGCCGATCAGGGCGTCGGTGAGCACCACGCCGGCGACGGTGTCGTCGCCGAACCTGTCGGCCACGGTCTCGCCGACGGGACGCTCGACCAGGTCGCGCCACGCGTCCGGCCCGACCAGCGCCCGGACGTCGTCGGCCGAGCGCAGCGGCTCGGTGACGGTCGGCCAGAGCCGCGCCGCGACCTCGGCGGTCATCGCGTAGAACTCGCGCCACGCCGCGTGCGCGCGGTCGTCGCCGGTGACGGCGCGGAACGAGGCGGCGGTGCGTGCCTCGTCCCCGTTGTCGACCAGCAGGCCGAGCCCGTCCGGGTGGTCCGGGACCGGGGTGTAGGACGAGAAGCGCCTGCGCCGCAACGAGATCGACAGGCCGAGCTCGTCGATCACGGCGCGGGGGAGCAGCGAGACGAGGTAGGAGTAGCGCGACAGGCGCGCGTCGACGCCCGGGAACACCTGCGCCGACACCGCTGCGCCGCCGACGTGGTCGAGCGCCTCCAGGACGAGGACCGACCGGCCGGCCCGGGCCAGGTACGCCGCAGCGGCCAGCCCGTTGTGGCCGCCGCCCACGACGACCGCGTCATAGCGAGCGGGCAGGCCGGTCACCGGGTCACCTTGGGCAGCACCTCGCGGCCGAAGACCTCGAGCCACTCGGCCTGGTTGCGGCCGACGTTGTGCAGGTAGATGCGGTCGAACCCGAGGTCGGCGAACTCCTGGATCTTGGCGCGGTGCACGTCCGGGTCGGACGAGATGACCATCCGGCCGTCGAAGTCCTCGGGACGCACGAGGGCTGCCATCTGCGCGAAGTCGTGGGGGGAGCGGATGTCGGCCTTGCCGAACTTCATGCCGCCGTTCGGCCACTCGGTCATCGCGTTCTCGAGCGCCTGCTCGTCGGTCTCGGCCCAGGACAAGTGCAGCTGCAGCGTCTTCGGCATCGCGTCGGGGTCCTTGCCCGCCTTGCGGGCGCCCTCGGCGAACTTGCCGAACAGCATCTCGATCTTCTCCAGCGGCGCGCCGACGGTGATCATCCCGTCGGCGAACTCGCCGGTCTTGCGGGCGTTCACCGGGCCGGCGGTCGCGATCATGATCGGCGGCGCGGTCTCGGGCATCGTCCACAGCCGGGTCGTCTCGTGGGCGAAGTACTCGCCCTTGAACTTGACGTCCTTGCCGGCGATCGAGGCCTCGAACAGCCGGCGGATCAGCTGCACGGCCTCCCACATCCGGTTCGACCGCTCGCCGGCCTCGGGCCAGTAGCCGGGCACCACGTGCTCGTTCAGCGCCTCGCCCGTGCCGAGCCCCAGCCACGACCGGCCCGGGTACATCGCCTCGAGGGTCGCCGCGGCCTGCGCGACGACGACGGGGTGGAAGCGGAAGGACGGGCAGGTGACCCCGGGTCCCATGTCACCGGTGGTGCGCTCCCCGACGGCGGTGAGGACGTTCCAAACGAACGACGCCTGCCCCTGCTGGGGCACCCACGGCTGGAAGTGGTCGGCCGCCATGCAGCCCGAGAAGCCGTGCTCCTCGGCCAGCGCGGTGAGCCGCACCGCCTCCGTGGGGTGGAACTGCTCGAGCATCGCCGCGTAGCCGAAGGGTTGCTGTGCCATGGGCGGGACGCTACCCGGTGCCCCTCACGCCGGCAGGGCCGCACCGGCACCGCGACAGGACGCACCGGCATCGTCTCCCGGCGGCGATGACGCCGAGGGCGAACAGGGCTGGCCGGTGGGCGCACCCGTCGGTCAGCATCCCTGCATGCCGGAGCTCCAGTTCGCCGTCAACCTCGGGCGCGTGGCGTCCGCCGCCGACGTCGTGGCCGCCGCCCACCGCGCCGAGGAGGCGGGCATGGACGCCGTCACGGTCGCCGACCACCTCGGGGCGGCCGCACCGTTCCAGCTGCTCGCCGCGGCCGCGGCCGTCACCGAGCGGGTGCGGCTGCGCACCTACGTGCTGGACGCCTACTTCTGGAACCCGGCGCTGCTGGCCCGCGAGGTGGCGACGCTGGACGTGCTGTCCGGCGGACGCGTCGAGCTGGGGGTCGGCGCCGGCCACATGAAGCACGAGCACGACACCGCCGGCCTGCCGTTCCCGCCGATCAGACAGCGATGGGCGCACGTCGAGGAGGTAGTCGCCGAAGTGCGCCGGCACCTCGCCGGACCGGACCACCGGCCGGCTCCGGTGCAGCAGCCGGTGCCCGTGATGGTTGCGGCGATGGGGGCGACCGGCCTGGGCGTCGCGGCGCGCACCGCGGACGTCGTGGGGCTCGCGGGCGCGGTGCAGGTGGCGGACAGGCCGCCGGGGACGTTCACGCTCGCGACGGCGGAGGTGGTCGACGAGCGGGTGGCGCAGGTGCGCGAGCAGGCGCAGGCGGCGGGGCGGCCCGAGCCGGTGCTCGACGTCCTGGTGCAGAGCGTCCAGCTCGGCCGCGACCCGCGGGAGGCCGCCACCGAGCTGGTGGCCGGGGCCGCCGCCGAGGGCGCCGACTGGTTCGACGTCGAGGAGGTGCTGCGGACGCCGTTCTTCCTGTTCGCCGCGTCCGCGCAGGACGCGGCCGAGGAGGTCGCCCGTCGCAGCGAGCGGTGGGGCATCACGTCGTGGAGCACCCACGCGCCGTCGGCCGCGGCGATGACCGAGGTCGTCGCCGCGTACCGGAGCCGTCCTGTCGCGTGAGGTCCGGCTGAGGTCAGCCGGACTTGCGGCGGAAGGTCTTCTGCGGCTTGGCCGGCGCGGTGTGCGGGTGCTGGGCGCCCGGGCCCGCGGACGACTGGCCCGACCGGTGCGCGAACTTCTTCTTGTCCAGGGCCTCGCGGAACCGGCGCCGCGCCTCGTCCTCGGGGGAGACGGTGCCCTCCGGCAGGTCGGTGGGCGTCTCGACCTCTGCGCTGTCCTTCGGATCGGTCATGCGCCCACCCTGCCCTGCCGCGGCGGCGGGACGCCAGCGGCTTGCCGGTCAGGCGGCGGCGAGCAGGCCCAGCAGGGCGTCGGCGTAGGCGTCCTCGGGGTCGGCGTGCTCGCTGACCGTCGGCCCGTGCGGGCCGGTGGTCGTCACGGCCCAGCCGAGGTCGGTGCGCTCGAGCCGGACGAAGGCGTCGCCCAGGGCGGCGCGCAGCTGGTCCTCCCGCGGCAGCCAGAGCGTGCCCTCCTGGTCGACGCTGTCGAGCGCCCACTCGGTGGTGCCGTTGAACTTCAGCACGCCGCCGCTGCTCAGCACCTCGGCCTCGACGACCATCTCGCTGACCACGAAGACCTGGCTGTCCATCTCGCGGTCGGCGATGACGAAGCGGTCGCCGCTCTGGGGGTGCCAGGCGAGCCCTGCGTCGGCGAGGCGGCGGGCGAGCTCGACGGTGATCACCGCCCCATCATCGGCGCGACCACCGCAGCGTCACCACCTGAACAGGCGCAGCCGCGACATCAGCCCCGCCACCCCGGCGTCTCGGCTACGGGGTGCACCGCCGATCAGCTCTCGAAGGCGTGCTCCGGGCCGGGGAACGCACCGGAGGCGACGTCGTCGGCGTACCGGCGGGCGGCGTCGCCGAGGGTGCCGCGCAGGTCGGCGTACTTCTTGACGAACCGCGGTGCCTTGCCGCCGCGCAGCCCGGCCATGTCCTGCCAGACCAGCACCTGCGCGTCGCAGTCCGAGCCCGCCCCGATGCCGATCGTCGGGATGGTCAGGGCCTTGGTGACCTCGGCCGCCAGCGGCGCCGGGACCATCTCCATGACGATCGCGAACGCGCCGGCGTCCTGCAGCGCGACCGCGTCGGCCAGCAGCTCGTCCGCGCCCTTGCCCCGGCCCTGCACGCGGTACCCGCCGAGCGCGTGCTCGCTCTGCGGCGTGAAGCCGACGTGCGCCATCACCGGGATGCCGGCGTCGACGAGCCGGCGGACGGTCTCCACCACGCGGTGCCCGCCCTCGAGCTTGACCGCGTGCGCCCGCCCCTCCTTCATGAACCTGGTCGAGGTGGCCACGGCCTGCTCGGTGCTCTGCTGGTAGGAGCCGAACGGCAGGTCGGCGACGACGAGGGCGCGACGGACGCTGCGGGTGACCGCCCGCACCAGCACGAGCATCTCGTCGACGGTGACGGGCAGCGAGGTGTCGTAGCCGTAGACGTTGTTGGCGGCGGAGTCGCCCACCAGCAGCACCGGGATGCCGGCCTCGTCGAAGACCTCGGCGGCGTACTGCTCGTAGGCGGTGAGCATCGCCCACCGCTCACCGCGCTCCTTCATCTGCTGCAGGTGGTGGACGCGCACCTTGGCCGGGGTGTGCGCCGGGGCGCCGGCCGACGCGGCGGCCGGTCCCGAGCCGTACGGCGCGGGCTGCTCAGCGGTCGTCATCGGGCAGACGCTACTCGGCCGGGACGTGCGCCTCGATCTCGGCCAGCCACGCCGCGGCAGAGGCGTCCGAGGGCATCCGCCAGTCGCCGCGGGGCGACATCGTGCCGCCGGGGCTGACCTTCGGGCCGTTCGGCAGCGCCGACCGCTTGAACTGGTTGGCGAAGAACCGCCGGACGAACACCTCGAGCCACGCCCGGACGGTGGGCAGGTCGTACTGCACCCGCAGGTCCTCCGGGAAGCCGGGGGGCCACTCGCCCGCGTCCGCGTCGTGCCACGCGTGCCAGGCCAGGAACGCGATCTTGCTCGGCCGGAAGCCGTGCCGGATCACGTGGAAGAGGGTGAAGTCCTGCAGCGCGTACGGGCCGACCGAGTCCTCGGTCGCCTGCGCCTTGACGCCCTCCTGCTCGGGGATCAGCTCGGGCGTGATCTCCTGCGCGACGATCTCGCGCAGCACGGCCGCGGTCTCCTCGCTCACCTCGCCGCTGCTCGCGACCCAGCGGATCAGGTGCTGCACCAACGTCTTCGGGACGCCGCCGTTGACGTTGTAGTGCGACATCTGGTCACCCACGCCGTAGGTGCACCAGCCCAGCGCCAACTCGGACAGGTCGCCGGTGCCGAGGACGATGCCGCCGCGGTGGTTGGCCAGCCGGAACAGGTAGTCGGTGCGCAGGCCGGCCTGCACGTTCTCGAAGGTGACGTCGTAGACCGCCTCGCCCTCGCTGAACGGGTGGTCGAGGTCGTCGAGCATCTGCCGCGCGGCCGGGGTGATGTCGATCTCCTCGAACGTCACCCCGAGCGAGCGCGCCAGCCGGGTGGCGTAGCCCTTGGTCGTCTCGCCGGTGGCGAAGCCGGGCAGCGTGAAGGCGTGGATGTCGCTGCGCGGTCGGCCCAGGCGGTCCATCGCGCGGGCGGCCACCACCAGGGCGTGCGTGGAGTCGAGGCCTCCGCTGACGCCGATGACGACCTTCGGCTGGCCGATGGCGTCGAGCCGCTGCTCGAGGCCGGAGACCTGGATGTTGTAGGCCTCGTAGCAGTCCAGGGCCAGCCGCTCGGGGTCGTCCGGGACGAACGGGAAGCGGTCGACCTTGCGGCGCAGGCCGGTGTCGCCGCCGGGCGCGCCGAGCTCGAAGCCGATCCGCCGGAACGCGCTCGTCACCTCTGCATGGGTCCGCCGGTTCTCGTCGAAGGTGCTGACCTGGCGGCGGGTCTGGCGGATGCGGCCGAGGTCGACGTCGGCGACGGACGCGCGGGGACCGTCGGGGAACCGCTCGCTCTCGGCCAGCAGGTCGCCGACCTCGTAGACCATCGTCTGCCCGTCCCACGACAGGTCGGTGGTCGACTCGCCCTGCCCCGCCGCGGCGTAGACGTACGCGGCCATGCAGCGGGCGCTCGCGCTGCGCACCAGCAGGCGCCGGTCCTCGGCCCGCGCGACGGTGATCGGGCTGCCGGACAGGTTGAGCAGCACCGTCGCCCCGGCGAGGGCCGCCATGGCGCTCGGCGGCACGGGCACCCACATGTCCTCGCAGACCTCGACGTGCACGACGAGGTCGGGCACGTCGGTGGCGGTGAACAGCAGGTCGGGCCCGAACGGCACGTCCTGGCCGGCGACCCGCACGGTCGAGCCGGCACGGTCGTCGCCGGGGGAGAACCAGCGGTGCTCGTAGAACTCGCGGTAGGTCGGCAGGTACGACTTCGGCGCCACGCCGAGCACCCGGCCGCGGTGGACGACGACGGCGCAGTTCATCACCCTGGTGCCGGCGGCCAGCGGGGCGCCGACGACGATCACGGGCAGGAGGTCGGCCGACGCCTCGACGATGCGCGCCAGGCCGTCCTCGACCGCGTGCAGCAGCGTCTCCTGCAGGAACAGGTCCTCGGAGGAGTACCCGGACAGGGCCAGCTCGGGGAAGACGGCGACCGCGACCGACTCGTCGTGGCACCGGCGCGCCTGGGCGATCACCGCGTCGGCGTTGGCCGAGGGGTTCGCCACGGCGACGGGCACGGTGCAGGCCGCCACCCGGACGAAGCCGTGGGCGTGGGCCGAGAAGAAGTCCACGGGCGCGAGTCTGTCAGGTCGATCCCCGCCGTGCGCGCACACCGCGGTGCCGGACGCACACCGCCGACGGCGTGCGCCGGGCACCGGGGTGTGCGTCGCCGCGGTCGGCACGGACCGGGCAGACTGCACCCCGTCGGGCACGTCGAACCGGAGAGGACGCCATGGACCGCCAGCAGGAGTTCGTCCTGCGCTCGATCGAGGAGCGCGACATCCGGTTCGTCCGGCTGTGGTTCACCGACGTGCTCGGCTTCCTCAAGTCGGTGGCGGTCGCGCCCGCCGAGCTCGAGCAGGCGTTCGACGAGGGCATCGGCTTCGACGGCAGCGCCGTGGAGGGCCTGGCCCGCCGGTCCGAGGCCGACATGCTGCTCAAGCCGGACCCGGCGACGTTCCAGGTGCTCCCGTGGCGCAGCGACCCGAACGGCACCAACGGGACCGCCCGCATGTTCGCCGACGTGCTCAACCCCGACGGCGAGCCGGCCGCGGCCGACCCGCGGCACGTCCTGCGTCGCACGCTCACCAAGGCGGCCGACCAGGGGTTCACCTTCTACACCCACCCCGAGATCGAGTTCTACCTGCTGAAGAACGGCTGGGAGCCGGGCCAGGAGCCGGTGCCGGTCGACGACGGCGGCTACTTCGACCACGTTCCGCGCGGCACCGGCCACGACTTCCGGCGGGCGGCGATCAGCCTGCTCGAGAACATGGGGATCTCGGTCGAGTTCAGCCACCACGAGGGCGGGCCCGGCCAGAACGAGATCGACCTGCGCTACGCGGACGCGCTCGCCACGGCGGACAACATCATGACCTTCCGGACGGTGATCAAGGAGGTCGCGCTGGAGCAGGGGATCTTCGCGTCCTTCATGCCCAAGCCGCTGGCGGCGCACCCCGGCTCGGGCATGCACACCCACATGTCGCTGTTCGAGGGGGACCGCAACGCCTTCCACGAGGCCGGTGCCCAGTACCAGCTGTCGCGCACGGCACGGCAGTTCATCGCCGGGCTGCTCGTGCACGCCGGCGAGATCGCCGCCGTCACGAACCAGTTCGTCAACTCCTACAAGCGGCTGTGGAGCGGCGGCGAGGCCCCGTCGTACGTCTGCTGGGGGCACAACAACCGCTCCGCGCTGGTGCGGGTGCCGATGTACAAGCCGGGCAAGGGCCAGTCGGTGCGGATCGAGCACCGGGGAATGGACAGCGCCTGCAACCCCTACCTCGCGTACGCCGTGCTCCTCGCCGCCGGCCTCAAGGGGATCGAGAAGGGGTACGAGCTGCCCGAGGGCGCCGAGGACGACGTCTGGTCGCTCACCGACGCCGAGCGCCGCGCACTGGGCATCGACCCGCTGCCCACCAGCCTCGAGGCCGCCATCCGCACGATGGAGCAGTCCGAGCTGGTCGCCGAGACCCTGGGCGAGCAGGTCTTCGACTTCGTGCTGCGCAACAAGCGCGAGGAGTGGGCCGACTACCGGCTGCAGGTGACCCCGTTCGAGCTGCGCCGGTTCCTGCCGATCCTGTGAGCGAGCGGCCGTGAACCCGTCCGTCCTGGTCGTCGAGCACGAGGCCGCCGCCGGCCTCGGCCGGCTGTCGCCGCTGCCCGGCTGCGACGTCGTCACGGTGCGCCCGTACGCCGGCGAGCCGCTGCCGGCCGACCTGGTCGGGCACGACGCGCTGGTCGTGCTGGGCGGAGCCATGGACGCGTGGGACGACGACGGCGCCCCGTGGCTGCCGGCGACGAGGTCGCTGCTTTCGCAAGCGGTCTCGGCAGGCGTCCCCACGCTGGGGGTGTGCCTGGGCGCGCAGCTGCTCGCGCTGGCGTGCGGCGCACCGGTCGGGCGCGGCCAGCACGGCCCCGAGCTGGGGCTGGTGCCGGTCACGCTGCTGCCGACCGCGGCCGACGACGCCTTCGCCTCGGCGCTGCCCTCGCCGGTGCCGGCCCCGCAGGGGCACTTCGACGTGGTCGAGCGGCTGCCCGAGGGTGCGGTGCTGCTCGGCTCGTCAGCGACCTACCCGCACCAGCTGTTCCGCGTCGGCGCCAGGGCGTGGGGGATGCAGTACCACCCCGAGGTCACCGAGGACGACTTCGCGGTGTGGATGGCCGGTGACGCCGAGGCGCTCGCCGCGCAGGGCCGCACGCCGGACGGCGCGGTCGCCGAGGTGGTCGGGGCGCGCGAGGAGCTCCTGGCGTCGGCCCGCGTCCACGCCGAGGCGTTCGCCGCCGTGGTGCGCGCCGCCGCGGTGGCCCGGTGACGCCGGCCTCCCGACCCTCCAGCCGCGCCGGGGCGGTGGCCCGGCTCGGGTTCGCCGACTCGGCCCGCGCGCTGCGGCTGATGGAGGACCCCGCCCTGGCCGGGCTCGTCGACCCGATGGAGGACGTGTTCCGCGACGGGCTGGTCCGCGCGCTGGCCGACACCGCCGACCCGGACCAGGCGCTGCTCGGCCTGGTGCGGCTGTTCGAGGCCGTCCACCGCGAGCAGTCCACCTCCGAGCGGCGCGGGCAGGACCGTCCGGACCTGTCGCCGGGTGCGCTGCACGCGGCCGTGCGCCGGCCGGGGGAGGTGCGCGACCGGCTGCTCGCCGTGCTCGGGGCGTCGTCCGCATTGGGCGACCACCTGGTGCGGCACCCCGACCACTGGGTGGCCCTCACCGACCCGCCGCCACGGCTGCCCGACGACCTGTACGACGACCTGCTCCGGGCGGTCGGCGCGACCCCGGGCGACGAGCGCCCGGTGGCCCGGACGGACCCCGACGGGGGTGTCGCCGGTGCCACCGACGCGCTGCGGGTGGCCTACCGGCGGCGGCTGCTCGCGCTGGCGGGCCGCGACCTGGCGAGCCCCGCACCTGCCGACGTCGTCGATGCGGTCAGCCTGGAGCTGGCCGACCTGGCCTCGGCCGCGCTCGAGGCGGCGCTGGCGATCGCGCGGGCTCAGCTGCCCGACCACGGCGCCGGCTGCCGGATCGCGGTGATCGGGATGGGCAAGTGCGGCGGGCGCGAGCTCAACTACGTCAGCGACGTCGACGTCGTGTACGTGGTCGAGCCGGCCGAGGGCGTGGACGAGGACGTCGCCCTGGCCACCGGCACCCGGCTCGCCTCGGCGCTGGCGTCGGCGTGCTCCGCCTCGACCGCCGAGGGCACGCTGTGGCCGGTCGACGCGGCCCTGCGCCCCGAGGGCAAGGCCGGGCCGCTGGTGCGGACGCTGGAGAGCCACCGCCGCTACTACGGCCGGTGGGCGAGCACCTGGGAGTTCCAGGCGCTGCTCAAGGCGCGCTGCGTGGCCGGCGACCGGGCGCTCGGCGAGCGGTACGCCGCCGAGGTGGCCGCGCTGTCGTGGGAGGCCGCCGGGCGGGAGAACTTCGTCCCCGACGTGCAGGCGATGCGGCGCCGGGTCGAGGACAACGTCCCGAGCCGCGAGGCCGACCGGCAGCTCAAGCTCGGCCCGGGCGGGCTGCGCGACGTCGAGTTCAGCGTGCAGCTGCTCCAGCTCGTCCACGGTCGCACGGAGGAGCGGCTGCGGACCGGCAACACCCTGGAGGCGGTCGAGCAGCTGTCGACCTACGGGTTCGTCGGCCGCGACGACGCCGCTGCGCTGGACCGGGCCTACCGCGACCTGCGCGTGCTGGAGCACCGCGTGCAGCTGACCCGGCTGCGTCGCACCCACCTCGTGCCCACCACCGCGACCGACCTCGAGCGGCTCGCGCGGGCCGCCCGCTACGACGGCGTCGCAGGTCTGGAGCGCCGGTTGCGCGACACCCGCACCCTGGTCCGGTCGCTGCACGAGCGCCTCTTCTACCGCCCGGTGATGGCGGCGGCCGCGCGGCTGAGCGCGGACGAGACGCGCCTGACGACCCAGGCCGCGGCGGACCGGCTGGCGGCGCTCGGCTACCGCGACCCGCCCGGGGCGATGCGGCACCTGGAGGCGCTCACCGAGGGTGTCAGCCGGCGGGCGGCGATCCAGCGCCAGCTGCTGCCGGTGCTGCTCGGGTGGTTCGCCGAGGGTGCGGACCCCGACGCGGGGCTGCTGGCGTTCCGGCGGGTGAGCGACGCGCTGGGCACGACGCACTGGTACCTCAAGCTGCTGCGCGACTCCGGTGCCGCCGCCGAGCGGATGGCCCGGGTGGTGTCGTCCGGGCAGTACGCGTCCGAGCTGCTCGCCCGCACGCCGGAGGCCGCCAGGTGGCTTGGCGACGACGCCGCGCTGAGGGCCCGCACGGCCGAGCAGCTCGCCGCCGAGGTGGCGTCCGGCCTGCAGCGGCACGCGGCGGCCGACGAGGCTGCCGGCGCCGTCCGCGCCGTGCGGACCCGCGAGGTGCTGCGCTGCGCCGTGGCGGACCTGTCCGGGGTGGCGACGCTGGAGGACGTCGGTCACCGGCTCAGCGACGCCACCGTCGCGGCGCTCGAGGGCGGGCTGGCCGTCGCTGAGCGGAAGGTGCTGCAGGACAAGGGGATCGACGTCCCGCCCACGCGGCTCGCGGTGATCGGCATGGGACGCCTCGGCGGCCGCGAGCTCGGCTACGGCAGCGACGCCGACGTCATGGTCGTCCACGACCCGGTCGACGGCGCAGCCGGCGCCCAGGAAGTCGCCCACGCCGTCGTCACAGAGCTGCGGTCGCTGCTGCGCGCCGCCGGGCCGACGCTGGGCGTCGACCTCGACATGGCGCTGCGGCCGGAGGGCCGGGACGGGCCGGTCGTCCGGTCGCTGGAGTCGTACGCCGCCTACTACGAGCGGTGGTCGGCCGGGTGGGAGGCGCAGGCGCTGCTGCGGGCGGTGCCCGTCGCCGGCGACACCGACCTCGGGGCGCGGTTCACCGCTCTGGTCGACCCGCTGCGGTACCCGTCCGACGGCCTGCCGGCCGCCGACCTGCGGGAGATGCGGCGGATCAAGGCCCGGGTCGAGTCCGAGCGGCTGCCGCGGGGGACCGACCCGCGCCGGCACCTCAAGCTCGGGCCGGGCGGTCTCGCCGACGTGGAGTGGACCGCCCAGATGCTGCAGCTGCAGCACGCGGCCGAGCACCCGTCCCTGCGGACGACCTCGACCCTGGGCGCGCTGCGTGCCGCCGAGTCCGCGGGCCTGCTGACTGCGCAGGACCGCGCCGACCTCGAGGGAGCCTGGGTGCTGGCCTCACGGCTGCGCAACGCGCTGGTGCTGTGGCGCGGGCGCGCGACCGACGTGGTGCCGACCGACCGGCGCGACCTGGACGGCGTCGCGCAGGTGCTGGGTGGCGGCGAGGTCACCCCGGGCGCGCTCGAGGACGAGGTGCTGCGGACGATGCGGCACTGCCGCGCCGTGGTGGAGCGGGTCTTCTACGGCTGAGCCGTGGCCTCAGCGGCGCGCTGCGGGCTCCGACGCGGGGTTCTCGACCCGCTCCTCCGGCCGGGCCTGCGGCTCGGGGTGGTCGGCCGGCTCCTGCGTGGTGTGCCCCGCCCGCTGCGCCACGGTCTCCTGCTCCTCGGCGCGCGCCTTGCTCTGGCGCTCCTGAGCGACGGTGGTGGCCCGCTTCTGCTCCCAGTCGCCGATGATGACGTTGGTGCTGCGGGGCCAGCTGAGGTAGCGGACGGCGAGGTTGGTGAACACCGCGAACCGGTTGCGGTTGCTCAGCAGGAAGAACACGTGGAGACCGACCCACGCCAGCCAGGCGAGGGTGCCGCGCAGGGCGATCTTGAAGGGCAGCTGACCCACCGCGGCCCGGCGGCCGATGGTCGCCATGATGCCCTTGTCGGTGTAGTGGAACGCGGTGGTCCCCATGCCGGCGAGCAGGCGGGAGATCATCTCCGCGACGTGCGTCCCCTGCTGGATCGCGGGTTGGGCGACCTGGGGGAGCAGGTTGTCGGGGTCGCCGGAGACGTCGCCGATGGCGAACACGTCCTGCGAGCCCTGCACCCGCATGTCCGGCCCGACGACGATGCGTCCGCCGCGGCCCTGGGGCAGACCCCAGGACGAGACCACGGGGTGGGCGGTGACGCCGGTGGCCCAGATGACGGTGCGCGTGGGGATGACGGTGCCGTCCTTGAGCCGCACCTCCTCGGGCGTCACCTCGGCCACCGCGGTGGCCAGGCGCAACTCGATCCCACGACGACGCAGGGCCCGGGCCGAGTAGGCGCGCAGCGACGGCTTGAACGGGCCGAGGACGTCCGGCCCCATCTCGACCAGCGTGACCTTGATGCGGGTGTTGTCGAGCTCGGGGTAGGAGTGCGGGAGGGTGCCCGTGATCATCTCGGCCAGCGTGCCCGCCATCTCGACGCCGGTGGCGCCGCCGCCCACGACGACGACGTTCGCGGACGCCTCCTTGCCCTCCTCGGTCGCGAGCCGCTCGAGGCCTCGGAAGATGTGGTCGCGGGTCTCCAGCGCCTCGCGGCGGGTGTAGATCACCAGGGAGTTCTCCGCCGCACCGGGGATGCCGAAGAAGTTGGCCGTCACTCCGGTGGCGACGACGAGGAAGTCGTAACCGATCTCGTCACCGTCGTCCAGCCGGACGTACTTGGCCGCGGTGTCGATGCCGACCACGGTGCCCTGCCGGAACCGGGCGTTCCGCTGCTTGGCGGTGAAGGCGCGCAGGGCGTACGTGACGTCGCCGGGATTCAGCCCGCCGGTCGCCACCTGGTAGAGCAGCGGCTGGAAGGTGTTGTAGCCGTTGCGGTCGACGAGCAGGACGTCGACGTCGGCCCACCGGAGCGCCTGCACCGTGGCCATGCCGCCGAACCCGCCGCCGACGACCACCACGCGGGGTCGGGTCCGGCCGGTGGTCGTGTGGCTGGTCATGTTCTCGCGCCTCCTGCTGAGCCCTGGACGTGCTCCTACCTGTGACAACGATGCCCTGCCGTCCTGCATGCCTCCACTCGGGGCTCGTGCGGGTGACCTCGCTCACTGCTCGTGCTGCCTGCCTAGACTCCCGGCGTGACCCAGCCCCCGCCCGCGCCGGGCCCGCCGGCAGCGCCCGGACCCCTGCCGATCCCCTACGTCGAGCACCACACCGGGCCGAAGCGGGTGGTCGCGCTCCTGCTCAACCCGCCCAACCGGATGGCGCGCAAGATCCCGCCGGTCGTGGGCATCGACGGCCGGACCTACGTGGTGGTGTGGGGCACCGTGGCCTTCGAGGTGCCGGCCGACCGCGCGGTGCACGTGAGCGTCTACATGCACGGCGAGTACATGGTGCAGGCGGCCTCGACGCTGCTGTACCCGCAGCACAAGGGCGAGCTGACCTACACGCCGGACTACATGAGCGGCGTGGCGAGCCTGGTGTGAGCGTGGACGACGCTGCTGCGGCCGGCCGGGACGCTGCGGCCGCCCGCCGGACGGGTCGGTCCCGGTGGGAGCGCGTCGACGCCGGCGACGGCGTCGTGCTCCGGCGGGTGCTGCCGCAGGACGCCGCCGGCGTGCTGGCCGTGCACGGTGACCCGCGGGTGTACGAGCTGGACCCGGACCTCACCCACACCGACCTCGCGACCTCCGCGGCGTTCCTCGAGCCGCTGGTGGCGCACTGGGAGGAGCACGGCTTCGGCTTCTGGTCGGTGCTCGTGCCGACGACGTGGTGGCCCGGTGGCGCACCCGCGCCGCTGCCGGACGACGGCGACCGGGTGGTCGCCGGCATGGGCGGGATCAGGCACCACGTGCTGGTCGGCGAGCCCGTGCTCAACGCCTACTACCGGCTCTCGCCCGAGGTGCAGGGTCGGGGGCTGGCCGGACGCGTCCTCGCCGCGTGCACCTCGATGGCACCGGAGGTGGCACCCGGCACCGACCTGGTCGTGCGCACCCGGCCCGCCAACGCCGCCGCCCGGCGCGTGGCCGAGCGGGCCGGCTTCGTCGACCTCGGCCTCGAGCCGGGGGACCCCGGCATGCAGCTGCTCCGGCTGGCGGCCCCGGCCGGCGAGCACCCGGACGAGAGACGGCCGTAGCCGGGGACCGGTGCCCTCAGCCGGCGTCGCCCGTGACGGCCCGGGCTCGGGAGACGAGGCGAGGGAGCTGAGCCTCCACCCATGCACGCTCAGCAGGTATCCGCGCCAACGTGGCGAGGTTGTCGAGCGCGGCGGCCAGGCGGAGGGCGCGCATCAGTTGCGGGTCCGCGGGCGGTCCGGCGTAGCCGCGCGCGAGCTCGGAGCCCGTGGCGTCGTCGAGGTAGTTCTGAGCCATCGCGACGTCCAGGAGCCCGGGACCTGCACCGCACCGGCCGAAGTCGATCAGACCCGGGTCGCGACCGTCCCAGACCACGTTCCCGTCGTGGACGTCGGCGTGGAGGACGGTGACACCTTCCCGCCACAGGCGATCGACCGCACCGGCCGCGACCGCGGCACCGGCTCGGAGGACGTCCGCCGACCCGTCAAGGGCGACCACCGAAGCGAAGGTGTGCAGCAGGACGCCGACGCAGATGAGAGCGTGCTGCCCGTCGTAGTGGCGCAGTGGCTCGAGGTCCTCGACCATCCCGGCCAGCTCCTGGTGAACCGTCCGCAGCATGGCGCCGACCCGGGCGGCGTGCGGATGCCGGTCGATCACGCCGGAGTGGCCTCGCACCCACGAGAGCAGGGTCCACGCACCGGGCGGCTCGGCGTCGACGAGCGGGCCGCGGACGACTCTCGGCACCCTCCTGACGTCCGCACGCTCCAGCGCGTCCAGGACCCGGGACTCCCCGAGGTGCTGCGCGATGTCGTCGGCTGTCGCGAGCTTGAGCACGTACCGCGATCCTGCTCGGTCGATGCTCCAGGCCGTGGACTCGAGCCCACCGGTGAGGGGCGAGATCGCGGCGCCGTCGAGCTCCGGCCACGTCGGCGGACCGGGCCGGCCGTCGACGGGCCCACCAGCGCCGCCCGCGGTCACGGAAGGACCGGATCGGGCGTCGTCGCTCTCACCGGGCACGACGACCACCCTCTCGCACGACGAGGTGCACCACCGGTGGGCTCGCCCGCGGCTCAGCCGATCGACGCGCCGAGCCCCTGCGTCACTGCGGGCCGTACGCCTCTGCGGTCCCGTAGCCGGGCAGGACGGCGACCTGGGTGACCTAGGTGGTGCCGAGCGGTGAGGTCCACTCGTGGGCGACGACCTGGCCGGTGGCGGTGCGGCGCGCGCGGCAGCGCCACAGGGCCGCGGTCTTGAACCGGTGGCACCTGCGGGACCTCGGGCTGAGATTGCGGACCGCGGTGGGTCCGCGGGGGTGCGGGACGACGTGGTCCAGGTCGCACCTGCTGGCGGGCACGCCGCAGCCGGGGAAGGTGCAGACCGGGTCCCGGGCGCGGACGGTGTCGGCGATCTCCACGGTCGGCTCGTACGAGTCGGTCTCGTGCTTCGGATCCGGCTGCTTCTCGAGCGCCCGGCGGGTGGCCGCGACCAGGGTGGTGCGGGTCCAGCCGCCCTGAGGTGCTGCGCCGACGCGCAGGAGGCGTTGCAGGTGCCCGTCGGGGTCGGCGAGCATGACGCAGGTGGTGGCGCCGCGGGCCTGGGCGTCTCCGGCCATCACCCGCGCCGTGGTCGCGGTCACTGGGACGGGGTGGCCGGTGCCGCGGACCTCGCCGGGGTCGTCGGCGGCGGGGCCGTCGTCGAACAACGTGTCGGAGTGCAGCACGATGCCGAGCTCGCGCCGCACCTGACCACCACCGCCGGTTCCGGTGCCGCCGTGCAGGCCTCCGAGCAGGGCGTCGTCGACCAGGTCGACCTTCGCCATCCCGTGGGTGCGGCCTGCGAGCTCGTCGGCGGTCATGGCCCGGACCCGGGCGGCCACGGTCTCCTCGAGCTGGACGAGCTGGTCGGTGGGGCCGGTGATCGTCCAGACCGCGATGGCGGGGTTGAGCGGGTCGATCTGCAACCACGTCCCGGTGCGTTCGCGCAGCTCGGCCCGGACCTGCTCGGCCTCGTCCGTGCGGACCTTCGCCACGATGCGCCGGACCATGGTGGTGAACGCCTTCGGCGCCGGCGCGTCCCACGGACCGACCGGGACCACACCGTCCAGCGGCACCGGTGGCAGCTCGGCCAGGACCGCTGCATCGACCTGCGCCAGCTGCACATCGCTCAGCCCGTCGGTGGCGTCGGCGATGGTGCGGGCCCGGGCCAGGTCGATCCGGCCGGCGTCCAACGCCGCCACGATCCCCTTCATCGACCCGCACAACCGGTCCGCCACCGCCAACCACGAGCCGGCCTGGTGCAGCGACATCCCGGTGACCGCGGCGATCTCCCTGACCGCGGCGTCGTCCAGGTCGGCCTCGGTGAACGTCGTGGACCCCAGCACCGACTTCCACACCCGGGTGCCGAGCAGGTACCGGTGCTGCGCCCTGACCCGACCAGCGGCCACCCACGCCAGCCGCAGGTCGTTCGCGTCGGCCTTGCACCGCAGGAGCGTACGGGCGCGCAGCCCCCCGAAGAGGAACTGCACCTCCTGCTCCGGGTCCATGCTCGAACCCTAGACCCCAGCACTGACAACGGCTTTCAGCCGACCAGCACCCCGACGACCACCGTCGCACCGACCTCGTCGTCCGTCCGCACGCCCGCTTCCAGCCCGGCGGCACGAGCGGCTTGCAGCGCCGCATCGACCTGCGAGGTCCCCACCTCGACGACGACCAGCCCGCCCGGCGCCAGCCATCTCGGCGACGCTGCCAGCGCACGTCGCACGACCACCAGGCCGTCGTCCCCGCCGTCGAGCGCCACGCGGTGCTCGTGGTCGCGCGCCTCCGGCGGCATGGTCGCGATCGCGTCGGTCGGGACGTAGGGGGCGTTGCAGCACAATGCATCGACCCGTCCGAGCAGACCGCGGGGGAGCGGCGCGTCGAGATCGCCCTCGACCACCGTCCCGCCCACGGGCTCGACGCTGCGCCGGGCGCAGGCCACCGCAGCGGGATCGACGTCGGATGCCACCAGCTCGACGTCGCCCACCCCCGCGCGAACCGCCAGCCCGACAGCCCCTGTGCCGCAGCACAGGTCGACCACCACGGGCCGCGTTGACCCACGAGCCCGACCGGCCAGGTGCTCCACCGCCGTCCGGACCATCAGCGCCGTCCGCGCGCGGGGGACGAACACACCCGCGTCGACCTGCACCCGCACCCCGCACAGCTCCGCGAAACCGACCACCACTTCGAGCGGCTCGCCGGCCACGCGTCTGGCGACCAGCCGCTCCAGATCGGCGGGGGAGCGCGCCGCACCGCGCAGCACCTCGGCCTCGTCCTCGGCGAAGACGCACCCGGCCGCACGCAGCCGCACCACCAGGTCGTCGATCACGCGCCCATCCTGGCCCCACCGCGACCAGGGGACGGCAGGGCACCCGACGTCAGCCGGACGGCCGGGCCAGCGGGGTGTCGTCCAGCCGGTCGCGCAGCTCGCCGAGGGAGTCGAACACCCGCAGGGCGCCGGCGTCGGTGAGCTCCTCGCGCGCGAACCCGCCGGTGAGCACCGCGAGCGTCGGGGTGTCCAGCTTCCCGGCCGCCTGGCAGTCGAACGGCGAGTCGCCGACCATGACGCCCGACGCCCCCTCGACCCGCTGCAGCGCCGTCGCGACGAGGTCCGGTGCGGGCTTGCTGTTCTCGACGTCGTCCGACGTGGTCCACGCCTCTGCGACGGACCGGCCGTCGACCAGGTCGAGGAAGGTCTCGACGTGCTCCTTCTTGCCGGAGCTGGCCAGCACCACCCGGAAGCCGCGCCGCCTTACGTCGGCCAGCAGCTCGCGCGCGTGCTCGAAGGGGCGCACCTCCCCGATCAGGGCGTCGAACTCCTCGGTCCACCCCTCGCGCAGCTCGTCGCCGTGCTCGCGCTCGACCTCGTCGCCGGCGACGTGCGCCACGAACAGGTCTCCGCCCATGCCGACGCCGCGGTGCAGGCGCCACACCGGGAGGGTGAGGTCGAGCCGGCGGAACGAGCGGTACCAGGCCAGGGCGTGGTGGTAGTTGGTGTCGACGAGGGTCCCGTCGACGTCGAAGATCGCGGTGTCGGGCACGGCCGTCCTCCGGGGTTCGGGTTCGTCCACCCTCCACCACCGCCCCGCGATCGGCCACGTGTAGCGCGGCACCGGCCGGGTAGGGCGGACCTGACCGCCACCCCAGGGAGGACACCGTGACCACCCCGAGCACCGAGCACGACGTCGTGGACGTCCTCAGCGCCGACCACCAGGAGTTCCTCGACCTGGTCGAGCAGATCAAGGGCACCGGCGCGTCCGACGAGCGCCGCGATCTCACCGACGTGCTGATCACCGAGCTGGTGCGGCACGCCGTGGCCGAGGAGATGTTCGTCTACCCCGCGATCAAGAAGCACCTGCCCGAAGGCGAGGCGGCCGTCGAGCACGACGTCGAGGAGCACAAGCAGCTCGAGACGCTGATGAAGGCCCTGGAGCACGTCGAGGCCACCGACCCGCGCTTCGACGAGGCCCTGCGCGAACTGGAGACGGTGCTGGTCGACCACGTGCAGGACGAGGAAAGCGAGCAGTTCCCCCGGCTGCGCGCCTCGATCCCGCGGGACGAGATGGTCGAGCTGGCGGGCAAGGTCGAGCTGGCCAAGAAGGCGGCGCCGACCCGTCCGCACCCGGCGGCACCGAACAACCAGCTGTTCCACAAGCTCGTCGGCCCGGGCGTCGGCATGGTCGACCGGCTGCGCGACGCGCTCACCGGGCGCGCCACGAGCTGATCGCCGGGACTACCCCTCGACCAGGGCGGGCAGCCGCACGGTCACCGTCGTGCCCTCGCCCTCGCGCGAGTCCAGCGCGATGGAGCCGCCGTGCTGCTCGACGATGCCCCGGACGATGACCAGCCCCAGCCCCGTCCCGGGGATGGCTGCGGTCGTGGCGTTGGAGGCGCGGAAGAACCGGTCGAACAGGTGCTCCTGCTCGCTCGGCGGGATGCCGATGCCCTCGTCCGCGCAGGTCAGGACGACGTCGGCCGCGTCCAGCGAGACGCCGAGACGCACGGTGCTGCCGGCGGGGCTGAACTTCACCGCGTTGCTCAGCAGGTTGAGCAGCACGCGCTCGAGCTGCAGCTCGTCCCCGCGCACCCGGGTGCCGGACGGGGGACCGGCCACGTCGACGGCGACCCGGCCGTCCGCGGCCTGGGGTGCGACCGCCGCCACCGCGTGGCCGAGCAGCTCACCGACATCGACCGGCTCGGACGCCATCCGCAGGTCGCCGGACTCGATCCGCGACAGGATCAGCAGGTCCTCGATGAGGGCGCGCAGCCGCTCGGTGTTGCGGCCCACCACCTCGAGCATGCGGTCCATCTGCGGCGGCACCTCGCCCGCGTCGCCGTCGCGGATCATCTCGGTGTAGCCGGCGATCGAGGTGAGCGGCGTGCGCAGCTCGTGCGAGACGGTGGACAGGAAGTCGGTCTTCTGCCGGTCCAGCTCCTGCAGCCGGTCGACCAGCTCGAGCTGCTGCTCGAACAGGGTGGCGTGCTCGAGGGCGAGGGCGAGATCGGCCGCGACCGCCTTCACCGCGGTGGTCTCGGCGGCGGTGAACACCCGCGCGGTGCGGGTGCTGACCAGGGTGAGGACGCCGAGCACCTCGTCGCCGCTGGCCACCGGCGCGGTGAGGACCGCGGCGGCGCCGGTCTGCTCGACGAGCGGGCGTCCGCGCCCGGTGTGCATGAGGGTCGACCGGGTCGTGTTCTCCACGCCCCGAACCTCTCCCGAGACCCACAGGTGCCAGGCCTCGCGCACCGTCAGCAGCTCGTCGGAGGGCAGCACCAGCGGCTCGGCGCCGGGCCGCGACCACGTCGCCGACACCGGCCCGAGACCCCTTTCCTCCGAACCGGTCTGGGCTCCCTCGGCGACCAGCCGCACCCACGCGTGGTCGACCCCGAGCGCCTCGCCGAGACCGGTGGCGGCGGCGTGGGTGGCGGCAGCGGCGTCCAGCTCCGACCGCACCGACCGGCCGGTGTCGGCCGCGAGCTGGCGCAGCCGGGCGGCGTCCTCCCGCTCGGCGCGGAGCCGGTCGGCGTCGTCGGCGAGGGTGTTGACCGCTCGGGCGACGCTGCGGACCTCGTCCGGGCCCTGGTCGGTGTCGGCGCGTGCGGTGATCTCGCCCATCCGGAGCCGCTCGACCACGCGGCGCAGCCGCACGGTCGGCACCACCGTCCAGCGCACGGCCCGGACGGCGGTAGCGCCGCCGAGCACCGCGGCGGTCAGCGCCAGCGCGATGACGACGACCACGCTCGTGGTCCTGATCGTCCTCGCCTCCGCGAGCACCCGCTCTCGCTCCGCGCGCAGCAACCGGTCGAGATCGCCGTTCGCCGAACGGAAGTCGTCGAGCAGCCGCCGGCTCTGCTGAGGAGACGGTGGGGTTCCCGAGGTCGTGGCCGGCTCGCCGTAGCCCTCGTACCAGGCGTCCGCCGCCTCGCGCTGCGCGTCGACCAGCCGGTGCACGCCGGGGACGTCACCGGCGAGCCGCTCGGCCCTGTTCAACGCCACCGAGGAACGGGCCCGGCTACCCACGTAGGGGTCGAGCAGCGGCTCGCCGCCGAGCAGGTACCCCCGTACGCCGGTCTCACCGTCCACGAGTGCCTCGAGGGCCTCGGAGTTGGCGAAGACCGACGGGGTGAGGAACTGGGAGACGCGGTCCTGGCGGGCTGCGCTGAGGACGATGCCCACGGTGCCGCTGAGACCGACGACGAGGAGCAGGGCCACGAGCAGCACCATGACCCGGGTCAGCCGGGTGGCGAGCGAACCCGTGCGGCGTCTCACGCAGTGCCGTCCACGCCGCTGCTGCGCTGCGCACCGGAGCGCGAGGTGAGCGCGGTCTCAGCGGTGTCGCCGAACCCGATGCGCGTCATGGTGCCCCACACCGAGGCGCGGCCGCGCAGGCCGGACAGCAGGCCGCGGAGCCGCCACCAGGCGGTGAGCTGGCGGTAGCCGACGTTCTCCAGCACGGCCGCCACGACCGCGACGAGCAGGTCGCGCCAGCGCCGGTACCGGTGGAACGAGAACTCCTCGACGCACAGCGCCGCCAGGGTGACCAGCAGGGCGTAGCCGTAGGCGACGAGCAGGAACAGCAGCGCGTAGCCGACGTCGACCACGTCGAGCAGCAGACCCAGTGCCAGCAGGACGATGCCGAGCAGCTCGATCACCGGCGCCGCGAGCTCGAACACCCAGTAGTAGGGGACGGCGAACAGCCCGAGCCGGCCGTACCGCGGGTTGAGCAGCATCCGCCGGTGCGTCCAGAGCACCTCCCACAGCCCGCGGTGCCAGCGGCGACGCTGGCGTCCGAGAACCGCTGCGGTGGAGGGCACCTCGGTCCAGGACACGGGCTCGGAGACGAAGGTGATCCGGTAGGCGCGCTTCTCGTCGCGCATCTTCCGGTGGATGCGCATGACCAGCTCGAAGTCCTCGCCGATCGTCTCGTGCAGGCCGCCGACCGCGACCACGACGTCGCGCCGGTAGAGGCCGAAGGCGCCCGAGATCAGCACGAGGGCCTGCAGCCTCGACCACCCGGTGCGGCCGAGCAGGAACGCGCGCAGGTACTCGACCACCTGGATCCGCGCGAGCCACCGACCCGGCATCCGGACGTCGACGACGCGACCGGCCACGACGCGGCTGCCGTTGACTGCGCGGACGACGCCGCCGGTGGCCACCGTCCTCAGCGGGTCGTCCGCGAACGGCTTGGCCACGACCAGCAGCGCGTCGGGGTCGAGCAGCGAGTCGGCGTCGACCATCGCGACGAGCGGGTACCGCGCGACGTTGATGCCGGCGTTGAGCGCGTCGCTCTTGCCGCCGTTCGCCTTGCGCACCAGCACCAGCGGCGTCCGTCCGTCGCGCGGGACGTGCACCGACCCCACGGCGCCGCGGGTGGGGACGTCGTCGGGGACGACGCGAGGGATCTCGACCAGGTCGAACGCCTCGACCAGCCGCTGCGAGGTGCGGTCGGTCGAGCCGTCGTCGACGACGACGACCTCGTGCTCGGGGTAGCGCAGCGCGAGCATCGCCCGCACCGACGGGACGATGCTGAGCTCCTCGTTGTAGCCGGGCACCAGGACCGATACCGGCTGCGTCAGGGGGCTCGCCGCGGCCTCCTCGAGCCCCGCGAAGGGGACGCGACGCAGGTGCCGCGCGAACTCGAGGGCCGCCAGGGTGATGAGGAGCAGGTAGCTGGTGTTGATGAGCACGAAGTAGACGAAGACCGGGACGTCGACCGCGTCGAGCACCGCGCGCACGACCGGCGTGACGCCGGCGTCCTCCAGCGTGCGACGCAGGTCGTCCAGCCAGGTCACGCGACCAGCCCGCGCAGCCGGGCGGTCGAGAGGGCCTCGCGGGCGTGCGCGCCGGCCTCCACCTGCGCGACGGCGGCCAGCGCCTCGACACCCGCTGCGCCGCTGCGCGACAGGGCGGTCGCGGCGTTGGAGGCCACGCGGTGGTCGGGGTCGGTGGCGAGCTCGGCCAAGCGAGGGACGGCGGCGGCGCTGCCGAGGTCGCCGAGCGCGCGCGCCGCGACGGTGCGCAGCGCTGCCGGCCGGTCGTCCCCGGTGGCCTCGAGGAGCGGACCGGTGGCGCGCGGCATGCCGATGCGGCCGAGCGCGCGCGCGGCGCGGACGCGGACCTCGGTGGTGTCGTCGTGGTCGAGCAGGCGCAGCAGCCCATCGACGGCCGCCACCGCGCCGTCCAGCCCGGCGATCTCGGCGGCCGTCGCGCGCCGCAGCGGCTCGGCGTCCGACATCGCCTGCACCAGAGCGGGGTGCGCGGACACGCCGATCCGCAGCAGCGCCGTCGCGACGATCCGCGGCGGCACCTCCGCGCGCGAGCCGATGGTCGCGAGCAGCGGCACCGCCGCCCGGGCCGATCCGATCCGTCCCAGCGCGCGGGCCGCGACCGTGCGCACCTCGGGGTCGCGGTCGTCGAGCAGCTCGACCAGGTCGTCGACCGCCCCCTCGCGCCGGCACGCGCCGAGGAGCTCGGCGCCGCGGGCGCGGGTCACCGGGTCGCGGGAGGTGAGGCGCTGCAGCGCCCGCGCCAGCGAGCCCCGACGCTCCAGGACGCGGACGACGGACTCGTGGGTCTCGCCGCGCACCTTGACGAGCATCGCCTCGAGGTCCGGCTCGACCGCCCGCCACCGGGTCTTGTCGAGCGCGACGAGCGCCGACGCGGCCGCCTCGGTCTCGTCCGGCTCTCCGGCCACGAGCTCGAGCAGCAGGGGGCGCAGCGGCTCGCTCACCGCCAGGCGCCGGCCCTCGGAGCGCCGGTTCGACCAGCGTCGGACGACGGTGAGCAGGGCGAGCGCGACGACCAGGACGCCGATCGCCGCGATGACGAGGGTGAGCGTCGCGGCCGCGGTCATCGCCGGGCGCGGGCGAGGACGGCCTGGACGCGGCTGACGAGCTCCCGCGGGCTGAACGGCTTGACCACGTAGTCGTCGGCGCCGCTGACGAAGCCGGTCTCGACGTCGGCCTCCTGGGCCTTGGCGGTCAGCAGGATCACGGGGGTGGAGGCGGTGGCGGGGTCGGCCCGCAGCTCGCGGGTGACGTCGACGCCGGACAGGCCGGGCATCATCACGTCGAGCACCACCAGGTCGGGCGCCCAGGAGCGGACCGCCTCGAGACCCTGCAGCCCGTCCTCGGCCTGGCGGACCTCGTAGCCCGCCTGCTCGAGCTTGAACGTCACCAGGTCGCGGATGTCGCGGTCGTCGTCGACGACGAGCACGCGCGTGGGGTCGGACATCCCCGTCTCCCTCCTCGGGCCACCGGCAGCCCCACCCCGGGCCGTGCGCTTGATCCGGGTCCGTCCCGGTGGCCGCAGCCTAGCCACGGAGGAGGGCTGCGGTCACGCAGGGTGGTCCTCACGCTGCGTGTCGGGATCGCGTCGTGCGCCCTTGCCTCGCTCAGGCACGCGGCCGGGTGACGTCGTCGCGAAGGGCCACCAGTGCCCGATGCCCGATCCCTAGCCTCACCACGTGGACGACCTGGCGAAGGCGGCTGTCGAGCGCCGGCGAGGCCGCGCGACGGGTGCGCGCTGCCTGGCGGTGGCCGCTGCGACGGGGGTCGCCGCCCTCATGCTGCCCGGCATCGTGGACGCCGGCGCCGAGGAGACCGACGACATGATCGTCTTCGGGCTGGGGGTCCTGCTGCTGCTCCTCGCGACGGCGACCGGGGTCGCGGCGGCTGTCGCCGGCCTCGTGCTGGTGCTGCAGCAGCACGGCGCCGAGCACGAGCTGACGTTCGGGGAGTGGTCGGCCGCCGGCGCTGCGATCGTCCTGGTGCTGATGACGATGACGGCGGGTCTGAGCCCGAGGCTGCTCGCACCGGTCGCAGCCTGCCTCCTGCTCGGTGAGCTCGCGGCGCAGACGATCTTGCGCGGAGGGCCGTCGGACGTTGCGGGCGAGGTCGTCCGATGGTGGTGGCGGGTGCGCGGCGTACGTCCCGACCCGCGAGCAGCGCGACGCTCGAGACGCGCGATCGCGGTCGTTCTCGCCGCCACCGCGGCGGCGCTCCTCCTGCTCGCGATCGGCTGACGTCAGCCGACCACCTTGTCGCAGCCGCCGGGCTGGTCGTTCTTGTCCGGGTCGTAGTTGATCCGCTTGACGCTGGAGAGGTCGTCCTCGACCGGGGTGTTGTTCCCGAGGTTGTTGTCGTACCCCCAGGGGCGGACGCACAGCGTGTACCCGCCGTAGTCGCGGTGCTCGAACATCTTCCACCAGTAGCTGGTGTTGTTGTCGATGCTCGAGATGCTGTCGTCGACGTACCACTCGGCCGTCGTGTTGACGATGGAGCAGTAGCCCTGGGTGGTGCGGTACCACTCCCCGGTCCTCTTGCTGCGGCACATGTGGTCGTTGCGGAAGTTCGCGTCGTAGCTGTCGCGGCCGACGGTGCCGCCCTTGTAGTAGTCGTCCTCGTACATGTGCAGGTAGCCGTTCGGCGCCGCCTGGGCGGACGTGGCCGTGGTGACGACGACGGTGACGAGCGTGACGGCGACGGCGATGGCGAGCGCCAGCAGCCGGTGCGGCAGTGCGGCAGTGGTCATGAGATCCCCCGATGAGTGGTCGTCCGGCGACCCTAAGGGTCGCCGCCCACCCCGTGCCGGGGCTCGGCTGCTGCCTGTGGACGACGGCTGCACGGGTCGGGGAGCAGGACGGCCCTGACCGGCGTTGAGACACCGGCCAGGGCCTTGGTCCCGCCCCCTGGCGAGAGACGCGGGACCCGCGACAAGCAGACCACACCGCGCGGTCCTCGGGCGCAGCCGGCCGGGACCGCAGGTGGGCGCACGGCTTCCCCGAGTGGAGGATCAGCCGTCGTGGAGCGCCTGCTGGACGGCGGGCCACCACAGGCGCCGGTCGTCGGGGTCCGGCACCTCGTCGACCAGCTCCTCGGTGCGGGTCCGGGCGACCGGGTCCGGCTCGGGCAGGGTGCGGAACCGTCCAGCGGCCGCGGTGTCGGCGTCGATCCGGCCCTGGAGCGCGTCGTCGGTCATGGCACCAGTGTGTCGTGCCGTCGGCCCGGGTGCGCCGGGTGCGAGCGACCGGGCCGGATCGGCAGCCGGCCGGACCTCTCGACGTCCGCCGCCACGTCACGCAGCTTGCGGTTGCTGTTCCTGCTGGCCCTGACCAGCAGGTCGAACGCCTCGTTGCGGTCGAGCCCCTCCTGCGACATCACGACGCCGATGGCGATCCCGATGTGGCGGGAGGACGCCAGGGCCTCCCTGAGCTGCTCGACCTCCTCGCGGTGCATGCGCGCCTCGAGGGCCAGGAGCACCTCGAACGCCTCGGCGAGGTCGACGTCGTCACGTGGGGTCATGGATCCACCTCCTGCTGTCGCTTCGGCACCGCGTGCGTGCCCGGATGCAGAGACCGGCCCCGACCTGCTCGACCGGGATCGTCCTCCGACCGCGAGGTGCTCCGCAAGGGGGGCGGGGGACGTCCGCTGCGGTCGTCGTGGGCAGGTGGCGCGCCCCCACCAGCAGCGTGGTCGGCGTTCACCGGAGGAGCCGGACCGGCCCGGACGGGCACTGCCGGTGGCGGGCGGCCACCGTGCCGTCTTCATCGCGACCACCGTGGCGGCGTTACCGACGCAGCCGCGCGACGCCGCCGCCCGGGTGACGCCGTCCTGGTGAGACGGCACGAGCCGCCATCACCGGGGTGATGGCGGCTCGTGGACGTCGAGGCGATCAGCAGTCGTAGTACATCTCGAACTCGTGCGGGTGCGGGCGGAACCGGATCGGGTCGATCTCCTTGGTGCGCTTGTACTCCACCCAGGTCTCGACCAGGTCGGGGGTGAACACGTCGCCCTCGGTGAGGTACTCGTGGTCGGCCTCGAGCGCGTCGAGCACCTCGCTCAGGGAGCCCGGCACCTGCGGGATCGAGGCGTGCTCCTCGGGCGGCAGCTCGTACAGGTCCTTGTCGACCGGGTCGGCCGGCTCGATCCGGTTCTTGATGCCGTCCAGGCCGGCCATCAGCATCGCCGAGAACGCCAGGTACGGGTTCGACGACGGGTCGGGGACGCGGAACTCGATCCGCTTGGCCTTGGGGTTCGAGCCCGTGATCGGGATGCGGACGCAGGCCGAGCGGTTGCGCGCGGAGTACACGAGGTTCACCGGCGCCTCGTAGCCCGGGACCAGACGGTGGAACGAGTTCATCGTCGGGTTCGTGAACGCCAGCAGCGACGGCGCGTGCTTGAGCAGGCCGCCGATGTACCAGCGGGCGGTGTCGGACAGGCCACCGTAGCCGCGCTCGTCGTAGAACAGCGGCTCGCCGTCCTTCCAGAGCGACTGGTGCACGTGCATGCCGGACCCGTTGTCGCCGAACAGCGGCTTGGGCATGAAGGTCGCCGTCTTGCCGAACGAGTGCGCGACGTTCTTCACCACGTACTTGAACAGCATCACCTTGTCGGCGGACGTGGCGAGGGTGTCGAAGCGGTAGTTGATCTCCGCCTGGCCGGCGGTGCCGACCTCGTGGTGCGAGCGCTCGACCTGCAGGCCGAGGGCGTCGAGCTCGATCACGATCGCGTCGCGCAGGTCGGCGAAGTGGTCGACCGGCGGGACGGGGAAGTACCCGCCCTTGTACGGCGTCTTGTGGCCGAGGTTGCCGCCCTCCTCCACCCGACCGCTGTTCCACGCACCCTCGATGGAGTCGATGTAGTAGTAGCCGGCGTTCTGCTTGGTCTCGAACCGCACGTCGTCGAAGATGTAGAACTCCGCCTCGGGGGCGAAGAACGCGGTGTCGGCGATGCCGGTGGAGCGCAGGTACGCCTCGGCCTTGGACGCCACCTGGCGGGGGTCGCGGCTGTAGGGCTCGTCGGTCAGCGGGTCGACGATGCTGAAGTTGATGTTCAGCGTCTTGGCGGTGCGGAACGGGTCGATGTAGGCCGTGTCCACGTCGGCGATGAGCTTCATGTCCGACTCGTGGATCGCCTGGAACCCACGGATCGAGGACCCGTCGAACATCTGGCCGTCGGTGAAGAACGCCTCGTCGACCGACGCGGCCGGGACGTTGAAGTGCTGCATCTGGCCGGGCAGGTCGCAGAACCGGACGTCGACGAACTTGACGTCCTCGTCCTTGAGGTACTTGAGCACCTCGGCGGCGTCCTTGAACATCCATTCCTCCTCGTCGGCGCGCCCGTCCGGGCGGCCCAGCGGGTGTCGGGTCGTGGGCGACGCTAGGGCGGGGCAGTTTCCCGTCGGTGTCCCGCATGTTTCCCCGGCGTTACGTCGGGCGCGGACGAACCTACCCGGGACGGCCCCGCCGCCGGCGCTGCGGCTAGCCTCGGGACGTGGTCGACCGCCGCGACATCGCGTCCTGGATGGACGGCCCGCCCTCCGCCAAGGAGCGCGGGCTCGGGTACCCGGGTCAGCAGCTCGGCCTGCCCGAGCACGGCGCCGGTTCGGTGGCGCGCCCCGGCCGGCGGCTGGTCGCCCTCGCCGTCGACTGGATCGGGTGCCTGCTGGTCTCCAACGGCTTCTTCGGGGGCGACCCCTGGGCCACCCTCGGCGTCTTCGCCGCCCTGCACGTGCTGACCCTCGGCTCGATCGGCGCGAGCCCCGGGCACGCCCTGCTCGGCCTGCGGCTGCGACGCGTGGACGGCGGCTGGCCGGGCCCGGTGCCCGCCGTCGTCCGCACGTTCCTGCTCTGCCTGGTCATCCCGGCGGTCGTGTACGACCGCGACCAGCGCGGGCTGCACGACCGGGTGGCCCGGACGGTCCTCGTCCGGCGCTGACCGGGGCCTGGGCGTCGTCCCGCCGGAGAACGCGATCGCGGTGCGGCGGTCGGCGAGGACGCGCCGGGGTGCGGTACGCCGCCCGACGGCCATGCCCGTCGGGCCGCCGGGCCGGCGATGGTGAGCCGCCACGGGCCGTCCGGGCCGGGTCACGAGGACGCGTCCTCGGCGGCGGCGGGCACCTCGTGGCTCGCGCCGAACAGCCCGTGCGGGTCGACGTCGCGGCGCACCTGCCGCAGCCGCTCCCACGTGGCCGCGTCGAACGCCGACGACGTCTGCACCGGACCCTCGGCGAAGTTGAGCAGCGTGCGGCCGGAGTCCCACGGCGACAACGCGGCTCGCACGCGCGCCACGTCGCCCAGGCCGAGCTCTGCGACCTGCGGGTCCGGGGCGACGGCCACGAAAAACGCCAGGTAGGGGAACGCCACGTGGTCCAGCGCCCCCGCAGCGGGGTCGCGGCGGGCCAGCGCACCGCCGAGGTGGCGCAGCTCGCAGGCCAGCAGGGCGCTCGGCACGTCCGGCCCGACGGCGTCCAGGAACGCGTCCACGGTGCCGTCGTCGAGGTCCGACAGGCCGAGCGACCCACCGACGGACGGCGTCGGGCCCTCGGGGTCCATGTGCAGGCGGGTGAGGGCCGCGGCCGGCGTCCGGGCGAAGGTGTCGATCTCGGGCCCGAGCGCGCGCAGGGCCTCGAGCCGCGCGGCGCCGGTCTCGTCGTCGCCCAGCACGGCGCCGTCGACGACCACGACGGTGCGGCCGGACAGGAACGGGGGCAGCTCGGGCAGCGGCGGCAGGCGCAGGATCCGGCAGGACGTCGTCGTGTCCTCCGGCAGCTCGCGGCTCCAGCGTGCCCAGCTGCGCACCACGTCGGGCGAGCGGGAGCCGTCCCACAGCAGCATGCCGGCGTAGGCGTCGGCGATCGGCAGCAGCTCGAGCTCGAGCGCGACGACCACGCCGAAGCTGCCCCCGCCGCCCCGCACCGCCCAGAACAGGTCCTGGTGCTGCTCGGCGTTGGCCCGCACCAGCTCGCCCTCGGCGGTGACCAGCTCGACCGCGCGCACGTGCTGGGAGGAGAGCCCGTGGGCGCGGGCGTACCAGCCGATCCCGCCGCCGAGGGTGTACCCGGCCACCCCGACGTCCGGCGAGGAGCCGTGCAGCGCGGCGAGCCCGTGCTCGGCGGCGAGCGGCACGACGTCGTCCCACACCGCGCCGGCACCGACGCGGGCGGTGCGGGTGGCGGGGTCGACGGACACCTCGCGCAGACCCGTCGTGCGGACGAGCACGGTGCGGGCCAGGTCGTGGGCCGTCAGGGCCGCGGCGCCGTGGCCGGTGCCCTGGGCGGCGACCCGCAGCCCGTGGCGGCGGGCGGCGCGCACCACCCGCACGACGTCGTCGGCGCTGGTCGGGAGGGCCACGGCCGCCGGGTGCTGCGCGACGGCCACGTTCCACGGCGTGCGGACGGCGTCGAAGTCGCCCTCCGACGGCAGCCGGACCAGCTCGCCGAGCTCGTGGCGCAGCGCCAGCGCCGAGGCGATCGCGAGGGACGGGAGCGGGTCGGCGGCAGCGGCGGGGTGGGTCGTGGTCACGGGTTCCTCCTGGTCTCGTGCCGCCCGGGCGGGCGGCTGCTGAGGACGAGACTGCGCGGGGGCGGGACCCGGCCGCCATCCCGCCGACCGGGGGAATCGAGGGGTCGTGGGCCTGGGACCGGCCGTACCCCCACCGATCTGGGGGATGGCGCGAGCGAGGTGGCAGGCCGCACACTTCCGGCTGTGGCCGACCAGCTCACGACGCAGCGGGTGCTGCGCGACGTCGAGGTGGTCGCGCGCGCCGGCCTGGACCTCGAGACCTTCCTCGACGAGGCGATGGCGTCCCTGTCGCGCGCGGTGCCTCACGTCGCAGCGTGCGTCGCCACCGTCGACCCCGCGACGCTGCTGCTGACGGGCACCTACAAGTTCGGCGACCTGCTCGGCAAGGACGACCACGACCAGGAGTGGGGCCTGCGCGAGTACGGGACGCAGGACGCCACGTCCTTCCGCGACCTCGCCCGGCGCGACGACCCCGCCGTGGCGGTGAGCCTGGTCCGGCGGCACGAGCAGGCGGCGTCGAACCGGGTCGAGGACTTCATGACGCCCGTGTTCGGCTACACCGACGAGCTGCGGGTCGTGGCGAAGGACCGCGGGCAGGCCTGGGGCGGGCTCGCCCTCTTCCGCGACCCGACGACAGGGAGCTTCGACGAGGACGACGTCGCGGTCATGCGGTCGCTGGGTCCGGCGCTGTGCCAGGGGATCCGCAACGGACTGCTGCTGGCGGGCACGGCGGTGGCGGCGCCGTCATCGCGCGGCCCGGCCGTCATCCTCATCGGCGGGGACGGCCGGGTGAAGCAGTTCAGCGCCGGCGCGGCCGAACGCGTCGCCGAGCTGCTGGGCACGATCAGCACGCCGGAGGCGGACGGCATCATCACCGCGCTCGTCGGCGCGTCGCACCGGTACGCGCAGGGCCTGGTCGACCTCCCGCCCCGCGCGCGGGTGCGCTCCCGCTCGGGCATGTGGCACGTCCTGCACGCGGCGCCGATGTGGGGTCCGGACGGGGCCGGCGGCGACGTGGTCGTCACGATCGACGAGGCCCGTCCACCGGAGGTCGTGCCGCTCGTGGTGGCGGCGTTCGGGCTGACCCAGCGCGAGCGGGACGTCACCCAGCTCGTCCTGCAGGGGCTGGACACCAAGGAGATCGCCTCGAGCCTGCACCTGTCGGCGTGGACGGTGCAGGACCACCTCAAGGCCGTCTTCGAGAAGGCCGGGGTGCGCAGCCGGCGCGAGCTGATCTCGCGGATCTACTTCGACCAGTACGTCCCCCGGATGCGCACCGAGGTCGAGGACTCCTGGGGCTGAAGGCCTCCCAGCTCAACGCACGGCGGCGGCGAGCGCCTCGAGCGCCTGGGTGAAGCACTCCGCGGGCGGCGTCACCAGCCCGGCGCCGACCTGCCCGGTGCCCGCGACCCGGCCCGCCATCCCGGTGTTGATCTGCGGCAGGATCCCGGTGCGCACCACCGCCGGCACGTCGATGCCGACCGGCGTGCCGCGGAACGCCATCGAGGCGATCTGGAACACCGGGTGCTCGCCGAGGGTGATCTCGTACATCCGCCTGGTCGTGCGCACGGCCGTGCCGGAGTCGCCGCCGACGAACGCGACGATCGCCGGCGCCGCCGCCATCGCGAAGCCACCGATGCCGGCCGTCTCGGTGATCGCCGAGTCTCCGATGTCGGGGTTGGCGTCGTCCGGGCCGTAGGAGCCGAGGAACAGGCCCTCGGGGACGAGCGCGGGCGCGGTGAACCAGGCGTCGCCGGTGCCTGAGACCTGGATGCCGAAGTCGGTGCCGTTGCGCGCCATCGCCACCACGAGCGTCGACCCCGGGACGTCGCGGCCGGCGTCGAGCGCGAGCTTGCAGGCCGGCATCACGAGGTTGAGGAAGAAGTGGTCGTTGCCGTTGCAGAACCGCACCACCTGGGCGACCTGCGCGGGGTCCGCGCCGAGCTCGAGCAGCTCGGGGACCAGCTCGCGCACCAGCATCATCGTCCCTGCGCGGTTGCGGTTGTGGCCCTCGTCGCCCATCTGCAGCATCTGCGCCACGAGCGACCGCACGTCGACCGGCCCGGCGTCGGACGCAGCCCGGCGACGAACCGCCTGCTGCAGCAGCGGGCCCAGGACGGCGGACATCCAGCGCAGCCGCTCGACCACCTCCGGCCCGTAGGCGCCGTACCGCAGCACCTTGCCGAGGCCCTCGTTCAGCGAGCAGAACGCGCTGCGCCCGGAGGCCGGGTCCTGCAGCTCGAACACCCACATCGACGGGCTCACGACGCCGGCCATCGGGCCGACCGCCGCGTGGTGGTGGCAGGGGTCGAGCGTGATCGGCGCGCCGTCGCGCAGCGTGCCGGACGCGAGCAGCCGCTCGGCCTCGTCCGAGTCGGCGGCCAGGCCCTCGAGCAGCAGCGCGCCGACGAGCGCGCCGCGCATCGGCCCCGACGCGCGCTCCCAGGTGATGGGCGGGCCCGCGTGCAGGAAGGTGCCCGGCGCCAGCCCGAGCGCGTCGGACGCGGGCCGCACGTCGACCAGCACGGCACCGGTGGCGAGCACGCGCTCCAGCGCGGTGGCGTTGGCGGCGGTGCGGCGCGGGTCGCCGAGCACCGCCGCGAGGTGGGCCTCCGACCCGGCGTGCGGCGGCCGCCAGTCGACGACGTGCGTCGCGACGGCCTGGTCGGCCAGCGCGTCGGCGAACAGCCCGACCCCGACAGTGGTGACCGACGACGGGCCGGACAGCAGCTCCGACACGCTGGGGGACAGGGGATCCGGGGCAGAGGTCATCGGGAGTCCACCAGGTCGAGGGCGGCGGCGGTCGCCTGCGCGTTCGACACCAGGACGTACGCCCCTGCTGCGGCGAGCGTCCCGCCCTGGCGGTCGAGGCCCTGCGGGTCGGCGTCGGTGCCCACCAGCGACACGACCACACCGAGCTCACGGCCGTCGGCCCGGGCGGTCGCGATGGCGCGCTCGACAGCGGGCGCGTGCACCGACGCGGGATCGGCGTGGGCCCCGTGGCCGAGGACCACGTCGAGCAGCACCACGCGCACCCGCGGGTCGGCGGCGGCGTCGGCCAGGGCGTCGACGCGCAGGGTCGGGTCGATCATCGGGTGCGCGCGCCCGACGGTCAGCGAGTCGTCACCGAGGTCGACCACGGCGTGACCTGCGGCGGCGAGCGCAGAGGCCAGCGCCCCCGGGCCCGACGCGTCGAGCCGCGGCCAGGACGGGTCGAGAGGAACGTTGGAGGCGACCGGGCCGAGCCGTCGCGCCGCCAGGGCCATCGTCTCGTCGCACAGCGTGCCGCCGGCGAACAGACCGCGCAGGAGCCCGCCACCACCGGGCCGCGGCGGCTCGCCCCACGTCCGCCAGCGCGGGGTCGTCCGGCCGAGGCGGCCCAGCACCGTCTCGGCCGCCGTCGTGAGGTCCGGCTGGTCGGGACCGAGGACCGCCCACACCAGCGGGGTGCCGCGCGAGGCGGCGTGGTCCTCCAGCTCCGAGACCACCTGCGGGTCAGCGGGTTTGGAGACGAGGACGACCAGCTCGGTCGCGTCGTCGGCGGCCAGGACGTCCAGCGCGCTTCGGGCGCCCAGCCCGCCGACCGTGGCGGCCAGGTCGCGGCCGCCCAGCCCGAGGCAGTGCCGCACCCCGACGCCGGCCTGGTCGAGCAGCGCCATCAGGTGCTGCGCACCGGTGCCGGACGCCGCCACGAGCGAGACCGGTCCCGGCCGCACGGCGTTGGCGAACCCGAGGCCCACGCCACCCACGACCGCGGTGCCGCAGTCGGGCCCCATCACGAGCAGACCACGCTGCGCCGCAGCGGTCTTCAGCGCCACCTCGTCCTCGAGCGGCACGTTGTCGCTGAAGAGCATCACCGAGGAGCCGGCGTCGAGCGCGTCCCAGGCCTCGGCCGCGGCGTGCGCGCCGGGCACCGACACCAGCACGATCGGGGACGGGTCGCGCCTCAGCGACGCACCCGTGGTGCGCGGTGCCACCTCGTCCGCACCGCCACTGCCGCCGCGGTCCTCGCGCCGGGCCAGCGCGGCCGCGAGCGCCTCCAGCGCAGTGGCGACCACCGCGTCCGGGTCGTCGGCCGCCTCGTCGACGCGCAGGGCGACGACGAGGTCGTCCGGCGCCGTGGCGGGCAGGTCGAAGCCCATCGAGGCGAGCACGTCGAGGTTGAGCGGCGTCGCCATCGCGACCTGCGCGGCCGCCACCGACGGCAGACCGGCCAGGCGCGTGCTGACCTGCAGCAGGCTGACCGAGTCGTGGTAGCTGCCGTGCCGCACCTCGACGTGCGTCCGGGCCGTCACGCCGTGCGCCGCCCGCTCACGCGACCTCCTGCGGCCTCGCGGCCTCCTCGAGCACCCCGAGGGCACCGCAGAGCAGGTCGCCGCCGGAGGTGTGACCGACGCGGAGGAGGTCGTGCACCGCGGCCCGTCCGGCGGCCTCGCCCTGCCCGCCGGGCGGCGCGACGAGGGCGGCCAGGCCGCGCGCGACGACGTCGGGGCACCAGCCGGCACCGGCGTCGGAGAGCATGCCGCGCGAGACGACGGTGGTCGCCAGGCGCGCGGCGCGGCGGACGGCGGTGGCCACCGCCTCGGCCTCCTCGTAGGGCAGCACCCGCCGCGAGGCGAGCAGCACGCCGGCCACGACGTCGTCCCCGCTGGGGGTGAGGCCGGGTCCGCGGCCGAGCAGCCCGACCAGCTGGGCGTGCGCGTCGTCGGTGTCGCCCCGCAGCAGCGCCTGCGCGGCGCGGGCGCCGTCGCGACGGGCCAGCGTCACCTCCGGCGGCACCGCCTGCGCCTCGACCGCGGAGCGGGCGGCGGCGAGCAGCTCGGGCCGGGGCACGCCGCGCCGTGGTGCGGAGGCGGGGAGGAACCAGCGTCCGACCACGAGGCGTGCGGTGGGCGCCTCGATCGCGCCGTCCCCGATCCGCACCCGGGTGCCGGCGGGCAGCAGGTCGAGCGGCTCGCGCCCGGGCGGCAGCACCAGCCCGCTCGCGGGGCACGTCGCCCGCCGCGTCACCACGCCGAGGACGCGGTCGCCGCCGCGGCAGGCGTAGGTGAGGTAGGCCGCGAGCCGTCCGCTGGCCACGACGAGCCCGTCGACGGGCCGTCCGCCGATGACGTCGGCGAGCAGGCCGGACGCCGCGACGGGCGTCTGACGCTCCGTCGGGCGGGCGGGAGGCATGCCGAGGACGCTAGGCGGGCGGCTACGGTGCCCCCCATGGGGAAAGTTGCCAACCCTGGCCCGGTGGACGGACAAAGGGTGCCGACCGCCGCGGCGGACGGCGTGCCGCTGTCGAGGGTGCTCGCGACCGCCTCGCTGGCGGGGTCGCGGGTGATCGCCGGGGCGAGCGGCACCGGCCGGGTGGTGACGCGCCTCAACGTGATGGAGGTGCCGGACATCCACGCGTGGGTGCGCCCCGGCGAGCTGCTCCTCACCACCGGCTACCCGGTGCGCGACGACCCGGGCCAGCTGGTGCAGGTGCTGGAGGGCCTGGCCGAGCGCGGCGTCGCCGCCCTCGGCATCAAGCTCGGCCGCTACCTCGACGCGCTGCCCGACGCCGTTCTCACCCGCGCCGACGAGCTCGGCCTGCCGGTCGTGGCGCTCGGCGAGCACGTCTCGTTCGACGACGTCCTGACCGAGGTGATGACCGAGGTCCTCACCGAGCAGGTGGCGCGCCGCGCCGGGGGAGCGGTCCGCACCGACCACGTGCACCGCGTCCTGGTCGACCTGGTGCTCGCGGGCGGCGACCTCGCCAGCGTGGCCGGCAGCCTGGCCCAGCAGCTCGACGTCGTCGTCCTTGTCACCTCGCCCGACGGGCGGGTGCTGGCCACGGGGGGCGACCCCGACGGGCTGCGGGCGGTGGCGGCCGGACCCTGGCAGGACCGCACCGGGCGCCTGCGCACCGAGGACGCCGCCGGCGCCCTCGGCCTGCACGCCCCCGTCGACGGCGTCTCCTGGGCGGTGGCCGAGATCGGCGCCGCGGGGCTCGACCACGGCCGCCTCGCGGCGTTCTCGGCCACCCGCGTGCTCGACGACGACGACCTGGTCGCGGTGCAGCGCAGCGCCACCGTCTGCGCCCTGGTCGTCACGCGCGAGCTGGCGGTGGCCGCCGTCGAGGACCGGTACCGCGCCGACTACCTGCGCGACCTGCTGCACGGCAGGGCGGGCGGCGACCGCGACGTGGTCGCCCACGGCGAGGCGCTGGGCTGGGACGTCGACCGGCCCCTCGTGGTGGTCGTGCTGGAGCCGGACCCGCCCGCCACCGACGACGAGGCCGGCCCGGACCGCGCCCGGCGCCCGGTGGTCGAGCGGCAGGCCTCCGCCCTGGCCGGGGCCGTCCGCCAGCGCGACGCCGGTGCGGCCGTCGCGGCGCTGCGCACCGAGACCGTCGCGCTGGTCGGGGTGCCGCCCGACGGCGACGTCCGGCGGATGGTGCGCGACCTCGTGGGCGTCGTGCGCGGCGCCGGCGGTGGCGGGCGCAAGCCGTTCGGCGTCGGCGTCAGCCGGGTCTGCGAGGGGGCGGCCGGACTGGCCGCCGGCTACGAGCAGGCCCGGACGGCGGTGCGGGTCGGGCGGCAGGTGCACGGCCCCAGCGCCTGCACCCACTTCGACGACCTCGGGGTCTACCGGCTGCTCAGCCTGGTGCCGGACGAGCGCGAGCTCGAGGCGTTCGCCGCGGAGACCCTCGGCGAGCTGGCCGGTCCGGGGGAGGCCGCCGCCGACCTGCGCCGCACGCTCGAGGTGCTGCTGGAGACCAGCATCAACGTCGCCGAGACCTCGCGGCGCCTGCACTTCCACTACAACACCCTGCGCTACCGCATCGGCAAGCTCGAGCGCGTCGTCGGCCCGTTCACCACCGACCCCACCCTGCGGCTCGACCTGGCGCTGGCCCTGAAGGTGGTCGCGATGCGCGGCCTGCGGTCCCGCTCCCAGTAGGGCACGGCTCGCCAGGACGCACCGCGCCCGGATGGCAAGGATCGCCGGTCCTGCGTCCCACGCGCGGGTCTAGCGTTCCGGCATCCTGCCGCCAGTGACCGGCGGCACCGCGGGCCCGCTCGAGAGGAACGTCCATGGCAGCACTGGGTCTGGGCTGGACCAAGAAGACCGGCACGTTGCAGCCCGGGGAGGTGGTGGCACCCCACGAGCGGCTCGGCTGGGGGCGCACCCTCGGCCTCGGCGCCCAGCACGTGGTCGCGATGTTCGGGGCCACCTTCGTCTTCCCGCTCATCATGGGGCTCAACCCCCAGCTCGCGATCCTGATGAGCGGCATCGCCACCATCTGCTTCCTGCTCATCGTCAAGGGCAGGGTGCCGAGCTACCTCGGCACGTCGGCGTCGTTCGTCGGTGGCGTCGCGGCGATCCGAGCCCAGGGCGGCACCTCGCAGGAGGTCACCGGCGCGCTCCTGATCGCCGGCGTGATCCTCGCCCTGGTCGGCGTGTTCATCCACGTCGCCGGCGCGCACCTGATCTACAAGGTGCTGCCGCCGGTGGTCACCGGCGCGGTCGTGATGCTCATCGGCTTCAACCTCGCGCCCGTGGTGGCGACGATCTACTGGCCGCAGGACCAGTGGATCGCCCTGATCGTCATGGTCGCCGTCATCCTCATGAGCGTCGGCCTGCGCGGCTTCCTCGGCCGCATCTCGATCTTCCTCGGGCTGCTGCTCGGGTACGCGCTGTCGTGGGTCTTCGACCTGGTGTTCGGCAAGATCAACGCCTTCAACGCCGGCACCGGCGCGGTGGACAGGCACTTCCGGGTCAACTGGGACGGCGTCGCGGACGCACCGTGGCTCGGCTTCCCGCCTGCGACCGACAACGCCGCCGGCGTCGTCGGCTGGCACCTGCCGAGCTTCAACCTCGTCTTCGTGCTGCTGGTGATCCCGGCCGTGATCGCGCTGGTCGCCGAGAACGCGGGGCACGTCAAGGCGGTCGCGGAGATGACCGGCGACGACCTCGACCCGGTGATGGGCAGGGCGATCGCCGCGGACGGCGTCGGCACCGTGATCGCGACGGCGGTCGGCGGTTCGCCCACCACCACCTACGCCGAGAACATCGGCGTCATGGCGGCGACCCGGATCTACTCGACCGCGGCGTACTTCGCCGCCGCGGGCGTCGCAATCCTGTTCGGCTTCTCGCCGAAGTTCGGCGCGATCATCTCGGCCACGCCCGGCGGCGTCCTCGGCGGCATCACCGTCGTGCTCTACGGCATGATCGGCCTGCTCGGCGCGAAGATCTGGCGCGAGAACCGGGTCGACTTCTCCAACCCGGTCAACCTGGTGCCGGTCGCCGCGGGCATCATCATCGCGATCGGCAACACCTCGCTCGTCTTCTCGGACGAGTTCTCCCTGGCCGGCATCGCGCTCGGGACGATCGTGACGGTCGTGATGTACCACCTGGCGCGGGCGGTGGCGCCGCCCCACCTGCGCGACGCGACCGACTCGCCGAACCTCGTCCTCGGCGAGCCCGGCATGTACGAGCAGGAGCCCACCGACGGGCTGCGCGCACCGGCCGACGGCGTGCGCTCCCCGGTGCGCGACGGCGCCACGGACCGCACCCGGGAGGGCGGCGACGGCGACCGGCTGCGCAAGGACCAGCCGTAGCGGGCGGCGGCCGCCGGGGGCGCCGGGGCAGGATGGGGCCATGAAGCCCTCGCCGCTGCGGTACCACCGCCCCGGCAGCCTCGACGGCCTGGTGCGGCTGCTCGCCGAGCTCGACGGCGAGGGGAAGGTGCTGGCCGGGGGCCAGAGCCTGGTCCCGCTGCTGTCGATGCGGCTCGCCGCGCCGGCGCACGTGGTCGACATCAACGCGGTGCCCGGCCTCGACGGCGTCGAGGTCGGGCCCGGCCGCGTGAGCGTCGGGGCCCTCGTGCGGCACGCCGACCTGCTGGCACACCTGAGCGTCCGTGCCGCACAACCGCTGGTGGCGCAGGCGCTCTCGCACGTCGCCCACCCGACGATCCGCAACCGCGGCACCACCCTCGGGTCGGTCGTGCACGCCGACCCCTCGGCCGAGATGCCGGCGGTCACCGCGCTGCTCGGCGGCTCGGTCGAGGTGGCCTCCACCCGCGGCCGCCGCGAGATCACTGCCGCCGAGCTGTTCCTCGGGCCGCTCGAGACCAGCCTGGCGCCGGACGAGGTCGCGGTGGCGCTGCACCTGCCCGTCCGGACGCCGGGGGAGGGCACGGCGGTGGAGGAGGTCTCGCGCCGGCACGGCGACTACGCCGTCGTCGGCGTCGTGGCCCAGGTCGTGGTGGCCGACGGCGTGGTGCGCTCCGCCCGCGCCGCGTACGTCTCGGCCGGCGAGCTCGGCGTCGTGCACGACCTCGGCGCCCCGGTCACGGGCAGCGAGCCCGCCTCGGCGGCCTGGGACGACGCGGCCGGGCTCGCCGCGTCCGAGGTGGAGGTCGAGCCCGACATCCACGCGACCGCCGCCTACCGCACCGAGCTGGTGCGCGGGCTCACCGCCCGCGCGCTCCGCGCGGCGGTCGACGACGCCACGGGAGGACGGGGACGATGACGACCGACGAGGGCCTGGACGTGCAAGTCACCCTGCGGGTGAACGGCGTCGCCCGCGAGGTGACCTTGCCCGCCCGCACCCTGCTGTCGGACGCCATCCGGCACCACCTGCGCCTCACCGGCACCCACGTGGGGTGCGAGCACGGGGTCTGCGGCGCGTGCACGGTGCTGCTCGACGGCCGGCCGGTGCGGTCCTGCCTGATGCTCGCGGCCTCGGCGCAGGGGCACGAGGTCACCACGGTCGAGGGACTCTCTCCGGCCGACGGCGGGCTGCACCCCGTGCAACAGGCGTTCGTCGACTGCCACGGGCTCCAGTGCGGTTTCTGCACACCCGGTTTCGTCACCACCATCGCCGCGTACCTCGAGGAGAACCCGGACCCCACGGAGGAGGAGGCGACCGAGGCGATCGCCGGCAACCTCTGCCGCTGCACGGGCTACCAGAACATCCGGGCCGCGGTGCTGCGGGCGGCCGAGCTGACGCGGGAGGGCGGGTCGTGACCACGCGCATGGTGGGCGAGCCCATCGTCCGGCGCGAGGACCCCCGGCTGCTGCGCGGCGAGGGCCGCTACCTCGACGACCTCGGTCACGACGCGCTGGTGGCGGCGTTCGTGCGCAGCCCGCACGCGCACGCCCGCGTGCTCGACGTCGACGCGACCGGCGCGCTCGAGGTCGACGGCGTCGTGGCGGTCTACACCTACGAGGACCTGCTCGACGGCGTCGACCCGGACGACCCGACGACGCCCGTCCCAGCGGTCGCGCAGCCGCTGCCCCTGCTGATCCCGCACCCCGCCCTGACGCACCCGCGCACCGGCTACCCGCTGGCGCGCGACGAGGTGAACCACGTCGGCGAGCCCGTCGTCATGGTCGTGGCCACCGACCGGTACCTCGCCGAGGACGCGTGCGAGCGGATCGTCGTCACCTACGAGCCGCTGCCGCCCGTGGTGGGGCTCGACGCGGCGCGGGCGGCCGACCGCAGGGTGCACGACGACGTCCCCGACAACGTCGCCGCGCACCTGGTGCAGGAGGTCGGCGACCTCGACGCGGTGATGGCCGCGGCACCGCACACCCTGACCCTCGACCTGGAGGTCGAGCGGTCGGCCTGCATGCCGATGGAGGGCAAGGGCGTCTACGCGGTGTGGAACGGCGACGAGCAGTCGATCCGGGTGCACACCTCGACCCAGGCCGCCACGTCGGTGCGGATGGCGGTGGCGGCCAAGCTCGAGATGGCCGCGAACAAGGTCGAGTGCATCGCGCCGGACGTCGGCGGCGGCTTCGGGGTCAAGATCGTCCACCCGTGGCCGGAGGAGGTGCTCGTCCCGTGGGCGGCGCGCCGGCTGGCCCTCGCCGGCATCGCCCGCGAGGTGAAGTGGACCGAGGACCGTCGCGAGCACTTCATCTCCAGTGCGCACGAGCGCGGCCAGCAGCAGCGGGTCACGGCGGGTTTCGACGACGACGGCCGGCTGCTCGCGCTCGACTTCACGTTCTGGCACGACAACGGCGCCTACACGCCGTACGGGATCATCGTCCCGATCATCACCTCCACCCAGGTGCTGGGCCCGTACAAGCCGGCCGCGTACCGGTGCAACGCCTACTCGCTCTACACCAACACCGTCATCGTCACGCCGTACCGCGGCGCCGGCCGGCCGCAGGGCGTGTTCGCGATGGAGCGGACGATGGACGCGATCGCGCAGCGCCTCGGCAAGGACCGCGCCGCCGTCCGGGAGGTCAACCTCATCACCCCGGACGAGATGCCGTACGACCACCAGCTGCTGTTCCAGGACGGCAAGCCGCTGGTCTACGACTCCGGCGACTACCCGACGATGATGGCCAAGATCAAGGCGCTGGTGGGCTGGGACGGGTTCGAGGCCGTGCGCGACCAGGCGCGCTCCGAGGGACGCCGGGTGGGCATCGGCCTGGCGGCGTACGTCGAGGGCACCGGCCCCGGCCCCTACGAGGGCGCGCACGTCGTGGTGGAGACCTCGGGCAAGGTCAAGGTCGCGACCGGCCTGACCACGCAGGGCCAGGGCCACCAGACCTCCTTCGCGCAGATCGTGGCCGACCAGCTCGGCGTCGGGGTCGAGGACGTCGAGGTCGTCACCGGCGACACCCGCCGGTTCCGTTACGCCGTGGGCACCTTCGCCTCGCGGGCCGCCGTCATGAGCGGCTCGGCGATGCACGTCGCGGCCGGCAAGGTGCGTGACAAGGCGCTGCGGATCGCGGCCGACGCGCTGGAGGTCGACGTCGACGACCTCGAGCTCGCCGACGGCGTCGCCCGGGTCCGGGGCACCGCACCGGGCGGGCCGGGCACCGAGGTGCCGCTGGCGACGCTCGCCGTGCTGTCGAACCCGCTGCGCTACGCGTTCGACACCGCCTCCCAGGCCGCCACCCAGTTCTCGGTGGGCGACCACACCGGACCGCCGGTGCCGGAGGGCGAGGAGCCCGGGCTCGAGGCCACCGGCTACTACTCGCCGAACCAGAGCACCTTCGCCTCGGGCGTCCACGCCGTCGTGGTCGAGACCGACCCGCTCACCGCCGAGGTGAAGGTCCTGCGCTACTGCGTCGTGCACGACTGCGGGACCCTGGTGAACCCGCGCATCGTCGAGGGGCAGATCCACGGCGGCGTGGCGCAGGGCGTCGGCGGCGCGCTGTACGAGCGCATCGTCTACGACGAGCACGGGCAGGTGCTGAACGCCTCGTTCATGGACTTCCTGATGCCGTACGCGACCGAGGTGCCGGCGCGGATCGAGATCGACCACCTCGAGACGCCCTCGCCGCTGAACCCGTTGGGCATCAAGGGCGCCGGCGAAGCGGGCGTCATCCCGTCGGCAGCGTTGTTCGCCTCCGCGATCGAGGACGCCGAGGGCTTCGCCATCCGGTCGATGCCGTTGTCGCCCAGCGACCTGTTCGAGCTGCGGCGCACCCACGCCGCGGCGGCCGGCCACCAGGAGGACCCGTCATGAGGATCAGCGGCACCGCCGACCTGGCCGCACCGCCGGAGAAGGTGTTCGAGGCGCTCAACGACCCTGCCGTGCTGGCCGCCACCATCCCGGGCTGCCACGCGCTCGAGCAGGTCTCGCCCGACGTCTACGCGATGACCGTCACGGCCGGCGTCGCGTCGGTCAAGGGCACCTACGAGGGCAGGGTCACCCTCTCCGAGCAGCATCCGCCGACCTCGTTCCGGTTGCGCGCCACAGGGTCCGGCGCGCCGGGCAGCGTCGACGCGACGGTCGACGTGCGGCTGGCCGACCGCGACGGCGGGACGCACCTGGAGTACGACGCCGACGCCGTCGTGGGCGGGATGGTCGGCGGCGTGGGGCAGCGGATGCTCACCGGTGTCGCCCGCAAGATGGCGGGCCAGTTCTTCGGGGCGGTCGACGCCGCGATCGCCGGTGGGGTCCCGGCGCCGGCGGCCACGGCTGCGGCCGGCACCCCGGTCCCACCCGGGCAGGCCGCCCCGGCGCCGGCCGGCCGGCCCGCAGCCGGCGCGCCGGCGCCGGACTCGGTACCGGCCTGGCTGGTGCTCGCGGCGATCGGCACGGGCGCCGCCTGGGCGCTCGGCGGCGTCGCGCTCGGCTGGGCGCTCGGACGGAGGTCGCGCTGATGCGCGCGTTCACGGTGGCGGCGCTGCAGCTGGCGCCGTCGCCGGCCCCGCTGTCGCGCAGCACGATCGAGGAGAACTGCGCCCGGGCGGCGGAGTGGGTGCGCCGCTGCGTCGACGAGACCGGCGCCGAGCTCGTCGTGCTGCCGGAGACCGCCTCGACCGGCTTCACCACGGGCCTCGGGCCGGAGGAGCTGTGGGACCTCGTCAGCGAGGTGCCCGGCCCCGTCACCGAGCCGCTGCAGGAGGCGGCGCGCGCGGCCGGCGTCCACCTGGTCTGGGGCACCTACGAGCGCGGGCCGGAGCGCGGCGTCGTCCTCAACTCCTCGGTCCTCATCGGTCGTGACGGCGCCGTGGCCGGCGTCTACCGCAAGACGCACCCGTTCTGCACCGAGATCGTCACGCGCGGCGGCTGGGTCACGCCCGGCGAGGAGGTCTGCGTGGTCGAGACCGACCTCGGGCGGATCGGCATGGCGATCTGCTTCGACGGCGACTTCCCCGAGCTGTGGCGCATCCAGGCGGTGCGGGGCGCGGAGGTGATCGCGCGTCCGTCCGCGCTGCTGCGGTCGGCGGACATCGCCGAGATGACCTCGCGGGCCCGCGCCTACGACAACCACGTGTACGTGGTGGCGGCGAACGCGACCGGCACCGACCCGGCCGGCGTGCACTACTTCGGCAACTCGCACGTGGTGACCCCGACCTCGCACACGGTGGCGCGCGCCGCGAGCCACGAGTGCTGGGTCAGCGCCCGACTCGACCCCGCCGAGGCGCTGGCGAGCCTCACCCCGGGATCCTCGGTGCGCCAGGGCTTCGACCACCTCGAGGACCGCAACCTGGGGCTGCTGCGCCGGTACGCCGACGACCTCGTCGCCCATGCGGCCACCTCGTTCCCGTACCACCGGGCCCGCTCGCAGCCGCAGGACTGACGGCGGCACACCCGGTCGTCCGGAACGCCCGGTTCGCCCGTTCGCGGGTGGAGCGTCCCGGCTCGTACCCCGTTGTGCCACAGGGGTTGTCGACTGCCCGAAAGGACTATGGACGGGTGACCCGGGGTGCAGCATGCTGGCCCGCGAGCACCCGGACGGGTGCACCCGCGCGCGCCACCGAGGGCCGCGCGGGCACGCCCGGTCGAGCAGCCGCCGGGTGCCGCCAGCCTCGTCACCCCGACCCCCGTGGAGCACCGATGCAGCGACGTGCAGCACTGACCACCACCCTGACCGCCGGCGCTCTCGTGCTCGGCACAGCCCTCCCGACCCAGGCCGGCGGCACGCCGACCACGACCGTGATGAACAGCGACGTGCTCGCCCCGTTCAACCTGTCGGTCAGCCGCCACGGCGTCTTCGTCGCCGACGGCTTCACCGGCCAGCTCTCCGAGCTGGTCGACGGCGAGCTGCAGCCCGCGGCGGAGGTGGTCGGCGCCGAGGAGGTCGCCGGCGTCGACGTCAACGGCGGCGGACGCCTCGCCTGGGTGCAGACCAACTACACCGAGGGCGCGAGCTCGCTCGAGGTGCGCGGCGCCAACGGCTACTCCCTCAGCGCCGACCTGTGGGGCTACGAGGAGCGCCGCAACCCCGACCGCAAGGTCGAGTACGGCGTCGACGACCCGAGCGACTGCGTGCGTGCCGCACTCGAGGCGATCGAGGCGCCCGTGGAGTACACGGGCATCGTCGAGTCGCACCCGTACTCGGTGGCGTCGTGGAAGGACGGCTCGTGGCTGGTGGCGGACGCCGCCGGCAACGACATCCTGGCCGTCGACCGGCGCGGCCGCACCAGCGTCGTGGCGGTGCTGCCGCCGCAGCCCCTGACGTTCACGGCCGAGCAGGCCGCGAGCCTGGGGCTGCCGGACTGCGTCGTGGGCGAGACCTACCGGTTCGAGCCCGTGCCGACCGACGTCGAGGTCGGCGCCGACGGCACCATCTACGTGTCCACGCTGCCCGGAGGGCCGGAGAGCCCGGAGCTGGGTGCGCGCGGCTCGGTCTGGAAGATCAACCCGAACAACGGCAAGGCGCGCCTGGTCGCCACCGGCTTCCTCGGTGCCACCAACCTGGCCGTCGACGCCGCCGGGAAGATCTACGTGACCGAGCTGTTCGCCGGCCGGGTGTCGACCGTGCACAAGGGGGCCCCGAAGCCCTTCGTCGAGATCCCCGGTGCGCTGTCGGTCGAGACCTCGGCCCGCGGCCTCTGGGTCGGCACCCTGGCGCCCATCGGCGAGCAGGGTCCGGAGGGGCCCGGCACCATCGTCCGCGTGACCTGGTGAGGGGAACGGTTCCAGGAGCCGCGGCGCAGTGACGAGGGGCGGCACCACGGGCGGGCCGGGCCGGGGGGGCCGCCCCTCGGCACGCGGACGTACGGTCAGGAGGTGACCGTCGCACCCGTCGCCCCGGAGTCGCTCCCCACCACGGTCGGCGCGCTGCGCGCCTCCGGCCACGTGCACCGCTCGGTCAAGGCCGAGCTGCGGCACAACCTGCTGGAGCGGATGCGCTCCACGTCCTCGCCGTCCCAGCGGTTCCCCGGGATCGTCGGCTTCGACGACACGGTGCTGCCCGAGCTGGAGCGCGCTCTCCTGGCCGGGCACGACCTGGTGCTGCTGGGGGAGCGCGGCCAGGGCAAGACCCGCCTGATCCGCTCGCTGGTCGGGCTGCTCGACGAGTGGACGCCGGTCATCGCCGGCTCCGAGCTGGGCGAGCACCCGTACGAGCCGGTGGTGCCGCAGTCGGTGCGGCGCGCCGCCGAGCTCGGCGACGACCTGCCGGTGGCGTGGCGGCACCGCTCGCTGCGCTACGCCGAGAAGCTGGCGACGCCGGACACGAGCATCGGCGACCTGATCGGGGACGTCGACCCCGTCCGGGTGGCGCAGGGCCGCAGCCTGGGCGACCCCGACACCATCCACTACGGCCTGGTCCCGCGCGCGCACCGCGGCATCGTCGCGGTCAACGAGCTGCCCGACCTGGCCGAGCGGATCCAGGTGGGTCTGCTGAACGTGCTCGAGGAGCGCGACATCCAGGTGCGCGGCTACCAGCTGCGGCTGCCCCTCGACCTGCTCCTGGTGGCCAGCGCGAACCCCGAGGACTACACCAACCGCGGGCGCATCATCACCCCGCTCAAGGACCGCTTCGGCGCCGAGATCCGCACCCACTACCCCCTCGACCTGGCCGACGAGATCGACCTGCTGGCGCAGGAGGCCGAGCTGGTCGCCGAGGTGCCGCAGCACGTCCTGGAGGTCGTCGCGCGGTTCACCCGCGGCGTGCGCGAGTCGCCGGCGGTCGACGCGCGGTCCGGGGTCTCCGCCCGCTTCGCCGTGGCGGGCGCCGAGACCGTCGCGGCCGGCGCGCTGCGCCGCGGCGCGCTGCGGGGCGAGACCGACCCGGTGGCCCGGGTCGGCGACACCGAGCCGGTGGTGGGGACGCTGCGCGGCAAGGTCGAGTTCGAGTCCGGTCACGAGGGCAGGGAGACCGAGGTGCTGGCCCACCTGCTGCGGACGGCCGTCGCGGAGACGTTCCGCGCGCGCCTCGGCGGCCTCGACCTCAGCGGTTTCACCTCCCTGATGGCCGAGGGCGCCACGGTCGAGACGGGTGAGGGCGTCACCTCGGCCGAGGTGCTCGCCCAGGTCGGGCAGGTCGCCGGGCTGTCGAAGGTGCTCGACCGGCTCGGCGCCGGCGACGCACCGTCGGCCGGCCAGGCCGCCGCGGCCGTCGAGCTGGTGCTCGAGGGCCTCCACCTCACCCGCCGGCTCGCCAAGGAGCCCGCCGACGGCGGCCGGACGGTCTACGGCGGATGAGCGCCCAGCCCGCCGGGCCCGAGGGCGGCCGGCACGCGCGGCGCTACCGCTACGGCGCCTGGTCCGGCGGGCCCGACCCGCTCGCACCCCCGTTCGACGTCCGGGCGGCCGTCGACGCGGTCGGAGAGGAGGTGCTCGCCGGCGGCAGCCTGCGCGAGGCGCTGCGCGACCTGCTGCGGCGTGGCCAGGACGGCTCGCGCGGCCTGGACGACCTCGAGGCGCGCGCCCGGCGGATGCGCCAGCAGGCGCAGCGCCGCGGCCGCCTCGACGGCACGGTGACCCGGGCCCGCGCGCTGCTCGACCAGGCGCTGGCCGCCGAGCGCGACGCGCTGGACGACGCGGTGGCGCAGGCGCAGGGCGAGGACGGCACCGGCGAGCCCGACCTGGACGCGCAGTTCTCGCGCGCCCGGCTGGACGCCCTGCCCCGGTCGACCGCAGCGGCCGTGCGCGAGCTCGCCGACTACGACTGGCGCAGCGAGGACGCGAGGGCCGACTACCAGCGCATCCTGGACGAGCTGCGCGGCGAGGTGCTCGACCAGCGGTTCGCCGGCATCCGGCAGGCGCTGCAGGGGGCGGACCCGGCCAAGGACCCCGAGGCGGCGGCCCGGCTGCGCGCGATGCTCGGCGACCTCAACGACCTGCTCGCCCAGCACGCCGCCGGGCAGGACACCACCGACGCCTTCGCGCAGTTCATGGAACGCCACGGCGACTTCTTCCCGGACGCCCCGCAGAGCACCGAGGAGCTGGTCGACCAGCTGGCCCGGCAGGCCGCCGCGGCCGAGCAGCTGATGCGGTCGCTCTCGCCGTCCCAGCGCGAGGAGCTCGCCGGCCTGATGTCGCAGGCGCTGGCGGACAGCGGGCTGGCCGACCAGATGGCCGCGCTGTCCGAGTCGCTGCGGGCGCTGCGCCCCGAGCTGTCGTGGGACCGAGCCCGCCAGACCAGCGGCTCGGAGCCGCTGGGCTACGCCGACGCCACCGCCGCCCTGGCCGAGCTCGCCGACCTCGACGACCTGGTCGAGCAGCTGGGCCAGGAGCACCCGGGCGCGACGCTCGACGACGTCGACGTGGAGGCCGTGTCGCGCCACCTCGGTCGCGGGGCCGCGGACGACGTGCGCCGGCTGGCCGAGCTCGAGCGCGAGCTGCGCCGCCAGGGGTGGGTGACGACCGGGCCCGACGGCATGACGCTGAGCCCGAAGGCGTTGCGACGCTTGGGATCCACGGCGCTGCGGCACGTCTTCGCCGACCTCGAGAACGGACGGCAGGGCCAGCACGACCTGCGGTCGGCCGGTGCCGCCGGCGAGGCGACCGGTGCGTCGCGGGCGTGGGAGTTCGGCGACACCCAGCCGATCGACGTCGTGCGCACGGTGCAGAACGCGTTGCGGCGCAGCGCCGACGACGACCCCGGTGGTGCGGTCACCCTCGAGGTGGCAGACTTCGAGGTGGTGGAGACCGAGCGACGCAGCGGCGCGGCGGTCGCGCTGCTGGTCGACCTGTCGTACTCGATGGTGGCCGAGGGCCGGTGGGGCCCGATGAAGCAGACCGCCCTCGCGCTGGCGCACCTGGTGGCCACCCGCTTCCCGCAGGACGCGTTGCAGATCATCGGTTTCGGCCGCTACGCCACGACCCTCACCCAGGCGGAGCTCGCCGCGGTGGAGCCCGACTACCAGCAGGGCACCAACCTGTCCCACGCCCTGGCGCTGGCGGGGCGGCACCTGCGCCGGCACAGCGCGTCCGACCCCGTCGTCCTGGTGGTGACCGACGGCGAGCCGACGGCCCACCTCGACGACGACGGCGAGGCGTTCTTCATGTGGCCGCCGATGCAGGAGACGATCAGCCGCACCGTGCGCGAGGTCGACCTGCTCGCCCGCTACGGCGCGGTGGTGAACCTGTTCATGCTGGGGGAGGACCCCGGCCTGCGCCGGTTCGTCGACGCCGTCGCCCGCCGCGCCGGCGGCCGGGTGCTGACCCCGTCGGCCGCCGACCTCGGCCGGTACGTGGTGAGCGACTACCTGCGCGCACGTCGCGGGCGCTCTGCCTGATCTGCTCGCCCGCAGTCCCGCCGTCCGACCCGCGAGACATCTGACAACGTTTTCAGCCAGACCCCTTGACAACGTTTGCAGCGAGGGCGCAACCTCGGACCACTCACGGACGACGACGTCAGGGGTCGGCATGGCCAGCGGATCGGCGAGGGCGAGCACGGCGGCGGCGCAGCGCGTCACGCTCGTCGACGTCGCCCGTGCCGCCGGGGTCAGCGCCTCCACCGTCTCCCGCGTGCTGCACGGCGGGGCGGGGGTGCGCGACGAGGTCGCCGGCCGCGTCCGCGAGGTCGCCCAGGACCTCGGCTACTCGGTGAACCGCCAGGCCCGCTCCCTGCGGCGCGGGCGCGACGAGGCCATCGGCCTGGCCCTGGAGGACTTCACCATCCCGTTCTTCGGCCGGATCGTCGCCGTCGTCGAGCAGATGGCCCACGAGCGCGGCTACGGCGTCATCATCTCCTGCGCCGGGTCGGGCCGGTCCGAGGCCGAGGCCGTCGCGCCCCTGCTGTCGCGCTCGGTGGCCGGGCTCGTCGTGGCCACCGGTACCGCCGGCGCGCCGCAGGGCTTCCTCGAGCAGGTGGCCCGCGACCTGCCCGTCGTGCAGGTCGACGCCGCCGGCCCCAGCGAGGTGTCCGATGCGGTCGGCATCGACAACCGCGCTGCCGGAAGGCGTCTGACCGAGCACGTCCTGGCGCACGGGCACCGGCGCGTGCTCTTCGTCGGCAGCGGCGAGGCCGCGTCGACGGTCGTGCTGCGCTCGGAGGGCTACCGCGAGGCGATGCAGGACGCCGGCCTGGAGCCGGAGGTCGCGTGGCTCGGGTACGTGCCGTCCGAGACCTCCGCGCGCGCCGTCGAGGCGCTCACCGCCGCGGACGGCGTGACCGCCGTGATCTCCGGGGTGGCGCGCACGACGATGGGCCTGATGTCGGCCGTGCGCACCCTCGGCCGCGACGACCTCGCCGTGGCCGCGGTCGACGACCTCGCCGGGCTCGACGCGTTCGACCCCGGCCTGACGGTGCTCGAGCAGGACGTCGAGGGCATCGCCTCCACGGCGGCGCAGCTGCTCTTCGACCGGATCGGCGGGTCCCAGCGCCCGCCGGAGCACGTCGAGCTCCCGCTCGTGCTCATCGAGCGCGGTTCCGCCGAGCGCGGGCCGCGCACCCCCTAGACGACCCCGGCAGAGCCGCCGGGGGCGAGAAGAGAAGAGGACGGACCCATGGCATCACCTCTCGGCAGGACCCGGCGCACCGCAGCCGCCGTCGCCGCCGTCGCAGGAATGGCTGTCATCGTCAGCGGCTGCTCCGGCGCCGGTGGCGGTGGTGGTGGTGGCGGCGGTGGCGGGGGTGGCGACGGCGAGGCCGGCGGCAGCATCGACGTCATCATGGTGAACAACCCCCAGATGGAGGACCTCGAGACGCTCGTCCCCACCTTCGAGGAGGAGACCGGCATCGAGGTGAACCTCACGGTGCTGCCGGAGAACGACGTCCGGGACAGCATCCAGACCGACTTCGCGGCGCAGTCCGGCCAGTACGACGTGGCCACGATCTCCAACTACGAGACGCCGTTCTTCTCCCAGAACGGCTGGATCGCCAACCTCGATGAGTACGTCGAGGCGGACGAGGACTTCGACCAGGACGACATCCTCAAGCCGATCGCGGACGGCCTGCGCGGCGAGGACGGCTCGCTGTACGCGCAGCCGTTCTACGGCGAGAGCTCGTTCCTCATGTACCGCAAGGACGTCTTCGACGCCGCCGGGCTGACCATGCCGGCGAACCCGATGTGGGACGAGGTGGCCGCCCTGGCCGCCCAGGTCGACGGCGCCGAGCCGGGGATGAAGGGCATCTGCCTGCGCGGCCTGCCGGGCTGGGGCCAGGTCTTCGCCCCGCTCACCACGGTGGTGAACACCTTCGGCGGCACCTGGTTCGACGAGAACTTCGACGCCCAGGTCGACTCGCCGGAGTTCACCGAGGCCACCCAGTTCTACGTCGACCTGGTGCAGCAGCACGGTGAGCCCGGCGCCGCGAACGCCGGCTTCACCGAGTGCCTCAACTCCTTCCAGCAGGGCGGCACGGCGATGTGGTACGACGCCACGTCCGCAGCCGGCTCGCTCGAGGCCGAGGGCTCGCCCGTCGCCGGCAAGGTCGGCTACGCGCCGGCGCCGGTGAAGGAGACCGACTCCTCCGGCTGGATCTACAGCTGGGCGTGGGCGATCCAGGAGTCCTCGGACAACAAGGACGCCGCGTGGGAGTTCATCTCCTGGGCGTCGTCCAAGGAGTACGAGGAGCTGGTCGGCCAGGAGATCGGCTGGGCGAACGTCCCGGCCGGCAAGCGGACCTCGACCTACGAGAACCCCGAGTACCAGGAGTCCGCGGCGGCGTTCTACGAGCAGACCCTCGCCTCGATCAACGCGGCGGACCCGACCGACCCGGGCGTCCAGCCCCGGCCGGCACCGGGCATCCAGTTCGTGGCCGTCCCGGAGTTCGCGGGCATGGCGACGGAGGTCTCGCAAGGGGTGAGCGCGGCGATCGCCGGTCAGCAGACCGTCGAGGAGGCGCTGTCGCGAGGGCAGGAGCTGGCGCAGGAAGCCGGCGACGCCAACAAGTAGCAGGTCCCGAACGGCCGGCGGCGCGCGTCCCCCTCGCGCGCGCCGCCGGCCACCCCGGCTGGAAGAAGGACGACATGAGCACGGCCACCGCACCACCCGGACCGCCTGCTCCGGCGGCACCCCGGCAGCGCACGACGGACCTGCGTCCCGAGCAGATGGCCCAGAGCAAGCGGGAGGCCCGCCGCCGGCGGCTGCCGCTGCTGCCGGCGCTGCTGTTCACCATCGCGGCGACCCAGCTGCCCTTCCTCGTCACCATCGTCGTGTCGTTCATGGACTGGCGGGCGCTGCGCCCGGACGAGCGCGGCTTCACCGGTTTCGACAACTACGTGCAGGTCTTCACCAACCCCAGCATCCGCAGCGCGGTCTGGACCACGATCCTGATGACCTTCACCGTGGTGGCGGTCAGCCTCGTGCTCGGCATGCTCATCGCCCTGCTGCTCGACCGCACCTTCTTCGGCCGCGGCGCCGTCCGCACGATGATGATCGCGCCGTTCCTGGTGGTGCCCGTGGCGGCCGCGCTGCTGTGGAAGCACGGCATCCTCAACCCGTCCTACGGCCTGATCAACGGCTCCCTCACCTGGTTGTGGGGCCTGTTCGGTTCCGACGACGCACCGCAGATCGCCTGGTTGCAGGACTTCCCGCTGCTGTCGATCGAGCTGGCCCTGATCTGGCAGTGGACGCCGTTCATGATGCTGATCCTGCTGGCGGGCCTGCAGTCCAAGCCCGGTGACGTCGTCGAGGCCGCACGCGTCGACGGCGCCAGCACGCTGCAGATCTTCCGGTACATCACGTTCCCGCACCTGCGGCGCTACATCGAGCTCGGCGGCCTGCTCGGCTGCATCTACATCGTGCAGGCCTTCGACGCCGTCTTCATCATGACCGCGGGGGCCCTCGGCACCGCGAACCTGCCGTACACGATCTACGCGACCTTCTTCCAGAAGCAGGACTACGGGCTCGCGTCGGCCCAGGGCGTCGTCGTCGTCATCGGCACCATCGTCATCGCCACGTTCGCCCTGCGCGTGGTGTCCAGCCTGTTCGACGAGGAGAACGCGCGATGACCAGCACCAGCGCACCGACGTCCACGTCCACGAACCCCGCGGTCGCCGCGACCTCCTTCAAGGCGGCCAGGAAAAGGAAGTCCGTGGAGAAGAAGGGCAGCCCGCTGTGGGGCGTGCTGGCCTGGGCCGTCGGGCTGCTGTTCGTCCTGCCCGTGGTCTTCATGGTGCTGACCTCGTTCCACTCCGAGACCGACGCGGCCACCAACCCGCCCTCGGTGCTCGCGCCGCTCACCCTCGACGGCTACCGCTCCTTCCTCGGGCTGGACGGCGGTCGCAGCCCGGTCGCGCCGCTGCTGAACTCGCTGACGGCCTCCGTGGCGTCCACGGTCATCGTCCTGCTGCTCGCGGTACCGGCAGCCTACGCGCTGTCGATCAAGCCGGTGCGCAAGTGGACCGACGTGATGTTCTTCTTCCTGTCGACCAAGTTCCTGCCGATCGTGGCCGGCCTGCTGCCGCTGTACCTGTTCGCGCGCAACACCGGGCTGCTCGACAACATCAACCTGCTGACCCTGCTCTACACGGCGATGAACCTGCCGATCGCGGTCTGGATGATGCGCAGCTTCCTGGCCGAGGTGCCGGTGGAGATGCTCGAGGCGGCCCAGCTCGACGGCGCCAGCCTGCCGCAGATGCTGGTGCGGGTCGTCGCACCGGTGGCCATGCCGGGCATCGCCGCGACCGCGCTGATCTGCTTCATCTTCAGCTGGAACGAGCTGCTGCTCGCCCGGACCCTGACCTCGGTGGTGGCCGGCACCTCGCCGGTCTTCCTCACCGGTTTCGCCACCAGCCAGGGACTGTTCCTGGCGCAGGTGTGCGCGGCGGCCACGGCGATCTCGCTGCCGGTGCTGGCGGCCGGGTTCGCGGCGCAGGACAAGCTGGTGCAGGGTCTGTCGCTGGGCGCGGTCAAGTGACCCGCCGGTGACATCGCCCTCCGTAGCGACCACACCTCTGTGATGACCGAGGGGACCTGACATGACGAGCATCCCGACGACGATGCGGGCCAGCGTGCTGACCGGGGCGCGCACGATCGAGATGCAGGAGCGGCCGGTGCCGGTCCCGCTCGCCGACGAGGTGCTCGTGCAGGTGCGCTCGGTCGGTGTCTGCGGGTCGGACGTGCACTACTACGAGGAGGGCCGGATCGGTTCCTTCGTCGTCGAGCAGCCCCTGGTGCTGGGCCACGAGGTGTCCGGCGTCGTCGTCGACGTCGGGGCCGACGTGCCGCAGGACCGGGTGGGGCAGCGGGTCGCGATCGAGCCGCAGCGGCCGTGCCGCCGGTGCCACGCGTGCAAGGCCGGTCGTTACAACATGTGCCCGGACATGCGGTTCTACGCGACCCCGCCGGTCGACGGCGCGTTCTGCGACTACGTGGTCGCCCCGGCCGACTTCACGCACCCCGTGCCGGACCCGGTGTCCGACAACGCCGCCGCGCTGCTCGAGCCGTTCTCGGTCGGGCTGTGGGCGTGCGCGAAGGCGGAGGTCGGTCCGGGCTCGCGGGTGCTCGTCACAGGGGCCGGTCCGATCGGCGCGCTGACGGCGCTCGCGGCCCGGGCCCGAGGTGCCGGCGAGGTGGTCGTCACCGACCTGCTGGCGTCGCGGCGCGAGCGGATCCTCGCGTTCGGGGCGACCTCGGTGCTGGACCCGTCCGACCCGTCGGTCGACCTGTCCGCGCTCGGCGCCGACGCCTTCATCGAGTGCTCCGGAGCGACCCCCGCACTGCTGTCGGGGCTGCACGCCCTGCGGGAGAGCGGCACCGCCGTGCTCGTGGGGCTCGGCGCCGAGGAGGTGATGCTGCCCGTCCACCTGATCGCGTTCCGCGAGCTCGTCCTCACCGGCGTCTTCCGCTACGTCGACACCTGGCCGGCGGCGATCGCGGCGGCGCAGCAGCCGGGCACCGACCTGGACGGCCTGGTGACGGCGGAGTTCGACCTCGAGGACACCGAGGCCGCGCTCACCAGCGACAGCGACCCGACCAGCATGAAGTCGGTCGTCGTGGTGTCGCGGGCATGACGGTGCCGTCACCCCCCGGTGCGGTCGAGCAGGAACGGCACGTCCGAGGCGCGGCACACCTCGCGCAGCTCCTCGACGAGGAAGCGCGAGAGCGGGATCCCGGTCCTGGTCCGCTCCTCGCGGGCGTCGTGCTCCGGGTCGCCCGCGACGAGGACCGGCTCGGCGGGGTCCAGCGGCGTGGAGGCCCGCAGCTGCTCGACCAGCCCACCCATGGCCGACTCGAACGCGCCGTCCGCGGTGAACCGGTCGGGGTCGAGCACCAGGACGAAGTGCCCGACCCGCTGCGCGCCGCCGGGCGCCGACCGCAGGCCCGGCAGTGCCGAGGAGAGCAGCTCGACCATGGCCGCGAGGCCGTACCCCTTGTGGCTGCTGAGCTCGGGCGTCGACCCGAGGGGCAGGAGGCGGCGCGCCGCGATCGCACGCCGGGGGTCGGTGACCGGCCGTCCGGCCCGGTCCAGCGCCCAGCCCCGTGGCAGCGACCGGCCACGTCGTCGGTACGTCACCAGCCGACCGACGGGGACCGTGCTGGTGGCCATGTCGAGCAGGAACGGCCTCGACGGATCGCTCGTCGGGGCAGCGCACGCGATCGGGTTGGTGCCGAGGACGGCGTCCACGCCCCGCGTGGGGACGACGGCGGGGGTCATGCAGTTGGACGTCACGATGCCGATCAGCCCGGCCGCCGAGGCGATCGCCGCGTAGCTGCCCGCCGCGCCGAAGTGCCCGGAGTTCCGCACGGTGACGGCGCCCACGCCGGTCCGCTCGCACTTGGCGGTCGCGATCCTCGTGGCGAGGTCGGCCGGGACGTGGCCGAGCCCGCCGCCGCCGTCGACGAGCGCGGTCGAGGGGCCCTCGGTGACCACCGAGACGATCGGCGTCGTCGTCAGCCGTCCGGCGACCACGCCGTGGTGGTACTCGCGCAGCATCCCGCAGCCGTGCGAGTCGATCCCGTGCAGGTCGGCGTGGAGCAGGTGAGGGACCGTGATGGCCGTGTGCTCCTCCGACATGCCCCACGCGCGCAGGAGCGACGAGGACTGGTCGGCGAGCGTCTGGTACGTCACCACACGGGACGGCCAGCGGCCGAGGACCGGCAGACCGGTGCGGTCGAGGGCGAGCGACGCCGTCCAGAGGGGGCCGGACGTCCGCACGGACGTCCAGGCCCGTGCAGCGGACGCGCGGCGGCTCGCGGCGCGGGGCCCCGCCTGGCGATCGGGCGGACCGGTGCGGGCTGCTGGCATGCGCGCAGTATCACCGGCTCCACCCCACCCGGCAACGAGCTGTCGCCAGGAGTCGGCCGTCCGTGGGCGGCGCACCGCGGCAGCCACACGTCCTCTGCCATACTCCGACGGTCCTCGACGCCGCGCGTGTGATGGGAGCCATTGTGCCGCAACCGCTGTCGCAGTCCACCCTCGATCAGCTGCCCGACGAGGTCGATCCGCCCCGGTACGACCGTTCGGCGCTGCGGGTCGGGGTGGTCCACCTCGGGGTGGGCGGCTTCCACCGCGCGCACCAGGCGATGTACCTCGACGCGCTGATGCGTCAGGGAGAGGGGCTGGACTGGGCGCTCTGCGGGGTCGGGGTGCTGCCGCACGACCGCCGCATCATCGAGACCCTGCGTTCGCAGGACGGCCTGTACACGCTGGTGGTCAAGCACCCCGACGGCCGCCGCGAGCCCCGGGTGATCGGCTCGGTGGTCGAGGCGCTGCTCGCCCCGGACGACCCGCAGGCCGTGCTCGACCGGATGGCCGACCCGGCCACGCGCGTGGTGTCGCTGACGATCACCGAGGGCGGCTACCTGGTGAACCAGGTGACGGGGGAGTTCGACGCCACGGACCCCTCGATCCAGCCGGACCTCGTCGACGGAGCCGTGCCGTCGACCGCGTTCGGCTACGTCGTGGCCGCGCTGGCCCGCCGGCGCGCGGAGGGCACGGCGCCGTTCACCGTGCTGTCGTGCGACAACATCCCGGGCAACGGGCACGTGGCGCGACGGATGATGACGGCGTTCGCCCGGCTCAAGGACCCGGACCTCGCCGACTGGATGGAGCGCGAGGTCGCGTTCCCGAACAGCATGGTCGACCGCATCACGCCGGTCACCTCGCCTGATGACATCGACCGGCTGGCAACAGATTTCGACGTGCAGGACGGCTGGCCCGTCGTCTGCGAGCCGTTCACCCAGTGGGTGGTCGAGGACGAGTTCGGCTCCGGGCGCCCGCCGCTCGAGGACGTCGGCGTGCAGGTGGTGGACGACGTCGAGCCGTACGAGCTGATGAAGCTGCGGCTGCTGAACGCCTCCCACCAGGCGATCGCCTACCTCGGGTACCTCGCGGGCTACCGGTACGCGCACGAGGTCTGCGCCGACACGGACTTCGTCGACTTCGTGCTGGGGTACATGGAGCACGAGGGCAGCCCGACGCTGCCCGAGGTGCCCGGCGTCGACCTCGACGCCTACCGCCGTCAGCTGGTCGAGCGGTTCGCCAACCCGGAGGTGCGCGACACCCTCGCGCGGCTCGCCGCCGAGAGCTCGGACCGGATCCCGAAGTGGCTGGTGCCGGTGATCGCGGAGAACCTGCGCGCCGGCGGCGAGGTGCGCCGGTCGGCGCTGGTGGTGGCGTCGTGGGCCCGGTACGCCGAGGGCACCGACGAGCAGGGCGCGCCGATCGAGGTGGTCGACCGCGTCCGCGACCGCGTGACGGCCGCGGCCGCCCGGCAGGCCGAGGACCCGCTGGCCTTCCTGCGCGACCGGGACCTGTTCGGCGACCTCGTCGACGACGAGCGGTTCACCGCCGAGTACCTCGCGGCGCTGCGGTCGCTGCACGAGCGCGGGGCGGCCGCGACGGTCGCGGACGCGGCGCGCGGCTGACCCTCCCTCCGACCGGCCCGCAGGTCGCTGCGACCGGACGGCCTCCCCAGGCGTCATGGTGGTGACGGGGCAGGCCGAGGGACCGAGGGGGAGCGGTGCGCGAGGAGGACTTCGACGCGTTCTACGCCTCGACGGTGCACCGGTTGTCGGGGCAGCTGTACGGGGACACCTACGAGTCGTTCGCGGGGTACGCCGAGATGCTCGTCCTCGACGGGAACGTCGTGACGCTGTTCCCTCTGTACCCCGCGATCAGCGACGAGATGCGCACCGAGCACATCGGGACCGCGACCGCCGACTGGCGCGACGTCGTCCGGCCGCAGTACGAGCCGGTGCTCCGATGACCGGGGCGGGTCCCCGCGCGGACTACGACGACTTCTACCTCGCCGTGGCTCCTCGGCTGCGCAGCCAGCCTTACCTGCTCACGGGCGACCGCGAGGAGGCGCGCGACTGCGTGCAGGACGCGCTCGAGCGGGCCTGGCTGCGCTGGGACCAGGTGTCGCAGCACGACTCGCCGGAGGCCTGGGTCCGCACCGTCGCCCGGAGGCTGGCGGTGAGCCGCTGGCGCCGGGTCCGCAACGCAGCAGCGGCGTGGAGCCGGCGTGCCGACCCCGGCGTCGACGAGGGCGGGCAGGCGGGGAGCACCACCCGCGTCGCGGTCGTGGCCGCGCTGCAGCGGCTCCCGGTGGAGCAGCGGACGGCGATCGTGCTCCACCACCTCTGCGACCTCGACGTCGCAGCCGTCGCCGCCGAGACCGCGTCGACGGTGTCCGCCGTGAAGTCACGCCTCGCCCGGGGGCGGGCGCGCCTGGCGGAGCTGCTCGACGACCCCCGCGTCGAACCGGCGGAGCCGCTGGAGAGGAGCACGCGATGACCCGGCACCTGGACGACCTGCTCGACCGGGCCGGGCGGGACGACGCCCCGCTCGTCCCGCCGGCGCAGGCCCGTGCCGACGCCGTGCGCCACCGCACCCGACGGCGTCTGTCGGCCACGGCCGCGGTCGCTGTGGTGGTCGCCGGCGTCGCGGTGGCGGGTCAGTCGGTCCTCGGTCCCCGGCCGGCACCGGTCGTGCCCGCGACGCCGTCGCCGACCGCGACCGCCGCCCCGTCGCCGACCGACACCGCTGCACCCGCACCCACGACGGAACCGGCTCCGGCGACGACCAGCCCACCGCCGACCACCTCCGAGCCCTCTGGACCGCCGCCGCTGACGGCGGACGAGGCGCGCGAGGAGGTCGCGCGGCTGCGGTTCCCGGTCGAGGCCAGGTGGGAGGCGGCGGACGACGTGGGTCCCACCGAGTCACGAGAGACCTCGTGGTGGGTGGTCGGGTGCGACCCGGTGCCGTTCACCGGTGACCCGCTGGCCTGGCGGACCGGGCACTACGCGGGGCCGGACGTGTCGGTGCAGCGGCAGATCGTCGTCTACGAGGGCTCCGAGGAGGCCGCTGCGGCGTTCGCCGAGCTCCGGGCGACGATCCGTGCCTGCCACGCGTCACCCCGGACCGAGCAGATCGGCGGCGACACCTGGACGACCACCGTGTCCGGTGGACAGCTCGACCTCGCAGACGAGTCGTTCTGGGTGGCCGAGGAGATGGTCATCACGGCGAGCGAGCAGGCGGACCGGGTGGGCGACGTGCTGATCTACTCGCACGGCCTCGTCCTCGTGCTGGACGACAACGTGGTGCTCGGCCTGGTCTCTCCCGCGTACCTGCAGGAAGGACGTGACCGCCTGGTCCGCGAGGCGGTCGTGGAGGTCGAGCAGTTCCGGCCCGCGTACGACGACCTGCGCCGTCCCTGACCGGTTCGTCCCGCGTTGCCGACGCGGCGCCGTCGGGCCTGGCAGACACCGACAAGCCGCCCGCGGAGCCGTCCTGGCAGGCTCGGGGCCGTGGCGGCGCGCAGGATCAGGATCGGGATCGACACCGGTGGCACCTTCACCGACGTCGTGGCGGTCGACGAGGACTCCGGTGCGGTGGTCACGACCAAGACGCCATCGACCCCGTCGGACCCGGCCGAGGGGTTCCTGGCCGGCATCGACAAGGTGCTGGCGCTGCTGTCGTCCGGGGGCGAGCCGGTGGGCGGCGAGGCGATCAGCGCGGTCAGCCACGGCACCACGGTGGCGACCAACAAGCTGCTCGAGGGCAAGGTCGAGAACCTGGGGTTCGTCACGACCGAGGGCTACCGGCACGTGCTCGAGATCGCCCGGCAGTCGGTGCCGGACGGCTACGGCAACAGCTACTTCTGGGTGAAGCCGCCGCGGATCGTCCCGGCCGACCGGGTCCGCACCGTCGGCGGCCGGCTCGCGGTCGACGGCAGCGAGGTGCGTCCGTTCGACGCCGACCAGGCGCGCGCGGCAGCCGAGTTCTTCCGCGACGCCGGGATCACCACGATCGGGGTGTGCTTCCTGCACTCCTACGCCGACCCGACCCACGAGGAGGCGATGCGCGACGTCCTCGCCGAGGTGCACCCGGAGGCGACGGTGAGCATCTCCTCCGAGGTGCTGCGCGAGTACCGCGAGTACGAGCGGTCGGTGACCACCCTGGTCGACGCCGCGGTGAAGCCGAGCATCCGCCGGTACGTGGCCAACATCGCCCGCCGGCTGGCCGAGTACGCCACCACCGACGGCACCCCGCGCGAGGTGCCGTTCTACGTCATGAAGTCCAACGGCGGTGTGCTGTCGGCGGGCGAGGTGGTCAAGCAGCCGATCACCACCGTGCTGTCCGGCCCGGCCGCCGGTGCGCTCGGAGCCGCGCTGGTGGCCGAGGCCGCGGGCGTCGGCAAGGTGCTCACCTGCGACGGCGGCGGCACGTCCACCGACGTCACGGTGGTCGTCGATGGCCGGCCGGCGCTCACCACCGAGGGCACCGTGGGCGCGTACCCGTCCAAGATCCCGATGATCGACGTCGTGACGGTCGGCGCCGGTGGTGGCTCGATCGCGTGGGTGACGCCCGAGGGCACGCTCCGGGTCGGGCCGCAGTCGGCAGGCGCCGACCCCGGACCGCTCTGCTACCGCAAGGGCGGCACCGAGCCGACGATCACCGACGCGCACGTGCTGCTCGGACGGATCCCACCGCACCTGCTCGGCGGCGAGATCTCGCTCGACGTCGAGTCGGCCGGCGAGGGCGTCGCGGCGCTGGCCGGCCGGCTCGGCATGGGTGTGGAGGAGTGCGCGTCCGGGATCCTGGAGATCTCGGCCTGGAACCAGGCGAACGCGCTGCGGCAGATCAGTGTCAAGCGCGGGCTCGACGTCCGCGACTTCACCCTGGTGACCTTCGGCGGGTCCGGCTCGCTGCTCGCCTGCCGCCTGGTCGACGTGCTCGGCCTGGCGGGCGTGCTCGTCCCGCCGGACCCCGGGAACCTGTCCGCCTTCGGCCTGCTCACCGTCGACGTGCGCAACGACTACGTCCGGACGCACGTGCGGCGGCACGACCGGCTCGAGCACGACCACGTGCAGGCGGTCCTCGACGAGCTGACGGCAGACGGCGACGAGGCCCTGGCCGCAGAGGGTTTCGCGCCGGAGGAGCGCCGGTTTGAGCGGACCGCCGACCTGCGCTACTTCGGCCAGGCGTTCGAGGTGCGCGTGGACCTCCCCGAGGGGCCGTTCGACGCCGCGCTGGCCGACGCCACCGCAGCGCGCTTCCACGCGGCGCACCGCTCGCTCTACGGCTACGACTTCGCTGCCGACCCGACCCAGCAGGTGGAGTGGGTGAACCTGCGCGTCACCGGTGTCGGGCCGATCCGCCGGCCCGAGCTGCGAACCGCGGCAGCGGGTTCCGGGGCCGAGGTCGCCCGGACCGGCACGCGCGACGCGTATTTCGACGGCTGGGTGCCCACCGCGCTGTACGACCGTGCCCGGCTCGGTGCCGGCGACGTCGTCCAAGGACCTGCGGTGATCGAGGAGTTCGGGTCCACCATCCCCGTGCACCCCGGGTTCCGCGCCGAGGTCGACGGCTTCGGCAACGTCCGCATCACCCGTACCGGGCAAGAGGTCGCGTCGTGAGCACCCCCCAGGTCGTCACGCGCACCGGCAAGCCGTACCGGCTCACGCCCGTCGACGCACCGCCACCGGACCCGGTGCTCGTCGAGATCGTCGCCGGCTACCTGGCCAGCGTCGAGATGGAGGTCGAGACGGCGATCGCCCGCACGTCCCGCTCGCCGATGATCCGTGACGCGCACGACTTCCGCGCCGGCATCCACGACCGGCACCTGCGCAAGCTCACCGGACGCTCCTACTCGGCGCTGGTCCACCCGATCGCGCGCGACTACCCGCTGGAGACGATGCGTCCGGGAGACGTGTTCTTCCACAACGACGTCTACCGGTCCGAGGGCGGCATCGGGCACCTGCCCGACCTGTGCGTCACCGTGCCGGTGTTCGCCACCCGCGAGGGCGCGGACGCCCCGGAGGTCGTGGCGTTCGTGCAGGCGTTCGGCCACCACGACGACATCGGGGGAGCGGTGCCGGGCTCGATGCCGTCGACGGCGACCTCGGTGTTCGAGGAGGGGCTGATGGTCCCGCCGATCCGGCTGTGGGACGCCGGCGTCCCGAACGAGGCGGCGCTCAAGATCATGACGCGCAACTCGCGGATGCCGGACTCGCTGGCCGCCGACCTCGACGCCGAGTGCTCGGCCTGCCTGATGGGCGCCCGCCGGCTCGGCGAGCTGTTCGACCGGTACGGCGTCGACACGGTCGAGGCCTGCTTCGACGCGGCGATGGACGCCACGACGGAGACCTACCGGCGGGAGATCCTGTCCAAGATCCCTGTCGGGCAGTACGTCTGGGAGGACTACGCAGAGCACGACGGCGTCGACGAGCCGCGGCTGCACACCCAGCGCATCACGCTGACCCGCACGGCGCCCGACGACCCGGACGGCGAGCGGCTGGTCATCGACTTCACCGGCACGGGGCCGCAGGCCAAGGGACCGATCAACCACTGCGGCGACTACGCCGACGGCAACTTCCTGGCCAAGTGGCTCGCCCCGGTGCTGCGCAACCTCGCCGACAGCCCCGAGCGGATGGCCGAGCTCGACGTCAACGAGGGCGTGCTGCCGCTGCTGGAGATGCGGTTCCCCGAGAAGGGGACGCTGCTGACGCCGGTCTTCCCGGCGCCCACCAACGCCCGCACCTTCGTCATCCTGCGGCTGCTCGGCGTCCTGGCCGGAGCGGTGGCCAAGGCGGTCGACGGCCGGATGCCCGCGGACCAGGAGACGATCCGGTACACCGGCGTCTACGGCGAGGACCTCGAGGGGCAGCCGTACCTGATGCGGGAGGTGCTCGGTGGCGGCTCCGGTGGCCGGTACTACGCCGACGGCGAGGACACGATCCACGTCGTGCCCGACTCGCGGAACCTGCCCACCGAGTTCACCGAGAGCCGGTTCCCGTTCCGGGTCGAGGCGCTCGGGCTGGCGTGCGACTCGGGTGGCGCCGGCCGGTACCGCGGTGGCCTCGGCTACGAGAAGCACGTCCGGATGCTGCGCGACGGGCACTTCATGTCCATCGCCGACCGCTCGATCCTCGCCTGCTGGGGTGTGCGGGGTGGCCTTGCAGGGCAGCCGTTCTCGGTGGTGATCGACCCCGGCGGCCCGGCCGAGCGCGAGGTCGACGCCCTGGCCGACGCCGAGCCGGTCCGCGCCGGCGAGGTGATCCGGATCCGCACGACCGGAGGAGGCGGCTGGGGCGACCCGCTCGAGCGCCCGTACGACGAGGTCGAGCGCGACCTGCGGTGGGGCAAGGTCTCGCTCGAGGGTGCCCGCCGCGACTACGGCGTCGTCGTCAGCGGAATCCCGGACGAGCCGGTCGTCGACGTCGCGGCGTCCGATGCGGAGCGGGCACGTCGCCGCGCCGACCGCACCGGTGAGGAGCCGTTCTTCGACCGCGGCCCCGGCTACGCCCGGCTGGCCGACGGTCGCACCGCCGCCGACGTCGACTGGGTCTGAGCGTGGGAGCGGCGCCGTGGTGACCCATGATGCGGGCATGACCTCGCGCAGCGGCCCCCTGGCTGGCACCGTCGTCGTCGACCTCACCCGCGCCCTGGCCGGCCCCCACGCCGGGATGATGCTGGCCGACCTCGGCGCCCGCGTGATCAAGGTCGAGACGCCCGGCACCGGAGACGACACCCGGGGTTGGGGGCCGCCGTTCGTGCAGTCTGCGGACGACGACGACCCGGCGGCGTCGGTGTCCACGTACTTCCTGTCCTGCAACCGGAACAAGGAGTCGATCGCCCTCGACCTGAAGTCCGACGACGGCCGCAGCACGCTCGAGGCCTTGGTGGGCAGGGCCGACGTCCTGCTCGAGAACTTCCGCACCGGCGTGCTCGACCGGCTCGGCTTCTCGATGGAGCGGCTGACCGAGCTGAACCCGCGCCTGGTGGTGCTGAGCATCAGCGGGTTCGGCCACGACGGCCCGGAGGGTGGCCGTCCGGGCTACGACCAGATCGCCCAGGGCGAGGCGGGTCTGATGTCGCTCACCGGCTCCGGGGCGGACGACCCGCAGCGCGTCGGGGTGCCGATCGGCGACCTGCTCGCGGGCATGTGGGGCGGCTACGGCGTCCTGGCGGCCCTGCTCGAGCGCGAGCGCACCGGGCGCGGGCAGGTCGTCCGCACCTCCCTGCTCGCCGGCATCGTGGGGGTGCACGCGTTCCAGGGGACGCGCTGGACCGTCGCCGGCGAGGTCGGCCGCGCCCAGGGCAACCACCACCCCTCGATCGCCCCGTACGGGCTGTTCCGGTGCCGCGACGGCGCGGTGCAGATCTCGGTGGGCAGCGAAGCCCTCTGGCGCCGGTTCTGCGCCGGCTTCGGGATCGACCCGGAGGCCGAGGGTCTGGGGACCAACCCCGGACGCGTCGGGCACCGCGAGCGGGTCATCGAGGTCGTCGAGTCCGCCTTCGCGACCTGGGACGCCGAGCCGCTGCTCGGACGGCTCGCCGAGCTCGGCATCCCCGCCGGCAAGGTGCGCGACCTGCAGGAGGTCTACGAGTGGGACCAGACCCGCTCGCAGGGGCTCCTCGTCGACGTCGAGCACCCCACCCTCGGGACGGTGACGCTGCCCGGCCCGCCGCTGCGCTTCTTCGCCGCCGACGGCTCGGAGACCACCCCGCGCGAGCACACCGCACCGCCGCTGCTGGACGCCGACGGTGCAGCAGTCAGGGCGTGGCTGGACGACGCGACCTGATCACCAGGTACCCCAGCACCGCCAGCACCGCGGCGGCTGCCGCCGCGACGGTCTGGACGACGAAGCTGTCCTGCGCACCGACGGCGTCGACCGCGCTGCCGCCCACCGAGGCCCCGAGGGTCACGCCGAGGGTGAGCGCGGCCGTCGTCCAGGCCAGGCCCTCGGTGAGCGAGGCGCGGGGCACCCGCGACTCGACCAGGGACATGCCGGAGACGAGGACCGGCGCGATGGTGACGCCGGCGAGGAACACCAGCCCGGTGAGCACCAAGAGAGAGTCGACCAGCAGGAAGCCGAGGCCCGCGACGCCGAACGCGCACGAGGTGATGACGAAACGCCCTGCGAGACCGCGCTTCCAGGCCACCGCGCCGTAGACGAGGCCGGCGACGAGGCTGCCCGCGGCGTAGACCGCCAGCACCACGCCGGACAGGCCGATCCGGCCCTGCTCGTCGGCGTACGCGACGACCACCACGTCCATTGCGCCGAACACCGTGCCGATCGCGACGTAGGTGAGCGCGACGGCGACCAGCCCCGGCTCGAGCAGCCCGCGCGAGCCCTTCCTCTCCTCGCCGGCCGGTGCGCGCTGCGGCTCGGTGGCGGTGAGCGTCGCGAGGCCGAGCCCACCGATGAGCCCGAAGATGACCGCGGTGAGGAAGCCGACCGGGGGCGAGACGGCGGTGGCGAGGAAGGTGACCAGCGGTGGCCCGGTGACGAACACGACCTCGTCGACGACCGACTCGAAGGCGAACGCCGTCTGCCGCTGCACCGGGTCCTCGAGCACCCCGGCCCAGCGGGCCCGCACCATCGAGCCGATGTTGGGCCCGCTGGCCCCGGTGAGCGCGGCCAGCACCAGCCACGTCCACACCGGCGTGCCGAGCTCGACGGCGACGACGAAGCCGACACCGGCTGCCGCATAGACGATCACGGCCGGACGCAGCACCGCCGCCTGGCCGAAGCGGTCGACCAGCCGCGCCACCAGCGGGGAGATGACGGCGAAGCTGAGGGACAGCACGCCCGCGGTGATGCCGGCGATGCCGTAGCGACCGGTCTCGGCCGAGACCAGCAGCACGGCCCCGAGGCCGGTCATGGAGATCGGCATCCGGGCGACGAACCCCATGGAGGAGAACGAGAACGCGCCCTGCACGCGCAGCAGCGCCCCGTACGGGCCGAGCATCAGCAGTTCCTCCCGGTCATCGCAGCAGCACGACGAGCTGGGTGAGCAGCGGTGCGACGAGCAGGGCGGGCAGCAGGTCCCCGACGGGGATCTCGCGGACCCTGAGCAGCCGCAGGCCGACGCCGACGAGCAGCAGCCCGCCCGTGGCCGTCAGCGCCGCGATGTGGGCGTCCGGCAGCAGCGAGCCGACCAGCACCGCGACGACGGTGAGCAGCCCTTGGACGACCCCGACCGACACCGCTGACACGAGCACGCCCAGGCCGAACGACGACGCGAACGCGATGGCGGCGAAGCCGTCCAGGGTCGACTTGAGCGCGAGCTGGTCGATGCCGCGGCCGAGGCCGTCCGACAGCGTCCCGAGGATGGTGAGCGGCCCGACGCAGAACACCAGCGAGGCGGTGAGCCAGCCCTCGACGAACCGTTCGCGGGCCGCGTGGTCGGTGGCTTCCTCGGTGCCTGCCTCGGTGCCGCGCGACCGCTTGGCGACGAGAGCCTGGATCCGTCCGGCGAGGCCCTCGAGGCCCTGCTCGATCCGCAGCAGCGAGCCGGCCACGCCGCCCACGAGCAGCGAGCCGAGCACGACCAGCAGCGGCACGCCCGTCCCGACGGCGTCGACCAGGGCGGCGTCGGTGACCGACACCGCGGACAGCCCGGCCACGAGGAGCGTGACGAGCCCGAGCGCGTCGGTCACGACTGCGCGGGTGCGCTCGGGCAGCCGGTGCCCCACCGCCATGCCGACCAGCGCGCCGACCAGCACGGTGGCGACGTTGATGACGGTGCCGAGACCGACGAAGCCGCCGGTCACGTGCGCACCACCACGTCGGCGGCAGCGGCTGGGGCGTCGGCCGCGAGGTAGGCGTCCTCCTGGGCGGCCCAGCGGTCCCACTCGCGGGCGAAGCCCTCGCCGTCGCGGTCGATCGCGCGGCGGTACCGCACGTCGTCGTCGGCCTCGAGCCACAGGGCTCCGGCGAGGTACGGACGGCAGGCGGCCGCGGTGGCGCCGACACCCTCGACCACGACGGTCGGGGCCCAGCCGACCTCGGCCCACCCCCCGGGCGCGTCCGCCGCCCAGTCCCACCGGCGCCAGCGGGCGTCCTCGCCCCGGGCGAGCGGCTGCAGCACGCCCTCCACGAGCGCCGGCACGGAGGCGGCCAGGCCGTCCCAGCCGGGGTACACGTCGTCGAGGTGCACGACCGGCACCGGCTGCCCGGCGGTCGTGAGCGCGTCGGCGAGCTGCTCGGCGAGGGTGGTCTTGCCGGTGCCGGAGCGGCCGTCGACGCCGATGACGTACGCGGGGCCGCGGGTCCGCTCGCCGGGTGCGGCGCTCACGCGGACGCCGCGGCGCGGCTGGCCGCCACGGCGAGCTGGTCGACCAGGTCGTTCATCGGGTCGCCGGAGTGGCCCTTGACCCAGCGGAAGCTGACGTCGCCGCGGTCGCGGACCAGCTCGACCAGGGGCTCCCAGAGGTCCTGGTTGGCCACCGGCTTCTTCGCGCTGGTGGTCCAGCCGCGAGCGATCCAGCCCTTCCACCAGCCGTCGCGGAAGCAGTTGACGACGTAGGTCGAGTCGCTGACGACGACGAGAGCGCCGTCGAGGGCGCGGACGGCCTCCAGCGCGGCCTGGATCTCCATCCGCTGGTTCGTGGTGCGCGCCGCACCACCGGAGCCCTGGCGCCCGTCCTTCGTCGCCCATGCCCAGCCGCCCGGCCCCGGGTTGCCCGAGCAGGCCCCGTCGGTCCAGACCTCCAGGCCCGCGACGGGTGCGTCCACGGTCGCCTGACCGGCCGTCCCGAGGTCGAGCGAGCCCTGGGGGCAGGTGACGTGCGCCCACCGCTTGGGCGCCGAGCCGCCGGTGTCGGTGATCTGCTCGCCGACCTGGATGGGGGAGCGGCAGCGCCCGCACGTGCTCGGGAACTTGGCGGCGAACGGCATGGGAGCAGCCTAGGGACCGCCGCCCGCGCGCACGGATCCGGGCGACGACGGCCCCAGGACCGCTCCCGCAGGTCGGGACGGCGAAGTTGCCCGCATCCGTGCCGGGCCGTCGGCAGAACTGCACAGCCCGCCGTCCGACCGCCGCCGGGTAGGTTCGCCGCGTGCGAGTGCTGGTGGCCCTGGGGGGCAACGCGATGACCGGGCCGGACGGCTCGGCGGCGCCCGGCGCCCAGATCGCCGCCGTGACCCAGGCCTCGGCCGAGATCGCGAACCTGGTGGCGGCCGGCCACGAGGTGGTGCTGACCCACGGCAACGGCCCGCAGGTCGGCAACCTGCTGGTGAAGAACGAGATCGCCGCCGCCGTGGTGCCGCCGGTGCCGCTGGACTGGTGCGGCGCCCAGACCCAGGGGACGCTCGGCTTCATCCTGCTCGACGCGCTCGAGCCCGCCCTGGCCGCCGTCGGCAGCGTCGTGCGTCCGGCCGCGTTGGTGAGCCGCACGCTGGTCGACATCGACGACCCCGGGTTCGCCACGCCCTCCAAGCCGATCGGCCGGCACCTGCCGGCCGAGGAGGCCAAGGTGCTGGTCGACCACGGCGAGACCTGGGAGGACCGCGGCGAGAAGGGCTGGCGCCGCGTGGTCGCGAGCCCGCAGCCGCTCGAGGTGCTCGAGGGGACGGCGATCCGCGCCCTGCTCGACGCCGGGATGCTCGTCATCGCCGGCGGCGGGGGCGGCATCCCCGTCGTGCGCGAGGCCGACGGCAGCCTGCGCGGCGTCGAGGCCGTCATCGACAAGGACCTGTCCGCCGTCTTGCTGGCGCGCTGCGTCGGCGCGGACGCCCTGGTGGTCGCCACCGACGTCGAGAACGCCGTGGTCGGCTTCGGCACGCCGGACGCCCGGCCGCTCGGCGCCACGACCCCGTCCGAGCTGCGCCGGCTCGCCGACGAGGGCCACTTCGCGTCCGGCTCGATGGGCCCCAAGGTCGACGCCGTCTGCCGCTTCGTCGAGGGCGGGGGAGCCCTCGCCGTCATCACCAGCCTCGCCCGCATCGACGACGCGCTGTCCAGCGAGGCCGGCACCGTCGTCCGTCCCGACCCGTCCTGAGCACCACCAGAACCCCTCCGAACACACCACCGAACCCGAGGAGCACCCCGTGCCCGCAGCCATCGAGGTCCGCAAGGTCCCGATCCTCAGCGTGTCCGACGCGTCCGGCCTGGCCGCTCTCATCGACGACGGCGTGATCGAGGCCGACCGCGTGGTCGCCGTCATCGGCAAGACCGAGGGCAACGGCGGGGTCAACGACTACACCCGGATCATCGCCGACCGCGCGTTCCGCGAGGTGCTGGTGGAGAAGGGGTCCCGCTCCGCCGAGGAGGTGCGCCAGGTCCCCATCGTGTGGTCGGGCGGCACCGACGGCGTCCTCAGCCCCCACGCCACGGTCTTCGCCACCGTCGCGGACGAGAAGGTCGAGAAGACCGACGAGCCCCGGCTGACGGTCGGTTTCGCGATGAGCGAGCAGCTGCTGCCGGAGGAGATCGGCCGGGTGGCGATGGTGAGCAAGGTCGCCGACGCCGTCGGGGTGGCGATGGAGCGGGCCGGCATCACCGACCCGGCCGACGTCCACTACGTCCAGACCAAGACCCCGCTGCTGACGATCCACACGATCCGCGACGCCAAGTCGCGCGGCAAGACGGTGTGGACCGAGCACACGCACGAGTCGATGGACCTCAGCAACGGCTGCACCGCGCTCGGCATCGCCGTCGCGCTCGGCGAGATCGAGATGCCGACGGACGCGGACGTGATGCACGACCGCTCGCTGTTCTCCTCCGTCGCCTCGTGCTCGTCCGGCGTCGAGCTCGACCAGGCGCAGGTGGTCGTGGTCGGCAACGCCCGCGGCGTCGGCGGGCGCTACCGGATCGGGCACTCGGTGATGAAGGACGCGCTCGACACCGACGGGCTGTGGGCGGCCATCGCCGACGCCGGCCTCGAGCTGCCGGACCGGCCGCACCGCGACGACCTGCAGGGCCGGCTGGTCAACCTGTTCCTCAAGTGCGAGGTCTCGCAGGACGGCCAGGTCCGGGGGCGCCGCAACGCGATGCTGGACGACTCCGACGTGCACTGGCACCGCCAGATCAAGTCCTGCGTCGGCGGCGTCACGGCGTCGGTCACCGGCGACCCGGCGGTGTTCGTGTCGGTGTCGGCCGCCCACCAGGGCCCGGACGGCGGCGGGCCGGTGGCCGCGATCGTCGACCTCGGCGACGGCGAGCCGACGGGGTACCGCCCGCCGTCGGTCTGACCCGGCACGGCGGCTCCGGGTGGTCGGTCGCGCGGGTTACGGTGCTGTCGTGACGAGGGACCGCGCGTGACCCCGCTGCTGATGGCGGTCGACGGCAACAGCCTGCTGCACCGCGCCCACCACGCCCACGTCCACAGCGGGCAGCGCGACCTCGCGGGCCGTCCCACCTGGGGGCTGCGCGGGATGGTGGCGCAGATCGGCTCGGCCGCCGCCCGCCTCACGCCGGACGCCGTGCTGATCGCGTTCGACCACGGTGACCCGCTGCGTCGCGACGACTACCCGGAGTACAAGGCTGGACGGACCGAGAAGACGCCCGAGCTCGCCGAGCAGATCGAGTGCGCGCCCGACCTCCTGGCCTCGGCAGGGTTCGCCGTGGTGCGGCACGAGGGCTGGGAGGCCGACGACTGCCTGGCCTCCGCCGCGGCGCGCGCCCGCGACCAGGGGTGGCGCTGCACGGTGGTTACGAGCGACCGCGACTCGTTCGCCCTGATCGACGAGACGACGTCGGTGCTGCGCGTCATCACCGGCGGCATCGACGCCTCGCCGGTGCTGACCCCTGGCCGGATGCCGATGCTCTACGGCATCCGCGCCGAGCAGTACCGCGACTACGCCGCCCTGCGCGGCGACTCCTCGGACAACCTGCCGGGCGCGGTCGGGATCGGCGCCAAGACGGCCGCCAAGCTGCTCGCCGGCTTCGACTCGGTCGACGACGCCTACCGCGCGATCGACGAGGGCCGCGAGGACGAGGTCGTCGCGGTGGTCGGCCCTGCCGCCACCCGCCGGCTCGCCGACCCGGTCTCACGCTCGAACGTGGCCCGCAACCAGCGGCTGATGGCGCTGCGCGACGACCTCGAGCTGCCCGGCCACGACGGCATGCGGGTGCCGATGGACCTGCTTCGGATCCAGTCGGTGCTGCGCGAGCGCGACATCCACCTCGGCCCGTCGCTGTGGGCGCTCACCGGCTCGGCCCCGCCCGGCACCGACCGCTGGGCCGCGCTGGCCGAGCAGGACGACGTCCGCGCACCCGACCCGCTGGTCGAGGCCGTCCCCGCGCCGCGGGCGGCCGCCGTCGTGGTCGAGGACCGCGAGGAGCAGCTCAGCCTGTTCTGACCGCTGCCCGCGTCGCGAGTGCGGGCCATCGGCCCGTGAGCGGGCGCGGGACGGACCTGAAGTCCGCACTCGCCGCGCCCCGACGGCCTACCCTTCGGGAGTGACCAGACGGCCTCTCGCGATCGCCGCCGCCCTCGGCGTGCTCAGTGCCCTGCTGACGGCGTGCGCCCCGGCCGGGACGTCCCCGACCGGCAGCCACGGGGACGCGGCCGTCCACGAGCAGACCGAAGACGCCGCGCCCGCCGGCCACGGCCACACCCCGAGCGAGACCGCGGCTGCCGCTGTCCCGCTGCGCGAGGGCGAGCGGTTCCTGGACGTCGCGCTGACCGAGCCGTACGAGCCCACGGCGCAGGCGCCGGGCACCGACGACTACCGCTGCTTCCTGCTCGACCCGGCGCTGGCGGGCGACTCGTTCGTCACCGGCGTCGACGTGCTGCCGGACCGGCCCGAGATGGTGCACCACGTCATCCTGTTCCGGGTCCCGCCCGAGCAGGTCGCCCGCGCAGAGGCGCAGGACGCGGAGGAGCCCGGGCAGGGCTGGACCTGCTTCGGCGGCACCGGCGTCGGCAGCGGCGACCAGCTGCGCAACGCCCCGTGGATCGGCGCCTGGGCGCCGGGCGGGGGAGAGCGGGTCACCGCCGACGGCACGGGCATCCCGATGCCGGCGGGCAGCCGCGTCATCGTCCAGATGCACTACAACCTGCTGGCCGGGGAGGGCACCGACCGCAGCGCCGCTCGGCTGCGGGTCACCGACTCCCGGCCGGGCATCACGCCGCTGGAGACGATGCTGCTCGTCGCGCCGGTCGAGCTCGCCTGCCGCCCCGACCACGCCGAGGACCCGCTGTGCGACCGCGACGCGTCCCTCACCGAGGTGGTCTCGCGCTTCGGGGACGAGTCCCAGTTCACCGTCGACGGCCTGCAGTTCATCTGCTCCGGTGCGGCCGACCGCGGCGCCCAGGTGCAGCAGTGCGACCGCGAGATCACCGAGCCGACGACGGTGGTCGCGGCCGCAGGGCACATGCACCTGCTCGGCGAGTCGATCCGGATCGAGGCCAACCCCGGTCGGCCCGGCGCGAGCCCCGTCCTCGACATCCCGCAGTGGGATTTCGACAACCAGGGCTCGACGCCGCTCGCGGAGCCGCTGCAGCTCGACGCGGGCGACACCCTGCGCGTGACCTGCCGCCACGACCAGGCGAACCGCGACCTGCTCCCGTCGTTCGAGGGCAAGCCCGACCGCTACGTGCTGTGGGGCGAGGGCACCACCGACGAGATGTGCCTCGGCATCGTGATGGTCACCCGCCCCTGAGCCTCAGCCGGTGGCGCGACGAGCCACCGCGGCGGGGTGCTCCAGCGACGAGAGCAGCAGGTACTCCGACTCCTCGTGGCGCCAGGCCAGGCGCCGCTCGGCCTCGGCCTGCAGCGCGGCCGCGGCGTTCGCCGAGGCGACGCGGGTGAGAAGGGTGTCGAGGGCGGCGAGGGTGGGGATCGACACGGGTGCCTCCAGCCGGTTCGGAAGGGTCCCACTCCAGCAGCAGCAGGTGTCGGCGGGGCGACGTCAGGTCACATCCGTGTGAACTCCGGGCGCCACAGGGCGCCGGCCCGCCGGGCAGCGCTCAGAAGTGGGTCAGCACGTGCGGGGACGTCGGCCACGAGAACAGCGCGTGCACCCGGGCGAGGGTCGCCTCGTCGCGCACCCGCGCGCGGCCGGCGGCGACCAGCCCGGCCAGACCCGGCGTCGTCCCGCCGGCCAGCCAGAGCGGCGCCAGACCCTGCACGTCCAGCGAGACGTCGGGCTCGGCGTCGTCGTCCACGCGCGCGCAGGAGGCGACGAGGGAGCCGTCGACCTCGAGCAGGTAGCGGCCGTCGACCTGGCCCACCGGGTCGTGCACCTCGAGCACCACCCGTCCGGGGACGGCGTACGCGCGCGAGGTCAGCGCCGCGGGGACGTCGTGCACCCGCACGTAGAGGCCGTCGAGCTGCGGGCCGCTGCGCGCCGCGCGCGGGTCCTCGAGCAGCAGCGGCAGCTCCCAGTCCGGTGGGAGGTCGTGCAGCTCGACCTTGCGGACGAAGTCGACCTCGCAGGCGTACCGGAGCAGGGTGGCGGCGACGGCGTCGTCGGTGGCGAGCAGGTCGACGACCTTGAGCGTCGCGTCGTCCCAGTCGCCGTCGACCGAGTGCACCAGGGCGCCGTCGACCTCGCCGTCAGGCGAGCGGTGCAGGACGAAGCGCCGCTTCTTGTCCGTGTCCGAGACGTCAGGGACGAGCTGGCCGAGCCAGCGGAAGGCGTCGGCCGGACGGGCGATGGAGCCGGCCCGCCGCCTGGACACCACGTCGTGCAGCGGCTCGGCGACCTCGGCCCACTGCTCGCCGGACACCACGCGCAGCGTCCCCGGGGCGAGCGGCACCGACGGGCGCCAGCGGACCCGGCCGGTGTCGACGGTCCAGCCGCACCAGGTGCTCGCCACGCCGAAGCCGTAGCGGCCGTAGATCGGTGCCTCCGACGCGATCAGCACGCTCGCCACGTGGCCGGCCTCCGCCGCCCGGGCGACCTCGTCGGTCATCCACCGGGTCAGCAGCCCGCGCCGGCGGTGCGTGGCCAGGACGGTGACGCCGCTGACGCCGTTGGCCCGGACCAGCGCGCCGCCGGGCACCGACAGCGTGGTGTCGAAGGAACGGAACGTGGCGACGACCTGGCCGTCGTCGACCCCGACGGTGATGCGGTGGTCGCGGGTGCGCTCGCGCCGCCAGGCGACGTCACCCGGGGTGGGCTCCCCACCGAGGAACGTGTGCGCCGTGGTGCTCGCCCACGAGCGCACCATCGCCTCGTCGTCGCGGTCGAGCGGGACGAGCGGCACCTCGGGGACCACGGGCCGATCAGCGGCCACGCATCATCTTCCGGTCCGGGCGGGCGCGCATCGGGTCGATGCCCTTGGGGATCGGCGGCTTCACGCCACCGATCGAGCGCACGCGCTTGATCACGACGGTCACCTCGTCCTTGGTGAGCGTCGGCTTCAGCTTCATCACGTGCCGGCCGACCTTGGGCAGCGGCACCTGGCCCTCGCCGTCGCCGGCCTGGACCAGGTGGATCGGCACGCCGGACAGCACCCGCTTGAGCTTCTTCTCCTCGGTGCCGAGCAGCTTGCCGATGCGGTGCGGCGGGCCGTCGCCCACGAGCACGACGCCGGGACGGCCGATCGCGCGGAAGACGGAGTCGTGCGTGCGCGGGTCGATCGCGACCGGCTGCTCCTCGACGTTCCAGCCGCGGCGCAGGACGCGCAGCGCGGCTCCGGCGGCTCCGGGCTGCCCCTCGATCTGCTTGTAGGCGGCCGACTCCGCGCGCCGGGCCAGCACGAACATGGCGCCGAGGATCGCGAACGGCAGCGCCAGGACGCTGACGTACACCGGGTGGCCGGTGAGGATGCCGATGGTCAGGCCGACCACCATCACGCCCGCGAAGACCAGCAGCATCCACCAGACCACGGCCGGGTCGGCGCGGCGTGTAACCGTGAAGAGCTGGCCGATCTGGCGGATGCGGCCCGGGGGCTTGCCCGGGTCGCGCCGGAACCGGCCCAGGGGGCCGCGTCGGCGGGGCGCAGGGGTGTCGGTGGACATGGCGTCCAGGATAGGCGCCCCGCGGCCGGCTCCCGTGCAGGCTCGGAGAGCATGCTCCGTGCGGGCGCCGTGCGGGCGCCGGTGCGGTCAGGGTGCGCCCGCTCCGTCCGGGCCGGCAGGGACGCACAGGACGGGGCGCGAGGAGATGTGGAGCAGCCGGTGCGGCGTCGACCCGAGGATCGCGCCGCGCAAGGGACTCTCGCCCCACAGCCCGACCACGATGACGGTGGCGTCGTGCCGGTCGGCGACCTGCACCAGCGCGTCGGCCGGCTTGGCCTGCACCAGCTCGACGACCGTCTCGACGCCGGCCGCGCGGGCCTGCTCGACGGCGTGCGCGGTGGCGGCCTGCCCGATCTCGGCCAGCGCGCGGGCGTGGCTTCGGAACTCCTCGCCGAGCCCACCGGGCGGTGCGACGCCGTAGACCAGCACGAGCGGGCGCTCGAACCGCTGCGCCAGCTCGATGGCGGTGGCCAGGGCCGCCTTGGCGCCCGGCGACTCGTCGTACCCCAGGACGATGCTCACGGCCGCGCTCCCTCGTCGACCAGCGCCGGGTCGACGACGCCGGCCCGCTCCTGCCAGAACCGCGCGTCGCGGGCGCGCCAGACGAGCATCACGACCACACCGGTGACGGCGATCCCGATGCCGATGACCAGCGGCGGCCCGACGCCGAACCACGCCTGCCCGGAGTAGCTGTTCGCCGGGTCGGACATGTCGACCACCGACTGCACGAGCAGCCACAGCAGGAGCAGGGACCCGACCACGGGGCCCACGCCGATGAGCAGGAGGTTCCTGACGCTGCGGGTCAGGTGCCGCCGGTAGTAGATGGCGCAGGCGATGCCGGTGAGGGCGTAGTAGAACGCGATGAGCAGCGACAGCGCGGTGAGCGAGTCGAACAGGGCGTTCTCGCTGATGGTGCTGACGACCAGGTACCAGGCGATCGCGATCGCGGCGACGCTCCAGGTGGACACGTCCGGCGTCCGGAACCGCGGGTGGATGTGCGCCAGCCGGCGGGGGAGCGCGGCGCGCCTGGCCATGCTCAGACCCGTCCGCGAGGCCGGGATGATCGTGGTCTGCGTCGAGGCGACGGCCGAGGTCGCGACGGCGAGGTAGACCACCCAGTCCCAGCCGCCCATCACCTCGGTGGACAGCAGCGCGAAGACGTACTCCTCCTCGGCGCTGTTGTCGGACAGGAACGTCGTGCCGGCGTAGGCCACCACGGCGAACGCCACCGAGACGTAGGTGACCAGCAGGATCACCGTCGAGACGATGCCGGCCCGTCCGGGCGCGGACGCGGAGTCGTCCGTCTCCTCGGTGAGGTTCACCGCCGACTCCCAGCCCCAGTAGGCGAACACCCCGAGCAGCAGGCCGCCCGTCAGCGAGCCGACGCCACCGGCGAACGGGTTGAGCCACGACAGCGAGGGCGAGACCGCCTCCAGCGAGCTGTCCCCGGAGGTGGCGCGCCACAGCGCCACGCCGGCGAACACGAGCAGCGCCACGACCTGGGCGAGGATCAGCACGTTCTGCAGCCGCGCCGACATCTCGGTGCCGAGGACGCACAGCCAGGTCATCAGCAGGATCAGCAGCACCGCGAGGGTGCGCACGAGCAGGGTGTTCTCGGCGGCGCCGTCGAGCCCGACGGCGTAGAGCGAGAAGAGCACCCCCACCTCGGCCAGCGAGCCGATGACGAGCACGCCGGTCATCGTGGTCGCCCAGCCGCCGAGCCAGCCGAACCAGGGCCCCATCGCCCGGGTCACCCACGAGAACGTGGTCCCGCAGTCCTGGTCGACCCGGTTGAGGAAGTAGAAGGCGGACGCGATCAGCAGCATCGGGACGAAGCTGGCGAGCAGCACCCCCGGGGCGGCGACGCCGACGAGGAGCACGATCGGGCCGATCACCGCCGCGAGCGAGTACGCGGGCGAGGTGGAGGCGAGCCCGATGACCAGGGCGTCGACGAAGCCGATGGCACCGGGCCGCAGCGTGGCGCCGTCCTGCGTGCGAGTGGTCGTGACGGCGTCGGCCATGCGTGCTTCTCCGGTCCCCGGGCGCACCGCCCGCAGCCGCGGGTGGTGCGTCATCGAACCGCCTGGCGGGTGACCCTGTCGAGGGCCCACCCCTGCGGGCCGGATCAGCCGCGCAGCAGCGCGCTGGCCTCCTGGCGGGCGGGGCCGCTTTCGGTGAGGTGCGACAGCGCCTCGGGGACGGGACGGCCGGCCTTGGCCATCGCCTGCGCCCACAGCCGTCCGGCGCGGTACGACGAGCGCACCAGGGGACCGGCCATCACGCCGGCGAAGCCGATCCGCTCGGCCTCGTCGCTGAGCTCGACGAACTCCTCCGGCCGCACCCACCGCTCGACGGGGTGGTGGCGCGGCGAGGGCCGCAGGTACTGGGTGATCGTGATGAGGTCGGTGCCGGCGTCGTGCAGGTCGTGCAGCGCCTGGACCACCTCCTCCATCGTCTCGCCCATGCCGAGGATGAGGTTCGACTTGGTCACCAGGCCGGCGTCGCGGCCCATGGTGATGACGTCCAGCGAGCGCTCGTACCGGAACGCCGGGCGGATCCGCTTGAAGATGCGCGGGACGGTCTCGACGTTGTGCGCGAACACCTCGGGCTGCGCGTCGAGCACCTGGCCGACCAGCTCGGGCACCGCGTTGAAGTCGGGGACGAGGATCTCGACGCCGGTGCCGGGGTTGAGCGCGTGCACCTGGCGGATCGTCTCGGCGTAGAGCCAGGCGCCGCCGTCCTCGAGGTCGTCGCGGGCGACACCGGTGATGGTCGCGTAGCGCAGGCCCATCGCCTGCACGCTCTCGGCGACGCGGCGGGGCTCGTCCCGGTCCAGCGGGGTCGGCTTGCCGGTGTCGATCTGGCAGAAGTCGCAGCGACGGGTGCACTGCTCGCCGCCGATGAGGAAGGTGGCCTCGCGGTCCTCCCAACACTCGAAGATGTTGGGGCAGCCCGCCTCCTCGCACACCGTGTGCAGGCCCTCGCGCTTCACCAGCGACTTGAGCTCGGTGTACTCCGGTCCCATCCGGGCGCGCGTCTTGATCCACGCGGGCTTCTTCTCGATGGGCGTCTCGGCGTTGCGCGCCTCCAGGCGCAGCATCCGCCGTCCTTCCGGTGCGACCGTCACATCAACAGACTAAGCCGCCCGCGCACGGCCGCATTCCCCGGCATAGCCTCGGGCGCATGTCCTCCACCGTCCCGAGCACCGGCGCCGACCTGCGCATCTTCACCGAGCCCCAGCAGGGCGCCACCTACGACGACGTCCTCGCGGTGGCGAGGAAGACCGAGGAGTGCGGCTTCTCGGCGTTCTTCCGCTCCGACCACTTCCTGTCGATGGGCTCGGGCGACGGTCTCCCGGGGCCGACCGACTCCTACCTGACGCTGGCCGGGCTCGCGCGCGAGACCTCGACGATCCGGCTCGGGACGCTGGTGACGTCGGCGACCTTCCGCGCACCCGGGCTGTTGGCGATCCAGGTCGCCCAGGTCGACCAGATGTCGGGCGGACGGGTCGAGCTCGGGCTCGGTGCCGGCTGGTTCGAGCGCGAGCACGCGGCGTACGGGTTCGAGTTCGTGCCGACGGGGGAGCGGTTCGACCGGTTCGAGGAGCAGCTCGCGGTCGTCACCGGCCTGCTCGGCACGCCGGTGGGCGAGACGTTCTCCTTCAGCGGCGAGCACTACCGCCTCGTCGACTCCCCGGCGCTGCCCAAGCCGGTGCAGCAGCGGGTCCCGGTCGTGGTCGGCGGGCACGGCAAGAAGCGCACACCCGAGCTGGCCGCCCGCTACGCGACCGAGTTCAACGTCGGGTTCAGCCACGTCGCCACCGTGGAGGCGCAGTTCGGCCGGGTCCGGGCGGCGTGCGCGGCGATCGACCGCGACCCCGCAGAGCTGGACTGGTCGGTCGCGCTGCCGGTGTGCGTCGGCCGCGACGACGCCGAGGTGGACCGCCGCGCCGAGGCGATGGGGCGCGACGCCGACCAGCTCCGCGCCGACGGTCTCGCCGGCACGGTCGACCAGGTGGTCGACCGGATCGGCCGGTACGCGGAGGTCGGCACGGGGCGGTTCTACCTGCAGGTGCTCGACCTGCACGACCTCGAGCACCTCGAGCTGATCGCGTCCGAGGTCGCGCCGCAGGTCTGAGGCGTCACGACCCGTGGACGGCGGCGCGTGACCAGCGCCAGGCCCCGCGGTGGCAGGTGTACTCGGCCGGCCGGAGCGCCATCACCGCGAGCATCCCGACGAACATCAGGGTGTGGCCCAGCGCGGACAGCAGGTCGACCGACATCCACCCCGCCCACACCAGCGGCAGCAGCAGCACGAACGGTGCGTACATCACCGCGGCCATCTCGAGCGTCGGACGGGTGCGGTGCCCGCGGACCAGCATCCACAGCGCCATGGGCACGGCCATCGTCGTGGCCATCAGCAGGACCTCCACCTCCCACGACGCCACCTCCGGGATCAGCGGTGCGAGCAGCATCATCCCGACCACCATGACGAGCACCATCTCGCCGTAGTGCAACCAGAAACGCTTGGAGCGCAGCGCCTCTCGAGGGGTGCGGGCGTGGGTGACGGGTGTCGTCGTCGGCAGGGACGGCGTGGACGGTGCGGCGGCGGCGGACATCTCAGCTCCTGGGGGTGGTCGTGGCGAAGGTGCGTCGGTAGTGGTCGGGCGGGACGCCGAGACGTCGGACGAACGCGCGGCGCATCGTCTCGGTGGACCGGAAGCCCGCTCGGTCGGCGACGACGGAGACCAGCGCGGGCTCGGCCTCGAGCAGCCGGCGCGCGGCGTCGACCCGCACCTGCTCGACGTAGTCGCCCGGCGGGGTGCCGAGCTCGCGGGTGAACTCGCGGCTGAAGTGCCGCTCGCTCATGCCGACCTTGGCGGCCAGGACCGGCACCCGCAGGTCGGCGGCGGGCTCGGCGTGGATCAGGTCCTGCGCCGCGCGGACCGCGGGTTGCTGGGCGGGCGGCGCCCACACCGGGCCGGCGAACTGGCTCTGGCCGCCGGGGCGGCGCAGGAAGACGACCAGCTCGCGGGCCACGAGCTGGGCGGTCCGCGGGCCGTGGTCGGCCTCCACCAGCGCCAGGGACAGGTCGATGCCCGCGGTGATCCCGGCGGCGGTCCACACCCGTCCCTGCCGGACGAACAGCGGGTCGGAGCGGACGTCGACCCCGGGGAAGGCCCGCTGCATCGTCGGCGCCCAGCGCCAGTGGGTCGTCGCGGACAGGCCGTCGAGCAGGCCGGCGGCCGCGAGGACGAAGGCGCCGGTGCAGACGGAGACCACGCGCTCGGACCGCTCGGCCGCGCGCCGGACCCAGCCGACGAAGTGCTCGTCCTGCATGGCCTCGCGGGTCCCCTCGCCGCCCGGGACGAGGAGCGTCCCGATGGGGCCGTCCTCGGGCAGCGCCTCGTCCACGCCGAGGCGCAGGCCGTCGACCGAGCGCACCGTGCCGCCGTCGGCGGAGGCGAGCCGGACCCGGTACCCGGCGCCGCCCTCGAGCACGCGGCCGGCACCGGTCAGCACGTCGTACGGCCCGACGACGTCGAGCGGCTGGAAGCCCTCGTGCACCGGGATCAGGACGTCGTGCGCGGTCATGGCAGCAACGGTCCCGGTCCGCCGTCCTGGCGTCAACGACGTGCACCCCACGGATCCGGCCACGCGGCCGGGACCGGTCAGGTGCGGGCGGGCACCGCGACGAGCGCGGGCAGGTGCGCCTCGACGACCGGGAGGGTGTCGGCCACCGTGACGGTGCGACCGAGCTCCCGGGTGAGCGAGGTGACGCCGGCGTCCGGGATGCCGCACGGGACGATGGCGTCGGCCCAGCCGAGGTCGCAGTCGGCGTTGAGCGAGAAGCCGTGCATCGTCACGCCCCGCGCGACCCGGATGCCGATCGCGGCGACCTTGCGGTCCGGGCCGCGGTCGTCGGCCGGCACCCAGACGCCGCTGCGGCCCTCGACCTGGGTGGTCGCCAGGCCCAGCTCGGCGCACACCGCCATCAGCACCTGCTCGAGGCGCCGGACGTAGGCGACGACGTCGACGGGGTCGGCGAGCCGCAGGACCGGGTAGCCCACGAGCTGCCCCGGCCCGTGCCAGGTGATCTTGCCGCCGCGGTCGACGTCGACGACGGGGGTGCCGTCGACGGGACGCTCGTGCGGCTCGGTGCGCTTGCCCGCGGTGTACACCGCCGTGTGCTCGAGCAGCAGGACCGTGTCGTCGCGCTCCCCGTCGGCGACGGCCGCGTGCACCTCGCGCTGCCTGGCCCAGCCGTCCAGGTAGTCGACGGTGGCGGGGGCGAAGCCGAGCTGCTCGATCAGCATGCGGCCAGCCTACGCCCGTGCCGGTCAGGGACCGATGGCACCGAACGGCGTCGTCTGTGGACGAACGCCACCGAACGTCCGCATCGTGTGGTCCGATGTCCTCGTGGACACCACCCGACCACCCGCGGTACCCGGCCTGACGCTCGGGCGGCTGCTGGGCGCCGGTTCGTCCGGACGGGTCTGGACGGCGGTCGACGCCTCGACCGGGCGCACCGTGGCGGTCAAGGTGCTCGGCGGGCCGGCCCGTGGCGAGCCGTCCCGCCGTGAGTCCGCGTTGCTGCGCCGGCTCGACCACCCGCACCTGCTGCGCCTGCTGCGCACCACCCGCACCGACGACGGCCGGGTGGCGCTGGTGACCGAGCACGCGCCCGGCGGGAGCCTGGCCGCCCTGGTGCGCGCCCGCTCCCGTCTCGACCCCGCCGAGGTCGTGACCGTGCTGACGGCCGTCGCCGGGGCACTCGCCGACCTGCACGCGCGCGGCCTGGTGCACGGCGACGTCGCCCCCGGCAACGTGCTGTTCCTGGATGACGGGCGTCCCGTCCTGGCCGACCTCGGTACCGCCGGGCTGCTCGGCGTCGACACCGCCACGCACGCGACGCCGGGGTTCGCCGACCCGGCGGTGGCGGCCGGTGCGGGGGTGTCACCGGCGTCGGACGTGCACGCGCTCGGCGCGCTGGCCTGGTTCGCCCTCACCGGTGCGCCGCCGCAGCCCGCCGGCAGCCGCCCGCCGCTGGCACCCGTCGCACCCGGCACGCCGCCGGCCCTGGCCCAGCTGGTCGAGCGGTGCCTCGACCCGTCACCGGGCTCGCGGCCGGACGCCGCCCGGGTGGCGGCCGACGCCTTCGACGCGGTGGTCGCGGAGCCGCTGCGCCTGGTGCCCACCGACCCGCTCGCCGAGCCGGCGGAGGTGCTGACGCACCGGCTGCGGCAGTCGGCGTCGACCCCAGTGCCGGGGGCCGCCGGGCCGGTTCGGCCCCGGCTGCGGGCGCTGCGACGGTCCGGGGCGCTGCGTCGGATCACGGCGCTGCGGGCTGTGCGCAGCGGCCCGGCGCGGGCCGGAGCCGCCGCCGCCTCGGTCGTGGTGGTCGCGGCCGCAGCGGCCCTGGTGCTGGGGGAGCCGGGTGGCGTCGACCGCGACGGGGGAGCAGGCGAGGCGCGGACGACGTCGGTGAGCCGGGTGGGTTCGTCGCTGCCCCCGGTGACCCCCCCGACAGCGACCTCCACCTCGACGACCTCGAGCCCGGCACCCGTCGACCACCGCCTCGTCGGCGACGACCCGCTCGCGGCGCTGGAGGTGCTGGCCACCCTGCGCGCCGAGGGTTTCGCCGCGGCCGACCCGGCGCCGCTGCGGGCGGCGAGCGTCGAGGGCTCACCGGCGCTGGCGGCCGACCTGGCGACGCTGGCCGAGCTCGAGCGCCAGCGGGTAAGGCTGGACGGCCTGGCGTTCGGGCTCGACGACGCCCGGGTCGAGAGCCGCGACGGCGGCGCCGTCACCGTCCGGGTCTCGGTGGTGACCGGCGCCCACCGGGTCGCGGCGCCCGACGGCACGGCGGTGGAGCAGGTGCCTGCGTCGGCCCCGGCGGTGGTGCGGCTGGTGCTGCGGCAGGTCGCCGGCCGCTGGCAGGTCGCGGAGGTGCGGTGACGGGTGGCAGCCCGCCGACGGGAGGGCCCGGGCCGTCAGCCCGCGGCGACCCAGCGCATCGCCGAGGCGATGTCCGGGTGCTCGAACTCGAACCCGGCGTCGAGCAGCGCCTGCGGAGCGAGCCGGTGGCTCGCCAGCACGTTGCCCGCGAACTCGCCGAGGGCGATCCGCAGGGCGGGCGTGGGCACCACCGCGAACGCCGGACGGTGCAGCGCCTGCGCGAGGGCAGCGGTGAACTCCTTGTTGCGCACCGGGTCCGGCGCGGCGACGTTCACCGGGCCGCGCACGTCCGCGGTGAGCAGGAAGGTGATGACCGACAGGGTGTCGGGCAGGGTGATCCAGCTCCACCACATCTGCCCCCGGCCCAGCTGGCCGCCGAGACCGAGCTTGAACAGCGGCAGCAGCCGTCCGAGCGAGCCGCCGCCCTGGCCGAGCACGAGCGAGGTGCGCAGGTGCGCGACCCGGATGCCGGCGTCCTCGGCGGGACGGGCAGCGGCCTCCCACTCCTCGCAGACGTCGGCCAGGAAGCCGTCGCCGCGGGGGTGGTTCTCCGCGACGACCGCGTCACCGGTGTCGCCGTAGTAGTCCATCCCCGAGGCCTGCACGAGCACCTGGGGCGCGCGGTCGAGCCGCGCGAGGGCGGTGCTGAGGGTGCGCGAGGAGTCCAGCCGGGAGTCGCGCAGCACCCGCTTGTACTCGTTGCTCCACCGCTTGTCGCCCACGCCGGCGCCGGACAGGTTGATCGCCGCGTCGACGCCCTCGAGCGCCGCCGGGTCGAGCGTCCCCGCAGCAGGGTCCCACTCCACCTCGTCGGCGGCCCGGGGGAGCCGTCGCACCAGCCGCACCACCTCGTGGCCGTCGGTGCGCAGCCGCTCGAGCAGCGGCCCGCCGATGAACCCCGACGCGCCGCTGACGACGACCTTCACGACCGGCGCCCGCGCGCAGCGTGCGTCACAGGTTGAGGTCGCTGTCGAACGCGCCCTCTTCCAGACGCTCCTTGATGGTCGTGAGGAACCGAGCCGCGTCCGCGCCGTCGACCAGGCGGTGGTCGTAGGACAGGGCCAGGTACATCATCGAGCGGATCGCGATCGTCTCGCCGCCGTCGACGTCGGTGACCACGACCGGGCGCTTGACGACCGCGCCCGTGCCGAGGATGCCGACCTGCGGCTGGTTGATGATCGGGGTGTCGAACAGCGCGCCGCGGCTGCCGGTGTTGGTCAGCGTGAAGGTGCCGCCGCCCAGCTCGTCCGGGGTGACCTTGTTGCCGCGGGTGCGCTCGGCGAGGTCGGCGATCTTGCGCGCGATGCCGGCGATGTTGAGGTCGCCCGCGTCCTTGATCACCGGGACGAGCAGGCCGCGCTCGGTGTCGACCGCGATGCCGAGGTGCTCCTGCGCCGGGTACACGATCGTGTCGCCGTCGATGGTCGCGTTGACCTTCGGGTGCGCCTTGAGCGCCTCGATGGTCGCCAGCGCCAGGAACGGCAGGAACGACAGCTTGACGCCCTCGCGATGCTCGAACGAGGCCTTGGCGCGCGCCCGCAGCCGGGCCACCTTGGTGAGGTCGACCTCGACCACGGTGGTCAGCTGCGCCGACACCTGCAGCGACTCGACCATCCGGGTCGCGATCACCTTGCGCAGCCGCGTCATCTTCTCGGTGGTGCCGCGCTGCGGGGCGACCGACGGCGTGCGGGCCGGTGCCTGCGAGGCGGGGGCGCTCGCCGAGGGGGCGGCCGCCGGTGCCTGCGGCTCCGGCTGCGGCTCCGGCTCGGCGGCCTTGCGGGCCTCCTCGGCGGCGGCCAGGACGTCCTGCTTGCGGATGCGTCCGCCGACACCGGTGCCGGTGAGCGAGGACAGGTCGACCCCGTGCTCGGACGCGAGCTTGCGCACCAGCGGGGTGACGTAGCCCGCGGCGTCGCCGGAACCTCCCGATCCACCGGACGTGGCGGGCGCCTGCACCTGCGAGGTCGGCTGGTCCGAGGAGGCCTCGCGGCGGTCCTCCCGCGGGGCGTCCTGCTCCTGCGCCGCGGCGGGCCGCTGCTCCGGCTCGGGCTCGGACGCCTTGTCCTCCTGCGCCTCGGGCGCCTGCGGGGCGGTCTCGTCCTGGGACGTCGGCTGCGGCTCCTCGGGCGCCTTCTCGTCGGCCGCGGTCGGCTGGGGCTCCGCCTGCTGCTGCTGCGGCTGCTCCTGCTGCTGCGGCTGGTCCTGCTGCTGCGACTGCTGGCCGCCGCCGTCGGACGAACCGCCCGAGCCGTCGCCCACCACGGCCAGCGGCGCGCCGACCTCGACGGTCTCGTCCTCGCCGACCAGGATCTTCTGCAGCGTCCCGGCCACGGGCGAGGGGATCTCGGTGTCGACCTTGTCGGTGGACACCTCGAGCAGCGGCTCGTCGACCTCGACGGTGTCGCCCTCGGACTTCAGCCACCGGGTGACCGTGCCCTCGGTGACGCTCTCGCCGAGCGCGGGCATCACGACCTCGGTGCCGCCACCGCCCCCGCTGCCGCCGGAGCCGCCGCCCTGCTGCTGGTCCTGCTGCTGGGGCTCGTCCTGCTGCTCGTCGTGCTGCTCGGGCTGCTGGGTGCCCTCGGCCGGGCCGTCGGAGGCCGGCGGGGTGCCGCCGGAGCCCTGCTCGGCCTCAGCGGGCGCGTCCGTGCTGGGCTGGACGACCTCGCCGTCACCCTGGGACTGCACCTGCTCGCCGTCGGCCTGGTCGGCCTGCTGGGGCTGGTCGTCCTGCTGCTGGTCGGACTGCTGGTCGGACTGCTGGTCGGACTGCTGGCCGCCCGACTGCTCGCCGGAGCCGCTGTCGCTGCCGCCGCCGTCCGAGCCGTCGCCGATGACCGCGAGCCGGGCGCCGACCTCGACGGTCTCGTCCTCCTCGACCAGGATCTCCTGGAGCACGCCGGCGACCGGCGAGGGGATCTCGGTGTCGACCTTGTCGGTCGACACCTCCAGGAGGGGCTCGTCGACCTCGACGGTGTCGCCGACGTTCTTGAGCCAGCGGGTGACGGTGCCCTCGGTGACGCTCTCACCCAGGGCGGGCATCTCGACGGAGCTGGACATCGGTTCTCCGATCTGCTTTCGCTCGTGTTCCGCGGTGGGTGGGGGTCAGCTGTGCACGTGCAGCGGCTTGCCGGCCAGCGCCAGGTGCGCCTCGCCGAGAGCCTCGTTCTGGGTCGGGTGCGCGTGGATGAGGGCGGCGACGTCCTCGGGCCAGGCCTCCCAGTTGACGATGAGCGAGGCCTCGCCGACCTGCTCGCCCATCCGGGCGCCGACGGCGACGAAACCGACCACGGGGCCGTCCTTCTCGCGGATCAGCTTGACGAAGCCGGTGGTGCCGATGATCTGGCTGCGGCCGTTGCCGCCGAGGTTGTACTCGAACACCTCCACCTTGTCGTCGCCGTACTTCTCCTTGGCCTGCGCCTCGGTGAGACCGACGGAGGCGATCTCGGGGTCGCAGTAGGTGACCCGGGGGATCGAGGGGTCGAGCACGGGCTGCGGGTTGAGGCCCGCGAGCTCCTCGGCCACGAAGATGCCGTGGGCGAAGCCGCGGTGCGCCAGCTGCAGGCCGGGGACGAGGTCGCCGACCGCGAACACGCCGGGCACGTTGGTGCGCAGCCGCTCGTCGGTGGGGACGAAGCCGCGGTCGAGGGTGACGCCGGCCTCCTCGTAGCCCAGCCCGGCGGTGTTCGGCCCGCGGCCGACGGCCACCAGCAGCAGCTCGGCCTCGAGGGTCTCGCCCGACTCCAGCGAGACCTTGACGCCGGAGCTGTCCTGCTCGACGCCGGAGAACCGGACGCCGGTCTTGAACGCGATCTTGCGCTTGCGGTAGGCGCGCTCGAGCACCTTGCTCGCGGCCTCGTCCTCGCCGGGCACCAGCCGGGGCAGCGCCTCGACGATCGTGACGTCGGCGCCGAAGGACTTCCAGACGCTGGCGAACTCGACGCCGATGACGCCGCCGCCGAGGACGATGACGCTGCTCGGCACGTGGTCGAGCACGAGCGCCTGGTCGGAGGTGATGACGCGCCCGCCGATCTGCAGGCCCGGCAGCGAGCGGGCGTACGAGCCGGTCGCCAGCACGACGTTCTTGCCGGTCAGGGTGCGGTCGCCGACGGTGACGGTGGTGGGGGAGGACAGCCGGCCCTCGCCCTCCACCACGGTGATCGAGTGCGCCTTGAACAGGCCCTGCAGGCCCTTGTACAGGCGGGTGACGACGCCGGCCTTGTACTCGTTGACCCCGGCCATGTCGACGCCCTCGAAGGTGGCCTGGACGCCGTACTTGCCGGCCTCGCGGGCGCCGTCGGCGAGCTCCGCCGCGTGCAGCAGCGCCTTGGTGGGGATGCAGCCCCAGTGCAGGCAGGTCCCGCCGACCTTGTCCTTCTCGACGACCGCCACGCTCATGCCCAGCTCGGCCGCGCGGAACGCGCAGGCGTAGCCGCCGCTGCCACCTCCGAGGATCACGAGGTCGAAGGTGTCGCCGGTGGCCTCGGCCATGAGGTTCGCTCCCTGGGGGTCCGGCCCGGCGGCACCGGTCGTGCGCGTGCCGGGAGGTGTCCTGTGGTGTGCGCCCATCCTGGCACTACCGGCACCACTCGTCGCAACGGGACCCCGGCGCGCACGGACCGCCGCTACGGTCCTGCCATGGGGTGGTTGTCGCGGCTGGCCGGGCGCGGGGGACGGGGCGGCGCGCAGGTGGGCCACCCGCCGGGTCCCGGGCGTCCCGGCCTCGGGGAGGTGCAGCAGCACCTGGCCGACTTCACCCGGGCGCGCACCGGCGTCGAGGGCTACCTCGAGCCCGCCACGACGGTGACGCCGCCGACCCTGCTGCTCGTGGCGGGCGACGGCGAGTGGACCCGCCGTGCCGTCCCCGACGCCCGCTCGGCCGAGCGGTTCGCGCGCGACATCGGCGTGCCGGTCTTCGACGTCAACCTGTCGGGGTACCCGAGCCGGATGCGCGAGTGGAACGCCCGCGCCAAGGCCGCGGAGGCAGCCGCGCGCCGGGAGATCGACGGCGGCTGAACCCGCGTACCCTGTGAGCAGCGGTGCGGGTCAGGCCATCCGCTCGGCCAGCGTGAGCAGCGTGCGTACCGCGACGCCGGTGCCGCCCTTGCCGGTGTAGCCGTGCGGCGCCCCGCTGTTGAACGACGGGCCGGCGATGTCGACGTGCGCCCACGGCACCGGGGTGCCGTCCGCGCGGGTCCCCACGAACTCGGAGAGGAACAGGCCCGCCACCAGCATCCCGCCGAAGCGGTCGCCGATGTTCGCGATGTCGGCGACGGCGGAGTCCATCGAGGCCCGCAGCTCGGCGGGCAGCGGCATCGGCCACAGCTGCTCGCCGCTGTCGTCGGCGGCCGAGGTCACCTGCGCCCGCAGGTCGTCGTCGTTGGCCATCACGGCGCTGACCCGGTTGCCGAGCGCGACCATCTGCGCGCCGGTGAGGGTGGCGACGTCGACGAGCACGTCCGGGTCCTCCTCGCAGGCGGCGACGATGCCGTCGGCCAGCACGAGCCGGCCCTCGGCGTCGGTGTTGAGCACCTCGACGGTGCGGCCGCCGTAGACGGTGATGACGTCGGAGGGACGCTGCGCCGTCCCGGACGGCATGTTCTCGGCCAGGCAGAGCCACGCGGTGACGGCCACCGGCAGGCGCAGGCGCGAGGCCGCCACGACGGTGTGCATCACGGCGGCGGCGCCGGCCATGTCGAGCTTCATCGTCTCCATGCCGGCAGCCGGCTTGATCGACAGGCCGCCCGAGTCGAACGTGATGCCCTTGCCGACCAGGGCGAGGTGCTTGCGGCCCCTGGCGCGCCCGGACGGGGTGTAGGAGACCTTGACCAGCCGGGGCCCGCGGGGGGAGCCCTGGCCGACGCCGACCAGGCCGCCGTAGCCGCCCTTGCGCAGCGCCGCCTCGTCGAGCACCTTCACGGCCACGCCGTGCTCCTTGCCGAGCGCCTGGGCGATCTCGGCGAACCGGGCGGGGTACAGGTCCAGCGGCGGGCAGTTGACCAGGTCCTTGGTGCCGGCGACCGCGTCGGCCAGCACGTGCGCCCGCTCGACGACGGCCTTGGCCGCCTTGTCGCGGTGCGAGCCGGTCACCAGGCTCAGCCGGGCGACGGGCTCCTGCGACGGGTCCGCGGAGCGGCGGCGGTACTCGGTGTAGGCGTAGGCGCCGAGCAGCGCACCCTCGGCGACCGCGGCCAGCCGGGACGGGGTGTCGGTCGGAAGGGCCAGCACCACGTGGTCGCGGCCGGCGAGGCTGCGGACCGCGGCCCCGGCCGCGCGGCGCAGCGCCTCGTCGTCCACCGTCCCGGAGCGGCCCGGGGCGCCGGTGCCGGTCAGCACGAGCACCGTGGCCTTGACGCCGTCCGGTGACGGGACGCGCACCACCTCGTCGGCCTTGCCCTTCACCCCGAGCGCCGGGAGCAGCCGCTCGACCGCGCGCCGCACGCCTGTCGGGAGGGCGTCGGCCCCGAGCACCGAGACCGAGCCGCCGCCGGCAGAGGCGGCGGTGGCCAGGACGAGGGCGTCTGCGGCGACGCTCGTGGCGTCCTTGCCGGTGAGGTTCAGCGTGGTCAACGGTTCTCCTGGTCGGGCTCGTCGGGTGCCGCCGGTCAGGCTGCGGCGACGGTCACGGTGCGGTCGATGCTAGCCACGCGCCGCCCACCTCCCGCGCCGGCGCCCGGCCGGTAGGTTCGGCGCCATGAGCCAGACAGCCGACCCGGACCCGGGTCCCCTCACCGGCCCGCTGCACGACCGGCACGTCGCCTCCGGCGCGAAGCTCGCCGACTTCGGCGGCTGGTCGATGCCGCTGGAGTACCCCGGCGGTGGCGTGGTCGCGGAGCACACCGCGGTGCGGGAGGCGGTCGGGGTCTTCGACGTCAGCCACCTCGGCAAGGCGTCGGTCACCGGCCCCGGCGCGGCCGCGTTCGTCAACGCGACGCTCGCCAACGACCTCGGCCGGATCGGTCCGGGCCGCGCCCAGTACACGCTCTGCTGCGACGACGCGACGGGCGGCGTGGTCGACGACCTGATCGCCTACATGCGCTCCGACGACGACGTCCTGCTCGTGCCGAACGCGGCCAACACCGCCGAGGTGGTGCGGCGCCTGGCGGCGGCGGCCCCTGCCGGCGTCGAGGTCACCGACCTGCACCGCTCGTACGGCGTCCTGGCCGTCCAGGGCCCGCAGTCCGACGAGATCCTGGGCGATCTCGGGCTCCCCGCCGGCCACGAGTACATGTCGTTCGTCGAGACCGACTGGCAGGGCGCGCCGCTGGTGGTGTGCCGCACCGGTTACACCGGCGAGCGGGGGTACGAGCTGCTGCCCCGCTGGGACGACGCCGGCCGGTTGTGGGACGCGCTGCTCGAGGCCGCGGCGGCCCGTGGCGGTCGCGCCGCCGGGCTCGGTGCGCGCGACACCCTGCGCACGGAGATGGGCTACGCGCTGCACGGCCACGAGCTGTCGCTCGACATCACGCCGGTGCAGGCCCGGGTCGGATGGGCCGTGGGCTGGAAGAAGGAGGCGTTCTGGGGCCGCGACGTGCTGGTCGCCGAGAAGGAGGCCGGGCCGCGGCGGGTGCTCTGGGGGCTGCAGGCGATCGACCGCGGCGTGCCCCGCGCCGACCTCGACGTCGTCGACGACGGCGGCCGCGTCGTCGGGCGGACGACCTCCGGCACCTTCTCGCCCACCCTGAAGCAGGGGATCGCGCTCGCGCTGCTGCCGCCCGAGGCGGCCCCGGACGACGAGCTGAGCGTCGACGTGCGCGGCCGCCGGCTGCGCTGCCGGGTCGTGCGGCCCCCGTTCGTGCAGGTGCAGACCCGCGAGGGCTGAGTCCCCGCTCCGCCGATGACCGGACGGGTCCGGCGGGGTCCTCCCTGGTGACCGCAGAGAAAGGGACTCCCCATGACCAGCAGCGGCAGCAGCAGGGGTACGGGCAAGGTCGTGATGAACGCCGCGGTGTCGCTCGACGGCTTCGTGGCCGACGAGCACGACCGTCCGGGGCCGATCTTCGACTGGTACGGCAACGGCGAGGTCGAGGTGCACCTGGGCGACGAGGAGCGGGTGTTCCGTGTGTCGCCCCCGACGGCGGCGTTCCTCGCCGAGATCCGGGACCGGACGGCGGCGGCGGTGATCGGCCGTCGGCTGTTCGACATCACCGACGGCTGGGGCGGACGGCCGGCGGCCGGCGAGCACGTCTTCGTCGTCACGCACCGGCCGCCGACCGACTGGGCCTTCGCGGGCAAGGCGCCGTTCACCTTCGTCGACGGCGTCGAGGAGGCGGTGGCCCGGGCCCGGGCGTTCGCCGGCGACCGCGACGTGTCGGTCACGGCGGGCGACGTCGGCGGGCAGGCGCTGCGGCTCGGGCTGGTCGACCAGGTGGTGATGAACCTGGCGCCCGCGGTGCTCGGGGCCGGCAAGCCGTTCTTCGGTGCCGGTTCGCTCACCGAGGCGATCGAGCTGGAGGACCCGCGGATCATCGCGGGGGACCGCGTCACGCACCTCGTCTTCGACGTGCGGCGCGACCGGCCGGCCAACCCCGCGACCGGTCCCGGCTTCGTGCCCGACTGACCCCGCTGGCTAGCCTTCCGGCGTGCCCGTCGCCGTCCGCGTCATCCCGTGCCTCGACGTCGACGCCGGTCGCGTCGTCAAGGGCGTCAACTTCGAGAACCTGCGGGACGCGGGCGACCCGGTCGAGCTGGCGGCGCGCTACGACGCCGAGGGTGCCGACGAGCTGACCTTCCTGGACGTCACGGCGTCCTCGGCCGCGCGGGACACGACCTACGACATCGTCCGGCGCACGGCCGAGCAGGTGTTCATCCCGCTGACCGTCGGCGGCGGCGTGCGCAGCGTCGAGGACGTGGACCGGCTGCTGCGCGCAGGCGCGGACAAGGTCGGCGTCAACACCGCCGCGATCGCGCGGCCGGCGCTGGTGGCCGAGATCGCCGACCGGTTCGGCTCCCAGGTGCTGGTCCTGTCGGTCGACGCGCGCAGGGTCCGCGAGGGGACCACCACGGGGTCCGGCTTCGAGGTCACGACCCACGGCGGCCGCACCGGCACCGGCGTCGACGCCGTCGCCTGGGCGCGGCAGGTGGCCGAGCTGGGGGCGGGGGAGATCCTGCTCAACTCGATGGACGCCGACGGCACCCGCGACGGCTTCGACCTCGAGCTGATCCGGCTGGTGCGGGCCGAGGTGGCCGTCCCGGTGGTGGCCAGCGGCGGTGCCGGCGAGGTCGGCCACTTCGCGCCGGCCGTCGACGCCGGCGCCGACGCGGTGCTGGCCGCCAGCGTCTTCCACTTCGGCGACCTGGCCGTCGGCGAGGTCAAGGACGCGCTGCGGACGGCGGGCCACCCCGTCCGCTGAGCCCAGGCGTCAGCGGTCGGGGCCCGTCAGCGGTCGGGGCCTGTCAGCTCGGGCCCGTCAGCGGTCGAGCCAGGCCCGGAACGCCGCGACGGCGTCGTCGGGGCCGGACACCTCGACGTCGGCGTGCTGCCGCCGGCCGGTCACGTGGATGACCAGCTCGGACGCCCTGCCGGTGAGCACCACGGACGGCGAGCCGCGGTGCACCTTGGCGCGCGGGCCGTCCGGCACCACCAGCACCACGCCGACCGGGCAGCGCAGGAACGCCCGCCGGGCCATGAACTGCGTCGGCCCCCACAGCGCCTTCTCGTCCTCGGGCGCCAGCTCGCGCGGTGCCCACCCCGGCTGCGCGCGGCGGACGTCCTCGTGGTGCACGAAGTGCTCGGCGGTGTTGACCAGCACGTCGAGGCCGGGCAGGCCCAGCGGGCCGGGCGGCGGCCCGGACCGGAACTGCTCGACCACGTCGGCGTACGGCCGCGGGGGCGCGTCGGTGCCGGGCAGCCGGCCGCGCAGCGCGGGCAGCTTCGAGGCGGCGAACCGGGCCAGCGCCTCCGGGTTGCCCTCGCGCAGCACCAGGTGGCGCGCGAGGTCGCGGGTGGTCCAGCCCTCGCAGAGCGTCGGGGCGTCAGCCCCCGCGTGCAGCAGGGCGTCGGCCAGCGCGGCCCGCTCCCGCTCGGCCAGCGTCCCTCGGGTGCGATCGCTCATCGCCCCATCCTGCGCCAGCGGCGCCCGCGGCCCTCGGCCGGGCCCGTCGGGACGGGCGTCGAACCGATTCGCAGGGTGTCCGAACCGCGTGAGAGGCTGGACGCCCACCCCCCGCCGGCAGCGCCGGCACCCCCGCTCGACCACCCCGCTGGAGGACACCCGTGCCTGGACCCGTCACCCCGACGGTGCGGCAGGGCACCATGCGACGCGGCTTCGCCGTGCTGGGGCGCGGGATCCGGCAGCAGCCGAAGTGGTTCTCCGTGGCGGTCCTCGGGGCCGCGATCTACGGCATCGGTACCGCGGGCAGCGGGTACGTCCTGGGCCGGGTGACCGACGCCGTGCTGGCGCCGGCGTTCGCGGCAGGGCGGGTCGAGCCGGGCGAGCTGTGGGCCGCAGCGGGCCTGCTGGCCGCCGTCGCCACCATGACCGCCGTCGCGGTCGCCGTCCGGCGCATCTTCGCCGGCCTCACCTCGATCAACCTGCAGGCGCACTACCGGCGCCAGGTCTCCGCGCAGTACCTGCGCCTGCCGCTGTCGTGGCACCACCGGCACCCGACGGGCCAGCTGCTGTCGAACGCCAGCAGCGACATCGAGGCCTCGTTCATGGTCTTCAACCCGCTGCCGTTCTCGATCGGCGTGCTCTTCATGCTCGTCGTCGCCGGTGTCGCGATGGTGCTCGCCGACCCGGTGCTCGCAGCCGTCGGGCTCACCGTGCTGCCGGCCGTCGCGATCTCGAACGTCGTGTACCAGCGGGTGATCTCGCCAAAGGTGGTCCGGTCCCAGCAGCTGCGCGGCCAGGTGGCCTCGATCGCGCACGAGTCCTTCGACGGCGCGCTGGTCGTCAAGGCGCTGGGCCGCGAGGCCGACGAGACCGCCCGCTTCGCCGAGGCGGCCGGCACCCTGCGCGCCGCCAACGTCGAGGTCGGCCGCACCCGCGGCGTCTTCGACCCGCTGATCGAGCTGCTGCCCACCCTCGGCACGCTGGCGGTCCTCGGGCTCGGCACCTGGCGGGTGAGCACCGGCGACGCCCAGGCCGGCGACGTCGTCCAGGTGGCGTACCTGCTCGCGATCCTGGCGTTCCCGGTGCGGGCGATCGGCTGGGTGCTCGGCGACCTTCCGCGCGCGGCCGTCGGCTTCGGCCGGGTCGAGTCGGTGCTGACCGCCACCGGCGAGATGCGTCACGGCGAGACCGACCTGCCGGCGCGGGGTCCGGCCGAGCTCACCCTGCGCGACGTGCGGTACAGCTACCAGGGCGCCTCCGACGGCGACCTGTCCGACGCCGACGTCGTGCGCGACCCGGACGTCCCGGCCGTCGTCGAGGACGACCCGGTCGAGGTGCTGCACGGCGTCGACCTGCAGGTGCACCCGGGCAGCACCGTCGCCGTCGTCGGCCCGACGGGCTCGGGCAAGTCCACGCTGGCCGGCCTGCTCGTGCGCCTGGTCGACCCCGAGTCCGGCGAGGTCGTGCTCGACGGCGTCGACGCGCGGCAGGTGCGGCGCGGCGGCATCGCCCGCGCGGCCGCGCTGGTGCCGCAGTCGACCTTCGTCTTCGACGACACCGTGCGCGGCAACATCACCCTCGGCGCCACCGACGAGCACGGCCGCGAGCTCGACGACGACACCGTCTGGGAGGCGTTGCGGCTGGCGCAGGGCGACCGGTTCGTCGCCTCCCTGCCCGCCGGGCTCGACACCCGGGTGGGCGAGCGCGGCGCCAGCCTGTCCGGCGGGCAGCGGCAGCGGATCGCGCTCGCCCGAGCGGTCGTCCGCTCGCCGCGGCTCCTCGTCCTGGACGACGCCACGTCCGCGGTCGACCCCCGGGTCGAGCAGGCGATCCTCACCGGCCTGCGCGAGAACACCGAGGGGCTCACCGTCGTCGTCGTCGCCTACCGCAAGGCCACCATCTCCGTGGCCGACGAGGTGGTCTTCGTCGAGCGCGGACGCGTGGTTGACCGGGGCACGCACCGCGAGCTGCTCGAGCGGCAGCCGCGGTACCGCCACCTGGTCAACGCCTACGAGGAGGAGGCGGCCGCACGATGAGCAAGGACGGGAAGAAGACCTCCGCGCAGGACGGGCTCGACGAGGCCCTCGGCGCCGTCCGCGAGGAGAAGGGCACCGGCTCGTCGATCGAGGCGTCGGCGCAGACCAGTGTCTGGGGCACGCTCAAGCGCGGGCTCGAGCTGTCGCCGCAGATCCGCCAGGGCCTCGGCGTCACCCTCGGTCTCGCCGTGGTGGCCACGCTCGGCCGCGTCGTCGTCCCGGTCACCGTGCAGCGCACGATCGACAGCGGCATCAACGCCGAGTCGGGCCCGGACGTGCACGCGGTGACGCTGCTCGTCGGTGGTGCGGCACTGATCGTGCTGCTCACCGGCTTCTGCTCGTACGTGGTGAACCTCAGGCTCTTCCGCGCCACCGAGGCCGGCCTGGCGCAGCTGCGCACCACCGCGTTCCGGCGGGTGCACGACCTGTCGGTGCTGACCCAGAACACCGAGCGCCGCGGCGCCCTGGTGAGCCGCGTGACCAGCGACGTGGACACGATCTCGCAGTTCATGCAGTTCGGCGGGCTGATGCTGATCCTGTCGTTCGGCCAGCTCGTCGTCGCCACCGCGCTGATGGCCTTCTACTCCTGGGCCCTGACCCTGGTCGTGCTCGCGATGTTCGTGCCGCTGATCCTGTTCGGCCGCTGGATGCAGCGGTTCGTCTCGGCCGCCTACGGGCGGGTGCGCGAGCGGGTGGGCGACGTGCTCGGCGCCATCTCCGAGACCGTCGTGGGTGCCGACACCATCCGCGCCTACGCGGTCGAGGAGCGCACCGGCCGCCGGGTCGAGGAGAGCATCGAGCGGCACCGGCAGGCGGCTCGGCGGGCGCAGAACCTGGTCTCGTTCAGCTTCTCGTCCGGCGTCCTGGTCTCGGGCCTGGTCGTGTCGGTGGTCGTGCTGGTCGGCACCTGGTGGGGCGTCGGCGGCGAGATCTCGCTCGGCGAGCTGCTCGCCTTCCTGTTCCTCGTGCAGATCTTCACCGGCCCGGTCATGTCGATCACGGAGATGCTCAACGAGCTGCAGAACGCCGTCGCGGGCTGGCGGCGGGTGCTCGCGGTGCTCGACACCCCGGCCGACGTCGCCGACCCGGGCGAGGCCGGGCAGGTGCTGCCGCGCGGGCCGATCACGGTCGAGTTCGAGGACGTCACGTTCGCCTACCCCGGTGGGGAGCCGGTGCTGCGCGAGGTGTCGCTCACCATCCCGCCGCGCACCAAGGTCGCCGTCGTCGGCGAGACCGGGTCGGGCAAGACCACCCTGGCCAAGCTGCTCACCCGGCTGCAGGACCCGGGCTCCGGGCGGGTGCTGCTGGACGGCGTCGACCTGCGCGACATCCGGTTCTCCAGCCTGCGCGAGCGCGTCGTGATGGTGCCGCAGGAGGGCTTCCTGTTCGACGACACGCTGCTGCACAACATCCGGTACGGACGGCCCCGCGCCAGCGAGGACGACGTCCGGCTGGCGATCACCGAGCTCGGCCTGGACGACTGGGTCGAGGGCCTGCCCCGCGGGCTGCACTCGCGGGTCGGGCAGCGCGGCGAGTCGCTGTCGGCGGGGGAGCGGCAGCTCGTGGCGCTGGCCCGCGCCTACCTGGCCGACCCCGACCTGCTCGTGCTCGACGAGGCCACCAGCGCCGTCGACCCCGCCACCGAGGTCAGGCTGCAGCGCGCCCTCAACGGCGTCACCACGGGCCGCACCGCCGTCACGATCGCGCACCGGATGTCGACCGCCGAGGTGGCCGACAAGGTCGTGGTCGTCGACGCCGGCCGCGTGGTCGAGATCGGCCGGCACGAGGACCTCGTCGACGCAGGCGGCGTGTACTCGCGCCTGCACGCCTCCTGGTCGGCGCAGCTCCGCTCGGTCTGACCGAACCGCTCAGCCGGACGCGACGACCACGCGCTGTCGCCCACGCACACCCCGGGGCCCCGTGCACACCTCCGGAGGTGTGCGCGGCAACCGGACGTGTGCGTCGGCGGTCCGGGCGCGTCTGGGAGGATCGGGACGTGCCTGCTCCGCCTGCCCCCGAGGGCTCCACCGAGCTCGATCCCGACGTCGCCGCGCGCCTCAAGCGCGACCCGGACGGGCTGGTCGCCGCCGTGGTGCAGCAGCACGACGACGGGCAGGTGCTGATGGTCGGCTGGATGGACGACGAGGCGCTGCACCGCACCCTCACCACCGGGCGCGTGACGTTCTGGAGCCGCAGCCGCCAGGAGTACTGGCGCAAGGGCGACACCTCCGGCCACGTGCAGCACGTGCGCTCGGTGGCGCTGGACTGCGACGGCGACGCGCTGCTGGTGGGCGTCGACCAGGTCGGCCCGGCGTGCCACACCGGCAGCCGGTCCTGCTTCGACGGGCGCGACCTCGGCGCCGTGGTGGGCCGGTGACCGCTCCCGCCGCCGGGCCCGGCCGGGAGCTCGGCCAGGTGTGGCCGTCCCTGGACGCCTTCCGCGAGCTCGCCCGCGACCGGCGCGTCATCCCCGTCGTCCGGCGCCTGCTCGCCGACGCCGAGACGCCGATCGGCCTGTATCGCAAGCTGTCCCACGACCGACCGGGCACCTTCCTGCTCGAGTCGGCCGAGCACGGCGGCGTGTGGTCGCGGTACTCGATCGTGGGCGCGGCCTCCCGCGCCACGCTGACCGAGGTCGACGGGCAGGCGCACTGGCTCGGCGAGCCGCCGGTCGGCGTCCCGACCGACGGGCCCGCGCTCGAGGCGCTGGCCGGCACCCTCGAGGCCCTGCACACGCCACGGCTCGAGGGGCTGCCCCCGCTGACCGGCGGGATGGTCGGCGTCATCGGGTACGACGCGGTGCGGCACTGGGAACGGCTGCCCGACAACGCGACCGACGAGCTCGGCGTCCCCGCGCTGATGATGTCGCTGGCGACCGACGTCGCGGTGCTCGACCACAGCGACGGGACGCTGCTGCTGGTGGCGAACGCGGTGAACTACGACGCCACCGACGAGCGCGTCGACGACGCGTGGGCCGACGCCGTCGCCCGGCTCGACCGGATGACCGCCGAGGTGGCCGCGCCGGCGGCCTCGACCGTCGCGGTGACCGACGTGCCGGGCGAGGTGCGTCCGCGCGAGCGCACGTCCCGGCCGGACTACCTGGCGGCCGTGCGCACCGGGCTGCAGGCGATCCGCGACGGCGAGGTGTTCCAGGTCGTGCTGTCCCAGCGCTTCGACCTGGACTGCCCGGCCGACGCGCTCGACGTGTACCGCTGCCTGCGCGCGTCGAACCCGAGCCCGTACATGTACCTGTTCCGCTGCGAGACGCCCGACGGCACCGGTCTGGACGTCGTCGGGTCGAGCCCCGAGGCGCTGGTGAAGGTGCAGTCCGGACGCGTGCTGTCGCACCCGATCGCGGGCACCCGGCCACGGGGCGAGAAGCCGGAGGAGGACGTGTTCCTCGGCGAGGACCTGCTGGCCGACGTCAAGGAGCGCAGCGAGCACCTGATGCTGGTCGACCTGGCCCGCAACGACCTGGCCCGGGTGAGCGAGCCCGGCAGCGTCGAGGTCGTCGACTTCATGAGCCTGGAGCGCTACAGCCACGTCATGCACCTGGTGTCGACCGTGACCGGCGAGCAGCGGCCCGGCACCACCGCGATGCAGGTGCTGCAGGCGGCCTTCCCCGCGGGGACGCTGTCCGGCGCACCGAAGCCGCGGGCGATGGAGCTGATCGACGAGCTCGAGCCGGTGCGCCGCGGCGTCTACGGGGGAGCGGTGGGCTACCTGGACTTCGCCGGCGACCTCGACATGGCGATCGCGATCCGCACGGCGGTGCTGCGCGACGGGGTGGCGCACGTGCAGGCGGGCGCGGGCATCGTCGCGGAGTCGGTGCCCGAGAGCGAGGACGCGGAGTGCCGCGCCAAGGCCGCCGCCGTGCTGCGCGCCGTCGCGACGGCGGCGACGCTGCGTCCGGCGGCACCGGCGTGAGCCGCCTCGGCAAGGGCCCGGTGGTCGTCGGGCTGCTCGTGCTCGGTCTGCTGGTGGTCGCGGTCGCGACGCGTCCGTGGGTCGGGGCGGGCGTGGACGGCGGTGTGCTGCCGGGTGTGCAGAGAGGCACGGCACTGGTCGCCACCGGGTCGGCCGTCTCTCCGGCGTCCGCCCTCGGGCTGGTCGTGATGGCCTGCGCCGGGGCCATGCTGCTCGCCCGTCGCGTGGTCGTCACGGTGCTCGGAGCACTCGCACTGCTCGCCGCGCTCGGTGCGGCGTGGGTGGCCCTGCGGGTCCTGCTCGACCCCGTCACGGCGGTGCTGCCGAAGGTCGCCGAGGCGACGGGCCTGACGCCGGAGTCCGTCGACCCGTCCGGTGTCGACGCCTCCGCGACCTCCTGGGCCGTCGCAGCCCTCGTGCTCGCCCTGCTCACTGCGCTGGTCGCCCTGGTGGCCGTGGTGCGCGGCCGCACCTGGGGTGCCACCCGCCGCTACGAGCGTCCGGACGAGGTCGACGCCGGGTCGGGCGGCGCGACCACCGCCGCCGACGCCGCCGCGGACGACTGGGACGCCCTCAGCCGCGGCGAGGACCCGACGTCCGGACGCTGAGCCGCCGCGCCGCGGGCCGGGCGGTCGGTGCCCGCCCGTGCTGGCACAATGGATCCCGCGAACCCACGATCTCCCGGAGGACTGCCTGATGTCGGACGCACCCACCGCCCCTCGTCCCGCCGGCGACGCGGTCGGTCACGGCAACAGCGTCGCGGCCTGGACCGCGGTCGGCATCATCGTGCTCGGCGGCCTGATCAGCTCCCTCGGTGTCGCCTTCGCGCAGCCGTGGATGTTCTGGGTCGGCATCGGGGTGATCGTGCTCGGCGCCATCTCCGGCAAGGTGCTCACCGCCATGGGCTTCGGCGAGCAGCCGCACCACTGAGCGGCCGGACGTGACCCCGCCCGTGCACGCGCAGCCCCCGAGGCTGCTGAACCGCACCTGGGCACCGGCGGCCGTCGGCGCCGCCGGCCTCGCGGCGGTCACCGCCCTGGCCGTCCGTGACCCGCACGTGCCGGGTGCATGGGGTTCGTGCGTGTTCTTCGAGGGCACCGGCCTGTGGTGCCCCGGCTGCGGCGGGCTGCGCGCCGTCAACGACCTGACCTCCCTCGACGTCGCGGGCGCGCTGTCGTCCAACGCGGTGGCGGTCGGCCTGGTCGCGCTCCTCGCGCTCTGGTGGGCGGTGTGGGCGTGGGCCTCGCTGGCCGGCCGCACGCTGCCGTGGGACCGCTGGGTCACCCCCGCTCGGGTCTACCTGGGCCTCGGGGTCGTGCTCGCCTTCTCGGTGCTGCGCAACCTGCCCGGCTTCGAGGCGCTCGGCCCCTGAGCGGCGGCCCGTCCGACCCGGTACGACGAAGGGCGCCACCCCAGCGGGGTGGCGCCCTTCGTCGTGACCGTCATCAGTGCGAGCGGATCAGCCCTCGAGCTGGTCCTGGACGCACTGGGTCTGCTCCTCCTGCGACAGGCTCGGGTCGCTGCAGTCCTCGAACTGGTTCAGCAGGCTGATGCCGGCCACCGTCAGCACGATGGTCAGGACCAGGCCGATGGCGCCGGTGACCAGGCCGGCCATGGCCAGCCCGCCCTGGCGGGCCTCGCCGCGCTTGGCCTTGCCCCGGCCGAGGAAGCCGAGCACGATCGCCGCGATGCCGAGCGGGGCGGCGATGAACCAGAAGCACGCCGTCAGGATCGACAGGATGCCGAGGATGAGGGCGACGATCGCCATCGGGTTGCTGCCCGAGCCGGCCGCCGGTGCCGAGCCGTACGACGGGGCGCCGCCGTAGCCGCCCGGGTCACCGGTGCCACCGTAGCCGCCGGAGTTGGGGTCGTTCGGAGTGGTGCTCACGTCTGTTGTCTCCCCTGTTCAGTTCGGACCTGTCGGTCCCGGTGACGCACACCATAGAGGTCGCGCGTGCTCACGGGCACGACCGCGCGGCCCGGGCGTGGTGCCGCGCCGGGTCGTGGAATGTCGTGCTCGGCCGGGTCAGGGGGCGGTGCTGAAGTCGGCGTTGCCGCTGGCGAAGATGACGACGATCCAGATGATCGAGAACAGGACCGCGGCGCCGCCGCAGATGAGGCCGGCCAGCGCCAGTCCGCGCCCGCCGCCGGTGCCCTGCTTGACCTTGTTCATCGCCAGGAAGCCCAGGACCAGGCCCGCGATGCCGAGCGGCAGGCCGATGAAGCCGCACCAGAAGAACAGGATGCCGAGGATGCCGCAGACCAGGGCCGCGATCGCCAGGCCGGACGAGGCGCCGCCCTGCGCCGGGTACCCGGTGCCGTAGGACGCCGCGCCGTACCCCTGCTGACCGTACGGCTGCGCCGCGGCGTAGCCCTGCTGGCCGTAGCCCTGCTGCTGGCCGTACGCCTGCTGCTGGCCGTAGGGGTCCTGCGAGCCGTAGCCCTGCTGGCCGGCGGTCTGCTGCTGGCCGTAGGGGTCGGCCGCGGCCGACGGCTGCTGCGCCGTGTAGCCGGCCTGCTCGGTGTACCCGGGCTGCTGGCCGTAGCCCGGCTGCTGGCCGTACGCCTGCTGCTCGCCGTAGCCCGGCTGCTCGCCGTGGCCGGGCCGCTGGCCGTACGGCTGCTGCTCGCCGGACGCCTGCTGCTGGCCGTACGGGTCCTGCTCGGTGGGCCGGCCGAACGGGCCGGCGTCGTGGCCCTGGTCGTCGGCAGCGGCGGCGGGGGGCTGATGGCCGTAGGCCGTCGCGCCCGACGGGCCGGCCTCAGCCTCGCCCTTGCTGAGGTCGAACGGCGCCGGTGGCTGCTGGGCGTGCGGGTCCTGCGCGTCGGCGGGGTCGTTCGGCGTCGTGGTCACGGTGTCTCCCGGCAGCGGGCGTCGTCCGGGCCGCTGCCCGACGTCGCGAGTCGTGTGTCGTGTGGGGGGTGTGCGGGTCCACCGTAACCAGGTCGTCCGACCCCGGCCCGGCGGTGGTGCGGCGGTGGTGCGGCGGTGAGGAGCCGGGGACGGTGCGCCCGTCGGGGCGCTCGCCCGGTGCGGGAGGAGTCGGTCCCGGCGGCTAGCATCGAAGGCGCTGGTCCGACCGGTGCCCTCCTCGCGGGTGGTGCCCCGAGCAGAGCAGGGGGTGAGCGGTGAGCGTCCTGGACGACATCGTCGACGGCGTCCGAGCCGACCTGGTGTCCCGTCAGCAGTCCGTCCCGCTCGAGCGCCTGCAGGAGCTCGCGGCGCGGCGCTCGCCGGCCCTCGACGCGCGGCCCTCGCTGTGCGGGCCGGTCTCGCAGCCCGGCCGCGGCGTGCAGGTCGTGGCCGAGGTGAAGCGGTCGAGCCCGAGCAAGGGCGCGCTGGCCGCCATCGCCGACCCCGCCGGCCTCGCGGTCGACTACCAAGCGGGCGGCGCCGCGGTCATCAGCGTGCTCACCGAGCAGCGGCGCTTCGGCGGCAGCCTGCAGGACCTCGCGGCCGTGCGCGACGCGGTCGACGTCCCGGTGCTGCGCAAGGACTTCGTCGTCACGCCCTACCAGGTGTGGGAGGCCCGGGCCTACGGCGCCGACCTCGTGCTGCTCATCGTCGCCGCCCTCGACCAGCCCACCCTCACCGGCCTCACCGACCGGGTCCACTCGCTCGGCATGACCGCGCTGGTCGAGGTGCACGACGCCGAGGAGGCCGCCCGCGCGGCCGACGCCGGCGCCCGGGTGATCGGTGTCAACGCCCGCGACCTCACCACGCTCGAGGTCGACCGCGGCACCTTCGCGCGGGTCGCCCCGAGCATCCCCGACGGCGTGGTCCGGGTCGCCGAGTCCGGCGTCCGCGGCCCGCACGACGTGCTGGAGTACGCCCGCGCCGGTGCCGACGCCGTGCTGGTCGGCGAGGCCCTGGTCACCGGCGGCGACCCCCGCGGCGCCGTGTCCGACCTCGTCACCGCCGGCGCGCACCCGGCCGTCCGGCTGGCACCGCGGTGACCGAGCAGCGCGAGCGCGAGGAGCAGCTGGACGGCGCTCCCGGCCTGTCCGGGCCGTGGTTCGGCGACTTCGGCGGCCGGTTCGTCCCCGAGGCGCTGGTCGCGGTGGTCGACGAGGTGGCCGACGCCTGGGCCAAGGCCCGGCTCGACCCCACCTTCGACCGCGAGCTGCAGCACCTGCACCGCACCTACTCCGGGCGCCCGAGCATCATCACCGAGGTGCCGCGGTTCGCCCGCGAGGGCGGCGGCGCGCGGATCGTGCTCAAGCGCGAGGACCTCAACCACACCGGGTCGCACAAGATCAACAACGTCCTCGGCCAGGCGCTGCTGGCCCGGCGGATGGGCAAGACCCGCGTCATCGCCGAGACCGGCGCCGGCCAGCACGGCGTGGCCAGCGCCACCGCCGCGGCGCTGATGGGCATGAGCTGCACGGTGTACATGGGCGAGGAGGACACCCGCCGGCAGTCGCTCAACGTCGCGCGGATGCGCCTGCTCGGCGCCGAGGTGGTGCCCGTCTCGTCCGGCTCGCGCACCCTCAAGGACGCCATCAACGAGGCGTTCCGCGACTGGGTCGCCCACGTCGACGACACCTTCTACCTGTTCGGCACCGCCGCGGGCCCTCACCCGTTCCCGGCGATGGTCCGCGACCTGCAGCGCGTCATCGGCGTCGAGGCCCGCGAGCAGATCCAGCAGCTCACCGGACGGCTGCCCGACGTCGTGGCCGCCTGCGTGGGCGGCGGGTCGAACGCGATCGGCATCTTCCACGCCTTCTACGACGACGCCGGCGTCGAGCTCCTCGGCCTCGAGGCGGCCGGCGACGGCATCCACACCGGCCGCACCGCCGCCTCGATCAGCGCCGGCGACCCCGGCGTCCTGCACGGTGCGCGCACCTTCGTGCTGCAGGACGAGGACGGCCAGACGGTGGAGTCGCACTCCATCTCGGCCGGGCTCGACTACCCCGGCGTCGGGCCCGAGCACGCGTGGCTGCACGCCACCGGACGCGCGCGGTACGAGGGCGTCACCGACACCGACGCGATGGACGCGATGGCGCTGCTGGCCCGCACCGAGGGCATCATCCCGGCGATCGAGAGCTCGCACGCCCTGGCCGGCGCCCTGCGCGAGGGCCGCCGGCTCGGCCCCGACGGCCTGGTGCTGGTCAACCTGTCCGGCCGCGGCGACAAGGACGTCGACACCGCCGCGAAGTGGTTCGGCCTGGTCGACGACCCGTACGGCGGCCCGCCGCACCCGCTGCCCGAGCCCTCCGCGCAGGACCACCGGTGACCGGCACGCGCTCGGCGCAGGTGCTGGCGCGGGCGCGCGCCGAGGGTCGCTCGGCGCTGGTCGGCTACCTGCCCGCCGGCTTCCCCGACGTCCCCGCCTCGGTCGAGGCCGCCAAGGTGCTGCTCGACAGCGGCTGCGACCTGGTCGAGCTCGGGCTGCCGTACTCCGACCCCTCGCTCGACGGCCCGGTGATCCAGCAGGCGTGCACCGTGGCGCTGGCGCAGGGCACCCGCACCCGCGACGTCGTCGCGAGCGTCGAGCAGGTCGCCGCGCACCGCCCCGAGGCCGCGGTCGTGGTGATGACGTACTGGAACCCGGTGCTGCGCTACGGGCCCGCCGCCTTCGCGCGCGACCTCGCCGCCGCCGGCGGCGCCGGCCTCATCACCCCCGACCTCACGCCCGACAGCGGGCAGGAGTGGGTCGAGGCGGCCGACGCCCACGACCTCGACAAGGTCTTCCTGGTGGCGCCGTCCTCCACCGAGCTGCGGCTGGCCGACACCGTCGCCTCGTGCCGCGGGTTCGTCTACGCGGCCTCGCTGATGGGCGTGACCGGGGAGCGCACCAGCGTCGGCTCGGGCGCCCGCAGCCTGGTGCTGCGCACCCGGCAGGCCGCCGGCGACCTCGGGCTGGACCGGGCGGTCTGCGTCGGTCTCGGGGTCTCGACCCCCGACCAGGCCGCCGAGGTCGCCACCTACGCCGACGGCGTCATCGTCGGCTCGGCCCTCGTGCGGTGCCTGCTCGAGGCCGACGACCCGGCCGACGGCCGACGCCGGCTGGCCGCGCTGGCCGGTGCGCTGGCCGAGGCCGTGCACGCGGTGACCCCGGTCGACGACGCGGCGGCGCCGGCGTGAGCGGCGCCACGGGGGCGGCGCTGCTCCAGGTCATCCCCAGCCCGTCCCAGGGCGTCTGGCACCTCGGGCCGTTCCCGGTGCGTGCCTACGCGCTCTGGATCCTGCTCGGCATCGTCGTGGCGATCTGGATGGGGGAGCGGCGGCTGGTGGCGCGCGGCGGCCCGCGCGGTGCGGTGGGCGACATCGCCGTCTGGGCCGTCCCCTTCGGCATCGTCGGTGGCCGGCTCTACCACGTGGTCTCGTCCCCGGACGCGTACTTCGGGCCCGACGGCGACCCCGCCCGTGCGCTGCGGATCTGGGAGGGCGGCCTCGGCATCTGGGGTGCGGTGGCCCTGGGCGTGGTCGGCGGCGTGATCGCCTGCCGCCGGGCCGGCCTGCGGGTGGGCGTCGTCGCCGACGCCGTGGCCCCCGGCATCCTGGTGGCCCAGGCGATCGGCCGGCTCGGCAACTGGTTCAACCAGGAGCTGTTCGGACGCCCGACCGACCTGCCGTGGGGGCTGGCCATCGACCCGCGGTTCCGTCCGGAGGGCTACGAGCAGTTCGCCACCTTCCACCCGGCGTTCCTGTACGAGCTGGTCTGGAACCTGGCCGCCGCGGCGGTGCTGATCTGGCTCGACCGGCGGTACCGGCTCGGGCACGGCCGGGTGTTCTGGGCCTACATCGCCCTGTACACCGTCGGCCGGCTCTGGATCGAGGCGCTGCGCATCGACGACGCCGAGCGCGTGCTGGGCCTGCGGCTGAACATCTGGACCTCGATCCTGCTGTTCGCGGTGGCCGTGGCCTTCTTCGTGGTCAGCGCCCGCCGGCACCCCGGCCGCGAGACCTCGGCGTGGGTGCCGGGCCGTGGCCCGGACGCCGACCGCGAGGCCGCGGAGATCGGCGCCGACCTAGACGGGGCCGTCGTAGCCGAACAGCCCGGGGACCTGCAGGACCGCGAGGAAGCGCACGAACCGGCCGGCCCACGCGGTCAGCGCGAAGACCCACCAGCGCATCCGTAGCGTCCCGGCCAGGGCGGAGGTCGCCGCGATCGGCGGCAGACCCACCACCGCGCTGAGCGCCACGACGCCGAAGGCCCGGGTGGGGTGCTCGCGGCACCAGTCCGCCAGCCGCCGCATCCAGTCCACGAACCGGCCCTTGGCCACGGCCTTGCGCTGCAGCCACGCGTTCTTCACCGCGCCCAGGCCCAGCAGGTAGAAGAGCATCTTGCCCGCGACCTGGCCGGTGGAGGCCGCCAGCGCGAGCACGAGGTCGGGGGTGCTCATCGTCGTGGCCGCCACGACGAGGTACGCCTCGGCGTTCATCACCCAGACCACCGCGCTGGCCAGGCAGTAGGCGAAGGTCGCCAGCGCCTCCACCCGCCACCCCCTCGCGCGCCCACCGGTCCCCGTCCCGCGCGTCGGCGCGCGGCCCGGCCCCAGCATGTCGGACGGCGGGCGCGCACGTGGGCGACCCGCTCCGCACGGCGTCGCGGCCAGGTTGACGAAACGCCGCCGCGCGTCCCACGCATCAGGACAGCCGATCTCGGATCGTGGGACGAAACGCCGAACCGTGCTCGGTTCGCGACGTTTCCGTCGTGTATCTTCGACTCGATCCGAGGGGCCAGCGCCGATCCCTCCGGACGTCCGGCCCCGCCGGACGCCGCCCCGGCCCCGGCCGGGGAACCCCGCCCCGACTGCGTCGCGCGCAGCGGCCCACGACCCGAGGACGGTGCCTGTTGCAGTCGCCCTTCACGCGCCACACGACCCGCCCGCCGGCCCAGGGGCTCTACACCGGGCAGCACGAGCACGACGCCTGCGGCGTCGCCTTCGTGGCGACGATGCGGGGCACGGCCGGGCACGACATCGTCGAGCACGCGCTCACCGCGCTGCGGAACCTGGACCACCGCGGCGCGGTCGGCGCCGAGGTCGACTCCGGCGACGGCGCCGGCATCCTCACCCAGGTCCCCGACGAGCTGCTGCGCGGCGTCGTCGACTTCGACCTTCCGGCCGCCGGTGCCTACGCCGTGGGGATCGCGTTCCTGCCGCAGGACGACGCGGAGGCCGCCGAGGCCGTGGCCGAGGTCGAGCGGATCTGCACCGAGGAGGGCCTGTCGGTCCTCGGCTGGCGCGACGTCCCGGTCACCGCCGCGCTCGTCGGCTCGCTGGCCCGCGGGTGCATGCCCCGCTTCCGCCAGCTGTTCGTCGGCGCCACCTCGCTGCCGCTGCGAGGCCTGGCCCTGGACCGGCTCGCGTTCTGCGCGCGCAAGCGGGTCGAGCGCGAGGCCGGGGTCTACGTCGCCTCGCTGTCGAGCCGCACGATCGTCTACAAGGGGATGCTCACCACCGGCCAGCTCGAGCCGTTCTTCCCCGACCTGTCCGACCGGCGCTACACGACCACGCTGGCCGTGGTGCACTCCCGGTTCTCGACCAACACCTTCCCGTCCTGGCCGCTGGCCCACCCGTACCGCTACATCGCCCACAACGGCGAGATCAACACCGTGCGCGGCAACCGGAACTGGATGAACGCCCGCGAGAGCCAGCTGGCGAGCGACGTCATCCCGGGCGACCTGTCGCGTCTGTCGCCGATCTGCGACCCGCACGGGTCGGACTCCGCCTCGTTCGACGAGGTGCTCGAGCTGCTGCACCTGGGCGGGCGGAGCCTGCCGCACGCGGTGCTGATGATGATCCCGGAGGCGTGGGAGAACCACGACTCGATGGACCCCGCGCGCCGCGCGTTCTACGAGTTCCACTCGATGTTCATGGAGCCCTGGGACGGCCCCGCCGACCTGGTCTTCACCGACGGCGCGGTGATCGGCGCGGTGCTCGACCGCAACGGGCTGCGCCCGTCCCGCTACTGGGTCACCGACGACGGGCTGGTCGTCCTGGCCAGCGAGGCCGGCGTCCTCGACCTCGACCCCGCGTCGGTGGTGCGCAAGGGCCGGCTGCAGCCGGGCCGGATGTTCCTGGTCGACACCGAGGCGGGGCGCCTGGTCGACGACGACGAGGTCAAGTCCGAGCTGGCCGCGCAGCACCCCTACGACGAGTGGCTGCACGCCGGGCTGGTCCGCCTGGCCGACCTGCCCGAGCGCGAGCACATCGTCCACACCCACTCCTCGGTGACGCGGCGCCAGCAGACCTTCGGCTACACCGAGGAGGAGCTGCGCCTGCTGGTGGCGCCGATGGCCCGGGCCGGCGCCGAGCCGATCGGGTCGATGGGCACCGACACCCCGGTCGCCGTGCTGTCCAGCCGTCCGCGGCTGCTGTTCGACTACTTCACCCAGCTGTTCGCGCAGGTGACCAACCCGCCGCTGGACGCGATCCGCGAGGAGCTCGTCACCTCGCTCGGCACCGTGATGGGCCCGGAGGGGAACCTGCTGTCGGCCGGCCCGGCGCACGCCCGCCAGGTGGTGCTCGACTTCCCGGTGATCGACAACGACGAGCTCGCCAAGGTGCTGCACCTCAACCGCGACGGCGACCTGCCGGGCTTCGCGACGGTGAAGATCAAGGGGCTCTACCGCGTCGACGGCGGCGGCACCGCCCTGGCGGAGCGGATCTGGGACATCTGCGAGGAGGTGTCGGAGGCGATCGACGGCGGCGCGAGGTTCGTCGTGCTGTCCGACCGCGACTCCGACGCCGACCACGCGCCCATCCCGTCGCTGCTGCTCACCAGCGCGGTGCACCACCACCTGATCCGCGAGAAGACGCGCACGCAGGTCGGTCTCGTGGTGGAGGCCGGCGACGTGCGCGAGGTGCACCACGTCGCGCTGCTGATCGGCTACGGCGCGGCCGCGGTGAACCCGTACCTCGCGATGGAGTCGGTCGAGGACCTCTGCCGCAGCGGCCAGATCGAGGGCATCGAGCCCGAGGACGCCGTCCGCAAGCTCATCTACGCGCTCGGCAAGGGCGTGCTCAAGGTGATGAGCAAGATGGGGATCTCGACCGTGGCGTCCTACCGTGGCGCGCAGGTGTTCGAGGCGATCGGCCTGGCCAGGGACCTCGTGGACGCCTACTTCACCGGCACCACGACCCAGCTCGGCGGGGTCGGCATCGACGTCGTCGCGCAGGAGGTCGCGGCCCGGCACGCCACGGCCTACCCGCCGAACGGGCTCCGTCCGGCGCACCGGCGCCTCACCGTCGGCGGCGAGTACCAGTGGCGCCGCGAGGGCGAGCCGCACCTGTTCGACCCGCAGACGGTGTTCCGGCTGCAGCACGCGACCCGCAGCGGCCGCTACGACGTGTTCAAGCAGTACACCTCCCGCGTCGACGAGCAGGCGCAGCGGCTGATGACGCTGCGCGGGCTGTTCGCGCTGCGCGAGGGCGCGCGCCCGGCCGTGCCGATCGAGGAGGTCGAGCCGGTCAGCGCGATCGTCAAGCGGTTCTCGACCGGGGCGATGAGCTACGGGTCGATCTCCGCCGAGGCGCACGAGACGCTCGCGATCGCGATGAACCGGCTGGGCGCCAAGTCCAACACCGGTGAGGGCGGCGAGGACGTCGACCGCCTGCTCGACCCGGAGCGGCGCTCGGCGATCAAGCAGGTCGCCTCCGGGCGGTTCGGGGTGACGAGCATGTACCTCACCCACGCCGACGACATCCAGATCAAGATGGCCCAGGGCGCCAAGCCGGGGGAGGGCGGCCAGCTGCCCGGGCCGAAGGTGTACCCGTGGGTGGCGCGCACCCGGCACTCGACGCCGGGCGTCGGCCTCATCTCGCCGCCGCCGCACCACGACATCTACTCGATCGAGGACCTCGCCCAGCTGATCCACGACCTGAAGAACGCCAACCCCGCGGCGCGCATCCACGTCAAGCTGGTGAGCGAGGTCGGGGTCGGCACGGTCGCGGCCGGCGTCAGCAAGGCGCACGCCGACGTCGTCCTGATCTCGGGCCACGACGGCGGCACCGGCGCCAGCCCGCTCACCTCCCTCAAGCACGCGGGTGCGCCGTGGGAGCTGGGGCTCGCGGAGACCCAGCAGACGCTGCTGCTCAACGGGTTGCGCGACCGCATCGTCGTGCAGGCCGACGGCCAGCTGAAGACCGGGCGCGACGTCCTGGTCGCGGCCCTGCTGGGTGCCGAGGAGTTCGGCTTCGCGACGGCGCCGCTGGTGGTCTCGGGCTGCATCATGATGCGCGTCTGCCACCTCGACACCTGCCCGGTCGGCGTCGCCACCCAGAACCCCGACCTGCGGCAGCGGTTCTCGGGCAAGCCGGAGTTCATCGTCAACTTCTTCGAGTTCATCGCCGAGGAGGTGCGCGAGCACCTGGCGGCGATGGGGTTCCGCACGCTCGAGGAGGCCATCGGCCACGCCGAGCTGCTCGACACCCGTGCGGCGGTGGAGCACTGGAAGGCGTCCGGGCTCGACCTCACCCCGATCCTGCACGTCCCCGACCTGCCTGAGGGCGCCGCGCGGCACCGCACCACCGAGCAGGACCACGGCCTGGCCAAGGCGCTCGACCACGACCTGGTGACGATGTCGGCCGACGCGCTCGAGAACGGCGAGCTCGTGCGCGGCAGCGTCGCAGTCCGCAACGTCAACCGCACGGTCGGGACGATGCTCGGCCACGAGGTCACCAAGCGGTTCGGGGCCGACGGCCTCGCGCCGGGCACCATCGACCTGACCCTCACCGGGTCGGGCGGGCAGTCGTTCGGCGCCTTCGTGCCGCGCGGAGTCACCCTGCGGCTGGTGGGCGACGCCAACGACTACGTCGGCAAGGGCCTGTGCGGTGGCACGCTGGTCGTCGCCCCCGACCCTGCGTCCCCGTTCGCCGCCGAGCAGAACGTGGTGGCGGGCAACGTGATCGGCTACGGCGCCACGTCCGGCGAGCTGTACCTGCGCGGGCTGGTGGGCGAGCGGTTCTGCGTCCGCAACTCCGGCGCCACCGCGGTGGTCGAGGGCGTGGGCGACCACGGCTGCGAGTACATGACCGGCGGCACGGTGCTGGTGCTCGGGCCGACCGGGCGCAACTTCGGCGCGGGCATGTCGGGCGGCACCGCGTACGTGCTCGACCTCGACGAGCGCCGGCTCAACCCGCAGGCGCTGGCCTCCGGCGAGCTGCGGCCGGCACCGCTGGACGCCGACGACGTGCAGGTCGTCACCGACCTGCTGCGCCGCCACGTCGAGCACACCGGGTCGACGGTGGCCCAGCACCTGCTCGACCACCCGGCGGCGATCGGCGAGCGGTTCACCCGGCTGGTGCCGCGCGAGTACGCGCGCGTGCTCGAGGTGCGCAGCAGGGCGCAGGACGAAGGCCTCGACCCCGACGGCGACGTCGTGTGGTCCCGGATCATGGAGGGCACCCGTGGCTGACCCGAAGGGCTTCCTGGCCCACCGCGAGCGGGAGCTGCCGCCGCGGCGTCCCGTGCCCGTGCGGATCATGGACTGGCGCGAGGTCTACGAGTCGCAGGAACCGGGGCAGCTGCGGCGCCAGGCCGGCCGCTGCATGGACTGCGGCATCCCGTTCTGCCACGACGGCTGCCCGCTCGGGAACCTGATCCCGGAGTGGAACGACCTGGTGTGGCGCGACGACTGGGACGAGGCGGTCGAGCGGCTGCACGCCACCAACAACTTCCCCGAGTTCACCGGACGGCTGTGCCCCGCGCCGTGCGAGGCGTCCTGCGTCCTGGGCATCAACCAGCCGCCGGTGACGATCAAGCAGGTCGAGGTCTCGATAGCCGACAAGGCGTTCGAGGGCGGCTTCGTCCGGCCGCAGCCGCCGGACCGGCTGTCCGGCCACACCGTGGCGGTCGTCGGCTCCGGCCCCGCCGGGCTCGCGGCGGCGCAGCAGCTGACCCGCGCCGGGCACACCGTCGCGGTGTTCGAGCGCGCCGACAAGGTGGGCGGCCTGCTGCGGTACGGCATCCCCGAGTTCAAGATGGAGAAGTCGGTGCTCGACCGCCGGCTCGAGCAGATGGCCGCCGAGGGCACGCGGTTCCGTCCCGGCACCGACGTCGGCGGCACGGGGGAGGGCGCTCTCACCGGGCAGCAGCTGGTCGACCGGTACGACGCCGTCGTCCTGGCCATCGGCTCGACCGTCCCGCGCGACCTCCCGGTCCCTGGCCGCGAGCTGTCCGGCGTGATGCAGGCGATGGACTACCTGCCGCCCGCCAACCGCGCCGCGCTCGGCGAGGAGGCGCCCGGCCTGGTCGACGCCAAGGGCCTCGACGTCGTCATCATCGGGGGCGGCGACACGGGGGCGGACTGCCTCGGCACCGCCACCCGCCAGGGCGCGCGCTCGGTCACCCAGCTCGAGATCATGCCGCGGCCCTCCGAGGAGCGCCCCCAGACCCAGCCGTGGCCGACCTACCCGATGACGTACCGCGTCTCGTCGGCGCACGAGGAGAACGGCGAGCGGGTCTACGCCGTCAGCACCACCGAGCTCGTCGACGACGGCACCGGTGCCGTGGCGGCGCTGCGGCTCGAGGAGGTCGAGATGGTCGACGGCCGGTTCCAGGCCGTCGAGGGCTCGCAGCGCGAGCTGCCCGCCCAGCTGGTGCTGCTCGCCATGGGCTTCACCGGTCCGCAGCGCGCCGGCCTGGTCGAGCAGCTCGACGTCGAGCTCGACGAGCGCGGGAACCTGCGCCGCGACGACGACTACATGTCCTCGCGCCCAGGGGTGTTCGTCGCCGGTGACGCCGGGCGCGGCCAGTCGCTCATCGTCTGGGCCATCGCCGAGGGCCGTGCGTGCGCCGCCGGCGTCGACGCCTACCTCACCGGCAGCACCAGCCTCCCGGCGCCGATCCCGCCGACGGCCCGCCCTCTCACGGTGTGACCCCGGTCACCCGCTGATCCCGTCTCCCTCTAGGTTGGAACCATGCGCCGAGCCAAGATCGTCTGCACCCTGGGGCCCGCCGTCGGGCGGTACGAGGACGTCCTGGAGCTCGTGCGCTCCGGCATGGACGTCGCGCGGCTGAACCTCAGCCACGGCGACCACGCCGACCACCGCACGGCCTACGACCACGTGCGGCGCGCGAGCGACGAGACCGGCCGCGCCGTCTGCGTGTTCGCCGACCTGCAGGGCCCGAAGATCCGGCTCGGGCGGTTCGCCGACGGCCCGGTCCAGCTCGCCAAGGGCGACCGGTTCACCATCACCACCGACGAGGTCGTCGGCACCGCCGAGCGAGCCTCGACGACCTACGAGGGCCTGCCGGGCGACGTCGCCGAGGGCGACACGATCCTGGTCGACGACGGCAAGGTCAGCCTGCGGGTGCTGTCGGTCGAGGGTGCGGACGTCACCACCGAGGTGGTCGTCCCGGGGCCGGTCAGCAACAACAAGGGCCTGAACCTGCCGGGCGTCGCGGTGAGCGTGCCGGCCCTGTCGGACAAGGACGCCGAGGACCTGCGCTGGGCGCTGCGCACCGGCGTCGACATGGTCGCCCTGTCGTTCGTCCGCAGCGCCGCCGACGTCGAGGACGTCCGCACGATCATGGACGAGGAGGGCTTCCGCGTCCCGGTCATCGCCAAGATCGAGAAGCCGCAGGCGGTCGACAACCTGGTCGAGATCGTGCAGGCCTTCGACGCGATCATGGTCGCCCGCGGCGACCTCGGCGTCGAGCTGCCGCTCGAGCAGGTGCCGCTGGTGCAGAAGCAGGCGGTCGAGATCGCCCGCCGCAACGCCAAGCCGGTCATCGTGGCCACCCAGGTGCTCGAGTCGATGATCACCGCCGCGCGGCCCACCCGCGCCGAGGCCTCGGACGCCGCCAACGCGGTGCTCGACGGCGCCGACGCCCTGATGCTCTCCGGCGAGACCAGCGTCGGCGCCTACCCGTTCGAGGCGGTGCGCACGATGGCGCGCATCATCGAGAACACCGAGGAGCACGGCCTCGAGCGGATCCAGCCGCTCGGCACCCAGCCCAGCACCAAGGGCGGCGCGATCACCTGGGCGGCCTCGCAGGTCGGCCAGCTGCTCGGCGTGAAGTACCTCGTCACCTTCAGCCAGTCCGGCGACTCGGCGCGACGGATGTCGCGGCTGCGCTCGCGCATCCCCGTCCTGGCGTTCACACCCGAGCCGCGGGTGCGCTCCCAGCTGGCGCTGTCGTGGGGGATCGAGACGTTCCTCGCGCCGTACGTGAAGCACACCGACGAGATGGTGCGCCAGGTCGACGACTCGCTGCTCAGCATCGGCCGGGTCGAGCGCGGCGCCGACGTGATGATCGTGGCGGGTTCGCCCCCCGGCATCCCGGGCTCCACCAACGCGATGCGCGTGCACACGATGGGCGACGCCGTCGACGGCAAGGCGCCGGCCTACCGCAGCGACGAGTCGGCGACGACGCGATGAGCGACGAGGTGGGCGTCGACGACGACGGGCCGCGCCCGCACGCCTTCGACATCGAGCGGGCGACGGTCGCGAACGAGACCTACCGCACCGTCGCGTGGACCGGGACGTACCTGCAGGTGACGCTGATGACGATCCCGCCGGGGGAGTCGATCGGCCTGGAGGCCCACCCCGCCACCGACCAGTTCCTGCGGGTCGAGGCCGGCCGCGGCCGCTGCGTGATGGGGCCGTCGGCGGAGCAGCTCGACTTCGAGCAGGAGGTCAGCGACGGCTGGTCGGTGCAGGTCCCGGCAGGCACGTGGCACGACGTCGTCAACGAGGGCGACGAGCCGCTGCGGCTGTACGCCGTCTACGCGCCGGTGCACCACGCCCCCGGCATCGTGCAGCCGACCAAGGCCGACGCCGACCGCGACGAGGAGTCCGGCGCCGACGAGCCGCCGTCGTGGTCGGTGCAGCCGGACACCGGCGCGTCCGACGAGCACGCCTGACCTGTTCCTGGTCCAGAACGGCTCTCACGCCTTGGGGCCGACGTGCCGGTCGAGCTCGGCCACCGACGCCCGGCGCGCCACTGAGACGTGGTCGGCGGTCGGCCGCGTCCACCGGACGCCGAGCAGGTCGAGCGCCCAGGTGCACAGACCGATCAGGTCCTCGGACCGGTTGCTGAAGAAGTAGCGCGGGTACCCCTCGTACCGCGTCGTGACGCCGCCGACGGTCTTCGTGGCCCAGTTCTGCACGCGGCACCCGTCGGAGTGGAACAGACCGCGCAGGAACCGGCCAGGGTGCAGCTCGACCAGCTCGCGCTGCCACGGCTCCAGGACGATCGGCCGCTCGTGCTTGCGTCCCGGCCCGTGCTGCGGGAACAGGCACGGCCAGTGCCTCCACCAGGCCTGGACGTCGAAGCACCCGACCTTGGGGACCCGTGAGACAGGGCCGTCCCGCACGAGGCGGATGACGTCCTCGCACTCCTGGATCAGGCCGGGGTAGGCGGCGTCGCAGGTGACACGCAGCGAGTGGACGCGGCCGTTCCGGTGCCGGCTGATGCACCCGTCTCCGAGGTACAGCCCGAGGAGGTGCACGTAGGCGGCCGGATGACCGGGGTCCACTGCCTCGCACCGGAAGCACGGTCGGCGGGAGGAGCGGTCCGGGGTGCGGCCGAGGGACCAGTCGGCGACCGTCCTGCGGTTGACGCCGAGGAGTCGTGAGACCTCGGACGCGGTCGTGCCCTCGGCGAGGAGCGCGAGCGCCTCGTCCACCAGCGCCGGGGGGTGCATGACAGGAGCGTCGCGGTGGGGTCGGACAGTGCCCCGAGTGGGATTCGAACCCACACTGGATCGAGTTTGAGTCGATTGTCTCTGCCGTTGGACTATCGGGGCTCGACGTGCCGGCAACGCAGCGGGCCTAGGCTATCCGACGTGACCAACAGCGATCTGCCGACGACCGCCGAGACCTCGCTGCCCGAGGCGGTGACCCGCCGCCGCGTCGTCGTGGCCGAGGACGAGGCCATCATCCGGCTCGACGTGGTGGAGACGCTGCGCGAGAACGGGTTCGACGTCGTGGGGGAGGCGGGTGACGGCGAGGCCGCGGTGCGGCTGGCGGAGGAGACCCGTCCGGACGTCGTGGTGATGGACGTGAAGATGCCCGTGATGGACGGCATCACGGCCGCAGAGCGGATCGGCAAGGCGCGGCTCGCGCCGGTCGTCCTGCTCACCGCCTTCTCGCAGACCGAGCTGGTCGAGCGCGCGCGCGACGCCGGCGCGATGGCCTACGTGGTCAAGCCGTTCAGCTCCTCGCAGCTGCTGCCCGCCGTCGAGATCGCGATCAGCCGGCACCGGGAGATCCTCGCGCTCGAGAGCGAGATCGCCGACGTCACCGAGCGGTTCGAGACGCGCAAGCAGGTGGAGCGCGCCAAGGGCCTGCTGATGCAGTCGATGGGGCTGTCCGAGCCCGAGGCCTTCCGGTGGATCCAGAAGACGTCGATGGACCGCCGGCTGAGCATGCGCGAGGTCGCCGACGTCGTGGTCTCGCAGGCCGCCAAGCCCGCCGAGAAGGGTCCGCGCCGCAGCCCGCGCGGCTGACTCCCCGGCCACCGCGCGAGCACGGGCCGACCACGGCCCTGAGCACGGACGGCAGCGTGCGCCGTGCTGCTCGTGAAGCAGGTCACAAGACGGCAACAGAGTGGTCGCGAACGCCTGATGTGCCTGACCGCGGGGCCCCTCGGCAGGTACGTTCGGCCCACCAGAGGTGCTGGGTCACCCACCCAGCCGGCAGAAGGAGACTGTTCATGATCCGATCCTCGCGCGCTTGGCGCACGACGGCGGTGCTCGGAGTTGCGGCCCTGGCCCTCGCGGCCTGCGGTGGCGACGAAGACCCCGGCACCACCGAGTCGTCGTCATCGTCCGGTGAGGCGGCCAAGGGAGACGGCGAGCTCGTCATCGGCACCCTGCTGCCGCAGACCGGCAACCTCGCCTTCCTCGGCCCCCCGGAGTTCGCGGGTGTCCAGCTGGCCATCGACGAGATCAACGCAGCCGGTGGCGTGCTCGGCAAGGACGTCGTCAAGAAGGACTCCGACTCGGGCGACACCTCCACCGACATCGCCTCCCAGTCGGTCGACCGGCTCCTGAGCGAGAACGTCGACGCCATCGTCGGCGCCGCCTCGTCCGGTGTCTCCTTCACCGTCATCGACAAGATCGTCGGCGCGGGCGTCGTGCACTTCTCGCCGGCGAACACCTCGCCGGACTTCACCGACTACGACGACAACGACCTGTACTTCCGCACGGCGCCCTCGGACGTCCTGCAGGGTCGGGTCATGGGCGAGCTGCTCGTCAACGACGGCTTCCTCAACGTCGGCGTGCTCGCGCTGGACGACCCGTACGGCACCGGCCTGGCCGAGAACATCCAGATCTCGCTCGAGGCGGGCGGTGGCTCCATCGCCGGCGGCGAGGCCATCATCTACGACCCCAAGGCCGCGAGCTTCTCGGCCGAGGTCACCGACCTCAAGGGCAGCAACCCCGAGGCGATCGTCCTCGTCGGCTTCGAGGAGACCAAGAAGATCGTCCCCGAGCTGCAGGCGCAGGGCATCGGCCCCGACACCGTGCCGCTCTACTTCGTCGACGGCAACCTGTCGGACTACAGCGCCGACTTCCAGCCCGGTGCGCTCGAGGGCGTCAAGGGCACCCTGCCCGGCGCCGAGTCCGAGCAGTCCTTCAAGGACGCGCTGCTCGCCGTGGACCCGGCCCTGAAGGACTACAGCTACGCGCCGGAGTCCTACGACGCCACCGTCCTGATCGCGCTGGCGGCCATCGCCGCGGGCGACGACTCGGGTGAGGCCATCGCGGCCCAGCTGCCGGACGTCAGCAGGGAGGGCGAGAAGTGCGAGGACTTCAAGACCTGCGCCGACCTCCTCGCCGACGGCACGGACATCGACTACGACGGCAAGTCCGGTCCGGTCGAGTTCAGCGACAAGGGTGACCCGACCCAGGCCACCATCGGCGTCTACCAGTACGGCCCCGACAACAAGTACACCAACCTCGAGTACGTGAGCGGTCAGCTCTGATCCCCACCTCGCGGTAGCACCACCCAGCACGCAGCGAAGGGCCCGGCCACCACGGCCGGGCCCTTCGTCGTCCCCGGGAGCAGCTGAGCCCCGACACCAGAGAGCCCCGCCGGACGGTGTCCGACGGGGCTCCTGGTCGTGCCGGTGCGGGAGCTCAGGCCTTGGCGAGGGTGCCCAGGTAGAGCTCGATCACCTTGGGGTCGTTCGCGAGCGACTTGCCGGTGCCGGTGTAGGCGTTGCGGCCCTGGTCCAGCACGTAGCCGCGGTCGACGATCTGCAGGCAGCGGCGGGCGTTCTGCTCGACCATGATCACCGAGACGCCGGCGCGGTTGATCTGCCGCGTGCGGATGAAGACCTCGTCCTGCAGCGCGGGGGACAGGCCGGCGGACGGCTCGTCCAGCAGCAGCACCGAGGGCTCCATCATCAGCGCGCGGCCCATCGCCACCATCTGCCGCTCGCCGCCGGACAGCGAGCCGCAGCGCTGGCTGCGGCGGTCGGCCAGGGCGGGGAACAGGCCGGCGACGAACTCGAACTGCTTCTTGAACGTCGAGGGCTTCTGGTACACCCCCATCTGCAGGTTCTCCTCGATGGTGAGCGAGGGGAACACGTTGTTGGTCTGCGGGACGAAGCCGACGCCGCGGGCCACGAGCTGGTTGGCCTTGAGGCCGGTGATGTCCTGCCCGCGCAGGGTCACCGTGCCGCTGCGCACCTGCACCAGGCCGAACAGCGCCTTGAGCAGGGTCGACTTGCCGGCGCCGTTGGGGCCGATGATGCCGACCAGCTCGCCCTGACCGACGTACAGGTCGGAGCCGTTGAGGATGTTGACGCCGGGCAGGTACCCGGCGACGAGCTCGTCGGCGCGCAGCAGCGCGTCCTTGGCCCCCCGCTCGTGCACGCGGCGGTCGACGCTCGCCGCGCCGTCCTTGGACATGCCGGTCGCCATCACAGACCCTCCGCCTCGGCGCGCTCGGCCTCGAGCGCCTTCTCCGCCTCTGCCAGCTGCTGCTTCTCGTCCGCCTCGGTGAGGGGGGCGTCGTGGTGGCCGCCGAGGTAGGCGTCGATGACGGCGGGGTTCGCCATCACCGAGTCCGGCGGGCCCTCGGCCACGACCGCACCCTGCGCCATCACGATGACCCAGTCGGAGATGTCGCGGACCATGTCCATGTCGTGCTCGACGAACAGGACGGTCATGCCCTCCTCGCGCAGGTCCTTGACGTGCCCGAGCAGCGACTGGGTCAGCGCCGGGTTCACGCCGGCCATCGGCTCGTCGAGCATCACCATCTCCGGCGAGCTCATCAGCGCCCGGGCCATCTCCAGCAGCTTGCGCTGGCCGCCGGACAGCGAGCCGGCGAAGTCGCCGGCCTTGTCGTCCAGCTTGAACCGCGCGAGCAGCTCCATCGCGCGCCCGGTGATCTCCTTCTCCTGGCTGCGCCACAGCGGGGCCAGCAGCGCCCGGGACAGGCTCTCGCCGCCCTGGCCGGTGGCGCCCAGGCGCATGTTCTCCAGCACCGTCATCCGGGACAGGGCCTTGGTGAGCTGGAACGTGCGCACCATGCCGCCGCGCGCCACCTTGTGCGCCGGGACGCCCGCCAGCTTGCGGCCGTTGAACGTCCAGTCCCCGCTCTGCGGCCGGTCGAAGCCGGTGAGCAGGTTGAAGAACGTGGTCTTGCCGGCACCGTTCGGGCCGATCAGGCCGGTGATGGCACCGCGCTGGATCTCCACGTGCTCGACGTCGACGGCCTTGAGGCCGCCGAACGTCCGCTGCACCCGGTCGGCGACCAGGATCGGGTCCTTCTTCTTCGAGCCGGGCACGGGGTCGACGCCGACGAGGGCGGCCGCGGCGGCGTCGCGTCCGGCGCGCCTGCCGCTCGGGCCGGACTGCCGCACGTCGGCGGCCGTGGCCCCTGCGGGCCTGGATTCAGCGGGCATTGATCGCGATCTCCCTCTTGTCGCCGAAGATCCCCTGGGGTCGGTAGATCATGAGGAGCATCAGCGCCGCACCGACGATGATGAACCGGATCTGACCGACGTCGGTGTTGGTCAGGAACGGCAGGTACCCGGCGCCGATGGCCTGGCGCAGCAGCGTGTCGGACAGCGACAGCACCGCCCAGAAGATCATCGCCCCGACGACAGGACCCAGCACCCGCGCGGCACCGCCGAGCAGCAGCACGGCGTAGGCGTAGAACGTGAACTCGGTCGAGTAGTTGTCCGGCTGCACCGCGCCCTTGCCGAGCGCGGAGATGAAGCCGGCCATGGTGCCGATGACGCCGCCGATGACCAGCGCCTGCATCTTGAACGCGTAGACGTTCTTGCCAAGGCTGCGCACGGCGTCCTCGTCCTCGCGGATGCCCTTGAGCACCCGGCCCCAGGGCGAGCGCATCAGCAGGAAGACCAGCACGCAGGCCAGCGCCACCAGCAGCCAGCCGGCGGTGAGAATCCACGCCGCCCGCTCGTCGTAGCGCCACGGGCCGAAGCCGTAGGTGCCCTCGGGGAAGGGGTTGGCGTCGTGGAAGCCGCCGTTGTAGCCGTTGCGCCCGTTCGAGCCGCCGGTGGTCTCGCGCAGCGTCGCCGAGCGGAACAGCAGGCGCAGGATCTCGGCCGCCGCGATGGTGGCGATGGCGAGGTAGTCGGCCCGTAGCCGCAGCGTCGGGATGCCGAGCAGCAGGGCCAGGACCACCGACCCGACCAGGCCCGCGGCCACGCCGACCCACAGCGAGTAGCCGAAGGTCTGCACCGCGATGCCCAGGCCGTAGGCGCCCAGCGCCACGAACGCGGCCTGGCCGAAGTTCAGCAGGCCGGTGTAGCCGAAGTGGACGTTGAGGCCGATGGCGAACAGCGCGTAGATGATCGCGTCGAGGCCGACGAGCGCCCTCGCGGCGTTCTCGAAGATGTTGATCCAGTCCATGGCGGGCCCTTCAGCCGATCCGCTCGCGGCGGCCCAGGATGCCCTGGGGTCGTACCAGCAGGACGATGATGAGGACGAACAGCGCCCCCGCGTACTTGAGCTCGGAGGGCACGAAGATCGTGCTGACCTCGACGAAGACGCCGACGATGATGCTGCCGATCAGGGCGCCGAACGCCGTCCCCAGCCCGCCGAGGGTGACCGCGGCGAAGACGAGCAGCAGGATCTGGAAGCCGAGGAAGTAGTTCATGCCCTGGCCCATCGCCAGCAGGATCCCGGACAGCGCGGCCAGCGCACCGCCGACCACCCAGACGATGCGGATGACGGCGTCGACGTTGATGCCGGAGGCCGCGGCCAGGGCGGGGTTGTCGGCGACCGCGCGGGTGGCCTTGCCGATCCGCGTCTTGAGCAGGGCGATGCTGACCGCCACCAGCACGATGATCGCCAGCACCATCGAGAAGATGTCGATCGGGCGCAGCAGGAAGGCGCCCAGGTCGATGCCGGACTGGCCCTGGTACTTGCTGAAGAACAACGACCGGGTGCCGAACACCTTGGTGAGGCCGAAGACGTAGCGCAGCACCAGGCCCAGGCCGATCGACACGATCATCATCGCGATCAGGCCGGTGCCGCGGCGGCGCAGCGGCTGCCAGATGACGCGGTCGTTGAGGAAGCCGAACAACCCACCGAGCGCGACCGCCAGCACCGCGGCGATCTCGAACGGCAGGCCGATCCGGACGTTGAGGATGTAGCCGGCGACGGCGCCGAAGGTGATCAGCTCGCCGTGCGCGAAGTTCGTCAGGCCGGTGGTGCCGAAGATGACCGACAGTCCGATCGCTGCCAGCGCGATGATCAGGCCGAACCGCAGGCCGCTCGCGACGAGCTGCGGCAGGTCCTCGACGCCGACGCCGCCGGTGCTCGCGCCCGGGGTCTCGACCGGGGCGTCGCCGCTGATGACCTGGAAGCCGACCGGACGGGTCTGCAGCGGGTTGACCGTGGTGGTCGCCGGGTTGCGGTCCGGGTTCTGCAGGTTGGTGTCCTCGGGCAGGGTCTCGGTGTCGATCTCGATCTCGTACTCGCCCGGCCCGGGGACGGGGACCACGCCCGCGCCCTCGGCGTCGGTGGTGCTGGTGCCGACCTCGGTCTCGCCCTGGGTGATGGTGAACTCGACGCCCTCGACCGGCTCGCCCTCCTGGCGCACCAGGACGCGGATCGACTCCGCGGAGGCGGGCGCCGAGGCGGAGGGGTCAGGCGTCGCGGGCGTCGTGGTGGCGGCGGACGCCGCGACCGAGGGCACCAGGACCGCCAGGGCGGCGACCACGAGGCCCACCACCAGGGCGCCGGTGCGCTGTCGCGACGGGCCGCGGGACCCAGGACGTCGGCCGGCGGCGGGCCGGTCGGCTGCGCCTGAGGGCACGGGGCACCTCCAGTGGGGTGGGTGGGCGTGCGGTCGGTGGGGCATGTCCGGCTCTCGGTCGGTCTCACCGGCGGGGGGAGTCGCCGAGCGGCGTGACTATAGCCCGCGCAGTCTTGCGCACCGGGACGCCACCCGGGGCACCTCCCGCGGAAATCGCCCCGGCGGGTGCCGCACGGTCGACCGGGACCGGTCGAGGACCGGTGTCACCACCGGTGCGGGGGCGCGCCGTCCGGTGCCGCCGACCGCGGTGGCACCATTCACCCGACCGGTCGAAGCCTGTTCCCAGCACGCCACCGATCTGCGACAGTCGCGCTGGGTCACGGGACGGTCACGGGACGGTCACGACCCGGCACCACCTAGCACCACCCGCCGGCTCGGGTCCCCGGCGGGGACGACGGCCCGGTGGACGAGCACGTCGGCAGCTTCGGCAGACAGGCGGGAGGCATCGTGGGACGCGCATCGGTGAGCGTGCGAGGCGCGGGGACGGCGGACCTGACGTCCCTGCTCGTGCTGGTGTCCCAGGCGCGCCAGGAGGACCAGGCGCGCCAGGGCTCGCGGCACCCCGTCCTGACCGACGAGCGGACCCGCCTGGAGACGCTGCTGCAGCGCACCGACGTGCAGGTGATGCTCGCCCACGACCGGCCGGGCGCGGAGCCCGTCGGCGTGCTGGTGCTGCGCCGCGGCGAGCTGCTGCCGCTGACCGGGCACCAGGCCGTGCACGTCGAGCAGCTGTGGGTGCACCCCGACCACCGCAAGCGCGGCGTCGCCCGGGCGCTGCTGCGCCAGGCCGCCACCGTCGCCGAGCAGTCCGGCCTGGACGAGGTCGTCTGCTCGGTGCCCCCGACCTGGCGTGAGGCGCACCGCTTCCTGGCCCGGCTCGGCTTCGCCCCGATCAGCGCCCAGCGGGCCGTCCCGGTGCCGGCGCTGCTGCGGCGCCTGGCCGCCGACGGGCTGCCCGGTCGTCGGGCCGCGCTGGACCAGGTGCTCGCCCGCCGGCGCCGCGAGCTGCGCCCGGACCGCCGTCCGGAGAACCGTCCCGGCGCGCTGGTCTGACCCCGTCCGGCCACCCGGCACGCGGCCGCGTCCGGCCGTCGGACCCTCGCCCTAGGCTGGGCCGGTGACCTCGCCCCGCCTCCTGCTCGTCGACGGCCACTCGCTCGCGTACCGCGCGTTCTTCGCGCTGCCGGTCGAGAACTTCTCCACCCGCACCGGGCAGGCGACCAACGCCGTCTTCGGCTTCACCTCGATGCTCATCAACGTGCTGCGCGACGAGCAGCCGACCCACGTGGCCGTCGCGTTCGACGTCTCGCGCAAGACCTTCCGCAGTGAGCAGTACCCGGAGTACAAGGCGAACCGGGCCACCACGCGCGAGGAGTTCCGCGGCCAGGTCGAGCTGGTCAAGGAGGTGCTGGCGGCGCTCAACATCGTCACGGTCGAGAAGGAGGGCTTCGAGGCCGACGACGTCATCGCCACCCTGACCCGGCGGGCCCAGGCCGAGGGCATGGACGTCGTCATCTCCAGCGGCGACCGCGACGCGTTCCAGCTGGTCTCCGGCGGGACGACGATCCTGTACCCGATCCGCGGCGTCTCCGAGCTCACCCGGATGACGCCCGAGGCGGTGCAGGCCAAGTACGGCGTGCCGCCCGAGCGCTACCCCGACCTGGCCGCGCTCGTCGGCGAGACCAGCGACAACCTGCCCGGCGTGCCGGGCGTGGGGCCCAAGACCGCGGCGAAGTGGATCACGACCTACGAGGACCTCGACGGCATCGTGGCCAACGTCGACCAGATCGGCGGCAAGGCCGGCGAGAGCCTGCGCGCCCACCTCGACCAGGTGATCCGCAACCGCCGCCTGAACGGCCTGGTGGAGGACCTCGACCTCGGCGTCACCGTCGACGACCTCAAGGCCCGGTCGTGGGACCGCGAGGAGGTGCACCGGGTCTTCGACGGGCTGGAGTTCCGCGTCCTGCGCGACCGGCTGTTCGAGTACCTCAGCACCCCCGAGCCCGAGGCCGAGGGCGGGTTCGACCTGCAGGTCGAGCGTCCCGAGGGCGAGCAGGTCGTGGCCTGGCTGCAGGGCCCGGGCGCCGACGGCGGCGCCCTGGCGGTCTCCGGCGTCCTCGGCATCGGCGGGCAGGCCACCGGCCTGGCGGTCCGCACGCCCGCGGGTGCCAGCGCGTGGTTCGACCTCGGCGACCCCGCGCACGGCGGCCTCGGGCCGGCCGAGCGCGACGCCCTGGGCGAGTGGCTGGCCGACCCCGAGGTGCCCAAGTACCTGCACGACGCCAAGCCGACGCTGCACGCCCTGATCGGCGCCGGCCTGCCGCTGGACGGCCTGGCCGGCGACACCGCGCTGGCCGCCTACCTGTCCCGCCCCGACCAGCGCACCTACGACCTCGCCGACCTCGCCGTGCGGCACCTGCACCGCGAGCTGCGCCTCGACGTCGCGGTCGACGCCGCCGCGGTCCCGGCCGACGACTCCGACCAGCTCACCCTCGACGCCGAGCTGGCCACCGGCGACGACGCCACCCCCGACGACTCCGAGCCCTCGGTGGTGCGCGCGGCCGCGGTGATGGAGCTGTCCGAGGTGCTGCACACCGAGCTGGCCGCCCGCGGCGGCGACCGGCTGATGGCCGACCTCGAGCTCCCGCTCGTCGAGGTGCTGCGCGAGATGGAGGCCACCGGCATCGCGGTCGCCCGCGAGCTGCTCGACGAGCTGGCGCACGGCTTCGACCAGGGCGTCGCCCAGTCCGCGCAGGAGGCCTACGCCGCCATCGGCCGCGAGGTGAACCTCGGCTCGCCCAAGCAGCTGCAGGAGGTGCTGTTCGACCAGCTGCAGATGCCCAAGACCAAGCGGATCAAGTCCGGCTACAGCACCGACGCCGACTCGCTGGCCGAGCTGTACGTCAAGACCGAGCACCCGTTCCTGCAGCACCTGCTGGCGCACCGCGACGTCATCCGGCTGCGGCAGACCGTCGAGGGCCTGATCCGGTCGGTGGCACCCGACGGCCGCATCCACACCACGTACACCCAGATCATCGCCGCGACCGGACGGCTGTCCTCGACCGACCCGAACCTGCAGAACATCCCGATCCGCACCGACGCCGGGCGCCGCATCCGCGAGGTGTTCGTCGTCGGCGAGGGCTACGAGTCGCTGCTGACCGCCGACTACAGCCAGATCGAGATGCGGATCATGGCCCACCTGTCCGGCGACGAGGGCCTGATCGAGGCGTTCCGCTCGGGCGAGGACCTGCACCGCTTCGTCGGGTCGCGGGTGTTCGGCGTCCCGCCGCAGGAGGTCACCCCGGCGATGCGCTCGAAGATCAAGGCGATGTCGTACGGCCTGGCCTACGGGCTGTCGGCGTTCGGGCTGTCCAAGCAGCTGTCGATCAGCACCGGCGAGGCCAAGGAGCTGATGGACGAGTACTTCGAGCGCTTCGGCGGCGTGCGCGACTACCTGCGCACCCTGGTCGAGCAGGCCCGTCGCGACGAGTACACCGCGACGATCCTCGGCCGTCGCCGCTACCTGCCCGACCTCACCAGCGACAACCGCCAGCGCCGCGAGGGTGCCGAGCGGATGGCGCTGAACGCGCCGATCCAGGGCTCGGCCGCCGACGTCATCAAGGTGGCGATGCTCGGCGTCGACCGGGCCCTGCGGGACAACCGGATGCGCTCGCGGATGCTGCTGCAGGTGCACGACGAGCTGGTGCTCGAGGTGGCGCCGGGCGAGCGCGCCGACGTCGAGCAGCTGGTGCGCGACCAGATGGGCGGGGCCGCCGACCTCGCCGTCCCGCTCGAGGTGTCGGTCGGCGCCGGGCACAGCTGGGACGACGCCGCGCACTGACGGGCTACCGGCCGGTAACGATGTGGGCGTGGGTGCCGCGCACGGTCCGGGGCTCGTGCCAGACTCCGCGCATGCGCAGCGTCGCCCACGGGGTTCCTGTCCGCCTGCTCGCCGTCGGCTCGGCGGCCGCGCTGCTCCTCGCGGGGTGCGGCGACGACAGCGGCGACGACCGCTCGACCCGCGAGCGGGGCGACGCGGTCGACGTCGAGTTCACCTCGTGCGAGGAGGCCGAGTGCTCCGGCGAGATCGACGGAGCCGCCTACGAGATCCTCATGCCGGAGACCTGGAACGGCACCCTGCTGCTGTACTCCCACGGCTACCGGCAGGCCGAGGCGGCACCGCCGTCGTTCGAGGAGCCGAACACCGACCCCGACCCGGCGCCCGGCTACTCCACCGGTGACACCCGCGCCGCCGACGCGCTGCTCGAGCAGGGCTACGCGCTGGCCGGCTCGGCCTACGCGAGCAACGGCTGGGCGGTCGAGGACGGCGTCGAGGCCGGCGAGGCGCTGCACGAGCACTTCGTCGAGCAGATCGGCGACCCCGACCGCACCTACGTGTGGGGCGACAGCCTCGGCGGCCTGATCACCCAGCTGCTGGCCGAGCGGAACCCGGACTGGGTGACCGCCGCCGCGCCGCTGTGCGGGGTGCTGGCCGGTCCCACCGCGAACCTCGACATGGCGCTCGACGTCTCCTACGCCACGCGCACCCTGCTCGCGCCCGAGATGGAGCTGACCGGCTACGACAGCTTCGACGACGCCGTGGCCAGCTGGCAGCTGGCCTACGACGCCGTGATCGCCGCCGGCGGCGACATCGCCACCGGCGTCCCGAAGATCCTCATGGTCGCCTCGATCGTCGACGCACCGACCAGGACCGCCACCTACGACGGCCACGACGTCGAGTCGCAGGTGCGGGCCCGCGCCGAGAGCGCGCTGACCGCGCTGGGGTACTCCACCTACGGCCGCTATGACATCGAGCAGCGCTTCGGCGGCAACCCCTCGACCAACACCGGCGCCGACTACGCCGAGCGGATCTCCGAGGAGGAGCGCTCGCTGATCGACACCGTCGGCGGCGCCGGTGCCACCGACGCCCTGCTCGCCCAGCTCGAGGCCGGGGAGCGGCTCGAGGCCGACGCCGGCGCCCGCGAGGCGTTCGCCGCGTCCGGCACGCCGACCGGGGCGATCAAGGACCCGACCATCACCCTGCACACCGTCGCCGACCCGCTCGTGCTGGTGCAGAACGAGACGGTGTTCGAGGACCGGGCGTCGTCGAACCCGGACCGCACCGGTGACCTGGTGCAGCTGTACTCGGTGCCCCCCGCCACGTACGACCCGGAGGAGGGTGCGCCCTACGGCGCCGGCCACTGCAACTTCAGCGCGGACGAGCGGATCGGCGTGATCACGCTGCTCGACGACTGGGCCCGCGGCGGCCTGTACCCGGCGAGCGGCGCGATCGAGGCCGCGATGGGTCAGGAGAACGGGATCGAGCCCAACTACGTGCCGCCGCCCTGGCCGGCCGAGCTGGATGGCTGAGGCCAGGCGCCAGCGCTCACGCCTGCCCGCCGCGGTGGCCACGCTCGTGGCCGCCGTGGTGGCCCTGCGGCTGTCCACCACCCGGCTGGTGGCGGACGGCTCGGTCGTCCCCCTGCTCGACCCGAGCACGACCCTCGACACCGCCCTCACCGGGTGGTCGACCGCCGGCAGCCTCGGGCACGCCTCGGCGGAGGCGCTCCGGCAGCTCCCGTTCGCCGCCGTCGCCCGGCTCGCCGAGCTGGCCGGCGTCGCGCCGGTGCCGGTCCAGATCGGCTGGCGGGTGCTGCTGGTGTGCGCGGCGGTCGCCGGCTGCGCCCGGCTGCTCGCCGGGACGGGCCGCTCCGGCTGGTGGGCGTGGGGACCCGCGCTCCTCTACGGCGCAGGACCGGCCGCCGCGGCGACGGTCGCGGTGTCGGCGCAGGACGCCGTCGCGGTCGCCGTCCTGCCGTGGGTGCTGGCGCCGCTGCTGGCCGACGGCGCCGCCGGGCGCCGGCGCAGGCTGCGGCGCGACCTCGGGGCCGCGACCCGCGCCGCCCTCCCGCTCGCGCTGGTCGGCGTCGCCTCGCCGGTGTGGGCGCTGCTGGTGCTGGTGGCGGCGGTGCTCGTGGCGCTCGTCGTGGCGCGCCGCCGCCCGCTGCGGACGCTCGCGTTCGTCCCGCTCGCGGCCGTGGCGTCCTCGTGGTGGCTGGCGGTGCTGGTGTGGCGGCTGCGGTGGGCGCCACCCGGTGCGCTCGGGGCCGACCTCGGTGCCGACGACCGGCTGGGCGCGGTGCTCGCGGTGCCGTGGCCGGTGGCCCTGGGCGTCCTGGCCGTCCCGCTGTCCGTCGCCGTCACGGCGCTGGTGCTCCGTGCGCCCGGGGTGCGACCGGTGCTCGTCGTCACCCTGCTGCTGCTCGCGGTCGGCACCGCGACGGTGCTGCTGCTCGGCCCGTCGTGGCTGGTGCACGCCGGCCTGCCCGACCGGGTCGACGGCTCGGGGGCCGACGCCCTGCTCGCACCGGCCGCGGTGCTCGCGCTGGCCGGGGCGGTGGCGCTGCCCGGGCTGCTCGAGCGGGCCTCCGGGACGCAGTGGTCGCCGATGGTGGAGCACCCGGCCCTGGCGCTGCGGCGGCTCGCGGCCCTCGGCGCCGCGACCGGGGTCGTGGTCGGGCTGCTCGCCGGCCAGGTGGTGGCCCTGCAGGAGCGCGACGACCTGGCGCTCGACGGCCGCCTGCCGCAGCTGTGGCAGGGGGTGGCCGACTGGTCCGCCACCGCGCCCGCCGGCGGGGTGCTCGTGCTGCCCCAGCTGCAGGACGCCGCCGACCGCGACCTGCTCGACCGCGCCCTCGGCCCGCGGCCGTGGGCGGCGCCCGGCTCGCCGCGGCAGGGTGCGGCCGCCACGGCCGCCCTGGACCTGCTCGCCACCCGGCTGGCCGACGGCGCGGGCGGGCCCGACGTGCAGGTGGCGCTGGCCACCACGGGTGCGCGGTACGTGCTCCTGCGCGACGACCTCGGTCCGGCCACGACGCAGGTCGCGCCGCCGACGCTGGTGCGGTGGTCGCTGCTCGCGGCCGGTGCCGTCGTCGTCCGGAGCTGGCCCGCCGCGCAGGGTGCGCCCGAGGCGGGTGGCGCCGAGGACGGTGACGAGCCGCTGGTCGACCTCGGCACCCGCGCGCCGGCGGGCGCGACGCTGCTCGACCTGCCCGACCCTGCGACCGTCGTGGCGCACGACCAGCCGCCGGTGACCGCGGCGGGCGGCGTGGGCGCCGGGCCCGCGCTCGCCGTGGTGGGTGAGGCGGACGCGACGCCGGTGCGCCTCGTCGCCGGTGACGACGTGCCCGGCTGGGTGAGCGACGACGCGCGCCGGACGGGCACCGACCAGCGGGTGGCGGTCCGCTCGTCCGGACCGGTGGTCGCCGAGGACGCACCCGTGACGACCACGGCGGCCCCGGGCAGGCTGCCCGGCCCGACGACGTCCGCCCGGGTGGTGGGTGCGCGCGCGGTCGAGGCGTCCGGCTCGGCCGCCGACCTGGGCACCGGGCCGCGCCGGGTCGACGCCACGCCGGCCGCCGCCGTCGACGGCAACCCGTTCACCGCCTGGCAGGGCGCCCGCGGGGGCGGCACGGGGGAGTGGTGGCGGATCGCCTTCGACGGCGAGGTCGACCTGTCGCAGGCCGTCGTCCGGTTCGTCGACTCGCCGTTCGTCGGTCCGCGGGTCAGCAGCGTGCGGGTCGAGACCGACCGGGTGACCGTAGACCGCGAGGTGCTGCCCGGCGGCGAGCTGTTCCTCGACGTTGACGACCCGGCGACCCGGATGACGATCACGGTCACCAGCACCGCCGGCCGGGTGGAGCGCGGCGAGTCGGTGGGCATCAGCGAGCTGCAGGTGCCGGGCGTGCAGGTGGCCACGACGCTGGTGGTCGACGGCGGGCTGCCCGAGCGCGGCTGGGTGCTCACCGCGCAGCAGGGGAGCCTGGACCGCTGCGGTCCCGCGCCCGCGCTCCCGACCACCACGGTCTGCTCGGCCTCGCTCGCCTCGCCCGGCCCCGACCCCGGGACGATGCGGCGCGTGGTCGTCTCGCCCTCGGCGGTGCGGACCGGCGCCACGGCCTGGGTGCGGCCGGCGGCCACCGCGCAGGCGGCCGACCTCGTCGACCGCCTCGCGGCGCCGGCGGTGCGCCTCACCGCCACCTCCACGCTGGTGCCCGACGTCGCGGTGCGGCCGCAGGCCGCCTCCGACGACGACCCCTCGACCGCCTGGCGGGCCGCGGTCAGCGACCTGCTCCCCGCCCTGACCGCCGCGTGGGACGAGCCGGCGGCGGTCACCGGCGTCCGGCTGGTCGGCCCGGACGACGGGCTGTCCGGGCGCCCGACGCAGGTGCGGGTGGAGGTCGGCGACCAGGTGGTCACGGCGGAGGTGCCCGCGGACGGCCTGGTCCCCGTGCCGGCCACCACCGCCACCGGCCTCACGGTGACGGTGCTCGAGAGCACCGGCCCGACCAGCGTCGACCTGGCGACGGCGGGGCTGCTGCGCGTCCCGGCCGCGGTCGCCGAGCTCGAGGTCGTGGGCGGCCCGGCCGCGAGCCCGGCTCCGCGCGGACGCACCGACCTCGGCTGCGGCTCCGGCCCTTCGCTGCTGGTGGCGGGCGAGCCGGTGGCCACCCGGGTCAGCCCGACGGTCGAGGAGCTGCTCTCCGGCGGGCTGGTGCCGGCGTCCGCGTGCACCCCGGTGCGGCTCGCGGCCGGCGAGACCGAGGTCGAGGTGCCGGGGTCGTTCCTGTGGGCCGTGCGGTCGCTGGTCCTGCGGCGCGACGACGCACCCGGCCCGCCGTCCGGCTCGGTGGACGCGCTGCTCGACCGCCCGCTCGGGGCCGGGAGCCGCACCGTCCTGCCCACGGCCACGAGCGCGGTGCTGCTCGCCTCGTCGGTGCCCGCCGGCACCGGCTGGCGTGCGACGGCGGACGGCGCGGTGCTCGAGCCGGTCGTCCTCGACGGCTGGCGGCAGGGCTGGCAGCTGCCGCTCGGCACCCGCGAGGTGCGGCTGGACTACCCGCCGGGGACGGCGCTGCGGACGTGGACCGGCGCGGGGCTGCTCGGCTGGCTGGCGCTGGTGGTCCTCGCCGCCGGATCCGCGGCTGCCGGCTCGCTCGGCGGGCGGCGCAGGGCCCGCCACGGCGGCGCACCGCCGCGGGACCAGTCGCTGAGCGGGCGCTCGACGTAGCGGTAGGTCAGCGCGGCCAGCGGCAGGCTGACCGCCAGGGTCAGCCCGAGCCGCCAGGCCAGGCCGGACGGGCCCGCCGGGAAGCCCGCCTCGCGGCTCATCAGCTCGAGCACCGGCAGGTGCCACAGGTAGGTGCCGTACGACCAGCGGCCGGCCGCGACCGCCGGGCGCGAGGCGAGCACGCCGACCAGCGGCCCGCGCCCGGTGGCCACCGCGCAGCCGAGCAGCAGCACCAGCGCGAGGGTGGTCGCCGCCACGAACCGGACCTGTCGCTCGGCGAAGGAGGCGGGCACGTAGCCGTCCGGGCCGCCGAGCACCGAGGTGCTCACGGCGACGGCCGCGACGGCCACCAGCAGGACCGCGACCTGGTCGGACCCCAGCGCGACCAGCCGCCGGGGCCGCAGGAACCCGGCGCGCTCGGCACCCAGCAGGGTCGCGACGACCGCGCCGAGGCAGAAGCACAGCGCGAACGAGGGGAACCAGAACGAGACGGTGAACGTGGTCTCGCGCCCGCTGGCCGAGGACCACACCCGCCAGGCCGCCGTGAGCGGCACGGACAGCAGCAGCACCCCGACGACCAGCCGCGCCCGCACCGGGCCGGACCGGCCGCGCACGAGCAGCGCGGTGCCCAGGGTGACCAGGGGCAGGACGCCGTACCAGGCCAGCTCGGTGCCGAGGCTCCAGACCTGCTCGAACCCGGGACGCAGGCCGCCGGGGGAGTACGTCTGCCCCAGCAGCACCGCCCGCAGCCACCCGTCGGTGCCCAGCGGACGCGACACCGGGAGCGCCAGCGCGACGACGGCGAGCACGAGCCAGTAGGCCGGGAAGATCCGCATCACCCGGTGCCGGACGTAGGTGCCGAGCCCCGGACGCGCGCCGGTGCCGAGCAGCCACGGCACCCACTGCCGGAACAGCAGGTAGCCCGACAGGACGAACAGGCAGACCGGCCCGAACCCCTCGACGCCGAGCCAGACGTAGTCCGAGCGGCCGGCGGAGTGGATCAGGACGACCTCGAGGGCGGCGAGCCCGCGCAGCCCCGTCAGGGCGTCGACGTGGACGGGCGCGGACCTGCGGGGTCCTGCGGCCGCGGAGGGCGGCGGCTGTGTACCGTCCGGGGAGACCGCGACCACGACGTCATCGTCCCACGAGCGGAGGTGCCGTGAGGGCAGCTCGGGCCCTGGCGGCCGTGCCCGCGCACGGGACCGTGGCGGTGCTGCTCGCGGTGGTCGTGCTCGGTCCCGCCCTGGGCCGCGGCTACGTCCTCAGCTACGACATGGTCGTCGTGCCGAGGCAGCCGTTCACCGACACCGTGCTCGGCCTCGCCGCGATGGCTCCCCGCGCGGTGCCGAGCGACCTGGTGGTCGCCGCGCTGTCGCGGGCGCTGCCCGCCGACGTCGTCCAGAAGCTGCTCCTGCTCGCCGTCCTCGTGGGCGCGTGCTGGGGCGCGGGCGCACTGGCGTCGCGCCTCGTGGCCGCCGACGGTCGCCTGGCCGCGGCGTGGGCCGGTGCGGCCGCCACGGTGGCCTACGGCTGGAGCCCCTTCCTGTACGAGCGGCTGGTCCTCGGCCACTGGGCCCTGCTCGTGGGCTGGGCCGCCCTGCCGTGGGTCGCGCTGCGGCTCGCCGACCTGCACGCCGCGCCCGACCGCCGCAGCCGTGCCGCGGCGCTCGCCGGCGTCGTCGTGCTCGTCGGGGTCGCGGCCCTCGGCAGCCCCGCGTCGGGGGCCGGCGTCGCGCTCCTCGCCGTCCTGGGCGTGCTCTCGCTCCCCGCCCCGGTGCGGACGCGGCTGGTGCGGGCCGCCGTGGTGGGCGCGTCCTCCCTCGTCCTGAACGCGCCGTGGCTCGTGCCGTCGCTGCTGCAGCCCGAGGTGCTGTCGAGGCCGGACGCCAGCGGCGTCGACGCCTTCGCCGCGCGACCCGACACCGCTCTCGGCACCGCGGTCTCGCTCCTGGCCGGTGGCGGCGTGTGGAACGGCGACGTCGTCCCGCCCGGTCGCGAGCTGCCGCTCACCGCCGTCCTGGTCGTCGTCGCCCTCGTCGTCGCCGGCTGCGGCGTCCCGCTGCTGTGGCACCGGCGGCCCGTGGGGCCGCTCGTGGTGGTCGTCGGTCTCGGGGCGTGGGCGCCCACGGCCATGGTCTCGACCGCCCCCGGACGACGGGTGCTCGAGCTCGTCGTCGAGGGGGTGCCGGGCGGTGGCCTCGTCCGCGACACCCAGAAGCTGGTGCTGCCGACGGCGCTGCTGCTGGCGGTCGCCTCCGGGTGCGCGGTCGCCGCGGTCGTGCGTCGTGCGCCGGCCGCACGCGGGAGCGCGCTCGTCCCGGCGGCGGTGCTCGCCGCGGTGCCGCTGCTGGTGACGCCCGCCCTCGCGTGGGGCGCCGGTGGGCGGCTGGAGACCACCGGCTACCCGCGCTCGTGGCTCGAGGCGCGGCGCGTGGTGGCGGCCGACGAGGTGCCCGGCACGGTCCTGGTGCTGCCCTGGAACCTGTACCGCCGCTACGACTGGGGACCGGCCACGACCGTCCTGACCCCGCAGCAGCGCTGGTTCGACCGCCGCACCGTCAGCGCCGACGACCTGCCCGTGCGCACCGAGGACGGCGAGGTCGTCGTCGTGGCGGGGGAGGACCGGCTGGCGCGCGAGGTCGACCCGGTGGTGCGGGAGCTGCTCGCCGGGGACGCCGACCGGGCGTCAGCCGTCGCCGACGGGCTGCGCCGGCAGGGCGTCCGGTACGTCGTGGTCGAGCGGGGGACGGGAGCGGCGCCGGTGCCGGAGGAGGCGCTGGCCGACCTCGAGCCGGTGGTCGACGCGCCGGAGCTCGCGGTGCTCCGCGTCGACGACCCGGCACCGGTCGACGAGCCCGTCCCGCCCCGTGCCGCCGTGCTCGCCGGGCTGGTCGCGGCGGGGCTCGGACTCGCCGGCGCCACGCTCCTCCGGATCGCCCTCGCCGGGCGGGGCGCGATGCTACTGTTCGGTAGCCGGCGCCGCCGGCCTTCTGGGTGACGCCTCGGGAAGGGTCCGATGTACGTTCTGGTTTCCGCTCTGGCAGGCCTCTCGCTCGCCGTCGTGTCCGTGCTCGGCCTGGTCCAGGTGCGCAACGCCACCCCCGAGCCGGTCGACGAGCCCCTGGTCGTCTACGGCGACCGCTGAGCGCCTCGCTCCTCCTGAACACCAGCACCACCCGCACGTCCGGTCGTCGCTGACGACCGGACGTCCGTGCGTCCGCGCCCCTGCGCTCTGCGGCTGGGCGGTCAGCGCCGGACGAGCCGCCGCAGGCCCGTCGGGCCGGACAGCGCCGAGCCACCGCGCCGCCGCACCCTTCCCACCACGCTCTGCCCGCTGACGACCTGCTCCGAGGCGTCCGGCGAACGCCGCAGGTCGTCCTCGTCCGGCAGCCGGCCCTGCGCCACGGCGTCGAGCACGCGGCCGAAGCGCTGCGCCGCGGCGCTCCAGTGGAAGTGGTGCGACCGCAGCCGCGCGGCCTCGCCGAGGCGGGCACGCAGCGCCGGGTCGTCGAGCAGCCGGCCGACCTGCGCGGCGAAGTCGTCCGGGTCGCGCGCGAGCAGCCCGGTGACGCCGTCGACGACCGACTCGGCCACGCCCCCGGCGTCGGCGAAACCGACCGCCGGGGTCCCGTGCGCTGCCGCCTCCATCACCGTCAGGCCCCAGCCCTCCTTGAGCGAGGGCACCAGCAGCACCGAGCTCCGGCGCAGCAGCTCGGTGCGCCGCTCGGGCGTCACGTAGCCGGCCAGCTCGACCTCGTCGCCGAGGCCGGCCTCGGCGACGTGCCGGGCCAGCTGGTCGTGCCAGTACCCGTGCCCGGCGACCACGAGCCGCAGGCCGGGGTGCCGCTCGCGCAGCGCCAGCAGGGTGTCGACCGCGATCTCGACCCGCTTGTGCGGCACCAGCCGGCCGAGCACGAGCAGGGTGTGCCCGCCTTCCGGCTCCACCACCGGCGCTCCCGCCACGACAGGTGCCACGGGGGTGTCGTCGACCTCGCCGTCGTCGACGCCGTTGTGCACCACGGTGATCCGCCCGCCGTCGACGCCGAGCTCCTCGAGCTCGCGCCGGCTCACCTGGGAGACGGTGACGTACGACTTGCGCCGGTAGACCCGCGGCGCCACGACGGACTCCAGCCACCAGCCCAGGCGGGCGACCGCCGGGCCGAACACCACCGACCACTGCTCGCGGTGCACGTGGTGGCACAGCACCACGACCGGGCGGCGCGAGACCAGCGGGACCCAGAACGGCACCCCGTTCTGCACGTCCACGACGACGTCGGGACGGCCGAGGCGCCCGAGCCGTCCGAGGGTCAGCGCCGCGAGGGCGTAGGGGTAGACCGAGAACCGGCGGCCGCGGCGCAGCACCCGGACGCCGGACGGGAGCACCTCCTCGCGCGCGGCGTCGGAGTGGTGCGAGCAGACGATCGTGACCTCGCGGCCCTCGCGCACCAAGTGCTCGCCGATGCGCTCGATGTAGACCTCGCTGCCGCCGCCCTCGGGGTGCGCCTCGTCGCGCCAGTTGAGGATGAGGACCCGCTCGGCCCTGCGACCCCGTCCCTGCCCCGTCCGCCCGGTCACGTCGCCCGCTGCACTCAGTACGGGAAGTCGGTGCCCTGGGTGTGCCCGAGCCGCCGGGCCAGCCCGTGCCGGCGCGACACCATCGCCACCTTGATCAGGACGTTGCGCACGAACCACGGCAGCTGGGCCAGCATGGCGACCCGGTCGCGCACGCGGGGCCGCTCGAGCCGGAACACCGCCATCGACTGGGCGCGGGTGACGTAGCGCAGGCGGCCGCCGGCGACGACGTGGGTGAGGAACGCGAGGGTCACGCCGACGGAGGAGAACGCGTCGTGCACCAGGACGACCCCGCCGTGGCGCACCCAGCGCAGCCAGCCGAGGTCGCGCACGACGCTGCGGTAGTCGTGGGCGCCGTCGATGTAGAGCAGGTCGATCGGGCGGTCCCAGGTCGGCAGCAGCTCGTGGGAGAACTCCTCGACGAGCTCGACCTCCTCGCGCAGTCCGAGAGACCCGAGGTTGTCCTCGAAGCCGCGGCGGGCGACCTCGTGGCCCGGGCCGAAGTCCTTCTCGTGCGGGTCGACGGCGGTGAGCCGCACCGACCGTCCGCGCAGCACGGCGGCGAGCACCGCGGTCGACTTCGCCTGGTGGCTACCGATCTCGACCACCTGGCCGCCTTCGGGGACCTGCCGGCCGTGCTCCCACAGGGTGCGGGCCTGGTCGTCGGTGAGCCACCCGGGGAAGGTCGTGGCGTGCGCCCACGTCGTGGCAAAGTCGTGGGACGGCTTGGTTCCGGGCACGGCGTCGTACCTTCCGAGGGGGTGGAGTTACCGAAGAGTAGCAACAGGGCGGGTGGTCGTCAGGACAATGGACGGACGGCGCCGCGGCGGGTCGCAGGCCTCGCCGGGGGCGCGGGTAGGGTCCCGGACGTCGGCCCCCGGGCCGGCCCGGCGCGCCGTGGCGACGGGCTGCAGGGCGCACGAGCGGGACGACGAGCAGGAGGGCGAGCACCGATGCCGATCGGCGGTCCGCTGCGCCCGTCCGAGCGCGCCGCCACCCTGGGCCGCAGCGTGCGGCTGTTCCGCGCCTTCGGCCGCGAGCAGAGCGCCCCCGCCGAGTTCTACCGGCCGCTGGCGGCCGACTCCGTGGCCCAGCTGTCCGGCTACGTGCCCCTCGACACCGGGCCCGACGGCACGCTGGTGCTCGACGTCGGCGGCGGGCCCGGGTGGTTCGCCGAGGCGTTCGACCGGGCCGGGGCGCGGTACGCCACCGTCGAGGCCGACGAGGGCGAGTTCGCCGGCTCGCTCGAGGGCGCCGGCCGGGTGCTGGCGACCGCGCTGCGGCTGCCGTTCGCCGACGACAGCGTCGACGTCTGCTACTCCTCGAACGTCCTCGAGCACGTCCCGCAGCCGTGGACGATGACCGGCGAGATGCTGCGCGTGACCCGTCCCGGCGGCACCGTCGTCGTCGGCTTCACCACCTGGTACGGCCCCTGGGGCGGCCACGAGACCGCACCGTGGCACCTGGTGTCCGGGCCCTACGCCGCCCGCCGGTACGCCCGCCGCCACGGCCGCCCGCCGAAGAACCGCTACGGCGAGTCGCTGTTCCCCGTCACCGTCCGGCAGGCGCTGCGCTGGGCCCGCACCCAGCAGGCGGCCGACGTCGTGCGGGTGCTGCCGCGCTACCACCCCTGGTGGTCCTGGTGGGTGCTGCGGGTGCCGGTGCTGCGCGAGCTGGTCACCTGGAACCTCGTGCTCGTCCTGCGCAAGCGGCCGTGACCGCCACGACCGCCCCGCCGCGCCCGCCGGTGGCCGACGACCCCGAGCCGAGCCCGCCCGCGCCCTCCCGCGGTGCCACCCGCCTCCGCCTGGCCGCCGCCTGCGCGCTGCTCGTCGCCCTGGCATTCCAGCAGGTCCCCGGCTTCACCGTCCCGGACACCAAGCTCGACCTCACCCAGGACCCGCTCGCCTTCCTCGGCCGCGCCCTCAACCTCTGGGAACCGAGCGTCGCGCTCGGGCAGGTGCAGAACCAGGCGTACGGCTACCTGTTCCCGATGGGTCCGTTCTTCGCCGCCGCGGACGCCGTCGGGCTCCCCGGCTGGGTCGCCGGGCGGCTGTGGTGGGCGGTGCTGCTGGTGGTCGGCTTCCTCGGCACGGTCCGGCTGCTGCGCGCTCTCGGCGTCGGCAGCGACCTGGTGCAGGTGCTCGCCGGGTTCGCCTACGTCACGGCCCCGCGGACGCTGACCGTCCTCGGGCCGATCTCGTCCGAGGCCCTGCCGGTGGTGCTGCTGCCGTGGATGCTCCTGCCGCTCGTGCGGGGGACGCGGGGGGAGACCACTCCGCTCCGCGCGGCCGCGCTGAGCGCCTGCGCCGTGCTGCTGATGGGCGGGGTGAACGCCACGGCGACGGTCGCCGTCGTCCCGGTGGGACTGGTGTGGCTGCTCGTGATGGCGCGCGGACGCCTGCGGGTCGCACTGCTCGGCTGGTGGGCCGTCTTCGGCGCCCTGGCCACCGCGTGGTGGCTGGTGCCCCTGCTGCTGCTCGGCCGGTACAGCTTCCCGTTCCTCGACTACGTCGAGTCGGCGGCGGCGACGACGCTCAACTCCTCGGCCGGCGAGGTGCTGCGGGGCAGCACGCACTGGGTCGGCTACGTGCCGGTCGGCGGCTCGTCCTGGGTGGCGGGCTCGCTCGTGGCGACCAACCCGGTGCTGGTCGTGCTCGGCGCGCTCGTCGCCGCCGTCGGCCTCGCCGGCCTGGTCGACCGCGGGGGACCGGGCCGCGCGCCGCTGCCGGGCCGCCGCGCGCTGGCCGTCTCGCTCCTGCTCGGCGTGGCGGTGATGGTCGCCGGCTGGGTCGGTCCCCTGAGCTCGCCGACCGCCCCCTGGGTGCGCGACCTGCTCGACGGCCCGCTCGCCCCGCTGCGCAACGTGCACAAGCTCGACGCGATGGTGCGGCTCCCGCTCGTCGTCGGCCTGGCGCACGCGCTCTCGCGGCTCGAGGTACCCCGGGCGTCGGGCTGGACGCGGGCGCGGGTGCGGGTCGTCGCGGTCCTCGTCGTCGGGGCCGCCGCCTCGCCGCTGCTTGCCGGCCAGGTCGCGCCGCGCGGCGCGTTCGTCGAGGTGCCGCCGTACTGGCGCGACGCCGCGGCGTACCTCGACGACCACTCGCGCGGCGGGACGACGCTGCTGCTGCCCGGCGAGGGCTTCGGCCGCTTCCTGTGGGGCCGCACCGTCGACGAACCGGTGCAGACCCTGATGCGCACGCCGTGGGTGACCCGGCAGCAGGCCGGCCCGCTCGCCGGCACCGGCACCGTCCGGGTGCTCGACGCGGTCGAGGAGGCGGTCGCGCAGGGGCAGCCGGTCGAGGGGCTCGCCGACCTGCTCGCCTCCGCCGGCATCGACCAGGTGCTGCTGCGCAACGACCTGGACTGGGCGGGGACCGGTGGTCCCCGTCCGGCCGTCGTGCACCGGGCGCTCGCGAGCTCGCCGGGACTCACCCGCGTCGCCACCTTCGGGGTCGTCTCGCCCGGCTCGCGCGAGGACTTCCTCGTCGTCGACGACGGGCTGCAGGCGACCCTGCCGACGCTGGAGGTGTTCCGCGTCGACCGCGACGTGCAGCGGGTCACCGCACCGCTGGTGGGCGACCTCGTCTCCGTCGGCGGCGACGCCGACACCGTGCTCGGCCTGGAGGCCATGGGGCGGCTGTCCGGCCAGCCGGTCGTCCTCGAGGGCGACACCGGGGCGGCGAACCTGACGCCCGCGCGGGTGGTCGCGTCGGACACGGTCCGGCGACGGGTGATGTCGTTCGGAGGGCTGCGCGGCAACGCTTCCCACACCCTGGCGGCCGACGAGGCGGTCGACCCGCCGGGCGTCGCCGCCGACCTGCGCTCGCTGCCGGACGAGATCGAGACGGTCGCGGTGCTCGACGGCCTGCGCTCGGTGACGGCGAGCTCGTCGGCGTCGACGCCGTCCGCGCTGATCGACCGGAACCAGCTGCGGCACCCGTTCTCGGCGGTCGACGGCCGCACCGGCACGGTGTGGTCGTCCGGGACGACGACGCCGGGCGGCGGGCGGCAGTGGTGGCGGGCCGACCTCGAGCGCCCGCGCGACCCGTCCGGCACCGAGGTGCGGCTCGGCGCCAGCGCCGTCGCGCGCGAGCGGCTCACCGCGCTGACCGTCGTCACCGAGCAGGGCAGCATCACCACGACGATCCCGCCGGACGTCACGACGTTCACGCCGACGGTGCCGTCGGGTCCGACGCGCTGGATCGAGCTGCGGGCCGAGTCGTTCGGCGGCTCGCCGGTGGTCCGCGGCTCGTTCGCCCTGTCGGAGGTGCGGATCCCCGGCGTGCGGGCCTCGCGGACGCTGGCCGTGCCCGTCGGGAGCACCGGGTCCGGCGTGGTCGACGGCGTGCTGCTCAGCGCCTCCACCGGCCACCGGCCGGGGTGCGTCGACCTCGGCGCGCGCGTCGTCTGCACGCCGCTCGTCGCCCGCAGCGACGAGGAGGACGGACGCGTGGACCGCACCCTGGTGGGCACGTCGTCGGCCGACGGCACCGCCGGCATCACCCTGGAGGCGTCGCTCACCCTCGCCGGGGCGGAGCGGCTCGGGCTCGCCGGCGGCGCGTCGGTCTCCAGCACGTGGGTCGACGAGCCCGGCGGCTCGGCCCTCGCGCTGGTCGACCGCGACCCGGCCACGTCGTGGCGACCGGCGGCGAGCGACCGGGAGCCGACGGTCGACCTGGCCTGGGGCGTCGACCGCGCCGTGGCGTCGGTCCGGCTGGTGCTCGACCGGGGAGGCGCCGGCTCGGAGCCGACCCGGGTGCGGGTGCGCGGCGGGGGAGCGGAGCGGGTCGCGGAGCTGCGCGAGGTGGACCGGACGGGCAGCAGCGTGACGGTCGAGGCGTCGTTCGAGCCGCTGACGGCCGCGGCCGTCGAGCTCGGGTTCCCCGACGTCGCGGTGGTCGCGTCCCAGCGGGTCGTCGGCGCCGGCGTGACCCGGATGCCGATCGGGATCGCGGAGGTCGAGCTGCCCGACGCGGCCGACGTCCTCGCCACCGCACCGGACGGGCGGGTCGAGGTGGGGTGCGAGGACGGCGTGGCCGTCCGCCTCGACGGCAGGAGCGTCCCGGTGCGGGGCTCGGTCGGCGTCCGGGAGGTGGCCGGCGGGCAGCCGGTGCGCTGGCGGGCGTGCGGGCCCGACGGCGCCGACCGGGTGGCGTGGTCGCCCGGGACCCACCGGCTGCGCTCGGGCGACGACCTGCTCGTCCGGCACGCCTACGTGGACCTCGCGGGCGCCGACGGAAGCGCCGGGGCCACACCTGCGGGGTCTCGGACCGTCCGCACCGTGGAGTGGGAGCCGCAGCACCGCCGGGTCGAGATCGGCCGTGGCGCAGCGGCTCTGGTCGTCGTGGCGGAGAACTTCAACGCCGGCTGGGAGGCCCGCACCGACGACGGGCGGCTGCTCGTGCCGGTGCGGGTCGAGGGCTGGAAGCAGGCCTGGCTGCTGCCCGAGGGCGGTGCCACCGAGGTCGAGCTGACCTACGTCCCGGCGACGACCTACCGCTGGGGGTTGCTGGGCGGCGGTGCGGCGGCGCTGCTCCTGGTGCTGGTCGTGCTCCTCGGCGCCCTGCGCCGGCGGCCCGCACGCCCCACGCAGGAGCTGCCCCCAGAGCCGACCGGCCGGCGCGGGGCGCTGGCGCGGCTGGCCGGGCTCGTGGGTCTGGTGGTGGTCGGCGGACCCGCGGCGCTGCTCGCCCTGGGTGCGCTGGCCACCGCGTCGCGGCGGCTGACCGCGCGGCTGCCGTTGGTGGCGGCCGGCGCGCTGGTCGCGGCCGGGCTGGTCACGGCGTCCGCGCGGCTGTGGACCTGGCCCTGGACGACGCTGCCGACCGCACTCGCGCACGTCCTCGGGGTGCTGGCGGTCGCCGTGGTGGTGCTCAGCCTCGGCCCCGCCCGGCGAGCCGCCGGGCCGGTTCCTCCACCAGCCGGTGCACCAGCTCGGACAGCACGAGCGTCACGAGCAGGCTGAGCAGCAGCACCAGCGGCGCCTCGCCGGCGAACCGCTCGACCGGTGCGTGCTCGTAGACCAGGTCGAGCGCGAAGAGCTGGACCAGGAACACCGGGTACGAGATCGCCCCGAGGTGCACCACCAGCGGGTGGCGCAGCAGGTCGTGCGGGCGCACCCGCTGCCAGCGCTCGGTGCCGGGCCGCGGCGGCGGCGCCCAGCGCGCGGCGACGGCGGGCAGCACGAGCAGCACCGCGACCAGGCCGTACCCGACCGTGCGGGCGAGCTCCTCCGGCACCGAGCGCGACTCCAGCAGCACCGGCCCCGCCACCGGGGTCGCCGTCCAGAGCAGCACCCCGGCAGCGAGCGCCCAGCAGGCCCACGGGGCGTCGGCCGCCGCGCGCAGCAGGGGGTGCGGGCGGTCGCGCGATGAGACGGTGTCGAGCAGGGCCAGCGCCATGCCGCCGGCGAACCACCCGAGGTACTGCGGCAGCCACAGCGGGGCGATCAGCGGGTTGAGGCCGAACGCGTTGCCCGGCTGGTAGGCCAGCGGCCACAGCAGGCTCAGGGCGGAGACCACGCCGAGCACGAACAGCGCGGTGACCAGGCGCCGGCGCACCGACCCACGGGCGAGGCGGGCCAGCCCCCAGGCGGCCAGGGGGAGCACCAGGTAGAACGCGACCTCGGTGACCAGGCTCCACACCTGGGTCAGGCCGAGCACGAACCGGTTGCCCTCGTAGTTCTGCACGAGCAGCAGCTGCCAGGCCCAGTCCTCGAGCGTGCGGAGCCCGTCCGGACGACCGACCAGGGCGACGAGCAGCAGCGTCGCCCAGTACGCCGGGAGCACCCGGACCGCGCGGCGCCACAGGTACCGACCGGTGCGGGGGCGGGCCTCGTCGAGCAGCAGGGCGCGCGCCCACGGCCGGTAGAGCAGGAAGGCGGACAGGACGAAGAAGACCGCGACTCCCGCCTCGAGCCGGCTGCCCACGCGTCCGCCCGCGCCCGAGTTGACGCTGTAGGCCGTCTGGAAGCTGACGTGGGTGAGGAGCACCATGAGCGCGGCCACGCCGCGCAGGCCGGTGAGCGCCGGCTCGTCGAGCCGGCGGCCGTCGGCGACCGCCGGGACGGCGGGGAGCGGGCCGGACGAGGGAGCGCGACGACGTCCGCGGGCGCGCTCGCGCACGCTCGGTCGCCCGGTCTCGGGCGCGGCCTGGCTCATCGGGTCCTCGGGCGTTCGGCGGGCTGGGCGGATCGACGTCGGCATGTTGCCACCCGGCACGCCCCCCATCCCCTACGATCCGGATCGACAACGAAGTTACTCGCCAGTCACCTGGCGCGGATCCCGGGAGTGAAGCATGCGGCGCGTCATCGGGCTGGTCCTGATCGGACTCGGGGTCGCGGCGCTCGTCGCGGCGCCCCTGCTCAAGTGGTACGCCGCGCCGCGGCTGCTCAAGGCACCGCTGGACCAGTTCAGCGAGACCGTCTCCGAGGCCAGCGACGTCACCTACCTCGACATCGCGGCCCTCGAGGTCAAGACCGGGCGCGAGTTCGTCGCCACCCGCACGGTCCGCGGCGACGTGGCCGCCGGCGACGCCGACCGCGCGGTCTACGACGTCTTCGTCAAGATCATCGACCCGGAGAAGGCGGGCGAGGGCGAGGAGCAGCTCGTCAGCGCCAACACCGACCGCGTCGCCTTCGACCGCTCGACCTCCGAGGCGATCAACTGCTGCGACGAGAACCTCAACGGCGAGCCGACCAAGCACGAGGGCATCGAGTACAAGTTCCCGTTCGGCACGGAGAAGAAGACCTACCAGTACTTCGACACCTCCATCGCCGCCGCGACCGACATGGAGTTCGTGCAGGAGTCCGAGCTCGAGGGCCTGACCGTCTACGAGTTCGAGCAGGACATCGAGCCGACCAAGATCGCCGAGCTGGACGTGCCGGGCGACCTGGTGGGTCGCGACGAGGCGAGCCTGACCGTCGACCGCTACTACTCCAACGTCCGGCGCGTCTGGGTCGAGCCGGTCACCGGGATCATCGTCAAGGGTGCCGAGAGCCAGCTGTCGACCCTGCGCGACGGCGACGAGGACCTGCTCACCATTACCGAGGTCGACCTGGAGTTCAACGAGGCGACGGTGAAGGCGCAGGCCGCGGTGGCCGAGGAGAACCTGGGCTCCGCCCGGTTCGTCCAGACCACCGGCCCGCTCGGCCTGGGGGTCCTGGGCCTGGTCCTGGTCGGAGCCGGCATCCTGCTGGCCCGGGTCCCTCGCGACGAGGCGCCCCGAAGCCGCGGCCGTCGCGCCGCCCCGACCGCCGGCGACAGCCCGGTGGTCTTCAGCAAGACCCCCTGACCCGCACGCACGAGGACCCGGCACCGTCACGGCGCCGGGTCCTCGTGCGTCCGGGGTGCGGTCGAGACGCTCAGTCCACCGGCTCGAGCAGCTGGTGCAGCTGGACCGTGCCCTCGCCGTACTCCTCGTCGAGCCCGGCCTGCAGGTCGTCCGGGACGACCCACGCCGTGCCGATCACGGCGCCCTCGAACTCGTCGAGGTTCAGCGGTGCGAGCTCGGGGTGCGCCGCCTCGATCTCGGCCCGGACGGCGTCCAGCTCGGCGGCGCTGCGCCCCTCGACCGCGGTGACGCAGAGCGGCCCGGTCCAGTGCTGGCGGGCGGCGGCCTCCGTGGCGGCGACGTCACCGGTGGTCCGCACGTTGAGGACGGCCCAGTCGGGCCGCGCCGTCCCGGGATCACGGTCCATCCACGCGATGACGTACCCCTCCACCGCCGCGACGGCGGCGTACGCGGCCCCGAAGTCGACCCGGGTGGGGTCGCTCGGGGCGACCGAGGCCCAGCCGCCCTCCGGCTCGGGGCACGGGGTCGAGTAGTCGCGCTCGTCAGCCGGGTCGGTGGGCGGAGTCTCGTACGACGTCGGGGCACCGGTGACGGTGAAGGTCCCGGCGTCCGCGTCGTAGGTGCCGACCACCTGGACCTCGCCGAAGCTGGTGCCGCTCGCCGTCTCCGCGTCCACGCCTGACCAGTCCCAGCCCCGGGCGGTGACGCCGTCCCCGCACTGCGGCGGGAGCGACTGCAGGACCAGGCTCCCGCAGAGCGTCGCCTCGGTCCCGTCCGTCGGCCCGATCGCGTAGCCGGTGTAGCGGTACTCCTGGTCCTGCGGTGGCGCGGTCGCGCTAGCGGGCTCCGACGACGTGGCGGACGGCGACGGCGAGGCGGAACCGGTGCCGTCCGGACCGGCGCACCCGGCGAGCACGCCCGCGGCGGCGGTCAGCACGGCCGGGACGAGGACGCGACGTCGGCGCATGCGGGTCCGACGCACCCGCACGCCGCCGGGTTCCCGACCCGAAGCCCTCACGCCGCTCATCCGCGCCTGCTCACGAGCACCACGGTCCCCGGCAGCAGCCGGCCGCGCAACGGGCTCCACCCACCCCACACCTGCTCGTGACCTGCGGGCCACTCGGGCTCGACCAGGTCCTCGAGGACGAACCCGGCGGCGACGAGGTCGCGGACGCGGTCGCCGAGGGTGCGGTGTTGCTCGGCGTAGGTGACGGTGCCGTCCTCGTCGGTCTCCCGGTACGGGGTGCGGTCGAAGTAGGACCGTGTGGCCGTCAGGCCGTGCTCGCCGGGGTCGTCCGGGAAGGCCCAGCGCACCGGGTGCGTCAGCGAGAACACCCACCGCCCGCCCGGACGCAGCACCCGCGCGACCTCGCCCATCACCCGGGCGGGGTCGTCGACGAACGGCACGGCGCCGTACGCGGAGCAGGCCAGGTCGAAGGCGCCGTCGGCGAAGGGCAGCCGCGTGGCGTCGGCCTGCAGGAGGGGGACCGGACGTCCGCGGCCCGCGCGCAGCATCCCGGCGGACAGGTCGAACCCGACGACGTGGGCGCCCCGGGAGGCGAGCCACCGGGTCGACTGCGCGCCGCCGCAGCCGATGTCGAGCACCCGCCGGCCGTGGACCTCGCCGAGCAGGCCGGCCTCGGCCTCGCGCAGGCCCTCCGGGCCCCAGACGAGGTCGCCGTCGGGGCCGGCGCCGAGGAAATCGCCGTGCTCGCCGACGTAGCGGGCCGCGTCCTGGTCCCAGTACCGCCGGTTGGCCCGCACCGAGGCACCCGGCGGCACCGGGCGGTACCCCGCCCGCGCGTCGTCCCAGGAGGCGTCCGGGACCGCTCGGGGCGACGGTTCGTCCACGGGCCCCATCTTTGACCCCCTCTGAGTGCGGGCGATAGGCTCGCCGTGCGCACATCGTGTGCGCGTCCTTGTCGTGTCCGCACGACGGCCCGTCCCGATGGCGGTCCGTCCAGACAAACTGCCCGCAAACGGAGCCTTTCCTACATGACCACCAGTACCACTGCGTCGAGCACCACCCCTCAGGTCGCCATCAACGACATCGGCTCGGCCGAGGACTTCCTCGCCGCCATCGACGAGACGATCAAGTACTTCAACGACGGCGACATCGTCTCCGGCACCATCGTCAAGGTCGACCGCGACGAGGTCCTGCTCGACATCGGGTACAAGACCGAGGGTGTCATCCCCTCCCGCGAGCTCTCGATCAAGCACGACGTCGACCCCTCCGAGGTCGTCGGCGTGGGCGACGAGGTCGAGGCCCTGGTCCTCCAGAAGGAGGACAAGGAGGGTCGGCTCATCCTGTCCAAGAAGCGCGCCCAGTACGAGCGCGCCTGGGGCACGATCGAGAAGATCAAGGAGGAGGACGGCGTCGTCGAGGGCACCGTCATCGAGGTCGTCAAGGGCGGCCTGATCCTCGACATCGGCCTGCGCGGCTTCCTGCCGGCGTCTCTGGTCGAGATGCGCCGCGTGCGCGACCTGCAGCCCTACGTGGGCCAGAAGGTCGAGGCCAAGATCATCGAGCTCGACAAGAACCGCAACAACGTCGTCCTGTCGCGCCGTGCGTGGCTCGAGCAGACCCAGTCCGCGGTCCGGATCAACTTCCTGAACACCCTGCAGAAGGGTCAGGTCCGCTCCGGCGTCGTGTCCTCGATCGTCAACTTCGGTGCGTTCGTCGACCTCGGTGGCGTCGACGGCCTGGTGCACGTCTCCGAGCTGTCCTGGAAGCACATCGACCACCCGTCCGAGGTCGTCGAGGTGGGCCAGGAGGTCACCGTCGAGGTCCTCGACGTCGACATGGACCGCGAGCGGGTCTCGCTGTCGCTCAAGGCGACGCAGGAGGACCCGTGGCAGCAGTTCGCCCGGACCCACGCGATCGGCCAGGTCGTCCCGGGCAAGGTCACCAAGCTCGTCCCGTTCGGTGCGTTCGTGCGCGTCGAGGAGGGCATCGAGGGCCTGGTGCACATCTCCGAGCTCGCGGTGCGCCACGTCGAGATCCCCGAGCAGGTCGTCCAGGTCGGCTCCGAGATCTTCGTCAAGGTCATCGACATCGACCTCGAGCGCCGGCGCATCTCGCTGTCGCTGAAGCAGGCCAACGAGGGCGTCGACGCCGACTCCGAGGACTTCGACCCGTCGCTGTACGGCATGGCGCAGGAGTACGACGAGGCCGGCAACTACAAGTACCCCGAGGGCTTCGACCCCGAGACCCAGGAGTGGCTCGAGGGCTACGACACCCAGCGCGAGGAGTGGGAGCGGCAGTACGCCGAGGCCCACGCCCGCTGGGAGTCGCACAAGAAGCAGGTCACCGACGCCGCCAAGGCCGAGGCCGAGGCGCTCGAGGCCGGTGGCGAGTCCGCCGCCACCTCGTACTCGTCCGACTCCTCGTCGTCGTCGTCCTCCTCGTCGTCGTCGGCCGGGTCCTCCTCGTCGTCGACCCCGGCACCGGTCCAGGACGAGGGCACGCTCGCCTCGGACGAGGCCCTCGCCGCGCTGCGCGAGAAGCTCACCGGCGGCGCCTGAGCACCAGGCACCACCCCGCACGACCGACCGGGCCCCGTCACCCTCCGGGTGGCGGGGCTCCGTCGTGCCCGGACCCACGCCGGCGCCGGGAGTCGGCCCTACGGTGGCCGGGTGGAGCGGGTCGACGACTTCGACGGCCCGGCCGGACGGCCCGCCGCGCGGCACCGTCACCTCGGCCCGGCTCACCACGCTCGGCACGGTGCACCTGCGGCGGGACGGTGCAGGCCCGCCTGCGCGTGCCGGGCGGGCTGGGGACGTGGCCGGCGTTCTGGGTGCTCCGGGCCGACATGGCCGAGGTCGGCTGGCCCGCGTGCGGCGAGATCGACGTGATGGAGCACGTGGGCAGCGAGCCCGCCACCGTCCACGGCACCGTGCACCTGCCCGGGCACGCCGGCCTCGCGCTGCCGGGAGCCACCGCGCCCGGCCTCGGCACCGCGCACGACGCGGGCGTCGACCTGTCGGACGCCGTCCACGACTACGGGGTCGTCTGGGAGCCCGACCGCATCACCTGGACCCTCGACGGCGGCGACTACGCGACCCTGGGCCGCGCGGACGTGCCGGGCGGCGCATGGCCGTTCGACCGCGAGATGCACCTGCTGCTGAACCTCGCCGTGGGCGGCAGCTGGCCCGGCAACGGCACCGACGACCCGGTGCTGCCGGCCACGCTGCTGGTCGAGCAGGTGCGCGTCGCGAGCGACCACCTCGTGCTCCTCGGCGACCACGGCCGTCCTCACTAGGCTCGTACCGTGCTGAGGACGGGGCTGACGGGCGGGACCGGGTCGGGCAAGTCGACGGTGGCCCGGCGGCTGGCCGAGCGCGGTGCCGTCGTCGTCGACGCCGACGCGCTCGCCCGCGAGGTGGTCGCCCCCGGGACCGAGGGGCTCGACGCCGTGGTCGCCGAGTTCGGGCCGCAGGTCGTCGCGGCGGACGGCGGGCTCGACCGCGCGGCGCTGGCCGCCGTGGTGTTCGCCGACCCCGCGCGCCGCAGGACGCTCGAGGCGATCACGCACCCGCGGATCGCCCGCCGCACCGCCGAGCTGGTGGCTGCCGCACCGCCGGACGCGGTGCTGGTGCACGACGTGCCGCTCCTCGTCGAGAAGCGGATGGGTCCGGGCTACCACCTCGTGGTCGTCGTCGACGCGCCCGTCGAGGACCGGGTGCGCCGGCTGGTCGGGCGCGGCATGCCCGAGGACGACGCCCGTCGCCGCATCACCAGCCAGGCCGGCGACGACGAGCGGCGGGCCGCTGCGGACGTGTGGCTGACCAACGACGCCGGCACCGACGAGCTGCACGAGGCCGCGGACCGGCTGTGGGCCGAGCGGCTGGTGCCGTTCCGGGACAACCTGTCAGCGCGCCGGCCCGCACCGGCGGCCGGCGGCGCGGGCGGGGCCGGCCGCGAGGGTGCGGCGAGGCGCCTGCTCGAGCGGGTGCAGGCGGCTGTGGGGGAGCGGACCGGTGCGGTCGAGCTCGCCGCCGGGACGGACGGGGACGACGCCCTGGTGCTGCGGGGCGCCGTGCGGACCGGGCCGGTGGACGCGTCCTGGGACGAGCCGCTGCTCCGTGCGGGTCTGGCGCCGCTGGACCGGCAGGACCCGGACGGCCGGGCCTACGGCTCGTGCGACCCGGGCCTGCGGGCCGTGCTCCGCCTGCTGCCCGCCTGACCCGCGTCGCCCGGTCGGCCGTCCGCCCTCCGTCGCGGGCGTCACCCGGTTGATCCCTCAAGCACGCACCCGGTCGTGGCGATGACCACGTGGAGACAGCCGCGCCACCAGGGCGCTGCCCGGGGCAGGGGAGGACCGCGATGCGCGCCGCAGCCAGCACGTTCGTGTTCCTCTACCCGGTCGTCATGGCCTTCGTCTGGATGGTCGGCGGCCTGTACTTCTACCTGCGGCGCGAGCGCGGGCAGTCCGGCGTGGAGCAGCCGCCGGCGCTGGACGGGTACCCCCTGGTCTCGTTGGTCGTCCCGTGCCACGACGAGGGCCCGAACGTCCGCGAGACGCTCCAGTCGCTGCTCGAGCAGCGGTACCCGAACTTCGAGGTCATCGCGGTCGACGACGGCAGCACCGACGGCACCGGCGCCATCCTGGACGAGATCGCCGCCGGCGACCCCCGGGTGCGCGTGCTGCACCTGGCGCGCAACCAGGGCAAGGCCGTCGGGCTGCGCACCGCCGCGCTGGCCGCCCGCAGCGAGTACCTCGTGTGCATCGACGGCGACGCGATCCTGGACGAGTACGCGACCCACTGGATGGTCTGGCACCTCACGTCCGGGCCGCGGGTGGGAGCCGTCACCGGCAACCCGCGGGTGCGCAACCGGGGCACGCTGCTCGGACGGCTGCAGGCCGGGGAGTTCAGCTCGATCGTCGGGCTGATCAAGCGGTCCCAGCGCACCTACGGCCGGGTCTTCACCGTCTCCGGGGTGATCGCGGGCTTCCGGCGCACGGCGCTGGACCGGATCGGCTACTGGAACGACGACATGCTCACCGAGGACATCGACATCTCCTGGCGTCTGCAGATGGACCACTGGGACGTCCGCTACGAGCCGCGCGCCCTCTGCTCGATCCTGGTGCCGGAGACCCTGCTCGGGCTGTGGAAGCAGCGGCTGCGGTGGGCCAAGGGCGGCGCGCAGGTGGTCAAGCGGTACACCGGCGACCTGTTCGTCTGGCGCCGCCGGCGGATGTGGCCGGTCGTCCTGGAGTCGTGGCTGTCGGCGACCTGGGCGGGCACGCTGCTCGTCCTGGTGGCGCTCGGCGCGGCGTCGGCGGTCGGCGCCACCCCCGAGTGGGCGCACGTGGACCTGTTCTCGCCGAGCTGGCAGACAGTCGTCCTGGCCGGGACCTGCATGCTGCAGTTCGCGGTCAGCCTGGTCATCGACCGGCGCTACGAGCCCGGCATCGGGCGCTCCTACTTCTGGATGATCTGGTACCCGATCGCCTTCTGGGTGCTCGGCTTCCTCACGGTCGTCGCCGCCACACCGTCGGTGCTGCTCGGCCGCGACCGCGGCCGCGCGGTGTGGGCCGGCTCGGACCGGGGCCTGTCGTGAGGGCGGTCGACAGCTTCCGGCACCAGCGCGGCAGCGCCGGTCGCGACGTCACGCACAGCGTCTTCGGGACGATGACCGCGGCCGCCTGGACGCTGTACGCCTACCTCTGGCTGCCCGCGATCACCCTGGTGGCGTGGGTCCTCGGCCTGCGGACGGCGTGGGTGCAGAACGTGCTCCAGCGCGCCAGCGTCGACCGGTCGGACATGTGGCTGATGCTCGCGCTCGTGGTGCTGCTGGGGTGCGCCCTGGTGCTGTGGGCCGAGCAGCAGCGCAGGCGGTTCAGCGGCGTGGAGCGCCGGCTGCGGGCCGACGACGTCGTCCCCGAGCAGGTCGCCACCTCGCTCGGCGTGCCCGTCCACGTCCTCGCCGACCTGCAGGGCAGCCAGGTGCTGACCGTGCACCACGACGAGGCCGGGCGCCCCGTCCGGGTCGAGCACGTGGCAGCGGTGCCCGGCACGGCCGCCCGGGTGCCGTCGCCGCGGCGCCCCGACGAGCGGGCCACCACCCGGGCCTGACGCCCGTCGGGTCCCGCCCGGGTCACGCTCGACCGCCGGGTTCGGACGTTGTCGGTGGGGCGTCCTACGGTGGTGGCATGCGTCCGACCACCGACCTGCAGCGCCGGGTCGCCCCCTTCGAGGTGATCTCGGAGTTCTCGCCGTCCGGCGACCAGCCCACGGCCATCGCCGACCTCGTCCGCCGCGTGCGCGCCGACGAGAAGGACGTCGTCCTGCTCGGTGCCACCGGTACCGGCAAGTCGGCCACGACGGCCTGGATGATCGAGCAGCTCCAGCGGCCCACGCTGGTGATGGCGCCGAACAAGACCCTGGCCGCCCAGCTCGCGAACGAGTTCCGCGAGCTGCTGCCCAACAACGCCGTCGAGTACTTCGTCTCGTACTACGACTACTACCAGCCCGAGGCGTACATCGCGCAGACGGACACCTACATCGAGAAGGACTCGTCCATCAACGACGAGGTCGAGCGGCTGCGGCACTCGGCCACCAACTCGCTGCTCACCCGGCGCGACGTCATCGTCGTCGCCTCGGTGTCCTGCATCTACGGCCTCGGCACGCCGCAGGAGTACGTCGACCGGATGGCCAAGCTGCGCGTCGGCGACGTCGTCGAGCGCGACGAGCTGCTGCGCCGGTTCGTCGGCATGCAGTACACCCGCAACGACCTGTCCTTCACCCGCGGCACCTTCCGCGTGCGCGGCGACACCGTCGAGATCATCCCGGTGTACGAGGAGCTCGCGCTGCGGATCGAGTTCTTCGGCGACGAGATCGACAAGCTGTACACGCTCAACCCGCTGACGGGCGAGGTGGTGCACGACGAGCAGGAGATGTACGTCTTCCCCGCCACGCACTACGTCGCCGGCCCGGAGCGGATGGAGAAGGCGATCACCGGCATCGAGCTCGAGCTGGCCGACCGGCTGCACGAGCTGGAGCAGCAGGGAAAGCTGCTCGAGGCGCAGCGGCTGCGCATGCGCACCACCTACGACATCGAGATGATGCGCCAGGTCGGGTCGTGCTCCGGCATCGAGAACTACTCCCGGCACATCGACGGCCGCGCGCCGGGCACCGCCCCGCACACCCTGATCGACTACTTCCCCGAGGACTTCCTGCTCGTCATCGACGAGTCGCACGTGACCGTCCCGCAGATCGGCGCGATGTTCGAGGGCGACATGAGCCGCAAGCGCGCGCTGGTCGACCACGGGTTCCGGCTGCCGAGCGCGATGGACAACCGGCCCCTGCGGTGGGAGGAGTTCCTGCAGCGGATCGGCCAGACGGTCTACCTGTCGGCCACCCCCGGGCCGTACGAGCTGGCCAAGGGCGACGGCGTGGTCGAGCAGATCATCCGTCCCACCGGCCTGATCGACCCCGAGGTCGTCATCAAGCCCACCAAGGGCCAGATCGACGACCTGCTCGGCGAGATCCGCTCCCGGGCCGAGCGCGACGAGCGGGTGCTGGTCACCACGCTCACCAAGAAGATGGCGGAGGACCTCACCGACTACCTGCTCGAGCAGGGTGTCCAGGTCCGCTATCTGCACTCCGAGGTCGACACGCTGCGGCGGGTGGAGCTGCTGCGCGAGCTGCGGCTCGGTGAGTTCGACGTGCTGGTCGGCATCAACCTGCTGCGCGAGGGCCTGGACCTGCCCGAGGTGTCGCTCGTGGCGATCCTCGACGCCGACAAGGAGGGCTTCCTGCGCTCGGGCACCTCGCTGATCCAGACCATCGGCCGAGCGGCCCGCAACGTCTCCGGCCAGGTGCACATGTACGCCGACACGATCACCCCGTCGATGGCGATGGCGATCGACGAGACCAACCGCCGCCGCGCCAAGCAGGTCGCTTACAACAAGGCCAAGGGCGTCGACCCGATGCCGCTGCGTAAGAGAATCGCGGACATCACCGACCTGATCGCCCGCGAGGACGCCGACACCGCCCAGCTGCTCGGTGGCGGCGGGCGGCAGCAGTCGCGCGGGAAGACCCCGGTGCCGGGCATGGCCTCCAAGGCCGGCGACTCGTCGAGGCCGAACCTGCAGCTGCTGCCGGGGCGCGACCTCGCCGACCTGATCCAGCAGCTCAGCGACCAGATGCACGCGGCCGCCAGCGAGCTGCAGTTCGAGCTCGCCGCCCGGCTGCGCGACGAGATCGGCGACCTGAAGAAGGAGCTCCGCGGCATGCAGAAGGCCGGGCACGCCTAGACCCGGTCGCGCGGCAGCGGACCCGCAGGAGGTGGACGGTGCGTCGTGAGGAGCTGCTGGCCCACTGCCTCGGCAAGCCCGGGGCGTGGGAGGACCAGCCGTGGGAGGGCGACGTCGTCGCCAAGGTGGGGGAGAAGATCTTCGCCTTCCTCGGCTCCGGCGAGGGCGGCCTGTCCGTCGGGGTGAAGTGCGGTCGCGGACGCGAGGAGGCCGACGAGTGGCTGCGGCAGTACCCCGACGACGCCACCGTGACGGCATACATCGGCCGGTACGGCTGGAACACCCTGCGCGTGGGCGGCGCCATCCCGGACGACGAGGTCCGTGAGGCGGTCGACGCGTCCTACGCCGACGTCGTGGCCCGGCTGCCCAGGGCGCAGCGGCCCGAGGTCGACCGATGAGCGGGCCCGACCGCGCCGCGGTCGAGGCCTGGGTCGCGGGCTACGAGCGGGCCTGGCGCGACGACGACACCTCCGCCGTCGCGGCGCTGTTCACCGACGACGCCCGGTACCGGCCCTCGCCGTACGAGCCCGACGTGGTCGGCCACGACGCCATCCGCGGGCTGTGGCCCGAGGAGGCCGGCGTCGGGTTCGAGATGTCGGCGCGCGTGGTCGCGGTCGACGGCGCCACGGCGGTCGTGAGGGTGGTCGTGCACTACCGGCAGCCACGCGAGCAGGAGTACACCGACCTGTGGCTGCTGCGGTTCGCCGACGACGGCCGGGTCGAGGACTTCGAGGAGTGGGCGTACTGGCCCGGCAAGGCGTACTCGGCCTCGCAGGAGGACGACGACTGACCTCCGCTCGTCCGGCGCCAGAGCGGGGTCCACGGGGCCGGCCTCAGGGCCGGAAGGTCTCCTGGTGCTCGAGGAAGCGGCGCATCGCCTTGCCGCGCTGCAGCCTGGGCAGCCGGTCGAGGTAGACCTTGCCGCGCAGGTGGTCGGCCTCGTGCTGCAGGCAGCGGCCGAGCATGCCGCTGCCGCTCACCTCGACCGGGCGACCCTCGACGTCCACGCCGGTGACGGTCGCGCAGTCGTCGCGGGGCGTGTCCCAGCTGAACCCGACGAGCGAGAGGCAGCCCTCGGACCACACCAGCTGCTCGCCCCAGGTGCGCGTCAGCGTCGGGTTCACGACGTAGCCGGCGCCGTGCTCGGGCGGCAGGTCCGGGTCGTTGTCGTCGTCCTCGTCGAACGGGCAGTCGTAGACGAAGACGTCGTACTCGACGCCGATCTGGTTCGCCGCCAGGCCCACGCCGTCGGCCGCGTACATCGACGCGAACATGTCGTCGACCAGCGCCTTGAGGCCGTCGTCGAAGCGGGTGACCGGCGTGGCCGCCGACCGGAGCACGGGGTCACCGAGCTGCCGGACCGGTCGGACGGTGCCGCGCGCCTCGTCCGGGGTCCAGACCGCGCCGGGCTCCGTCGCGCCGCCCGCCTCACTCATCGACGTCCTCGTAGTGCTCGACGTGCGGCGACTGCGCGAAGTGCGGCCCGATCGCCCCCCGCCACTGCGCGAACCGCTCGGTCTGCCGGAACCCCTCGTCGTGCGCCTGCACCGAGTCCCACTCGACCAGCAGCACGAACGTGGACGGTGACTCGACGCCGCGGGTCATCCGCGCCGAGCGGCACCCCTCCGCGCCGAGGATGACGTGCCGGACGCCGCGGTACGCGTCGAGGAACGCGTCTTTCGAGCCCGGCGTGACGGTGATGGTGGCGACCTCCAGGACCATGCGACCATCCAACCACCGGCCACCCGTCAGGCACGTCGGGCGAGAGTCACCAGCCGCGCTCGCGCCACTCCGCCAGGTGCGGGCGCTCGGCGCCGAGGGTCGTCGTGGCGCCGTGACCGGGGTGCACGACGGACGGGTCGTCGTAGACGCCGAACAGCCGCTGCTCCACGTCGTCGACCAGCGAGGTGAACCGTTCGGCGTCGCCGCCGGTGTTGCCGACGCCGCCGGGGAACAGGCTGTCGCCCGTGAACAGGTGCGTCGTGCCGGCGGCGTCGGTCCAGGCCAGGACCACCGAGCCGGGCGTGTGGCCGCGCAGGTGCACGACGTCGAGCAGCAGGTCGCCGACCACGAGGCGGTCGCCGTGGGTCAGCAGCTGGTCGGGCGGGACGGGCAGCGCCTCGGCGTCGTCCTCACCGGCGGCCGACCGTGCGCCGGTCGCCTCGACCACGGCGGGCAGCGCGCGGTGGTGGTCCCAGTGCTGGTGGGTGGTGACGACCAGGTCGAGCCGTCCGTCCGGCGAGCCGCTGCGCACGAGGGCGAGGAGGTCGTCGGGGGAGTCGGCGGCGTCGACGAGCAGCTGGGCGCCGGTCGCGGTGCTGGTCAGCAGGTAGGCGATGTTGTCCTGCTCGGAGACCGAGGCCGTCCGCAGCGTCGCGCCAGGCAGCTCGGTCACCTCGACGGAGGGATAGGTGCTCACGCCGTCACCCCCACGCCGGGAGGTCGGGGAGGTCGCCGGTCAGGCCGTCGCCGCCCGAGCGCCCGGTGGTCCAGCGCACGAGGTCCGCCGCGCTGCCGACGACCTCGGGGCCGCCGCCGCTGACCTCGTAGGTCTCGCCCTCGGACGTCCGCAGGGTGAGTGCGGGCGCGTGCCGGCCGGTGAGGCGGCGGACCGCCTCGCGCAGGAGCCGGTCGACCAGGGCGGGGTCGGTGCGGTCCAGGCGGTAGCCGGTGTCGAGGTCGAGGTGGTGCAGCACCACCTCGTAGGTGCGCATCAGCGGCAGGTCGTGCGACGCCATGGGGACGTCCCCACGCAGCCGCACGGTGACGCCCGTGCCGCCCGGCGTCATCGCGAGCAGCGCGTCGAGCAGCCGGTCGGCGCTGGACTCGACGTCTCCCTCGAGGTCGACCACCCGCTGCCCCGCACCCGCGACGATGTCGGCGTCGCGCGCCTCGGGAGAGGCGTACATCGGGGTCTCCTCGCCGGTGGTGGCCCAGTGCACCAGGCGTCCCATCGCGTCGGCGTTGCGCGCGATGTGGCTCAGGACGTGCGCGCGGGTCCATCCCTCGCACAGCGACGGGACGTGGACGCCGACCTCGTCCATCGCCTTGACGGTGTCCATCAGCCGGTCGGTCTCGTCGGCGAGCACCCGCACCACGTGCAGGTACTGGCCGGGCTCGGACAGGTCGTCCAGGCGCGGGCTCTCCGGGACGGCGGCGAGGTCCTCGTACGTCGGGCTCACGTCCGCGACCCTAGCCCGCCGAGCCGGCCAGGACGGAGGAGCCGGCACGACGCACCGACCCATGCGGCAAGGTGTGAGCGGCGTCTCGCCCGCTCCACGAGCACGGGCGCGGTGGGCGGGGAACACCGTTGTCGGACCCGGCACCTACAGTTGACGTCGTGCCATCCGCCACCCGTCGTCCCTCCTCTCGCACGCCCTCGAACGGTGCTTCCGCGCACCAGCTGGTCGTGCGTGGTGCCCGCGAGCACAACCTCAAGGACATCGACCTCGACCTGCCGCGCGACGCCCTCGTGGTGTTCACGGGCCTGTCCGGTTCGGGCAAGTCGTCCCTGGCGTTCGACACCATCTTCGCCGAGGGGCAGCGCCGCTACGTCGAGTCGCTGAGCGCCTACGCGCGCCAGTTCCTCGGGCAGATGGACAAGCCCGACGTCGACTTCATCGAGGGCCTGTCGCCCGCGGTCTCGATCGACCAGAAGTCGACCAGCCGCAACCCGCGCTCGACCGTCGGCACCATCACCGAGGTCTACGACTACCTCCGCCTGCTCTGGGCCCGCGCCGGGGTGCCGCACTGCCCGGTCTGCGACGAGCCGATCGGCCGGCAGACCCCGCAGCAGATCGTCGACCGGCTGATGGAGATGCCGGAGGGCACCCGCTTCCAGGTGCTCGCGCCCGTCGTCCGCGGCCGCAAGGGCGAGTACACCGACCTGTTCGCCGAGCTCCAGAGCAAGGGCTTCGCGCGCGCCCGCGTCGACGGCGAGGTCGTCTCGCTCACCAGCCCGCCCACGCTGGAGAAGAAGCTCAAGCACTCCATCGACGTCGTCGTCGACCGCCTCGCGGTCAAGGACACCGCCAAGCGCCGGCTCACCGACTCGGTCGAGACCGCGCTGGGCCTGTCCGGCGGCCTGCTCACGGCCGAGCTGGTCGACCTGGAACCGGGCGACCCGGCCCGCGAGCGTCGCTTCAGCGAGAAGATGGCCTGCCCGAACGACCACCCGCTGCAGCTCGACGAGGTCGAGCCGCGCACCTTCTCGTTCAACGCCCCCTACGGCGCCTGCGAGACCTGCTCGGGCATCGGCATCCGGCTCGAGGTCGACGCCGACCTGATCGTGCCGGACGAGGACCTCACCCTGGCCGAGGGCGCCATCGCGCCGTGGGGCAACGCCCAGGGCAGCAACGAGTACTACCACCGGCTGATGACCGGCCTGGCCGACCAGCTCGGCTTCTCGATGGACGTGCCGTGGCGCGCCCTGCCCTCGCGCGCCAAGGAGGCGCTGCTGCGGGGCGAGGACTACCAGGTGCACGTCCGCTACCGGAACCGGTTCGGCCGCGAGCGGTCGTACACCAGCGGCTTCGAGGGCGTCGTCCCGTTCATCAAGCGGCGGCACTCCGAGACCGACTCGGACTGGTCGCGCGAGCGGTACGAGGGCTACATGCGCGAGGTGCCGTGCCCCGCGTGCGGCGGCGCCCGGCTCAAGCCCGAGGTGCTCGCGGTGCGGATCGGCGACAAGTCGATCGCGCAGGTCTGCGCCCTCCCGGTGCGCGAGTGCGCCGACTTCCTCGGGAGCCTGTCGCTCGACTCGCGCCAGGCGCAGATCGCCGCCGCGGTGCTCAAGGAGATCAACGCCCGGCTCGGCTTCCTGCTCGACGTCGGCCTCGACTACCTCTCGCTCGACCGCCCCGCCGGCACCCTGTCCGGCGGCGAGGCCCAGCGCATCCGGCTCGCCACGCAGATCGGCTCCGGCCTGGTCGGCGTGCTCTACGTGCTCGACGAGCCCAGCATCGGCCTGCACCAGCGCGACAACCGCCGGCTGATCTCCACGCTCACCCGGCTGCGCGACCTCGGCAACACCCTCATCGTGGTGGAGCACGACGAGGACACCATCGCCACGGCCGACTGGGTCGTCGACATCGGCCCGGGCGCCGGCGAGCACGGCGGCCACGTCGTGCACTCCGGCTCGGTCGAGGGGCTGCTGAAGCACCGCACCTCGCTGACCGGCAAGTTTCTGTCGGGCCGCGAGAAGATCGAGGTGCCGGCGCACCGGCGCGAGCCCGACACCGACCGCCAGGTCACGGTCGTCGGAGCGCGCGAGCACAACCTGCGCGGCATCGACGTCTCGTTCCCGCTCGGCTGCCTCGTCTCGGTCACCGGTGTGTCCGGCTCGGGCAAGTCGACCCTGGTCAACTCGATCCTCTACACGGTGCTGGCGAACAAGCTGAACGGCGCCCGCCAGGTGCCCGGCCGGCACAAGACGGTCACCGGGCTCGAGCACCTCGACAAGGTCGTGCACGTCGACCAGTCGCCGATCGGCCGCACCCCTCGCTCCAACCCCGCCACCTACACCGGCGTCTGGGACCACGTCCGCAAGCTGTTCGCCACCACGACCGAGGCGAAGGTGCGCGGCTACCAGCCGGGCCGGTTCTCGTTCAACGTCAAGGGCGGTCGCTGCGAGAACTGCCAGGGCGACGGCACGATCAAGATCGAGATGAACTTCCTCCCGGACGTCTACGTGCCGTGCGAGGTCTGCCACGGCGCCCGGTACAACCGCGAGACCCTCGAGGTGCACTTCAAGGGCAAGACGGTCGCCGACGTGCTCGACATGCCGATCTCCGAGGCTGCCGAGTTCTTCGCCGCCGTCCCGGCGATCGCGCGGCACCTCACCACGCTGGTCGAGGTCGGCCTCGGCTACGTGCGGCTCGGGCAGCCGGCACCGACCCTGTCCGGCGGTGAGGCGCAGCGCGTCAAGCTCGCCAGCGAGCTGCAGAAGCGCAGCACCGGGCGCACGGTCTACGTCCTCGACGAGCCCACGACCGGCCTGCACTTCGAGGACATCCGCAAGCTGCTCGGCGTGCTGCAGGGGCTGGTGGAGAAGGGCAACACCGTCATCGTCATCGAGCACAACCTCGACGTGATCAAGTCCTCGGACTGGGTCGTCGACATGGGTCCCGAGGGCGGCTCCGGCGGTGGCACGGTGCTCGCCGAGGGCACGCCGGAGCAGGTGGCGCGGGTCGACGCGAGCTACACCGGCCAGTTCCTGGCCCGGGTGCTCCCGGAGGGCGACCGCGGCCTGCGGCCGACCACGACCGTGGCGGCCGCGCTGTCGCCGCGGTCCCGCGCGACGGCCACGACCGCCAGCACCACGGCGCGCTCGAGCGGTGCCGCCGCCCGGTCTGCCGGCAGCGTCACGGCGGGCTCGGCGAAGGCCGGCTCGGCGAAGGCGGGCTCGGCCGGCAAGGGCACGGCGGCCAAGCGGGCCACCCCGGCGAAGGCGGGCGGCGGCGCGACGGCGAAGCGCACCACGGCGAAGAAGGCCGCCGGCCGCGCGCCCGCGGCGACACGCACCACCCGCCGGGCGGGCTGACCCGCAGCGGCATCCGGGGTGCGGACGGGTCCGAAGACGGGTCACCGGACGCACGCCTGCGTGCTGTCGGCGCGCCCTCCCGCCGTGGTTCCCGCCGTGGTTCCCAGCGGACTCACAGGGTGTTCTTGACGTCGCCTTGAGCACGACGGCCGCATGCTAGGCCCAGCACGAACCGCACGAGCCGGGCAGACCGGCCGCACCCAGGAGGCAGACCGTGACCACGCACCCCGCCCGTCCGACCGCCGCACAGGGCACGCCCAGCCGCGACCTCGACGACTGGTGCCCCTCCCGCCGCACCGTGATGCGCAGCCTGCTCGCGATCGGCGGCGTCACGCTGGTGCCCGGCCTGCTCACCGCCTGCTCGTCCGGCGACGACGGCGCCGAGGGCGGCACGGGCTCCGACGGCGGCGCCTCGTCCGAGGGCGGCTCGGGCGGCGGCTCGGGCGGCGGCGCCGGAGGAAGCACGATCCCGGCCGCGGACGTCGCGGTCGGCACCGCGGTGGTGGTGCAGGCCGGCGACGGCAGCTACGTCGTCGCGCAGCCGACCGAGGGCGAGTTCGTCGCGTTCGACGCCCGCTGCACCCACCAGGGCACCGTGGTGCAGGCCGCCGACGGGCTGACCCTGGTCTGCCCGAACCACGGCAGCGAGTTCGACGCCTCGGCCGACGCGGCCGTCCTGACCGGCCCGGCCACCCAGCCCCTCGCGGCGGTCGAGGTCACCCTCGAGGGCGACCAGCTCGTCCTCGCGGTCTGAGCCGGGCGGGCCGCTCCGGGCGGTCGGCACCACGCTCGCCCGTCCGGCGCATTGCGTTCCGTCATGTGGGACGGCAGGCTGGATCTCGATGAATCCGACCAGGTCAGTCAACAACGTCAGCACGGTGTCGGTGGCCGTCGTGGGCGCCGGCGCGGGAGGGACCCTCACCGCGCTGCACCTGCTGCGTGCGCTGCGCCTCGGGCCCCGCCCGCAGGGCCGCCGCACCCCGGTCGTCGCGCTCGTCGACCCGTCCCGCACGGGGCAGGGCACCGCGTACCGCACCACCGACCGGCGGCACCTGCTGAACGTCCCGGCCGGCCGCCTCAGCGCGCTACCGGACGAGCCGGACCACTTCGTCCGCTGGGCCGCCGGGCTGCAGGGGGCGCCGGTCGACGAGCACGACCACCTGCCGCGCGCGCTGTACGGCACCTACCTGGCCGAGTGCCTGGCCGCGGAGGCGTCCCGCCCGGACGCGATCGGGTCGCTGCGGCGGCTGGGCGCGCGCGTGCGCTCGGTCGGCACCGGGCGCGCCGGCCGCACCCGGGTGCTGCTCGACGACGGCTCGGCCCTCGACGCCGACGACGTCGTGCTCGCCCTCGGCGTGCACGCGCCCGGCACCGGCTGGGCCCCTCCGGCGCTGCTCGAGGACCCCGGCTTCGTCGCCGACCCCTGGGCGCCCGGCGCGCTGGAGCGGGTGGGGGACGGGCCCGTGCTGCTGGTGGGCACCGGCCTGACGATGGCCGACGTCGCCGTCGCCCTGCACCGTCCGGGGCGCACCCTGCACGCGCTCTCCCGCCGTGGCCTGCTACCGCGGATCCACGCGAGCCGCCCGGTCGTCCCGGTCGCGGTGGACGTGCCCGCGGACGTCGACCTCGACACGCCGACCCTGCGCGAGGCGGTGCGCAGCAGGATCGCCGAGGTCGTGCGCGCGGGCGGCGACTGGCGGTCGGTGGTCGACGGCATGCGCCCGCTCACCGCCGGCAGCTGGGCCCGGCTGTGCGGCCACTGCCGCGGCGAGCTGCTCACCCACGACGCCCCGCACTGGGACGTGCTGCGGCACCGGATGCCCCGGGCCACCGGCGAGGCGGTCGGCAGGATGCGTGCGGCCGGCGACCTCACCGTCCGTCGCGGCGAGGTGGTGGGCGCCCGCCGGGTCGGCGGGGTCCTCGAGGTCGTCCTCGCCGACGCCACCGTGCTGCGGGTCGACCACGTCGTGAACTGCACCGGCCCGGTCGCCGACCCGGCCCGCACCGGCGACCCGCTGCTGCTCGACCTGCTCGACCGGGGCCTGGCCGTGCCCGGGCCGCAGCACCTCGGGCTGGCCACCGCCCTCGACGGCCGGGTGCTCGGCGCCGACGGCAGCCCCGGCCGGCTCTGGACGCTCGGCTCGCTGCGTCGCGGCGACCTGTGGGAGACCACGGCGATCCCCGAGATCCGCGCGCATGCGGTCGGGCTCGCGACCTCGCTGCTTGACCCCGCCGCCGCCGCGGTGCCGCACCGGCGGCCCGCCCGTCCCGCCCGGGGTCGCCGTCCGCGCGACGCCTTCGGGCTCCCGATGTCGACCACCCCGCAGGCCGCCGCCGCCTACGACGAGGGCCTGGCGCGGGTGCTGCGCGTGCAGGACGGCGCCGCCGAGTCGTTCGCCCGCGCCGTCCGGCTCGACCCCGGCTTCGCGCTCGGCCACGCCGCGCTGGCGCTGCTCGGCCACGAGGGCGGCGCCGACACCGACGTCACCGGCTCGCTGGCCCGCGCGGTGGCCGCGCTCGACGGCGCGGACGAGCGCGAGGCCGACCTGGTGCGGGTGGTCGCCGAGCGCGTCCGCGACACCGCGGGCACCGGCGCACGGGCGCTGGTCCGCCACCTCGAGCGGTACCCGCGCGACGCCCTCGCCGTCAGCGCCGCCGTCCCGACGATCGCGTTCTCCGGCGTCACCGACGTGCAGCACGAGACCTGGGACCTGGTGGAGCGGCTGGCACCGGCCTATGGCGACCACTGGTGGTTCTCCGGGCTGCTCGCGTTCGTGCGCCAGGACCAGCGCCGCTACGACGAGGCCGCCGCGCTGGCCGCGGGCGCGCTGCAGCAGGTGCCCGAGTCGGGGCACGCGGCGCACGCGATGGCGCACGTCCACTACGAGACCGGCGACCACGCCGCCGGGCTGGCGTGGCTCGACCCGTGGATCGCGACCAGCGGCCGCGACACCTCCCACCGCGCGCACTACTCCTGGCACGCCGCGCTGCACGAGCTGTCGCTCGGCGACCTGGACGCGCTGCGCCGGCGCTGGTCCGGCGAGCTCGCCCCGCCCCACGTCACCGGGGTGCGGGCGCTGGTCGACTCCGCCTCGCTGCTCTGGCGGTGCCGGATGACCGGCGCCTGGAGCGACGACCAGGCCCTCGGCGACCTGCTCGCGCGGGTCGACCCCGGCCTGCTCACCCGCCCGGCCACCCCCTTCACCGCCCTGCACGCAGCGCTCGCGCTCGCGGCGGCCGACGACCGGGAGCGGCTGCTCGACCTGCGCGAGCACGCCGCCCGCGCGCCCGGCCCGGTGATGCGCGACGTCGTCGTCCAGCTGTGCGACGCGCTCGTCGCGACCGTCGACGAGCGCTGGGACGACGCCGTCCGCGGCCTGCGCCTTCTCGGTCCCTGGCTGGTGCAGCTCGGCGGCAGCGCCGCCCAGCGCGAGATCGTCGAGGACACGCTGCTGCACGCGCTCGTCCGGGCGCACCGGTGCGACGAGGCCCGCGCCCTGCTCGAGGTGCGACTGGACCGCCGTCCGTCGCCGCTGGACCGCCGCCGCCTCGCCGGCGTGCCCGCGGGCTGACCCGCGGCCACCTCACCGGGACGCAGGACGCCCCCGGACCGCTGGGGGGAGCGGGCCGGGGGCGTCGGGCGCCGTGGTCGCGAAGGGGGGTCCGACCACGACCCTCCGGCGGGGGCTGAGACCACCAGGTACGACCATCGAACCAACGCCGCCGGTGGTCCGGCCAGGTGCGTGCGCGCCGTCCTGGGTGGTGCGCGTGCACCAACCGGTGGTCAGTCCGACCGGGCCTGCGCCACGAGGTGGTCGAGCACGGCGGACGGCCCGGTCCCCACGAGCACGACGTCGCCGTGGTGGCACCGCACCACGCAGCGCCCGAGGTCGACGTCGACCCCGTACTTGCTGACGATGCAGCGGCACCCGGCCCGCACCAGCTCGGTGCAGGTGGCCACGTCGTCGCTGGCGGTCACGACCACGACGCCGACGGGTGAGCCGCCGCGCAGCTCGCGCACGAGCTCCACCCCGCCGCCCGGCATCCCGAGGTCCATCACCACGACGTCGACCCGCTCCTCGGTCACCAGCCGGCGCACGCCCCACCCGTCGGGCGCGGTCGCCACGACGTGCACGTCGGGGTGCTGCTGCAGCGCGTCCTGCGCCGCCTCCAGGACCCGGGGGTCGTCGTCGGCCACGACCACCCGGATCAGGGCGGGATCGACCGGCTCGGTGCGCACCTGCACATGGTCGGCGGTCACGGTCCGTAGCGGCAGGGCCCGGCGCACCGGACCGGGCTGGTGCATGGGCACCAGGTCGAACCACCCGAACACGGGCACGACGACCTCCGGCCCATTACGGTGGCGTCCTGCTGGTGTCGTCTCGGGGACCGGTGGGTCGAGGCTGGGGGTGGGACGGATGGAGCGGGGGGACGACGACGTCAGGGTGCTGCTGGTCGACGACCACGTGATGTTCGCGAGCAGCGTCGCGGCGGCGCTCGGGATCGAGCCCGGGATCGCGGTCGTGGGCACGGCCCCCGACCTCGCGACGGCGCGCGAGCGGCTGGGGTCCGAGCCCGTCGACGTGGTGCTGCTGGACCAGCGGCTGCCGGACGGGGACGGGGTCGAGGCGATCCCCGAGCTCAAGCGGCTGTCACCGACGTCCAAGGTGGTCATGCTCACCGCCTCCACCGACGACAGCACGCTGCTGGCGGCGATGGAGAACGGCTGCTCGGGCTTCATCGAGAAGTCGCGCACGGTGGAGGAGCTGCTCGACGCCGTCCGCGGCGCGGCCGCCGGTGAGGCGGTGCTGAGCCCGGCGCTGCTCGGGCGGCTGATGAGCCGGGTTCAGCGCGGGTCCGAGCCGAGGCTCGGTGCCGACCTGACTGCCCGCGAGCTCGAGGTGCTCGGCCTGGTGGCGGAGGGGCTGAGCAACGCCGCCATCGCCAAGCGGCTGTGGCTCAGCGTCAACACCGTCCGCAACCACGTGGCGAACCTGCTCGGCAAGCTGGGGGTGCACTCCAAGCTCGAGGCGCTGGCCGTCGCCACGCGCGAGGGCCTGCTCGACGAGTCCCGACCGTGACCTTCAGCCCGGCGGGGGGCGGGACGCTCGACGACGCCGAGGTCCGGGTCCTGCTCGAGGTGCTGGTCAGCCGCAGCCCGCTGATCGCCTACGTCGTGGACTCCACCGGGGTCTGCACCTACTCCGCGGGCCCGCCGCTCGCCCGCGTGGGCCTGGCACCCGGGCAGATGGTGGGGGCGGACATCCTCGCCTACAGCGCCGGCGACGAGGTGGCGACCACGCACCTGCGCGACGCGCTGGGCGGGGTGGCGAGCAGCTACCGGTGGGTCTCGCCCGACGGCGGCACGCGGATGGAGACCTGGCTGGAGCCGGTCCGCGACGCCGAGGGCGCGGTGACGTCGGTGATCGGCCTGGCCCTCGACGTGACCGATGCCTGGCGGGCCGAGGACGCCGAGCACCGCAGGGTGCTCGAGCAGCAGGACGTGCTGCACCAGCTCGTCGGCGTCCAGGACGCCGAGCGCCGCCGCATCTCCGCCGGCCTGCACGACGACACGGTGCAGGTGCTCGCCGCGCTGGCGCTGCGGGTCTCGACGCTGCGCCGCCGGCTGCCCGCCGCCGACCCTGCCGTGCAGCACGAGCTCTCCGCGATGACCCGCGACCTGTCCCAGGCCGGCGAGCGGCTGCGCGACATGGTCGCCGGGCTGCAGCCCGAGCTGCTCGTCCGCGCGGGCCTGCGCGGGGCGCTCACCGACGTGCTGGCCCGCACCGTCGCCCGCGACGGCGCCACCTTCTCGGTCGACCTGCCCGACGGCGGCGAGGAGCCGTCCGAGGCGGCCCGGCGCGTGCTCTACGAGGTGGCCGTCGAGGCGCTCGGCAACGTGCACAAGCACGCCGGCGCCACCGACGTCCGGGTCACGGTCGCGCGCGAGGGCCACGGCTGGGTGATGGAGGTCGCGGACGACGGCACCGGGATGCGCACCGAGCCGCGGGGGTCGTCGGGCTTCGGGCTGCCGACGATGCGCCAGCGCGCCGTGGCGGCTGGTGGCGGCCTCGAGGTCGACTCGGTGCCCGGGCGCGGCACCACCGTCCGGGTGCGGGTGCCCGACGTCCCGCCGTTCCTGGACGAGGGCGGCGGCGCGGCCGTCGACGTCCGCGGCCCGCTGGAGCACGTGCTCGACAACGTGAGCGACGCGTTCGTCGCCCTCGACACCTCGTGGCGCTACGTCTACGTGAACCGGCGCGCGGCCGAGATGCTCGGCACCACCCCCGAGCGGATGCTCGGCGAGAACATCTGGACGCTGTTCCCCGACGGCGCCGAGGCCTCGTTCGCCGAGGTCTACGAGACGGCCGTGCGCGAGCAGCGCTCGATGGACTTCGAGGACTACTTCGCGCCCGCCGACCGCTGGTTCCGCAACCGCGTGCTGCCGTCGCCGGGCGGCCTGACGATCTTCATCGAGGACGTCACCGAGCGCCGCCGGATGCAGGCCCGCCAGGACGACACCGACGTCGGCTCGCAGGTGGCGCGCGCCTGGTTCACCGGCCTGACGACCGAGAGCGACCCGGTCCGCGCGGTGCAGGCGGCCGCGGACGCGGTGGTCGCCACCGGCCAGGTCAGCGGCATGGTCGTCGACGCCGCGGGCGTGCGCGTGGAGGCGGGGACGGTCCACGGCGTGACCGACGTGCGTCCGGTGCTGCTCGGGCGTCAGCGCCTCGGGCAGGTCGTCGTCGCGTGGCCGGACGGGTCGCGGTCGTGGACCGGCGAGCTGACCGTGATGCTCGCGCAGGCCGTGGCGGCGAGGCTGGCACCGGGCGGCGGGTCGGGCGACCACGCCCCCGGCGAGGGAGGGTGAGCGGACGTCGGAGGCGGTTCCTAGGCTGAGGGGGTGGCCGACCCGTCGACGTACCGTCCCCGTCCCGGGGAGATCCCCGAGTCGCCCGGGGTGTACCGGTTCCGCGACTCCCACGGCCGAGTCGTCTACGTCGGCAAGGCCAAGAGCCTGCGGCAGCGACTCACCTCCTACTTCGCCGACCCGTCGACGCTGCACCCCCGCACCTTCACGATGGTCACCACCGCGGCGTCGGTCGAGTGGACCACCGTCAGCACCGAGGTCGAGGCGCTGCAGCTCGAGTACGCCTGGATCAAGGAGTTCGACCCGCGGTTCAACGTCAAGTACCGCGACGACAAGTCCTACCCGTTCCTCGCCGTCACGATGGGCGAGGAGTTCCCTCGCGTGCAGGTGATGCGCGGCTCCAAGCGCAAGGGCACCCGCTACTTCGGGCCGTACGCCCACGCCTGGGCGATCCGCGAGACCGTCGACCTCATGCTGCGGGTCTTCCCCGTCCGCACCTGCTCGGCCGGGGTGTTCCGCAGCGCCCGGCAGACCGGGCGGCCGTGCCTGCTCGGCTACATCGACAAGTGCTCGGCACCCTGCGTCGGCCGGGTCTCGCCGGAGGAGCACCGCGACCTCGCCGAGGAGTTCTGCGACTTCATGGGCGGCGCCACCGGCAAGCACGTGCGCCGGCTCGAGCAGGCGATGCGCGCCGCGGCCGCCGACCTCGACTACGAGAGGGCCGCCCGCCTGCGCGACGACATCAAGGCGCTCGAGCGCGCGCTGGAGAAGACCGCCGTCGTGCTGCCGGACGCCACCGACGCCGACGTGTTCGCCCTGGCCGAGGACGAGCTCGAGGCGGCCGTCCAGGTGTTCCACGTCCGCGGCGGTCGCGTGCGCGGCCAGCGCGGCTGGGTCTCGGAGAAGGTGGAGGAGATCGACACCGCCGGGCTGGTCGAGCACCTGCTGCAGCAGGTCTACGGCGAGGCCGACGAGGGCGCGGTCCCGCGCGAGGTGCTCGTGCCCGCCCTGCCGGCGAACGTCGACGACCTCACCTCCTGGCTCAGCGGGCTGCGCGGCTCCGCCGTCGACATCCGGGTGCCGCAGCGCGGCGACAAGAAGAACCTGATGCAGACGGTGGCGCGCAACGCCGGCCAGGCGCTGGTGCTGCACAAGACCCGCCGCGCCGGCGACCTCACCACCCGCAGCCAGGCGCTGAACGAGATCCAGGAGGCGCTCGGCCTCAGCGAGGCCCCGCTGCGGATCGAGTGCTACGACGTGTCGAACCTGCAGGGCACGGAGGTGGTCGCCTCGATGGTCGTCTTCGAGGACGGCCTGCCGCGCAAGAGCGAGTACCGCCGGTTCGCGATCAAGGGCGTCGAGGGCCAGGACGACACCGCCTCGATCCACGAGGTGATCACGCGGCGCTTCACCCGGCACCTGGCCGACCTGCGCCGCGACGAGGAGGCGGGGCCCGACGTCACCGACGCCAGCGCCGAGCAGGTGGTCGAGCAGCGCAAGCGGTTCGCCTACCCGCCGCAGCTGGTCGTGGTCGACGGCGGCCCGCCGCAGGTCGCCGCCGCGGCCAGGGCGCTGGCCGAGCTCGGCGTGGTCGACGTCGCGCTGTGCGGGCTGGCCAAGCGGCTCGAGGAGGTGTGGCTGCCGGGGGAGGAGTACCCGACCGTGCTGCCGCGCACCAGCGAGGGCCTGTACCTGCTGCAGCGCGTGCGCGACGAGGCGCACCGGTTCGCCATCACCTTCCACCGCCAGCGCCGGTCCAAGGCGATGACGAGCAGCGTCCTGGACGACATCCCCGGTCTCGGGCCGACCCGGCGCAAGGCGCTGCTGCGGCACTTCGGCTCGGTCAAGCGGCTGCGCGCCGCCGACGTCGACGCCGTGGCCGAGGTCCCGGGCCTCGGGCGCGCCACGGCCGCCCTCGTGGTCGAGCACCTGGCCCGCGACACCGCGCGCCGGGCGCCGGCCGTCAACACCGCCACCGGCGAGGTCGTCGACGACACCGACGACGCACCGGTCGCCCCCGCCCCCGCGCAGGGCGCCGCTGCTGGGAGGATCGACCCGTGACCTCCCCCCAGCCGGACCCGCCGCAGGCCGACCAGCCGCCCGACGAGCCGCCGGCCGAGCGGGCGGCCGATCAGGCGGCCGATCAGGCGGCGCCCACGGGGGTCGCGCCCGAGGTGCTCGTCGTCACCGGCATGTCCGGCGCGGGCCGCTCGACCACGGCCGACGTCCTGGAGGACCTCGGCTGGTACGTCGTCGACAACCTGCCGCCGACCATGCTCGGGCCGCTGGCCACGCTGGCCGCGCACGCGTCCGACGCCCTGCCGAAGGTCGCCGTGGTCGTCGACGTCCGCGGCGGGTCGTTCTTCACCGACCTGCGCGACGCCCTGGCCGGGCTGCGCGAGAGCGGCGTCCGAACCCGCGTGGTCTACCTCGATGCCTCGGACGCCTCGCTGGTGCGCCGGTTCGAGTCGGTGCGCCGGCCGCACCCGCTGCAGGGCCAGGACCGCATCCTCGACGGCATCGAGCGCGAGCGGGCGCTGGTGGGCGACCTGCGCGGCTCGGCCGACGTCGTCATCGACTCCAGCGACCTCAACGTGCACCAGCTGGCCGCCAAGATCATCGAGCTGTTCTCCGAGGACGGCCCGGCGACGCTGCGGCTGACTGTCATGTCGTTCGGCTTCAAGTACGGCCTGCCGGTCGACTCCGACCACGTGGTCGACGTGCGGTTCCTGCCCAACCCCTACTGGGTGCCGTCGCTGCGGGCCAGCACCGGCCGCGACGAGCCGGTGCGCGACTACGTCCTGGGCCAGCCCGGCGCCACCGACTTCGTCGAGCGCTACGTGCACGCGCTCGAGCCGGTGATCGAGGGCTACCGCCGCGAGAACCGGCCGTTCGTCACGATCGCGGTCGGCTGCACCGGCGGCAAGCACCGGTCGGTGGCGATCACCGAGGAGCTCACCCAGCGGCTGCGGGCCCTCGGCGTGCGGTCCAGCGCGGTGCACCGCGACCTCGGGCGCGAGTAGGCGCCGCGATGTCCCGACCCGGGCACGGGGGAGCGGCCGGTCGCAGCGTGGTGGCCCTCGGCGGGGGCCACGGCCTCTACGCCTCGCTGTCGGCCCTGCGCCACCTCACCGACCAGCTGACCGCGGTCGTCACCGTGGCCGACGACGGCGGTTCGAGCGGCCGGCTGCGCAAGGAGCTCGGCGTCCTGCCGCCGGGCGACCTGCGGATGGCGCTCGCGGCGCTGTGCGACGACGGCGAGTGGGGCCGCACCTGGCGCGACGTCATGCAGCACCGGTTCACCGGCGACGGCGAGCTGGCCGGGCACGCCGTGGGCAACCTGCTCATCGCCTCGCTCTGGCAGCTGCTCGACGGCCCGGTCGCCGGGCTGGACTGGGTCGGACGGCTGCTGCAGGCCCGCGGCCGGGTGCTGCCGATGTCGACCCTGCCGCTGGAGATCGAGGCCGACGTCACCGGCGCCGACGGCGGCACCGAGGTCGTGCGCGGCCAGGCGAACGTCGCCCGCGCCACCGGCCGCATCACCGGGCTGCGGCTGCTGCCCGAGCAGCCGGAGGCGTGCCCCGAGGCCGTGGCCGCGGTGCAGGACGCCGACTGGGTCGTCCTCGGACCCGGCTCCTGGTACACCAGCGTGCTGCCGCACCTGCTCGTCCCCGAGCTCGCCGAGGCGCTGGTGCGCACCTCGGCCCGGCGCTGCCTGGTCTACAACCTGGTCGCCCCGGACGGCGAGACCGCCGGCATGACCTGCGCCGACCACCTGCACGTGCTCGCCGACCACCTGCCGGGGCTGCGCTTCGACGCCGTCGTGGCCGACCCGGCGTCGGTCGAGGACCTCGACGCCGCGGGCGAGGCGGCCGACCGGCTCGGTGCCCGGCTGGTGCTGCGGCAGGTCGGCACCGCGCCCGGCAGCCCGCGGCACGACCCGCTGCGGCTCGCCGCCGCGCTGCGCGACGTGCTCGAGCACTCCTGGGGCGACGTCCGGCAGGACTGAGGCCGCCGCTGCGCCCGTCCGCGTGGGAGGGTGGCGCCCGTCCGGGGGGACCGGTCCGCGGTGCACGAACACGGTGCACGGTCTCGCGGACCGCACGACGGGAGGGCTGGGGACGGTGGCAGGATGACCGGCATGGCGCTGACGGCACAGGTGAAGGACGAGCTCAGTCGCCTCAAGGTCACCAAGTCGTGCTGCCGCAAGGCCGAGGTCTCCTCGATGCTGCGGTTCGCCGGCGGGCTGCACATCATCTCCGGCCGCATCGTCATCGAGGCCGAGCTCGACACCGCGATCGCCGCCCGCCGGCTGCGCACCGACATCGCCGAGATGTTCGGCCACACCAGCGAGATCCTCGTCATCTCCCCGGGCGGCCTGCGCCGCGGCACCCGCTACGTCGTGCGCGTGGTCAAGGACGGCGAGTCGCTCGCCCGCCAGACCGGCCTGCTCGACGGCCGCGGACGCCCGGTGCGGGGACTGCCACCGCAGGTCGTGTCCGGCGCCGTGTGCGACGCCGAGGCGGCCTGGCGCGGGGCGTTCCTCGCGCACGGCTCGCTGACCGAGCCCGGCCGCTCGTCGTCGCTGGAGATCACCTGCCCGGGCCCCGAGGCGGCGCTCGCCCTGGTCGGGGCGGCCCGCCGGCTCGGCATCTCGGCCAAGGCGCGCGAGGTGCGCGGGGTCGACCGCGTGGTGATCAAGGAGGGCGACGCGATCAGCGCGATGCTCACCCGCCTCGGCGCCCACGACGCCGTCCTGGTGTGGGAGGAGCGTCGCGTCCGCCGCGAGGTGCGCGCCACCGCCAACCGGCTGGCGAACTTCGACGACGCCAACCTGCGCCGGTCCGCCCGCGCGGCCGTGGCCGCCGGCTCCCGGGTCGAGCGGGCCCTGGAGATCCTCGGCGACGAGGTACCCGAGCACCTCGAGGTGGCCGGGCGGCTCCGGCTGGAGCACAAGCAGGCCTCGCTCGAGGAGCTCGGCCAGCTCGCGGACCCGCCGATGACCAAGGACGCCGTGGCCGGCCGGATCCGCCGGCTGCTGGCGATGGCCGACCGGCGCGCGAGCGAGCTCGGGGTCGAGGGCACCGACGCCAACCTCACGCCGGACATGCTCGACGCCTGACCGCCCCTCGGGGCGGGACCGGCACGAGGCGCCGCGTTCAGGTCGAACAACCGTCCCGCAGCGTGGGACGCCGGTCTCACCATCCGTCCCGGGTGACGGCCGTCACGTCGGCGTCGACTAGGGTTCCAGGCGACCAGAGGACCCGCCGGTGCTGACCCCGGCCCCACCCCTGAGGAGTACCCCGTGACCGTTCGCGTGGGCATCAACGGATTCGGCCGCATCGGCCGCAACTTCTTCCGCGCCGCCAGGGCCGCAGGCGCCGACATCGAGATCGTGGGCGTCAACGACCTCACGGACAACAAGACGCTGGCGCACCTGCTCAAGTACGACTCGATCCTGGGTCGCCTCGACGGCGAGGTCACCCACGCCGAGGACTCCATCAGCGTCGACGGCAAGAGCTTCAAGGCGCTCGCCGAGCGCGACCCCAAGGCGCTGCCCTGGGGCGACCTCGGCGCCGACGTCGTGGTCGAGTCGACCGGCATCTTCGTGGCCGCCGAGCAGGCGCAGGCGCACATCGACGGCGGGGCGAAGAAGGTCATCATCTCGGCGCCGGCCAAGAACGAGGACATCACCATCGTCCTCGGCGTCAACGAGGGCGACTACGACCCGGCCTCGCACCACATCATCAGCAACGCGTCCTGCACCACGAACTGCCTGGCGCCGATGGCCAAGGCCATCCACGACGCGTTCACCATCGAGCGCGGCCTGATGACGACGATCCACGCGTACACCCAGGACCAGAACCTGCAGGACGGCCCGCACAAGGACCTGCGCCGCGCCCGGGCCGCCGCGCTGAACATCGTCCCGACCTCGACCGGTGCGGCCAAGGCGATCTCGCTGGTGCTGCCCGAGCTCAAGGGCAAGCTCGACGGCTACGCGCTGCGCGTGCCGATCCCCACGGGCTCGGCCACCGACCTCACCGTGACGGTCTCCCGCGAGACCACCGCCGAGGAGGTCAACGCCGCGGTCAAGGCCGCCGCCGAGGGCCCGCTGAAGGGCTACCTGAAGTACACCGAGGACGAGATCGTCTCCTCCGACATCGTCACCGACCCGTCGTCGTGCATCTTCGACGCCGGCCTGACCAAGGTGCTGGGCAACCAGGTCAAGGTCGTCGGCTGGTACGACAACGAGTGGGGCTACTCCAACCGGCTCGTCGACCTGGTCTCCCTCGTGGGCAAGGACCTGTGAGCGAGGTAGCCGGCGCGGTGGCGCCTGGAACGAGGAACGCGCCGACGAAGTCGCTGCGCGGGCCGAGCGAAGGCGCCGCCTCTGGCGCCGGCGCCCGAGCGAACCAGAGAGCACTGTGACGCTCGCTGGTCTCGACTCGCTGGGCGACCTCGCGGGTCGGAGGGTCCTGGTCCGCAGCGACCTGAACGTGCCGCTGGACGGCACGACGATCACCGACGACGGCCGGATCCGGGCGTCGCTGCCGACCTGGCAGCGGCTCCTGGACGCCGGCGCCCGCGTCGTCGTCTGCGCCCACCTGGGCCGGCCCAAGGGCGCCCCGGAGGAGAAGTACTCGCTCGCCCCCGTGGCCGAGCGGGTCCGCCAGCTGCTGCCCGGCGTCGAGGTCGCGTTCGCGACCGACACGGTGGGGGAGTCGGCGAAGGCGGCCGTCGAGGCGCTGCAGGACGGCGGCCTGGTGCTGCTGGAGAACCTCCGGTTCAACCCGGGGGAGACCTCCAAGGACGACGCCGAGCGGGGCGCGTTCGCCGACGAGCTGGCCGCGCTGGTCGGCTCCGAGGGCGCCTACGTCTCGGACGGCTTCGGCGCCGTGCACCGCAAGCACGCGTCCGTGGTCGACGTCGCCGAGCGGCTGCCGCACGCGGCCGGCGGGCTGGTGGCGTCCGAGGTCGAGGTGCTCACGCGCCTCACCGACGACGTCGCCCGCCCCTACGCCGTGGTGCTGGGCGGGTCGAAGGTGTCCGACAAGCTCGGTGTCATCGACTCGCTCCTGGGCAAGGCCGACCGGATCCTGGTCGGCGGCGGGATGGTCTTCACCTTCCTGGCGGCCCAGGGACACGAGGTCGGCAAGAGCCTGCTGGAGCAGGACCAGCTCGACACCGTGCGCGGCTACCTCGAGCGCGCCGACGACGAGGGCGTCGACATCGTCCTGCCGGTCGACGTCGTGGCCGCGACCGCGTTCGCGGCGGACGCCGAGCACGACGTCGTGACGTCCGACCACATCCCCGCCGACCGGATCGGCCTGGACATCGGGCCGGCCTCGGCGCACCTGTTCGCGGCCAAGCTCGAGGACGCCGCCACGGTGTTCTGGAACGGCCCGATGGGCGTGTTCGAGATGGAGCCGTTCAGCCACGGCACCAGGGCGGTCGCCCAGGCGCTGGTGGAGTCCGAGGGCTTCACCGTCGTCGGCGGCGGCGACTCGGCGGCCGCGGTGCGGCAGCTGGGCTTCGCCGAGGAGGCGTTCGGCCACATCAGCACCGGTGGCGGCGCCAGCCTGGAGTACCTCGAGGGCAAGACCCTGCCCGGCCTGACCGCACTGGAGGACTGACCCACCGATGGCCCGCCCCACCACCAGCCGCACGCCGCTCATGGCGGGCAACTGGAAGATGAACCTGGACCACCTGCAGGCCACGCACCTGGTGCAGAAGCTGGCCTGGACGCTGTCCGACGCCAAGCACGACCACGAGGCCGTCGAGGTGGCGGTGCTGCCGCCGTTCACCGACCTGCGCTCGGTGCAGACCCTGGTCGACGGCGACCGCCTGCCGCTGCGGTTCGGTGCGCAGGACGTGTCCGCGCACGAGAGCGGGGCGTACACCGGCGAGGTGTCCGGGGCGATGCTGGCCAAGCTGGGCTGCTCCTACGTGGCCGTCGGGCACAGCGAGCGGCGCCAGCACCACGGCGAGGACGACGCCACCGTGGCCGCCAAGGCGGGGCAGGCGCTCGCGAACGGCATCGTGCCGATCGTGTGCGTGGGCGAGGGCCTGGAGGTGCGGCAGGCCGGCGACCACGTCCGGTACACCGTCGAGCAGCTGGACGGCTCGCTCGCCGGGCTGACGCCCGAGCAGCTCGCCACCGTCGTCGTGGCGTACGAGCCGGTCTGGGCCATCGGCACCGGCGAGGTGGCCACGCCCGCCGACGCGCAGGAGGTGTGCGGGGCGATCCGGGCGCGCCTGGCGGAGGTGCACGGCGAGGGCGTCGCGGACGCCGTGCGGGTGCTCTACGGCGGCTCGGTGAAGTCGGGCAACGTCGCCGCGATCATGGCCGAGGCCGACGTCGACGGCGCCCTGGTCGGCGGCGCCAGCCTCGACCCGGCCGAGTTCGCCGCGATCTGCCGTTACCAGCAGCACCAGGTGGGCCTGTAACCTGAGCCGTCGGGCCCGCGCAGGCGTGGGTCCGCAGCCCGACCCCGACCCGACAGGATCCCCGAGAACGTGACCGCTCTGCGCATCACCCTGCAGGTGCTGCTGGCCATGACCAGCCTGTTCCTGACCCTGCTGATCCTGCTCCACAAGGGCAAGGGCGGCGGCCTGTCGGACATGTTCGGCGGCGGCATGAGCTCGGGCGCCGGCAGCTCCGGCGTCGCCGAGCGCAACCTCAACCGGATCACGATCGCGCTCGGCGTGCTGTGGGCGACCGTGATCGTCCTGCTCGGCGTGCTCGAGCGGTTCGTCGACTGACCGCACGGCAGCAGTGACCGAGCCGGCCTCGTGGCCGGCCCTCGACAGCACGAAGGAGCACTAGCGGTGGCAGGTGGCAACGCGATCCGGGGTAGCCGGGTCGGCGCAGGACCGATGGGCGAGGCCGAGCGGGGCGAGGCCGCGCCGCGGGTGGTCATCTCCTACTGGTGCCAGAACGGCCACGAGACGCAGCGCTCGTTCGCGGAGGACCCGCAGTCGCAGCCGCCGGAGATGTGGGACTGCCCGCGCTGCGGCTTCCCCGCCGGCCTCGACAAGGCGAACCCGCCCGTGCCGGTGCGCAACGAGCCGTACAAGACGCACCTGGCCTACGTGAAGGAGCGTCGCAGCGACACCGACGGCGAGGCCATCCTCGAGGAGGCCCTGCAGGCGCTGCGCGCCAAGCGCGGCGGCCGCTGAGGTCCCTCCCGCGGTGCTCGAGGCAGGCAGCGAGGCGATCGTCCGCCTCGCCTGGTCCCGCGTCCTCGGCCTGCCGGACGACGCGCTGTCCGGCGCGGACCTTCGGGTCGAGCACGTCCCGGACCCCCCGCGCAGCCTGATGACCGTGCGGCTCGGCCCCACCACCGCCGTGGTGGGGCCGGACTGGTTCGTCGAGGCCGCCCGTGACCTCGCACCCGACGACCTCGCCCGGGTCGGCACCCTGCTGGCCCTCGCCGAGGGGCACGGCGGGGCCGACCCGCTGGGTGTCGGCGTGCTGGCCTTCACCGACGAGCACGTCGACCTCCCTGGCCTGGACGACGCCGAGATCGGCGACGAGGCGGCGCTGGTCGCCCGGCTGCGCGAGTCGTGCCCGCCGGCCGACGTCGAGGAGTCGGCGCTGCTCGAGCTCGACCCCGCGTTCGTGCTGGTCGAGGACGACGTCCCCGTCGCCGGTGCCGGCTACACCGAGTGGGTCGGTCTGCTCGCCCACGTCGGCGTGGTGACCGCGACCGGCCACCGCCGCCGCGGACGCGGCCTGCTCGCCGCCGCGGCCGCCACCAACGACGCCCTCGCCTCCGGGCTGGTCGCGCAGTGGCGCGCCCGCCACGACAACGAGGCCTCGCTCCGGCTGGCCCGCCGGCTCGGCTACGCCGAGCTCGGCACCCAGACCACGGTGGTGCTGCGCGAGGGCTGAGTCATTGGACCCACATCAGCAGCGCCGCCGCGACGAGCGCCGCCGGGACGCCGATCGTGGCGACCCGCCTGATGGTCCTCGACAGTCGGTCGGGAGCCGGCCGGGACACGTCAAGACCCGCCGTGGCCATGAAGGCCACGGCCATCGCCAGCACGAACCACTGGGTCCCGTCGTCGGGCAACGTGCCCACCGCGAACGAGACGGCCACGGCCACGAGCAGGAAGACCCCGGCGGCGAGACTCACCACGGCCCCGACCGTGCGCCCGGTGGCCCTGTCCTGGTCGATCGCGGTCATCGCGGGCCCTCCAGGGGGTAGATGGCCGGTCCGCCCAGCAGCAGCACCATCGCGATGACCAGCACCGGGGTCAGCAGGTAGGTGACCCGGTAGACCACGACACCGACCCGGTCCTCGGCACGCGGTCTGGCGGTGTCCATGCCCGCCTGCACCACGAAGCCGACGCCGAACGCGAAGAGCACCCACATGGCTTGCCACGGCGGTCCGCCGACGAGGTCTACCGCGAACGGCGCGCAGAAGGCCACCGCCGCCGACACGAAGAGGCCGAGGTGCTGGCGCGGTGTGGCGACCGGCCGCTTGTCCGGCCAGAACGAGTAGGTGTTGCTCATCGGCCGGCCGTTGACGAGCGGCGCGGGCGGGCCTGGCGGCGCGGGCGGTGCCGGCTCGTACGGGCTGGCGCTCATGGCGTCAGGATGCACCGCCGCGACCCTGCGCGGTAGGTCTGTGCACAGCCGGTCGTCGCGCCGGTCCTCGGCTTCGGTGGGAGAAGCCGTTCTTGCGCGGCCTGCTGAGCAACGGCTTCTCCGACGAAGAGCCTTCGAGGTCCGGTCAGAGCTTGGAGGCGGCCGACTCGTCGAGCAGCCAGCGGGTGGCGGCCCGGCCTCGTGGCGCGGAGGCGGGGACGTCGCTGGGGTCGGCGTCGGCCTGCATCGCGCGGGCGACGGCCTCGGCCTTGTCCTCGCCGCAGGCGACGAACCAGATCTCGGTGGCCGAGGCGAGCGCGGGCAGCGTCAGCGAGACCCGCTCGGACGGCGGCTTGGGGGAGCCCTCGACGCCCACGACGGTCGTGCCGGTCTCGCGGACGCCGGGCAGGCCGGGGAACAGCGAGGCGACGTGGGCGTCCGGACCGACGCCGAGCAGCAGCACGTCGAACATCGGCAGGCCGAGCTCGGCGGAGGTGCCGGCGTGGTCGGCCAGCTCCTGGCGGTACAGCTCGGCGGCCAGGTGCACGTCGTCGCCGCACGCACCGCCCACCGGCGGCATGGCGTGCACCTTGCTCGGGTCGAGCGGCACGTGGTCGAGCAGCGCCTCGCGCGCCTGGGTCTCGTTGCGCTCGGGGTCGCCGTCGGGCAGGAACCGCTCGTCGCCGAACCACACGTGCACCCGCGACCAGTCCAGCGCGTCGCGCGCCGGGCTGTCGCGGACGGCCTGCAGCAGCGCGATGCCGACCGACCCACCGGTGAGGACGACGTGCGCCGACCCCCGGACCGAGCAGGCGTCGACCAGCGCGACGACCAGACGGGCCCCGATGGCGGCCGACGTCGCGTCGCGCCCACCCTCGTGGACGACGACCTGCACCTCGTTCACGAGGTCCCCTTCCGAGCGGTGGACTTCCTGGTGGTGGACCTCTTCGCGGGGGCGGCCTTCGTCGCGGTCTTCGTGGCCGCAGCCTACTTGCCGGCGGCCTTCTTGCCCGCCGCCTTCTTGCCCGGAGCCTTCTTCGCGGCGGCCCCCGTGCCCGCGGCCCCGGTCGCCGCCGACCCGGACCGCTTCGCCGCCTTCTTGTCGGCGGCCTGGCGGGCGGTCTCGTCACCGGACGGCTTGCCCTGCGCCGCGGACGCGTCCGACGACCGGCCCTTGCGCTGCAACGTCTTCGCGGCCACGGCCTTCTTCGTCGGGCGCGGCTCCGCAGCGGGCGGCGTCGCCTTCTTCACTGTCGTGCGGCCGCCGTTGCGCAGCATCGGCAGGCCCTGCGTGAGCACGTCGCCGTAGACGTCGTCCGGGTCGAGCCGCCGCAGCTCCTCGGCCAGGCAGTCGTCGGTGGCCCGCCGCGCGAGCGAGACCCGCCGGGCCGGCTGGCCGGGCTGGGTGAGCGTCGCGACCTGGCCCTCGGGGCGCACCAGCTCGATCGCACCCGAGCCCCGCTCCAGCCGGACGCCGAGCATGCCGCCGCCCGCGGGGGTGCGCCGCCGCTGCACCGGGCAGCGCAGCGCCCAGGCCAGCCAGCCGGCGAGCAGGTCGGTGCTGGGGGAGTCGCTGGCGCCGGTGACGACCGCCCGGGTGACCGGCTCGTACGGCGGCTGGTCGAGGGCGGCAGCGAGCAGGGTGCGCCAGCGGGTGATCCGGGTCCACGCCAGGTCGGTGTCGCCGTCCTGGTGGCACGAGGCGAGGCGCTTGAGCGAGGCGCCCGGCTGCTTCGCCTCGGCCGAGTCGGTGATGCGCCGCTGCGCCATCGAGCCGACCGGGTCGAGCGAGGGGTCGGCCGGCGGGTCGCCCGGCCACCACGCCACGATCGGGGTGTCGGGCAGCAGCAGCGGGGTCACGACGGTGTCGGCGTGCCCGGCGAGCTCGCCGTACATCCGCAGCACCACGACCTCGCTGGCCCCAGCGTCACCACCGACGCGGATCTGCGCGTCCAGCCGCGAGGTGCCGCGGCGCGAGCCGGCGGCCAGGACGATGACGCGGCAGGGGTGCTCGCGGCTGGCCTGGTTGGCGGCCTCGACGGCGTCCTCGACCCGGCCCTCCTCGGCGAGCACCACCAGGGTGAGCACCCGGCCGAGCGCCACGGCGCCGCCGGTCTCGCGCAGCTCGACCATCCGGCGGTTGATCGCCGAGGTCGAGGTGCCGGGCAGGTCGATGATCACGGGCGCCTCCAGCTGCGTCCGGTGCGGGCCATCATGGCGTCGGCCGACGGCGGTCCCCAGCTGCCGGCCTGGTAGTCCTCGGGCGCCCCGCGCGACTCCCAGTGCCGCAGCACGGGGTCGAGGATCCGCCAGGACAGCTCGACCTCCTCGTGCCGCGGGAACAGCGGCGGGTCGCCGAGCAGGACGTCGAGGATCAGCCGCTCGTAGGCCTCGGGCGAGGACTCGGTGAAGGCGTGCGTGTAGCCGAAGTCCATCGTCACGTCGCGCACCTCCATCGTCGGTCCGGGCACCTTGGAGCCGAACCGGATGGTGACGCCCTCGTCGGGCTGCACCCGCACGACCAGCGCGTTCTGGCCGAGCTCCTCGGTGGCCGTGGACTCGAACGGCAGGTGCGGCGCGCGCTTGAACACCACGGCGATCTCGGTGACCCGGCGGCCGAGCCGCTTGCCGGTGCGCAGGTAGAACGGCACGCCGGCCCAGCGCCGGGTGTCGATCTCCAGCTGCACGGCCGCGAACGTCTCGGTCGTCGAGGACGGCTCGATGCCCTCCTCGTCGAGGTACCCGACCACCTCCTGGCCGCCCTGCCAGCCGGCGGCGTACCGCCCGCGGGCGGTCGCGGCGTCCAGGTCCTTGGGCAGCCGGACGGCCGAGAGCACCTTCTCCTTCTCGGCGCGCAGGTCGCGGGCGTCGAAGGACACCGGCTCCTCCATCGCCGTCAGCGCCATCAGCTGCACCAGGTGGTTCTGGATGACGTCGCGGGCGGCGCCGATGCCGTCGTAGTACCCGGCGCGGCCGCCGATCCCGATGTCCTCGGCCATCGTGATCTGCACGTGGTCGACGTAGTTGGCGTTCCAGACCGGCTCCCAGAGCTGGTTGGCGAACCGCAGCGCCAGGATGTTCTGGACCGTCTCCTTGCCGAGGTAGTGGTCGATCCGGAAGACCGAGTCCTGGGGGAAGACGTCCTCGACGACCCGGTTGAGCTCCTGGGCGCTCTCCAGGTCGTGGCCGAACGGCTTCTCGATCACCACGCGCCGCCACGGCCCGCCCGGCTCGACGCCCGGCCCGGCCAGGCCGTGCTCGGCGAGCTGCTGGCAGACCACCGGGAACATGCTCGGCGGCACCGACAGGTAGAACGCGGTGTTGCCGCCGGTGCCGCGCGACTCCGACAGCTCCTTGACCGTGTCGGCCAGCTGCTCGAAGGCGGCGTCGTCGGAGAAGTCGCCGGGCACGAAGCGGAAGCCCTCGGCCAGGGTGTTCCAGACCGACTCGCGGAACGGCGTGCGGGCGTGCTCGCGCACGGCGTCGTGGACGACCTGGGCGAAGTCCATGTCGGCCCAGTCGCGCCGGGCGAACCCGACCAGCGAGAAGCCCGGCGGCAGCAGGCCCCGGTTGGCCAGGTCGTAGATCGCCGGCATCAGCTTCTTGCGCGACAGGTCGCCGGTGACGCCGAACAGCACCAGGCAGCTGGGCCCGGCGATCTTGGGCAGCCGCTTGTCACGCGGGTCGCGCAGCGGGTTGCGCCCCTCGGCGACGCGCGCCGGGCTCACGAGGAGCTCCGTGACGACGTGCCCTCCGGAGCGGCCGACAGCAGCCGGACCAGCCGGGGGAGCTGCGCGGCCCGGTCGGTGAGGTGCAGCCGCAGCACCGGGCGGTCGTGCTCGGCCAGCACCTGCGCGTCGCCGGCCGCCTGCGCGGCGATGAGCTGGCCGAAGGTGAACGGCTGCCCGGGCACGTCGAGGTCGTCGCCGGCCGGGGCGGACGTCACCTGGAGGAAGACGCCCTGGGCCGGACCGCCCTTGTGGTACTGCCCGGTCGAGTGCAGGAACCGGGGGCCCCAGCCGAAGGTGACCGGCCGCTCGGTGCGCAGCGCCAGGGGGGTGCGCACCGTCGCCAGGTCGGCGTCGGCCTCGCGGTCGAGGTAGGCCATCACAGCGAGGTACCCGTGCCCCTCGAGCCGGCCGAGGAGCGCAGCGACCGCTCCCTCGACCGACGTGACGCCCTCGAGCAGGCCGTCGGTGCCGCGGACCTCCACGCCGTCGTCGACCAGCGCGGGGTCCTCGGGCTCGGGACGCGCGTCGAGCAGCCCGCGGGCCGCCTTCTTGGCGCTCTCGACGTCCGGCTGGTCGAACGGGTTGATGCCGAGCAGGCGCCCGGCGACGGCGGTCGCGTACTCCCACAGCACCATCTGGGCGCCGAGCGGACCGGAGACCGCCACGCGCGGCCCGTCGCCGGCGTGCGCCGTACCGGCGACCAGGTGCGCGACCAGGACGTCGTCGGCGGGCCAGGTGGCCTCGGGTGCACCGGGTCCGACCACGACGGGGAGCACGCCGGTGGCGTCCTTGCCGGTCGACTCGGCGATCAGCTGCTCGGCCCAGTCGCCGAAACCGGCCAGGCCGGAACCGTCGTCGACCAGCGCGAGCTTGTCCCGCCGGGTCCCGGAGTCGTTCTGCGCCGCGCCGAGCGCGGCGCCGAGCACCAGTCCGGGGTTGTCCATGCCGCCGCCGGCGAGGGCGTCGAGGGCCTCCTGGGCGTCGTCGAGCAGCGCGCCCACGTCGGCGCCCGCGAGACCGGACGGCACCAGGCCGAAGGCGGTGAGGGCCGAGTAGCGGCCGCCCACGTTCGGGTCCGCGGTGAAGACCCGGCGGTAGCCGGCCTCGGTCGACGCCTTCTCCAGCGGTGAACCGGGGTCGGTGACCACCACGACCCGCTGCGTCGGGTCGATGCCGTCCGCCTCGAACGCGGTGACGAAAGCCCTTCGCTGCGAGTCGGTCTCGACGGTGGAGCCGGACTTGCTCGACACGACCACGACGGTGTGCGCGAGGTCGGTCGTCACGGCACGCGAGACCTGCCCGGGGTCGGTGCCGTCGAGCACGACCAGCGGGACGCCCGCCGTGGCGCAGATGACCTCGGGCGCCAGCGACGAGCCGCCCATGCCGCACAGCACGACGCGGTCGACGCCTTCGGCGCGCAGCTCGTCGCGCAGCGCCTCGATCTCCGCGACGAGCGGACGGGACACCGTCGGTGCCGCCAGCCAGCCGAGCCGGACCGCCGACTCGCTCTCGGCCGCCTCGCCCCACAGCGTGTGGTCCTGCGCCACCAGCCGGCTCGCGACGTCGGACGCGTCGAGCGTCGGGACCTCGCGCTCCGCAGCGGCCTTCGCGTCGCCCGCGACGTCGAGCGAGAGGGTCACTGCTGCGCCTCCGCGGTCGAGTCGGCGGTGGCGAAGCGGGCCAGCTCGTCCGAGACGGTGGCCTGCAGCTCGGCCCAGCTCTTGTCGAACTTCTCGACGCCCTCCTTCTCGAGCAGCTCGGTCACCTCGGCGTAGGAGATGCCGAGGCGCTCGAGCGCGTCGAGCAGCGCGTCGGAGTCGGTCTCGGTGCCGGACACGGTGTCGGCGGCGACGCCGTCGGTGAACCGGGCCTCCTTCTCGACCGCCTCGAGCGTCTTGCCCGGCATCGTGTTGACCACGCCGGGGGCGACGAGCTGGTCGACGTACAGCGTCGAGGGGTACTCGGGGTTCTTCACCCCGGTGGACGCCCACAGCGGGCGCTGCGGGTGGGCGCCGGCCTCGGCCAGCACCTCCCAGCGCGGGGTCGAGAACACCTCGGTCCACGCGTGGTAGGCCAGCCGGGCGTTCGCGACGCCGGCCTTGCCCTTGAGCTCTGCCGCCTCGGGGGTGCCGAGGGCGTCGAGCCGCTTGTCGATCTCGGCGTCGACCCGGGAGACGAAGAAGCTGGCGACCGACTCGATCGTGGACAGGTCGCGGCCGGCCTCGCGGGCCTGCTCCAGCCCGACGAGGAACGCCTGCATGACGGCGCGGTAGCGGTCGAGGCTGAAGATCAGGGTGACGTTCACGCTGATGCCCTTGGCCAGCACCTGGCTGATCGCCGGCAGGCCCTCGACGGTTGCGGGGATCTTGATGAACAGGTTCGGCCGGTCGACCGCGTCCCACAGCCGCTGGGCCAGCTCGACGGTCCCGTTCGTGTCTCGCGCGAGCCCGGGGTCGACCTCGATCGAGACCCGGCCGTCAACGCCGCCGGTGGCGTCGAACACCGGCCGCAGCACGTCGCAGCCGCGTCGGACGTCCTCGGTGGTGATGTCGAAGATCGCCTCCTCGACGCTCGCGCCGCGCTCGGCGAGGCCCTGCACCTGGTCGGTGTAGCGCTCGCCGTCGGACAGGGCCGAGGCGAAGATCGTGGGGTTCGTGGTGACGCCGACGACGTGCTTGTCGTCGACCAGCCGCTGGAGGTCGCCGGACTCGATCAGCTCGCGCGACAGGTCGTCGAGCCAGATCGAGACGCCCGCGGTGCTGAGCGCGGCGAGCCGGTCGTCGGAGTGGTCGTCCTTGGCCACCTGCTGGGTGGTGCTCTCGCTCATGGGGTCTCCTCGTTCGCTCGGGTGCTGCTGCGGGGCTGCTGCGGGGCTGCTGCGGGACTGGTGCGGGACGGTGACCGCGAGGTCAGTCCCGGTCAGCCGGGTGGAGCCGTCAGCTCTGGTCGCCGGTGCCGCCCTCGGTGGGCAGCCGGCCGCCGGGGGCGGCGTCGCGCCCGGCCGCCGCGATCGAGTCGCGCGCGGCCGCGGCGACGGCCTCCGGGGTGAAGCCGAACTCGCGGAACAGCGTCTTCGCGTCGGCCGACGCGCCGAAGTGGTCGATGCCGACGATCCGGCCGGCGTCGCCGACCAGCTCGCGCCACCCGGACGGGACCCCCGCCTCGACCGACACCCTGGCCCGCACCGACGGCGGCAGGACGCTGTCGCGGTAGGCGTCGTCCTGGGAGTCGAACCACTCGCGGCAGGGGATCGACACCACGCGGGTGGCGACGCCGTCGGCCTGCAGCAGCTCGCGCGCCTCCAGCGCGACCGGGACCTCGGAGCCGGTGGCCATCAGCAGCACCTGCGGCTCGCCGCCGGTGGCCTCGGCCAGCACGTAGGCACCGCGGGCGACCCCGGCCGCCGAGCCGAGGGTGTCGCCGGTGGCCTCGCCGTCGCCACGGGCCGGGTTGGGCAGGTTCTGCCGGCTGAGCGCGATGCCCGCCGGGCGGTCGGTGTGCTCGAGGATCGTGCGCCAGGCCCACGCGGTCTCGCTGGCGTCGGCGGGGCGCACGACGTCCAGGCCCGGGATCGCCCGCAGCGCGGCGAGGTGCTCGATCGGCTGGTGGGTGGGGCCGTCCTCGCCGAGACCGATGGAGTCGTGGGTCCAGACGAAGATCGACGGCAGCTCCATCAGCGCCGCGAGCCGCACCGCCGGGCGCATGTAGTCGCTGAAGATCAGGAAGGTGCCGCCGTAGGCGCGGGTGCCGCCGTGCAGCGTGATGCCGTTGATGATCGAGCCCATCGCGTGCTCGCGGATGCCGAAGTGCAGCGTGCGGCCGTAGGGGTTGCCGGGGAATGCCTTGGTGGCCCACTCCTCGGGGACGAAGGACGGCTCGCCCTCCATCGTGGTGTTGTTGCTCTCGGCCAGGTCGGCCGAGCCGCCCCACAGCTCGGGGAGCACCGGCGCCAGCGCCGTCAGCACCTCGCCGGACGCCTTGCGGGTCGCGACGTCCTTGCCGGCCTCGAACTGCGGCAGCGCGTCGGTCCAGCCCTCGGGCAGGGTGCGGGTGCTCATCCGGTCGAGCAGCGCCGCGGCGTCCGGGTTGCCCTCGCGCCAGGTGCGGTAGCCGGCGTCCCACTCGCTGCGCAGCGCGGCGCCGCGGTCGACCACCTCGCGGGCGTGGGCCAGCACCTCGTCGTCGACCTCGAAGGTCTTCTCCGGGTCGAAGCCGAGCTCGCGCTTGAGCGCCGCCACCTCGTCGTCCCCGAGGGCCGAGCCGTGGATCTTGCCGGTGTTCTGCTTGTTCGGCGCGGGCCAGCCGATGATGGTGCGCAGCGCGATGATCGACGGCCGGCCGGTCTCCGCCTTGGCCGCCTCGAACGCAGCATGCAGCCCGTCGACGTCCTCGAAGTACGAGCCACCCTCGGTCCAGTCGACCCGCTGGGTGTGCCAGCCGTAGGCGGCGTAACGCGCCAGGACGTCCTCGGAGAAGGCGATGTCGGTGTCGTCCTCGATCGAGATGTGGTTCTGGTCGTACAGCACCACGAGGTTGCCGAGCTTCTGGTGGCCGGCCAGCGAGGACGCCTCGGCGGTGACGCCCTCCTGCAGGTCGCCGTCGGAGGCGAAGACGTAGATCGTGTGGTCGAACAGGCTGGTGCCGGGCGCGGCGTCCGGGTCGAGCAGGCCGCGCTCGCGGCGCGCCGCCATCGCCATCCCGACCGCGGACGCCAGGCCCTGGCCGAGCGGCCCGGTGGTCATCTCCACGCCCGGTGTGTGGTGGTACTCGGGGTGGCCGGGGGTCTGCGACCCCCACGTGCGCAGGGCCTTGAGCTCGTCCAGCGTCATCGGGTACCCCGACAGGTACAGCTGGATGTACAGCGTGAGGCTGGTGTGGCCGCACGACAGCACGAACCGGTCGCGTCCGACCCACTGCGGGTCGGACGGGTCGTGGCGCAGGTGCCGCTGGAACAGCAGGTAGGCGGCGGGCGCCAGGCTCATCGCGGTACCGGGATGGCCGTTGCCGACCTTCTGCACGGCGTCGGCGGCCAGAACGCGGACCGTGTCGACGGCCCTGCGGTCCAGGTCGGTCCAGGTGAGCGGCTGGGCGGCGGTCGAGGGGGTGCTCGCGGCGTTCACGGCAACGACCCTAGCCCCGCACGGGCAGGCGCGCCGTCCGGCCGGGTGCGGTCCCGGGGGGCGGACCGCGACGCCGTAGGATGGGCGCGTCCCGGGATCGGTCCGCCGAGGCCCGGGAGCCCTGGCACCCCACCGGATCGAGGCTGCGTGACCACGCTCGACCCCTCGCAGGCACCTGGCGCGAACCGGTCCTCCGGCACCGCCACGGGGCTGCCGCCGCGACGGTCGAGGTTCGCCGCCTACCTCGCGCTCACCAAGCCGCGGGTCGTCGAGCTGCTGCTGGTCACCACCGTCCCGACGATGCTGCTCGCCGAGGGCGGGTTCCCCTCGATCTGGCTGGTCGCGGCGACCCTGGTCGGCGGCAGCCTCGCCGCCGGCAGCGCCAACGCGATCAACATGTACCTCGACCAGGACATCGACCGGGTGATGAAGCGCACCCAGGGCCGTCCGCTGGTCACCGGCGAGCTCACCGGGCGGCAGGCGATCACCTTCGGCGTCGCGCTCGGCGTCGCGGCCACGCTCTGGCTCGGGCTGCTGGTCAACTGGCTGTCCGCCGGCCTCGCGCTCGCCGCGATCCTGTTCTACGTCTTCATCTACACCCTCGGGCTCAAGCGCCGGACGCCTCAGAACATCGTCTGGGGCGGCGCCGCGGGCTGCATGCCGGTGCTCATCGGCTGGTCCGCGGTGACGGACTCGCTGTCGTGGGCGGCGGTCGTGCTGTTCGGGATCATCTTCCTCTGGACGCCGCCGCACTACTGGCCGCTGTCGATGCGCTTCGGCGACGACTACGCCGCCGTCGACGTGCCGATGCTCGGTGCCGTGGAGCGACCGGCCGTGGTCGCGAAGCGCATTATCGGCTACTCGTGGGCGATGGTCGCGTGCTCGCTCCTGCTGGTGCCGGTGGCGCCCACCGGGCCGCTCTACGCCGTGGCCGCCGTGGCGCTCGGCGCGTGGTTCCTGGTCGAGTCGCACCTGCTGTCGCGCCGGTCCCGGGGGATCGACCGCGGCCGCGACGTGGGCGCGATGCGCGTCTTCCACGTCTCGATCACGTACCTGACGCTGCTGTTCCTCGCCGTCGGCGCGGACCCGTTCGTCCGGTTCTGAGGCCTCGCGGGACCTAGGTCCGCGAGGGCTGGGCCGCCGCGCTGACGGCCGGCTGGACCTTATTCCGCACGCGCAGGGCGGACAGCGCGAGCGTCAGCGCGACCACGAGCAGGCTGGCGCCGAGCATGTGCGCCAGCACCAGGGCCTCGGGCAGGTCGGTGGCGTACTGCACGTAGCCGATCAGGCCCTGCCCGAGCGTGACGGCGAGCAGCCAGCCCGCGCGGCGCTGCGCCCGCTGCGGGGCGGAGGTGACCCGCAGCGCCACCACGAGCCCCACCACCAGGCCGACGAACAGCAGCACCGAGTCGGCGTGCAGCCACGAGATGGTGCGCGGGTCGAGCGCGAGCCGCGCGGGCTCGTCGGCGTCGCCGGAGTGCGGGCCGGACCCGGTGACGACCGTGCCGAGCACGAGCACCGCCGCGGCCACCACGACCAGCGCGGTGCCGAGGAGCAGCACCTCACGGGGGACGACGGCGCGCGCCGGCCCGTCGGGCTGCCGGAGGCGCTGGAGCAGGAGCACCGAGACGACGATGAGGCACATCGACACCAGGAAGTGCGCGGCCACCGTGACCGGGTGCAGACCGGTGAGCACCGTGATGCCGCCGAGCACGGCCTGCACGACGGTGAGGACGAGCGGCAGCGCGCCGAGGACGAGCAGCCCCCGCGGCCGGCCGCGGCGCACCAGCAGCACCGTGACGACGAGGGCGGCCAGGGCGGCCAGGCCGACGACGCCCGTGAGGGTGCGGTTGCCGAACTCGATGTACTTGTGGAACCCCTCGGCCTGCTCGACGGTCGGGACGTACGAGCCCGGGACGCACTCGGGCCAGGTGGGGCAGCCGAGGCCGGAGCCGGTGAGCCGCACGAGCCCGCCGGTCACCACGATCAGCACCTGCACGGCCACGTTGACGACCAGGGCCACGCGCATCCACCGACCGGGCAGCGGCGTCGCGACCGGCGTCGCCCGCGGGCCCGCAGCCTGCGGGTCGATCGCCTGCGGGTCGTCCGCCTGCAGGTCGGGGGTCTTCGACGTCACGCTGGCCACGCGTCCAGGGTAGGTGCCGCCGGTGCGGGCGGCGGCGGTGGCCTCAGTCCCACCGGAACCAGCGTCGGGCGGCCAGGACCGAGACCACGCACCACACCGCCAGGACGAGGACGTCGCGCGCCGGGAACCCGTCGCCGCCGAGCGCGGTGCGCAGCCCCTCGCCGAGCGCGCCGGACGGCAGCAGCGCGACGACCGGCTCGAGCGGCCCGGCGGCCGACGCGGGCAGCAGCACGCCGCCGCCCGCCACGAGCAGCACCCACACCAGGTTCGCGACGGCCAGGACGCCCTCGGCCCGCACCGTGCCGCCGAGCAGGAGGCCGAGGGCCGTGAGCGCCGTCGCGCCGAGCAGCAGGACCAGCAGCGCGGCGGGCACGCCTCCCAGGGCCGGCCGCCAGCCGAGCAGCAGCGCGGTACCGCCGAGCACCACGGCCTGGACGGCGATCACGACCACGACGGCGCCCGCCCGGGCGCCGAGCAGGCCGCCGCGGCCGAGCGGGGTGGTGCCGAGCAGCCGCAGCACCCCGTAGCGGCGGTCGAAGGCGACGGCGATGGCCTGGCTGGTGAAGGCGGTCGACAGCACCGCGACGGCGAGCACCCCGGGCGCCACGACGTCGACCCGGCCGAGCCCGGCGGGCACGTCGACCGGCAGCCAGGACGTGCGGCTCAGCCCGACCAGCGCCAGCAGGGGGAGCACCAGGGTGAGGAGCAGCTGCTCGCCGTTGGTGAGCACGGCGGCCACCTCGCGCCGCACCTGGCTGCGCAGCCGGGCACCGGCCGGGGCGGCGCCGGCGTGGACGACCTGCGCCTCGCTCACCGCACGGCCCTGCCCGTCAGCTCGAGGTAGAGCTCCTCGAGGTCGCCGGTGCCGACCTGCAGCCCGTCCGGCATCACGCCCTGCCCGGCGCACCACGCGGTGAGCGTGGCGAGCACCGAGGCGTCGACCCGTCCGCGCACCAGGTAGCCGCCGCCCCCGGAGGACGACAGCGTGACCGACTCCGGCAGCGCCCGGCGCAGCGAGCCGACGTCGATGCCGGCCGGGGCGCTGAACCGGACGCTGTGCCCGCGTCCGGCCAGCAGCTCGGCGGGGGAGCCGTCAGCGACCACCCGGCCCCGGTCGACGATGACGACGTGCGCCGCGGCGCGGGCCGCCTCGTCCAGGTCGTGGGTGGTGAGGACCACCGCCACGCCGTCGGCGCGCAGCTCCTCCACGACGTCGCGGACGACCAGGCGCGACTGCGGGTCGAGCCCGGCGGTCGGCTCGTCGAGGAAGACCACGCGCGGACGCCCGACGAGCGCGGCGGCCAGCGCGAGCCGCTGCCGCTGCCCGCCGGACAGGCGCCGGACGGTGGTGCGGGCGAAGGAGGTGATGCCGAGCCGCTCGGCCAGGCGGTCGGTGTCGGCGGGCTCGCGGTGGAGCGCGGCGAGCTGGCGCAGCACGGTCAGCGGCCGGGCCGAGCCCGGCAGCCCGCCGTCCTGGAGCATCACGCCGACGGCGGACCGGTGGTCCGGCCCGGCGGCGCAGGGGTCGGCGCCGAGCACGCGGACGGTGCCCGCGTCGAGCCGGCGCAGGCCGACGGCGCACTCCACCAGGGTCGTCTTGCCGGCGCCGTTGGGGCCGAGCAGGGCGGTGACCTCGCCGGCGCAGGCACGCAGCGACAGGCCGTCCAGCGCCGTGGTGGAGCGGTAGCGCTTGACCGCGCCCACCACCTCGACCACGGCCTGCTGCACGGTGGCAGCGTAGGTCGCGCAGCGCCGCCGTCCGGGGGCGGTCCCGGGTTAGGCCACCCTTCGTGGCGGACCCCGGACGAATAAGTGCACGATGGTGTTGTGGAAATCGACCGGACGCGCGCGCGGGTGGCCCGCCTGGTCGGCCAGGAAGGCCCCATCACGGTGGCCTGCCTCGCCGACCGGCTCGGCCTGACGGCCGCCGCCGTCCGCCGGCACCTCGACGCGATGCTCGCCGACGGCGTGGTCGAGCCGCGGGTCGTGGGCGGCGCGCCGCGCGGCCGCGGCCGCCCGGCCCGGGCGTTCGTGCTCACCGAGCACGGCCACACCTCGATGGCAACCTCCTACGACGACCTCGCCGTCCAGGCGCTGCAGTTCATCGCCGACGAGCACGGCCGCGACGCCGTCGAGGGCTTCGCCCGCCGCCGCTTCGACGACCTCGAGCGCCGGCTGGCCCCGGTGGTCGACGAGGCGGGCGACGACCCCGCCGACCGCGCCGAGGCCCTGGCAGCCGCCCTGTCCGGCGAGGGCTTCGCGGCCAGCAGCCGCCCCGTGGGCCGGGTCACGCCCGGATCGGGAAGGCAGCACGCCGCCGTGCAGTTGTGCCAGGGGCACTGCCCGGTGCAGCACGCGGCCGAGCGCTTCCCCGAGCTGTGCGAGGCCGAGTCCGCCGCCTTCTCGCGGTTGCTCGGGGTCGACGTCCGGCGCCTGGCGACCCTGGCGCAGGGCGACCACGTGTGCACGACGCACATCCCGCTCGGCACCCGCACGCAGACCAGCACGCAGACGAGCACGAAGACCAGCAGGACCCCAGAGCACGTCACCGCAACCCCGTCCGGGAGGACCGCCTGATGAGCACCCCCACCCAGCCGATGAACGACATCGAGGCCCGCAACCCCGAGCTGGCCGGTCTCGGCACCTACGAGTACGGCTGGGCCGACTCCGACACCGCCGGCGCCACCGCGCGCCGTGGGCTGAACGAGGAGGTCGTCCGCGACATCTCGGCGCGCAAGGGCGAGCCGGAGTGGATGCTCAAGACCCGGCTGAAGTCGCTGCGGCTGTTCGGCAAGAAGCCGATGCCGAACTGGGGCAGCGACCTGTCCGGCATCGACTTCGACAACATCAAGTACTTCGTGAAGTCGACCGAGAAGCAGGCGGCCTCGTGGGAGGACCTGCCCGAGGACATCAAAAACACCTACGACCGGCTGGGCATCCCCGAGGCCGAGAAGCAGCGCCTCGTCTCCGGCGTGGCGGCCCAGTACGAGTCCGAGGTCGTCTACCACCAGATCCAGGAGGACCTGGAGGCCCAGGGCGTCATCTTCGTCGACACCGACACCGGCCTGCGCGAGTACCCCGAGCTGTTCCAGGAGTACTTCGGCACCGTGATCCCGCCCGGCGACAACAAGTTCGCCTCGCTGAACACCGCGGTGTGGTCCGGCGGCTCGTTCATCTACGTGCCCAAGGGCGTCCACGTCGAGATCCCGCTTCAGGCCTACTTCCGGATCAACACCGAGAACATGGGCCAGTTCGAGCGGACGCTGATCATCGCCGACGAGGGCTCCTACGTGCACTACGTCGAGGGCTGCACCGCGCCGATCTACAAGTCCGACTCGCTGCACTCCGCGGTCGTCGAGATCGTCGTGAAGAAGAACGCCCGGGTTCGGTACACGACCATCCAGAACTGGTCGAACAACGTCTACAACCTGGTCACCAAGCGGGCGACCGCCGAGGCCGGGGCCACCATGGAGTGGGTCGACGGCAACATCGGGTCCAAGGTCACCATGAAGTACCCGGCGATCTACCTGATGGGCGAGCACGCCAAGGGCGAGACGCTGTCGATCGCCTTCTCCGGCGAGGGCCAGCACCAGGACGCCGGCGCCAAGATGGTGCACGCGGCGCCGCACACCTCGTCCTCGATCATCTCCAAGTCGGTGGCCCGCGGCGGCGGCCGCACGTCCTACCGCGGCCTGGTGCAGGTGCTCGAGGGCGCCCACCACTCGGCCTCGACGGTGCGCTGCGACGCCCTGCTGGTCGACAACATCTCCCGCTCGGACACCTACCCCTACGTCGACGTCCGCGAGGACGACGTGTCGATGGGGCACGAGGCCACGGTCTCCAAGGTGAGCGAGGACCAGCTCTTCTACCTCATGTCCCGCGGCATGAGCGAGGACGAGGCGATGGCCATGATCGTGCGCGGCTTCATCGAGCCGATCGCCCGTGAGCTCCCGATGGAGTACGCCCTCGAGCTGAACCGCCTGATCGAGCTGCAGATGGAGGGCGCGGTCGGCTGACCGCCCCACCACCCGCCACCCGAGACGACCCGCAGGAGAACGCCATCAGCACGCAGACAGCCCAGCCCGCCCAGCACGGCCTGGTCGAGCACGCGCACGGCCCCGGCTCGCCGGTGCCCGACCAGTCGCGCGCGGACCGCACCACCTCGTTCGAGCTCGCCGACTTCCCCGTGCCCACCGGGCGCGAGGAGGACTGGCGGTTCACGCCGATGGACCGCCTCGGCGAGATGCTGGCCGGGTCGGCGACCGAGGACGGCGCGGTGACGGTCGAGGTGGCCGCCCCGGACGCCGCGGTGCACCGCTCGGTGCCCACCGACGACCCCGCGGTCGGCACGGCCTTCGTGCCGGCCGACCGGGCCGCGGTCGTCGCGTGGGCCGGCACCGAGCGGGCGCTGGTCGTCGAGGTGCCGTCCGACGTCGAGCTGGACGAGCCCGTCCGGGTGTCGTTCACCGGCCACGGCGCCGGTCTGCGCGGCACCGGGCACACGGTCGTCGCGGCCGGCGCGCACAGCCGCGCCACGGTCGTCCTCGACCACGTCGGGTCGGCGCAGTACGACGCCAACGTCGAGATCCGCGTGGGGGACGGCGCCGACCTCACCGTGGTGTCGGTCCAGCGCTGGGACGACGACGCGGTGCACCTGTCGCAGCACGACGCCGTGGTCGGGCGCGACGCCCGGCTCAAGCACGTCGTGGTCACCCTCGGCGGCGGCCTGGTGCGCATCGGCACCAACGCCTCCTACGCCGGCCCCGGCGGCGACGCCACCCTGCTCGGCGTGTACTTCGCCGACGCCGGGCAGCACCTGGAGCACCGCTCGTTCGTCGACCACGGCGCGCCGCACTGCGCGAGCCACGTGACGTACAAGGGCGCCCTGCAGGGCGAGACGGCCCACACGGTGTGGGTCGGCGACGTGCTCATCCGCGCCTCGGCCGAGGGCACCGACACCTACGAGCTGAACCGCAACCTGGTGCTCACCGACGGCGCCCGCGCCGACTCGGTGCCGAACCTGGAGATCGAGACCGGCGAGATCGTCGGCGCCGGCCACGCCTCGGCCACCGGCCGCTTCGACGACGAGCAGCTGTTCTACCTGCAGGCCCGCGGCATCCCCGAGGACCAGGCCCGCCGGCTCGTCGTGCGCGGCTTCTTCGCCGACATCGTCCAGCAGATCGGCGTCCCCGATCTGCAGGAGCAGCTGATGCGCGCGATCGACGACGAGCTCGCGCTGTCGATGAACGCCCCCGCCGACGCCGTGGCCAAGGCCGTCGACGCCGTCGTCAGCGAGAGCACGGAGGCCGCCGGCGAGGTGCCTGCGTGAGCATGCAGCGCGCCTGCTCGCTCGCCGACCTCGAGGGCACCGGCGTGTTCGGCACCGAGGTCGACAACGTCCCGGTCGCCGTCGTCCGCGACGAGGACGGCGACCTGCACGCGATCAACAACGTGTGCTCGCACCAGTACGTGCTGCTGAGCGAGGGCGAGGTCGACGGCTGCACGATCGAGTGCTGGCTGCACGGCTCGCGCTTCGACCTGCGCACCGGCGCACCCTCCGGCCTGCCGGCCACCCGGCCCGTCGAGGTCTACCCCCTGACCGTGGAGGGCGACGACGTCCTCGTCGACGTCACGTCCCCCCTCGCACCACCACAGGAGAGCTGAGAAGACATGTCCACCCTGGAGATCACCGACCTGCACGTGAAGGTCGCCGGCGACGGCGGCACCGAGATCCTGCGCGGCGTCGACCTCACGGTCCGCGCCGGCGAGACCCACGCGATCATGGGCCCGAACGGCTCGGGCAAGTCGACCCTGGCGTACTCGGTCGCCGGCCACCCAAAGTACGAGATCACCTCGGGCTCGGTCACCCTCGACGGCGAGGACGTGCTGTCGATGAGCGTCGACGAGCGCGCCCGCGCCGGCCTGTTCCTGGCGATGCAGTACCCCGTCGAGGTCCCGGGCGTGACCGTCTCGAACTTCCTGCGCACCGCCAAGACCGCGGTCGACGGCGAGGCCCCGAACCTGCGCAGCTGGATCAAGGACGTCCGCAGCGCGATGACCGACCTCAAGATGGACCCCGCGTTCGCGGAGCGGAACGTCAACGAGGGCTTCTCCGGCGGCGAGAAGAAGCGCCACGAGATCCTCCAGCTCGAGCTGCTCAAGCCGCGGTTCGCGATCCTGGACGAGACCGACTCGGGCCTCGACGTCGACGCGCTCAAGATCGTCTCCGAGGGCGTCAACCGGGTGCGGTCCGGCTCGGACGTCGGCGTGCTGCTGATCACGCACTACACCCGGATCCTGCGCTACATCACGCCCGACTTCGTGCACGTCTTCGTCGACGGCCGGATCGCCGAGCAGGGCGGCCCGGAGCTGGCCGACGAGCTCGAGGCCAACGGCTACGACCGCTTCGTCACGACGGCCACGGCCTGACCGGACGGCGAGCGGCCATGACCCTCACGACCACCGGCGGCCTCGACGTCGAGCTGGTGCGCGGCGACTTCCCCATCCTGTCGCGCGTGCTCGCCGACGACCGCCCGCTGGTCTACCTCGACAGCGCGAACACCTCGCAGAAGCCGCAGGTGATGCTCGACGCCATCCAGGACCACCTGGAGAGCCACAACGCCAACGTGGCCCGCGCCGTGCACCAGCTCGGGGCGGAGTCGACCGAGGCGTTCGAGGGCGCGCGCCGCGACGTCGCGGCGTTCGTGGGTGCCGCGCGGCCCGAGGAGGTGGTGTTCACCAAGAACGCCACCGAGGCGCTGAACCTGGTGGCACGGGTGCTCGGCGACAGCCGCGGCCCGCACGGGGTCGGCGAGGGCGACGAGGTCCTGGTCACCGAGCTCGAGCACCACTCGAACCTGGTGCCGTGGCAGCAGCTGTGCGAGCGCACCGGCGCGCGGCTGCGCTGGTTCGGCCTCACCGACGAGGGCCGGCTCGACCTGTCGGACATCGACTCGCTGATCACCGAGCGCACCCGCGTGGTGTCGCTGGCGTGGGTCTCCAACGCGCTCGGCACGATCACGCCGGTCGCCGAGATCGCCCGGCGCGCGCACGAGGTGGGCGCGCTGGTGGTCGTCGACGCGTCCCAGGCGGTGCCGCACCTGCCGGTCGACGTGCAGGCGCTCGGCGCCGACCTGGTGGCCTTCACCGGCCACAAGATGCTGGGGCCCACCGGCATCGGCGTGCTGTGGGGCCGCTACGACCTGCTCGCCGAGCTGCCGCCGTTCCTCGGCGGCGGCGAGATGATCGAGACCGTGACGATGGCGGGCGCCACGTACGCCGCACCGCCGCACCGGTTCGAGGCCGGCACCCCGCCGATCGCCGAGGCGGTCGGGCTCGGCTCGGCCGCGCGCTACCTCGGCGAGCTGGGCATGGCCACGGTGGCCGCGCACGAGCAGTCGGTCACCGCGTACGCGCTGCAGGGCCTGGCGACCGTGCCCGGCCTGACGGTGCTGGGGCCCACCGAGCTGCGCGACGGCCTGCCGGTCGACCGCGGCGGCGCGATCTCGTTCGAGCTCGCCGGCGTGCACCCCCACGACGTCGCCCAGGTGCTCGACTCCCTCGGCATCGCCGTCCGCGCCGGGCACCACTGCGCCAAGCCGGTGCACCAGCGCTTCGGCGTCCAGTCCAGCACCCGGATGTCGTCCTACCTGTACACGACCACCGCCGAGATCGACGCCCTCGTCGACGGCCTCGGCCGCGTCCGCGCGTTCTTCGGGTTGGCGTGATGGACGTCCAGGCGCTGTACCAGCAGGTCATCCTCGACCACGCGAGGGCGCCGCACGGCGTCGGGCTGCGCGAGCCGTTCCAGGTCGAGGTCACGCACGTGAACCCGACCTGCGGCGACGAGATCGTGCTGCGTGCCCAGGTCGAGGACGGCGTCGTGCGCGACGTCTCCTACCAGCCGCTCGGCTGCTCGATCTCGGTCGCGTCCGCCTCGGTGATGGCCGACTCGGTCACCGGGCAGCCGGTCGAGGACGCCCTCGCGGCATACGACCGGGTGCTCACGCTGTTGCACAGCAAGGGGCAGGGTGAGCCCGACCCCGAGACGCTCGGCGACGCGGTCGCGTTCGCCGGCGTCGCGAAGTTCCCCGCGCGCGTCAAGTGCGCCCTGCTCGGCTGGGCGGCGATGCGCGACGCCGTCCTCAGCGCCGACGTGACCGCGAACGACTCCACCGCCACCACCACGGAGGACCACCGATGAGCACCACCACCGAGAGCACGCCCGCCCAGCCGACGCCGGCCACCGCCGCCGACGTCGAGGAGGCGATGCGCGACGTCGTCGACCCCGAGCTCGGGATCAACGTGGTCGACCTGGGGCTGGTCTACGGCGTCACCGTCGACCAGCACAACCACGCCGTCCTCGACATGACCCTGACCTCCGCCGCGTGCCCGCTCACCGACGTGATCCAGGACCAGACCGCCCAGGCGCTCGACGGCCTGGTCGTCGGGCACCGGATCAACTGGGTCTGGATGCCGCCGTGGGGGCCGGACAAGATCACCGACGACGGCAAGGAGATGCTGCGCGCCCTCGGCTTCAACGTCTGAGGGTCGGTGTCCCACCGCCTGATCGAGGTCGACGCCGCCCGGCTCGCCCGCTGGGTCGACGGCTTCGGCGAGCGGCACGGCCAGGTGGAGGTCTCGGCGACGCCTGACGGCGTGCGCCTGGCCGCCGCGGACGGGGCGGTGGCGGTGCTGCAGCCCCCGTTCGACGACGGGGACCCCGCGCCGGACGGCGAGGACCTCGTCGACGGCGTCGTGCGGCGCACCGCGGCCGACCGCCACGCCGCGCTGCTGCTGGTGCGCCGCGGGGGCTGGGCCGTCGGCGTCGCGGACGGCGCCACGCTGACCGGGCACAAGGTGGGCACCCGCTACGTGCAGGGCCGCACCGCAGCGGGCGGCTGGTCCCAGCAGCGGTTCGCCCGCCGCCGCGCCGGACAGGCGGCCGGCCTGGTCGGTGCCGCCGTGGACGGGGCGCACGCTCTGTGGGCGGGGGAGCGGGTCAGGGCCCTGGTCGTCGGGGGAGACCGCCGGCTGGTGGAGGAGGTCCTGGAGGACCCCCGCCTGGCGTCGGTGGCCCGGCTGCCGCGCAGCCCGCTGCTCGACGTCCGCGACCCCCGCCTCGACGTGCTCAAGGACGCCGTGCGCCGGTCGCGCTGCGTCCGCATCAGCCTGGACGAGCCGGGACCCGCCCGCGGCTGACGACCGGCCGGGTCACGCCTCGGCGTCGGCCCAGCCGTCGGGGCCGGGCAGGTTGCGCAGCCGACGGTCGGCGAGCAGCATCAGCGCGGCGACCAGGCAGATCCCGGCGGCCACCACCAGCGTGCCGCGCAGCCCGATCAGCGTCAGGCCGAACCCGGCCACGACCGGGGCCAGCGGCAGCGCCCCCATGCTCAGCAGGTCGACCGCGCTGCCCGCGCGTCCGCGCAGCTCGGACGGGACCACCGCCATGAACCAGCCGCCGAGGCCCGCGTTCGCCGCCGGGGCGCCGAGGATGCCGATGCCGATCACGGCCAGCGTGGCGGGGACGCCCTCGACGAACGGCAGCACCACGAACGCCGCGACCGCGAGCAGCAGCCCGCCGACGACCAGCGGCCCGGTGCGGAACCGGCCGAGCAGGAACGGGGCCACGACCGCCCCGGCCAGCATGCCGACGCCGATCGTCGTCGTGACGAGCCCGACCGCGGCCAGGCCGACGCCGTCCTGCTGCAGCGAGTAGACGACGGTGGCGACCGCCGCGTTGACGCCGAGGTTGAGCAGCGTGCCGACGAGCACCGACGTGCGCAGCGCGGGACGGCCCCACAGCCACACCATCCCCTCGCGCGCCGAGGCCAGCACCGCCCGGACGCGCGAGCCGTCCTGCGCGGCCGGGCCGGGCTGCTCGGCCACGTCGTCGGGACGCGGGCGCAGGTCGGCCCGGATCCGCAGCGCCGTGACGGCCGACAGCAGGTGCCCGACCGTGCTGGCCAGCAACGGGAGCACGGTGCCGGTGGCCATCATCGCGCCGCTGGCCGGGCCCGCTCCCATCGTGATCGCTGCGTCGCGGCCCTGGTTGGCCGACAGCGCGGTGCCGAGCCGGCTCTTGTCGACCACCGCCGGCAGGGCGGCGTCCGACACCGAGCCGAACAGACCGGTGCGCAGGCCGATGGCCAGGTTCGCGCCCAGCAGCCACCAGAAGTCGAGCACGCCGGCGACCAGGCAGAGCGTGAGCAGCCCGGTGAGGGCCGCCCCGAGCAGCCCGCCGACCACCATCAGCGTCCGCCGGTCGTGCCGGTCGGCCAGGACCCCGCCGGGCAGGGTGCCCACCGCGCGACCCACGGCGCCCGCCGCCGCCACCAGACCGGCCAGCGCCGGCCGGCCGGTCACCACGAGCGTGAGCAGGGGGACCGCGAAGCCGTAGACCGCGGCGGCCAGGGCGGAGGAGGTGTCGCTGCCCAGCCAGAGCAGGTAGTCGCGGCTGCGCAGCAGCCGGGCAGGGGCGGCCGCAGGTCCGGGCCGGGGGTCGGTGCGCAGCGTCGTCATGGTGCGACGGTAGATGCGCACGTGCAGTTGCGCAAGTACTAGTGCGCAACCTTCCCTGCACGAATCGGGTACGGTGGCCGGCATGACGGAGGAGGCGAGCACCGCGGGATCACCGGGACAGCGCCGGGCGGCCGACGACGCGGTCGCCCTCACCTCGCCGATGCTCAAGGCGATGAGCCACCCGGTCCGCCGGCGGATCCTGGCGCTGATGGAGCACAGCCCGCCGGCCCGGGCCACCGACCTGGCCGGACCGCTCGGCCTTCCGGTGAACCAGGTGAGCTTCCACCTGCGCAGCCTTGCCAGGGCGGGGCTGGTCGCCGAGGCTCCCGAGCACGCCCGCGACCGCCGCGACCGCGTGTGGGTGCCCACCGCCACCACGTTCCGGCTCACGGGGCCGGGGGAGCCGATGTCGGCCGAGGACGAGCAGGTGGTGGCGGCGTTCCTCGGCCAGACCGCGCTCGAGGCGCAGGAGCTGGTGAGGCGCGTGCTGGCCTGGGCCACCGACTACGCCAGCGGCCGCGACCGCGATCACCGCGGCGCCGCCACGCAGGAGACCGTGCGGCTCACGATCGAGGAGATGCGCGAGCTCGTCACCGGGATCGGGGACGCCGTGCACGCGGCGCAGCAGCGCTCGGACGCCGCGGCCGCACCGGACCGCCGCACCTGGGACCTCGCGCTGTTCGTGGGCCGGGACGACCTCGGGAGGGACGGGCAGGTCCGCGAGCCGGGCTGAGGTGGTCCGCAGGGCCGTCCGTGTGAGCCGCGCCACCCGGTGCGCACGCACCCCTGCGTCCGGTGCGTGTGGATGTGGGCCTCGTCGCGACCCTGTGGTTGACTCGGAGCGAGCCCCGGGCCCGTCCGGCCCCGTCCCCGATCTGCAAGGTGTGTTCTCTGCATGACGAGTGCGCGGCACCGACGTCTGGCGCCCCAGCCCCCTCGGCGTGACCCCCGGCGTCTCGGCGCCCTGCTGGTCCTGACCGGCGTGGCCGGTCTCGGCGCTGTCACGGGTCCCGTCGGCGGCCCCGTGCAGCCGGCCGCCGTCCGGCCCGCCCCCGCCGACCTCACCGCGACACTGGGCGGCTCCGCGGCCGCGACCCGCACCGAGGCCCGCGCCGACGCGGCCACCCAGGTGTCGCGCGACCTGGACCGCCGGGAGGTCGTGGCCGCCGACGAGGACGCCGCCAGCGCCGACGTGTCCGGCCCGCTCGCCGTCCCCGGCTCCACCCCCGCGTTCGCGCAGGAGGACACCGCCGTCGTCGCGGAGCCCGCCGACGGCGCGGCCGAGCTCGCCGACGTCGAGCGCGGCGCCCAGGTGGCGCTGTCGGGCCGCACCCAGGACGGCTACGCCGAGATCGTCCAGGACGGCGTCCTGGCGTGGATCGACGGCGAGCTGGTGGGCTCGAAGCCGCCGCCCGAGGAGACCGAGGAGGCGGCGACGGTCGCCGGCCCCGCCTCGGGGACGGCGACGGCCGCGCCGAGGACGACGGGCGTGTCGGGAGCCTCCTGCGAGGGCGGCAGCGGCGTCGAGAGCGGCCTGACCAGCAACACGGTGGCGGTCCACCGGGCGGTGTGCGCGGCGTTCCCCGGCCTGGTCTACGGGGGCGTGCGCCCCGGCGACCCGGGCGAGCACGGCTCCGGCCGCGCCCTCGACATCATGGTCACCGGCTCCAGGGGCGACGCCGTCGCGGCGTTCCTGCAGCAGCACGCCGGTGAGCTCGGCGTCGACAACATCATCTGGAAGCAGCGGATCTGGTTCGTCGGCAAGCCGTTCAGCTCGTGGAAGGGCATGGAGGACCGCGGCTCGGTCACCGCGAACCACTACGACCACGTGCACGTCGGGACCCGCTGAGGCTTCCCTCAGTCGTCGAACCCCCGGGCGGCCAGGGCGTCTCCGGTGCGCTCGGCGTGCCGGACGGTGCGCACCACGAGCGGCACGGCCAGCGCCCGGACGCTGCGCTCGAGCCCGCGCGCCCGGCGCGCGTCGGAGACCTCCCGGGCCGCGGCGCCGATCACCGGCACCGAGCGCACCGCCAGCGCGAGGGTCAACCCCGCCCGCTCGGGGTCGACCCCGACCAGCCGCAGCGGGGCGAGCAGCCGCACCAGGACGTCGAGCAGGTCCCCGACCCGGGTGGTCAGGGTGAGCAGGCACGCCGCCGCCACGGCCACCACGAGCGTGCCGACCACGACCACCGCGGCGCGGGGACCGGCGGTCAGGACCTGGAACGGCACCAGGACGAGCAGCAGCCAGCGCAGCGGCCGCACCTGCTGCAGCGCCACGACCGGCGACCACCCCGCCACCGCGTAGCCGGCGAGGCACACCCCCGCACCCACGGCCGCGGCCAGCGGGGACCGCGCGACCACCAGCGCCGTCGTGAGCAGCGCCAGCAGCGCCAGCTTGCCGCCGGCAGGTGCCCGGTGCAGCACCGAGGTGCCCGGCCGGAACAGCCCGGTCACGAGACCAGCTCGCGGTAGCGGGCGACCGTCGCCGCCGGCGGCCCGTCGGCGACCACGCGGCCCTGGTCGACGACGACCACGCGGTCCCACCCGTCGACCAGGTCGAGGTCGTGGGTGACCAGGACGACCTGCTCGTCCAGGCCGAGCAGCAGGTCGCCGACCATCCGGGTGTTGCGCAGGTCGAGCAGCGTGGTCGGCTCGTCGCACACCAGCACCTGCGGCTCGGTGACCAGCACCGAGGCCAGCGCCAGCAGCTGCTTCTGCCCGCCGGAGAGCAGGTGCGCCGGGTGGTCGTGGTGGTCGGCGAGCCCGAACCGCGCCAGCACCGCCCGCACCCGCGCGTCGGCCTCGTCCCGGGCCAGGCGCAGCCGGCGCAGCGAGAAGGCGACGTCCTCGGCCACGGTCGGCATCACGATCTGGGCATCCGGGTCGGTGAAGACGAACCCGACGCGGCGGCGCACCTCGTGGCCGGAGCGCACCGGGTCGAGGCCGTCGACCTCGACCTCGCCCTCGGTGGGGTGCACCAGCCCGTTGAGCAGCCGGGCGAGCGTGGACTTGCCCGAGCCGTTGGCGCCGAGGACGACGACCTTGCGCTCGGGCAGCTCCAGGTCGACGCCGCGCAGCGCCCACCGGTCGCCGTAGCGGACGCCGGCGCCGCGGAGCCGGATCATCCGACCCGCTCCACCAGCAGCGCGAGGCCCTGCCCGCCGCCGACCGCGCAGGTGGCCAGGCCGAGCGTGCCGGGAGCGACCTCGGTGCGCACCATCCGGGCGAGGAGCCGCACCACGAGCAGCGCCCCCGACGCCCCCCACGGGTGGCCGAGGGCGATGGCGCCGCCCTGGACGTTGACCCGGCCGTCGTCGGCACCGAGCGGGTCCAGGCCGAGCGCGTCGGTGCAGGCCAGCACCTGGGCGGCGAAGGCCTCGGTCACCTCGAGCACGTCGACGTCCTCGAGCCGGGCGCCGGTGCGCGCGAGCAGCGCGCGCACGGCCGGCACGGGCCCGAGGCCGGGGGTGCGCGGGTCGACCCCGCACGCGACCCAGCCGCGGACGGCCAGGCCGGGGACGCCGAGCCGCTGCCGCACCTGCTCGGGCACGAGCGCCACCGCCGCCGCGCCGTCGCTGACCCCGCACGCGTTGCCGGCCGTCACCGTCCCGCCCTCGCCGAACGCCGCGGGCAGCCGGGCCAGCAGCGCCGCCGACATCCGCGGCCGCGGTCGCTCGTCCGCCCGGACGCCCGCGACCTCGACCGTCTCGGCCGCGAAGACCCCCGACGCGACAGCGGCGACCGCGAGCCGGTGCGAGCGCAGGGCAAGGGCGTCCTGGCGCTCGCGGGTGACGCCGCACCGGCGGGCGACCGCGTCGGCGGCCGGACCCATGTCCGGGTCGCCGAGGGCGGCGGGGGCGAACGGCGCCCTGGCGTAGGTCTCGCCGGAGGGCCAGGTGCGGGTCGGCGCCGTGCTGGCGCTCTCGACGCCGCCCGCCAGCACCAGGTCGGACCCGGCCAGGACGGCGGCGGCGGCCTGGTGCACGGCCTCCTGTCCGCTGCCGCACTGACGGTCGACGGTGGCCCCCGGCACCTGCGGCCCGAGCCCGGCCGCCAGCGCCGCGACCCGGGCCGGGTTGCCCCCCGGCCCCATCACGTTGCCGAGCAGGACGTCGTCGACGGCGGCGTCCAGCCCGAGGGCCTGCACGTCCTGCACCAGGGCGGCCAGCACCGGCGCGGCCAGCCCGACCACGTCGACCGCGCGCAGCACGTGGCCGGCGGTGCCGACGGGCGTGCGACGGGCGGCGACCACGACGGGGGTTCGGCCCGGGAGCTGCCGGGACGGGGACGGGGCGGGCATGGCGCCGCCAGCGTAGGTCGTCGTGCCGCCGGTCAGCGCAGGGCGCCCGCGCGCAGCGTCCCGGCGCGCACGGCCGCGCGGACCGCCGCCCGGTCCGGCTTGCCCGCCGAGGTCCGCGGGATCTCCGGCAGCACCGCCCAGCGGCGCGGCCGGGCCGGCGGCGCGAGCCGGGACAGGGCCGAGCGCAGGTCGGCGGCGGACGGCGTCCCGGCCAGCACCGCGGTCACGACCTCGCCGAGGCGGCCTTCCGGCGTGCCGACCACGAGCACCCCCGTCACGCCCGGCACTGACGCGAGCACCGCCTCGACGTGCTCGGCCACGACGGTGTGGCCGCCGGTGCTGATGGCGGCGTCGCCTCGTCCGGTGACCGCGAAGCCACCGTGCAGCACGGTGGCGTGGTCGCCCACGGTCGCCCACCCGTCGGCGTCGGTGCGCAGCGGTCGCGGGGCGTCGTCGAGGTACCCGTCCGCCAGGTACGGCGAGCGGACCCAGGCCTCGCCGCGGCGCAGCTCGACCTCGACGCCGGGGAACGGGCGCCACGGCAGCCCGTCGGGCGACCAGCCGACGAAGGACAGCTCGGCGGCGCCGTAGTACTCGTGCAGGTGCCACCCCCGCGAGCGGCACGCCTCGCGGTGCGCGGGCGTGACGGGCTCGCCGGCCAGCACGACGGCGCGCAGGGCCGGGGGAGCGGCGTCCAGCACCGCCGGCAGGGCGCTCGGCACGCAGTGCACGACCGTCGCGGCCCGCGGGTCCTCGCCGGCCAGCACCGTGCCCGCGCCGAGGGTCGTGGCGTGCCAGGCGCCGTACAGCGACAGCGACGACCACAGCGGGCCGGGCGTCCACACCACGTCGTGTGCCGTGAGCCCGAGCAGCGCGGTCAGCGGGTCGATCGAGGCCGTCCAGGAGGCGTGGGTGCGCACCACACCGCCCGGCGCCCCCGCGCTGCCTGAGGTGAACACCGCCATCCGCCCGGCGCCCAGCCGCCGGTCCTCGTGCGCGCGGGCGGCGGCGGCGCGGGCGGCGTCCGCCAGAGGTCCGGCCCAGGTGGGGTCGGTGACGACGACGGCCGTCCCGGCGTCCAGGGCCGCGCGGAAGCGCGCGAGCACCTCGCGCTGGTCGGCGGTGGCGACGACGTCGACGTCCACGGCGGGACCGTCAGCCGGTGGTGACGCGCTCCCGCGCGCCGCTGCCCGCGGCGGCGAGGTCGGGGACGGCGCGGTGCACCGCGGCGGCGACCCCGGTGGCCACGACGGCCTTGACCAGGTCGCCCGGCAGGAACGCGACGGCGGCCAGGGCCGTCGCGACGACGCCGTTGGTGCCGAGCACCAGCGCCTGCACCGGGATGCCGAACAGGTAGACCACGCCGATGCCGCCGAGCACGTTCGCCGTGCCGCCCCACCACAGCGGGTAGGCGGGCAGCCGGCGCTGCACGAGCCAGCCGACGACGAAGGCGCCGGCCACGAAGCCCAGGAGGTAGCCGGCGCTCGGGCCGACGAACACCGCGAGCCCACCCCGCCCGCCCGACAGCAGCGGCAGACCGGCGGCTACCAGCGCCAGGAAGGTCAGCACCGCCAGCGCACCGCGGCGCGCACCGAGCACCGAGCCGGCCAGCATCACGCCCGCGGTCTGCAGCGTGATCGGCACCGCGTTTCCCGGCAGCTGGATAGCGCCGGGCAGCCCCAGGACGGCGATCAGCGCCGCGAAGGAGGCGATCAGCGCGATGTCCCGCGAGGTCGAGCGGGGCCTGGTCGTCGGCATGCGCGGAACCCTAGAGGGTCCGCCATCCCGCCCCCGAATCGACGTGTTCGCGGGCGTCACGACGCGTCGTACGCCCGGGAACGCGTCGATCCGGGGCAGAGGTCGGTGCTCAGAGGTCGGTGGCCTCGAGGGTGTTGCAGCTGTTCAGGTCGCCGGACTCGTAGCCGGTGGTGAACCAGCGCTGGCGCTGCTCGGACGAGCCGTGCGTCCACGCCTCGGGGTTGACCCGGCCCTGGGTCTTCTCCTGGATCCGGTCGTCGCCGACGGCCGAGGCGGCCGACAGCGCGTCGGCGATGTCCTGGCGGGTGAGCGGCTCGATGAAGGTGACGCCGGTGTCCGGGTCGACGGTCGAGGCGGCGTTGCCGGCCCACACCCCGGCGAGGCAGTCGGCCATCAGCTCGACCCGCACGGCGCCGGACTCCTCGCCCTGCGGGTCCTGCTGCGACGCGCCCAGCACCCCGAGCAGGTTCTGGATGTGGTGGCCGAACTCGTGCGCCACCACATACTCCTGCGCGAGCGGGCCGCCGCTGGAGCCGAACTGGTCGGTGAGGACGCCGAAGAAGCTGGCGTCGAAGTACATCGTCGCGTCGGTCGGGCAGTAGAACGGGCCGACCGCGGACGTGGCGGCGCCGCACCCGGTGTCGGTCTGGCCCTGGAACACCACGGTCTGCGGGCGCTGGTAGCCCTCCGGCAGCGCGGTGGCCCAGTAGGTGTCCAGGCTGTTCTCGGTGGCGATGATCCGGCACTCGGCGTCGGTGTTCGCGTCCTCGGCGTCCTGGCACTGCGCGGCCAGGTCGTCGCCGGCGGGCGGCTGCTGCTGGCCGCCGCCGCCGGTGATGGTGCCGGGGTCGACCCCGAGGAACAGCGCGATCAGGACGACGACGATGCCGCCGACCCCGCCGCCGACGGCGATGCCGCCGCCGCGCCCACCGCGCCCGCGCGACGCGTGGCTGGTGTCGACGCTCACACCCTCGTTGAAGCTCATGGCACCTCCATCCTCGGCGCGCCCCGGACGGGAACGCGGTCGGCCGCCCCCGCTGCCAGCCGTAGACTAGGGGGGTAGTTCCCGCTGGGCGCGCCCACAGGAAGCACACACCGGACGGGCGACCCAGGCGGCAGGAGGCTCCACGTGATCACGGCACAGGGCGTCGAGCTGCGCGCCGGCGCCCGGATCCTCATGCAGGACGTCACCTTCCGGGTCGCCGCGGGTGACCGCGTCGGGCTGGTCGGTCGCAACGGCGCCGGCAAGACCACGCTGACCAAGGTGCTCGCCGGCGAGGGCCAGCCCCACGCGGGCTCGGTCAAGGCCACCGGCGACGTCGGCTACCTGCCCCAGGACCCCCGCACGGGTGACCTCGAGGTGCTCGCGCTGCACCGCATCCTGTCCGCCCGCGACCTCGACCGGGTGATCGCGCGGATGCGCGACGCCGAGGGCGCGATGGCCTCGGCCGACGACGAGACCCGCGACGCCGCGATGGCCCGCTACTCCCGGCTCGAGGCGGAGTTCACGAGCAAGGGCGGCTACGCCGCCGAGGCCGAGGCCGGACGCATCGCGGGCAACCTCGGGCTCCCCGAGCGCGTGCTCTCCCAGCCGCTGCGCACGCTGTCCGGCGGGCAGCGCCGGCGGGTCGAGCTCGCGCGCATCCTGTTCTCCGGCGCGCAGACCCTGCTGCTGGACGAGCCGACCAACCACCTCGACGCCGACTCGGTGCACTGGCTGCGCGACTACCTCCGCTCGTACAACGGCGGGCTCGTGGTGATCTCCCACGACACCGACCTGATCGAGACCGTCGTCAACAAGGTCTTCTACCTCGACGCGAACCGTGCCGTGATCGACGTCTACAACGTCGGCTGGAAGACCTACCTGCAGCAGCGCGAGACCGACGAGCGCCGCCGCCACCGCGAGCGGGCCAACGTCGAGAAGAAGGCCGCGACGCTGATGCTGCAGGCCGACAAGATGCGCGCCAAGGCGAGCAAGGCCACCGCCGCCCAGAACATGGCGCGGCGGGCCGAGAAGATGCTCGGCGGCCTCGAGGACGTCCGGGTCAGCGACAAGGTGGCCAAGCTGCGCTTCCCCGACCCTGCTCCGTGCGGGAAGACCCCGCTGCGGGCGTCCCGGCTGTCGCGCTCGTACGGCTCGCTCGAGGTGTTCACCGACGTCGACCTCGCCGTCGACCGCGGGTCCAAGGTCGTCATCCTCGGCCTCAACGGCGCCGGGAAGACCACGCTGCTGCGGATGCTCGCCGGCGTCGACGAGCCCGACACCGGCGAGGTCGAGCCGGGGCACGGGCTCAAGATCGGCTACTACGCCCAGGAGCACGACACCCTGGACACCTCGCGCACCGTGCTGGAGAACATGAAGAGCGCGGCGCCCGAGCTCGGCGAGACCGAGGTCCGCAAGGTGCTCGGCTCGTTCCTGTTCAGCGGCGACGACGTGCAGAAGCCCGCCGGCGTGCTCTCCGGCGGCGAGAAGACCCGGCTCGCGCTGGCCACGCTGGTCGTCAGCGCCGCCAACGTCCTGCTGCTCGACGAGCCGACGAACAACCTGGACCCGGCGAGCCGCGAGGAGATCCTCGGCGCGCTGAACCGGTACGCCGGTGCGGTCGTCCTCGTCACGCACGACGAGGGCGCGGTGCACGCCCTGGAGCCCGAGCGCGTGCTGCTGCTGCCGGACGGCGTCGAGGACCTGTGGGGCCCGGACTACGCCGACCTGGTCGAGCTCGCCTGATCCTCCGCCGGCCCCGGTCCTCCGCTCAGGTCAGCTCCTCCAGCACCGCCGCGCAGAACTGCTCGTCGGTGATCGTCCGTCCGGCCTCGTGCAGCACCTCGAAGGTGCCCTCGACCGGCACGCCGCCCGGCTGGCCGTCGCCGAGGGTGTCGAACTGCTCGGTGGCCTTGAACACGCCGTTCGCCCGCAGCAGCCGCTCGCCCGAGGCGTCATAGACGCTGAACTGGCCCGCGTCGACGAAGGTGAACTCCCAGAAGTCGCCGTCGACCTGGGTCGCCGTCTGCTCGTGGAAGTGGCCGCGGGCCTCGGTTCTGATCCACCCGGCGTCGGTCGAGATGATCTCGGTGAACCGGTAGGAGTCGTAGCCGAGGAACGCCTCGTCGCTGCCCTGCACCGGCATGACCTTGAAGGTGCCGCTGACGGTCACGTCGAACTGGGCCTCGATGCCGCACAGGTCGGTCTCGGTGAAGGTGAAGGCGTCCGAGTACTTCTCGCGCGACACGGGCTTGCCGCCCGCGTGCGCGGGGAGGGCGACCGCCAGGACGAGGGACGCGGTGGCGAGCAGGGCGAGGGTGCGAGCAGTCCGGTGCATGGTTCCGCCTGTCTGGTCGGGCCCCGAGCGCACCGACTCTCCTCGCCGCGTCCGCGGCTGTCCATGGCCCGTCGTGACCATCTGCGCCGCCGCGCCGCCCGTCGGGGGTGCCTGCGAGGATCGCGGCATGGATCTCCACGAGCAGTGCGTCCAGGCCGGTCTGCGGGTGGTCCGCGGTGCCGACCGGTGGGACGTCGTGCTGGCCACGCCGGAGCGCCGCAACGTCCAGCTGCCCGCCACCTGGCGCGCTCTCGCCGCGGTGGGGGAGGCGGTGCGCGAGGCGGGTCCGCGCGTGGTGGTGCTGCAGGCGCAGGGCCCGGCGTTCTCGGCCGGTCTCGACCGCGCGATGTTCACCGGCCAGGTACCCGGCGAGCCCGGCCTGCCGCAGCTCGCGGGGCTCGACGACGCCGCCCTCGACGCCGAGATCGCCCGGTTCCAGGAGGCTTTCACCTGGTGGCGCGAGTGCGACGCGATCACCGTCGCCGCCGTCCAGGGGCACGCCGTAGGGGCCGGCTTCCAGCTGGCGCTCGCCTGCGACCTGCGGGTGGTGGCCGACGACGTCTCGTTCGCGATGAAGGAGACCTCTCTCGGGCTGGTGCCCGACCTCGCCGGCACCTGGCCGCTGGTCGAGGCGATGGGCTACGCCGCCGCGCTGGAGGTCTGCGTCACCGGCCGTCCGGTGCTGGCGAAGGAGGCCGTGGCGTCCGGGCTCGCCTCGATCGCGGTGCCGGCGCAGCGGCTGCAGGACACGGTCGACGACCTGGTGGCCTCGCTCCTCGCCGCGCCCGCCGGGGCGGTCGTCGCCACCAAGCACCTGCTGGCCGGTGCGCGGGGTCGCACGCCGTCCGAGCAGCAGGCCGCGGAGCGCGCCGCCCAGCGCGACCGGCTGCGCGAGCTCGCCCGCGCGATCGGTGTGTCCGGTTCGTGACCGGCACCGCGGAACAACCCGGTACCGCCGGGACGCTGTAGACGCCGATGAGCATGCACACAGGATCGATGCGGCAGTGGGGATCTCTGTCCTCGCTGCGCAAGGACCAGTCGGTGGCCGACCGCAAGGTCAGCCGTGAGACCGTCCGCCGGATCCTGACCTTCGCCGGGCCGTACCGCCGGCAGATCGTGGTCTTCCTCGTGCTCGTGGTCTTCGGTTCCGCCTTGGTCGTGGTCACGCCGCTGCTGCTGCAGCGCCTGGTCGACGACGGCGTGGTGCCGGGCGACCGGCGCGTCATCGTGACCCTCGCGCTCGTCGTGGCCGGCCTGGCCTTCGTCGAGGCGGTCGTCGGTCTGGTGCAGCGGTACCTGTCCTCCCGCATCGGCGAGGGACTGATCTACGACCTGCGCACGCAGGTGTTCTCGCACGTGCAGCGCCAGCCGGTCGCCTTCTTCACCCGCGCCCAGACCGGCGCGCTCGTCACCCGCATCAACACCGACGTCATCGGCGCCCAGCAGGCCTTCACCTCGACGCTGAGCGGCGTCGTCTCCAACGTGGTGTCGCTGGTGCTGGTCGCCGGCGCGATGCTCGCCCTGTCGTGGCCGATCACCGTCGCCGCCCTCCTGCTGCTGCCGGTGTTCCTGCTGCCGGCCCGGTATGTCGGGCGGCGGCTGAGCGGCCTCACCCGCCAGTCGATGCAGCTGAACGCCGACCTCGCGACCCGCTCGACCGAGCGCTTCAACGTGGCCGGCGCGCTGCTGGTGACGCTGTTCGGCCGCCGCCGGCAGGAGTACGAGCAGTTCGCCGAGCGGGCCGGCCAGGTGCGCGACGTCGGCGTCCAGATCGCGATGATCGGACGGGTCTTCTTCACCTCGCTCACCCTCGTGGCCGCGCTGGCCACCGCGCTGGTCTACGGCGTCGGCGGGCTGCTCGCGGCGTCGGGCACCCTGACGATCGGCACCCTGCTGGCGCTGGCCGCGCTGCTCGGCCGCCTGTACGGCCCGATCACCGCGCTGGCCAACGTCCGGGTCGACGTGATGAGCGCACTGGTGAGCTTCGAGCGCGTGTTCGAGATCCTCGACCTCCCGCCGCTGGTGGCCGATCCCGAGAAGCCGGTGCCGGTCCCGGCCGGACCGCTCGCGGTCGAGCTGCGCGACGTCACCTTCCGCTACCCGTCCGCGGACGAGGTGTCGCTGGCCTCGCTGGAGACCGTCAGCGGTGGCGACCGCGACAGCGGCGGCCCGGTGCTGCGCGAGGTCTCGCTGCGCGCCGAAGCCGGCGAGCTGGTCGCCCTGGTCGGCCCGAGCGGCGCCGGCAAGACCACGATCACCGCCCTGGTGGCCCGCCTGTACGACCCGTCGGAGGGCAGCGTCAAGGTCGGCGGCGTCGACGTCCGCGACGTCGCGCTGGAGGACCTGCACAACCGCGTCGGCGTGGTGACGCAGGAGGCGCACATGTTCCACGACACCGTGCGCGCCAACCTCCTGTACGCCCGCCCCGACGCCACCGACGACGAGCTCGAGGCGGCGCTGCGCGACGCGCAGGTGCTCGACCTGGTCCGCGCCCTGCCCCACGGCCTCGAGACCGTCGTCGGCGACCGCGGCCACCGCCTGTCCGGGGGCGAGAAGCAGCGCCTGGCGCTGGCCCGCCTGCTGCTCAAGGCGCCCTCGGTCGTCGTCCTCGACGAGGCCACCGCGCACCTGGACTCCGAGTCCGAGGCCGCCGTCCAGCGCGCCCTCGACACCGCGCTCGAGGGCCGCACCGCCCTGGTGATCGCCCACCGGCTGTCGACCGTCCGCGGCGCCGACCAGATCGTCGTGGTCGACAAGGGCCGCATCGTCGAGCGCGGCCGGCACGCCGAGCTGCTCGCCGCCGGCGGCCTGTACGCCGAGCTCTACCGCACCCAGTTCGCCGACGAGGTCCGCACCCAGGGCGTCCGCCCGACGCCCGAGGAGGCCGCGGTCCTCTGACCCGCGAAGGGTGGAGGATCCGACCCCCTCTGGGGCGTCGTTCCTTCCAGTCTTCGGTGACAGCGATGGATCGCACGCGCACGGCTGCGGGCAACGACGCACCGCACCGACCTGCGGGCCGCCGAGCGAGCGGAGTTGCCCGCACCTGTGCGGCGGATGCCCTCAGATGGTGCGGAGCATCCCGCCGTCGATCGGGAGCGCCGTGCCGGTGACGTAGCTGGCGGCGGGGGAGAGCAGGAACACCGCGGTGCGGGCGAACTCCTCGGGGTAGCCGTAGCGGCCCAGCGGGATGCCGGCCTCGTTCGCGCGGCGCACCTCGGCGGCGTCACCGCCGCGGGCGGCGTCCAGCTCGCGGACCCGGTCGGTGTCGATCCGGCCGGGGAGCACGGCGTTGACGCGGATCGCGCGGGGGCCGAGCTCGTCGGCCAGCGTCTTGGCGGTCATGGCCAGGCCGGGGCGCAGGCCGTTGGAGATCGCGAGCCCGCTGATCGGGGAGCGCACCGACGACGACAGCACGAACAGGATCGAGCCGCCCTCGGTGCCGACGCCGCGGGAGACCGCCTTGGCGGTGCGGATGGCGCCGAGGAAGACGCTGTCGAAGGCCGAGCGCCAGTCGTCGTCGCTGGTCTCCAGAACGCTGCCGGGCGGCGGGCCGCCGACGCTGATCAGGGCGCCGTCGAGACGGCCGAAGCGGCCGACGGCCGCGGCGACGCACTGCTCCGGCGCCTGCGGGTCGGCCAGGTCGACCGACAGCGCCAGCACCCGGTCGGAGGAGCCGAGCCGGTCGGCGGCCGCGGTGATCGCCTCGCGGTCGCGCGAGGCCACCACGAGCCGGGCACCCTCGTCGGACAGCAGCTGGGCGCAGGCCTGCCCGAGCCCCCGTGATGCGCCGGTGACGATGTACACGCGGTCGTCGAGCCCCAGATCCATGGACGTCATCGTGCCGCATCGCGCGGTCGCGCGTGACGCGAGTGGGGGACACTGGGTGGTCGCTTACACCCGATCGGCGGGTCGACCCCCCTGCGGCCCGCCTGCCGCCTGCCGCTCCGCGGCGTCCAGCAGTGCGTCCTCCTCGTCCTCGGCGGACGGTCGGCCCCTGCGAGCCCGTTGCGGAGCGTGACCGGCGGGGCGGCCCGACGGACGCTGCGGATCGGCACGCTCGGGACGTGCGGCGAGCTCCTCGGCGTCGTCCTGGGCGGTGCGCCGGGCCAGCACCACGAAGCCGACCAGGGCGCCGATGCCGAAGACCACCCACTGCAGCGCGTACGACAGGTGCGGCCCCTCGTCCAGCGCCGGCCGGGGCTCGGGAGCGGGCGCCTGCGCCGGGCGTGGGTCCTCCGCCGCCACGTCGGCGTACGCGCCGGTGACGACGTCGGACGCCTCGAACCGCCCGCCGGAGGACTCCGCCAGCGCCGCGGCCAGGGCCGCGGGGTTGATCCGCTGCGCCTGCCCGGCCGGCGCGCCCCGCTGGTCGGTCGGCTCGGGCGCGCGCAGCCGCGCGACCACGGTCACCTCGCCGGACGGGGGCGCCGGCACCTCGTCCGGGCCCTCGCCCGTCTGGCCGACCGGCAGGAAGCCGCGGTCGACGACCAGGACGGGGCCGTCGGCGGACCGCAGCGGCACGAGCACCTGGTACCCGGGCCGGCCGTCGCGGGTGCGGTTGCGCACCAGCACCGTGGCGTCCTCGACGTACTCGCCCTCCACCTCGACCGGCGTCCAGGTCGCGCCCTCGGGGAACCGACCGAGGTCGGGCAGGGCCTGCTCCAGCGGCACCGGGTCGCGGTCGTAGTTGCCGACCACCTCGGCGTTGCGGGCGAGCCGCTGCTCGCGGCGGTCCCACTGCCACGACCCGAGCAGGACGCACGCCACCGCCGCGACGACGGCCAGGGCCAGCAGGCCCAGCCAGCGCGACGACAGCAGGAAGCGGTACACACCAGAACGGTAGACGCGCCGGCGAGGGGCCCGGGGAGCGCCCCGGGAAGGACCTCAGACGGCGGCGGAGGTGCGCCCGTCCACCAGGTCCTCGAGCGGCAGCGTGTCCCGCAGGAAGCCGCGCAGCTCGAGGAACTCGGTGAGGTGGCCGCGGTGCTCCTCGCACGCGAGCCAGGTCTTGCGGCGCTCCGGGGTGTGCAGGCGGGGGTTGTTCCACCGCAGCGCCCAGACGGCGTGCTCGCGGCAGCGGCGGGCGCTGCAGACGGGGTCGCCCGGCGGCTCGTGCTGCTGCAGGTCGAGGACGAGCGACGGAGCGCCGTCGGGGGGTGGGGGAGAGGAGGGGGTGCCGGCTGTCGGGCGGGTCATCGTGGTGCCTCCCGTGCGCTGCGTCAGCGGTGCTCGGCCAGGACGGTCGGTCCCCCGGACCGGCCTCGGCCAGTCAACAGGGTGGACGCCCGGTGAACAAGCGACGACGGCGCGGCGGGTCGCGTGTCGGGCGTGTCGGACGACCGGGTCGCTCGGAGAGACCGCAGGTGCCCCGGACAGGGGGACGCCGGGTGGCAACGGGGGGGTGCCACCCGGCGTCCGGGGGCGCTCGACGGGGGAGGCGAGCGCGCGCCACGAGTATGACACGGATCGATGTCAATGTCAGGAGACGGGTCACGGATCGGTCACGACGGCCGTGTCACGCCCCCGCGCGACCCCTCGCCCGGGACGGTCAGCGCCTGGCGGTGGAGGTGCCTTCGGCGGCGCCCGGACGGCCTGCCTCCGGGTCGTCCACCGGCACCCCGGCGCCTGCGGCGGGCGGCACGGGAGCGGCCTCCTGGCGCACCGTGGGCCCGGTCGCCGGGGTCCACGGGACCTGCTCGGCGCCACCGGTCGTGAGCGCCGGTCGCGCGGGAGCGATCGGGCCGAGCGGGCCGGGCCCGCCGGTCTCGCGGCCGGCGTTGGCGAACACCACGGCGACGTAGGGCAGGAAGATCGCACCGACGAGGAAGAACCAGCGCAGCGGGCCGTCGACGACGATGGCGAGGCCGAAGCAGACGATGCGGATCGTCATCGAGATCAGGTAGCGCACCTGCCGGTCCCGCTGGTCCACGCTGTGCGGACGGCGGGCGGACGTGAGCTGATGGACCTCGGTCTGTTCACCTCGTCGGCGGGCCACGCGTCCACGGTATGTCAGCGCAGGAGCACCCGCCGCGCCGGGAGCGGTGAGTGTCCTCACCCCCGCCGCGTGCATCCGCGCGGGCCCTCCGCACCGAATGCCGGAGGGCGACCGCACGAGACCGACCGGGTGGTCAGGTGCCCTGGCTGGTGCTCGACATGTTGAAGTCGCTGATCCGCATGGCCGGCACCGCGGTGCGCGAGAAGAACTCGTTCCACTCGCGGTTCAGCGCGATCGAGGTGCTGCCGACCGCGTCGATGCGGCGCAGCATGTCGACGGGCGACTCGTTGAACCGGAAGTTCGTCACCACGCCCTGCACCTCGCCGCCCTCGACCAGGTAGACCCCGTCGCGGGTCAGCCCGGTGAGCAGCAGCGACATGGGGTCGACCTCGCGGATGTACCAGAGCGAGGTGACCAGCAGCCCGCGCTGCGTCGACGCGACGAGGTCGTCGAGACCGCCCTGCCCGTCAGGGGACGAGACCACGAGGTTGTCGACCGTCGGGTGCACGTCCAGGCCGGTCATCGCGCTGGTGAACCGGCTGGTGGGCAGGGCCTCCAGCACGCCGTCGCGCACCCAGGTGGCGGCCGGGCTGTCCATGCCGTTGTCGAACACCGAGTCGAACGGGCTCGACGACCCGGTCGCCACGAACGGCTGGCACTCCAGGCCGGCGTAGCCGGGGTCGCTGGCGATCGTCAGCGGGACGTCGGTGAGGCGCTCACCGACGCGGGTCTGGCCGGCAGAACCCTTCTTCGAGAACACGGTCCGGCCCTCGTAGGCCGAGCGCGCGTCCGAGACGAAGTAGAGGTAGATGAGCAGGTCGGCGACCGAGCCGGCGGGCAGCACCGTGTCGTACCGACCCGGCTCGAGCTCGACCCGGCGACCCTGCCAGTCCAGCCGCTGGGTCAGGCCGGCGTCCATGGCCAGGACGTCGACGTCGCTGAAGTCGCGGGTGTACTGGCAGTCGTAGGTCGACCGGCTGCGCTGGTGCGACTTCCCGGTCATCTCCAGCGTGCCCTTGGGCTGGACGTGCCGGCGCCGGGCACCGGCCGACGTACCGAGCCAGGTGGTGCGCACCGAGTGCTCGGCGAACCCGAACAGCTCGCGGTCGGCCGACCGGGCCTGCTGCAGCGCCTCGCCGAGCCCGCCGGCGACCCCCTGCAGCACCTGCGGACCGGTGTGCTCGGCCGGGGCGGTGAAGTCGGCGTCCTGGCGGCCCTGCGGCAGCTCGGCGGCGTCCTCGGCGGCGGGCGCCGACGCCGCGGCCCGTGCCGCGTCGGCCACGAGCGCCTCGAGGTCGTCCGGGCCGACGCCGTTGCGGCTGATCGTGCCGATGCTGACCCCGCGGTCGGTCGTGACCGCGGTGGCGACCGTGACGGTCTGCCCGGTGCTCATCCCGTTGGTGGTCAACGTGTTGCACGCCCAGCGCAGGTTCGCGGTGGAGTCCTCGTGCACGATCACGGACGTCCCGGCGTGGCCGGGGGTGCGACCGGCGATCTCGAGGGCGCGCTCGACGAGCTCGTGGCTCGGTGCGCTGGTGGACGGGCTCACTGGCCGGCCTCCTGGACGGTGTTGAGGATGTTGACGCCGCGGAACAGCGCGGCGGGGCAGCCGTGGCTCACCGCCGCGACCTGGCCGGGCTGGGCCTTGCCGCAGTTCATCGCGCCGCCGAGGACGTAGGTCGACGGGCCGCCGACGGCCTCCATCGAGCGCCAGAAGTCGGTCGTGGTCGCCTGGTAGGCCACGTCCTTGAGCTGCCCGGCGAGGCGTCCGTCCTCGATCTTGTAGAAGCGCTGGCCGGTGAACTGGAAGTTGTAGCGCTGCATGTCGATCGACCACGACTTGTCGCCGACGACGTAGATGCCGCGCTCGACCTGGCCGAGCAGGCCGTCGAGGTCGGGGCCGTCGGCGGCGGGCTGGAGGCTGACGTTCGCCATCCGCTGCATCGGGATGTGCGAGGCGGAGTCGGCGAAGGCGCAGCCGTTCGACCGTCCGGGCGGGTCGCCCAGGTTGTTCTGCCGGGCCATCCGACGGTCGAGCTGGTACCCGACGAGCGTGCCGTCGCGCACCAGGTCCCACGACTGGGTCTGCACGCCCTCGTCGTCGTAGCCGATCGTCGCGAGCCCGTGCTCGACGGTGCGGTCGCCGGTCACGTGCATCAGGCCGCTGCCGTAGTGCAGCGAGCCGAGCTGGTCCAGGGTCGCGAACGAGGTGCCGGCGTAGGCGGCCTCGTAGCCCAGCGCGCGGTCCAGCTCGGTGGCGTGGCCGATCGACTCGTGGATGGTCAGCCACAGGTTCGACGGGTCGACCACGAGGTCGTAGCGCCCGGCTTCGACCGACGGCGCGGCGAGCTTCTCCCGCACCAGGTCCGGCAGCTGCGCGAGCTCGCCGGCCCAGTCCCAGGCGCCGTCCGCCGGGCTGCCGACCATGTACTCCCAGCCACGGCCGACGGGCGGGGCGATCGTGCGCATCGACTCCATGCCGGCCTCGCCGACCAGGACCGCCTCGAGCCACGGGTGCACCCGCACACGCTGCTGGGTGGTGGAGGTGCCGGCCGAGTCGGCGTAGAACTTCTGCTCCTTGTACGCCTGGAAGACGGCCTCGACGTGCGTGACGCCCGCGTCGAGGAGCCGCTGCGACCAGTCCGCGAGCAGCGCCGCCTGGTCGGACGCGCTGACCTCGAACGGGTCGGTGCCGTAGCTGGAGACCCACCGCACGTCGGCGTGCACCGGCTCGTCGGCCAGCTCGACCCGCTCGGTGCTCAGCGGGCGCGACACCTTGGCGATCTCGACCGCCTGCTCCGCGGCGCGGGCGGCGGCCTCGGGCGTGAGGTCGGCCGCGGCGGCGAAGCCCCAGGTGCCGTCGACCACGACCCGTACCGACAGGCCGGAGTCGGTGTCGTCCGACGAGGACGACAACCGGCCGTCGCGCAGCACCACCCCCGAACCGCGGTTGCGCTCCAGCCGGAACGCGGCGTGCTCGGCCCCGAGCTCGTCGGCGCGCGCGAGGGCGGCGTCGGCGAGGGGTCGGAGGGGGAGGGCGGTGAAGTCGTCGTCCACAGATCTCACGTCCCGGACCCTAACGCGGCGGCCGGTCCGGCACTTAGCGGGATCGCGGACCGCGACCCCCGGCAGGTCAGGCGCGGGTGTCGAGGACGAGCTTGCCGGTGGTGGCGCGAGAACGGATGTCGCGGTGCGCCTGAGCGGCCTCGGCGAGCGGGTAGCTGCCGCCGTCGACGGGCAGCAGGACGCCGGCGTGCACCAGCGACAGGAGCTCGTCCATCGCGGGGCGCAGTCCGCCGGGTCGGCGCAGGCAGTGCACCAGCCAGAAGCCCACCAGGGCGCGGGAGGTCGCCATCAGCGCGCCAGGGTTCACCGGCTTCGGCGCGGTGCGGGACGCCATGCCGTACGCGACCACCCGGCCGAACGGCGCCAGCGCGTCGAGCGACCCGTCGAGCACCTGCCCGCCGGTCATCTCCAGGACGACGTCGACGCCCTTGCCCTCGTTCGCGTCCCGCAGCAGCGCCGTGACGCCGGCGGCGTCCTGGCACGCGGAGGTGTCGACCGCGACGTCGGCGCCGAGGTCGAGCGCGAGGTGCCGCTTCTCCTCGCTGCTCGCGGTCGCGATCACCCGGCCCGCACCCCACTTCCTCGCCAGCTGGACGGCGATGGTGCCGACGCCGCCGGCGGCGCTGTGCACGACGACGGTCTCGCCGGGAGCGAGGTGCGCCGACGTGCGCAGCAGGTGCCACGCGGTCGTGCCCTGGAGCACCAGCGCCAGCGCCGCCGAGTCGGTCACCTCGTCGGGGAGCTCGAAGGTGACCTGCTCCGGCGCGGCGGCGACCTCGGCGTACCCGCCGCCGCCGGCCAGCAGCGCGACCACCCGACGGCCGTCGGAGCGGCGGGTGCCCACCACCTCGGCGCCCGGGACGAGCGGCAGCCGCTGCGGCGCGAGGTAGGAGTCCTCCGCCTGGTGGGTGTCCGCGTAGTTGACGCCGGCGGAGGTGACGTCGACGAGGGCGGTCCCGTCGGCGGCCTGCGGCTCGGGGAGGTCGGTGAGGGTCAGGACCTCGGGCCCACCGAACTCGGTGATCTGGATGGCGCGCACGACGCAGGAACCTACCGCCAGGGGGTGCCCGGTCACAGGTGACCCGGCGGCCCGTCGACCCGGTAGCGTCACGGCCATGGCTGAGCAGACAGGAACGGCGGAGCCCCGCAGCGTCCTGGTCACCGGCGGCAACCGCGGCATCGGGCGCGCCATCGCCGAGCGGTTCCTCGCGCAGGGCGACCGGGTCGCCGTCACCTCGCGCAGCGGCGACGCACCCGAGGGCGCGCTGGCCGTCGCCTGCGACGTCACCGACACCGCCTCGGTCGACGCCGCCTTCGACCAGGTCGAGCAGGCGCACGGGCCGGTCGAGGTGCTGGTGGCCAACGCGGGCATCACCAAGGACACGCTGCTGCTGCGGATGAGCGACGACGACTTCGCCTCGGTCGTCGACACCAACCTGGCCGGCGCCTTCCGGTGCGTGCGACGCGCGTCCAAGGGCATGATCCGGCTGCGGCGCGGCCGCATCGTGCTGATCTCCTCGGTGGTGGGTCTGTACGGCTCGCCGGGACAGGTCAACTACGCCGCGTCCAAGGCCGGGCTGGTCGGCATCGCCCGCTCGGTCACCCGAGAGCTGGGTGGACGCGGGATCACCGCGAACGTCGTGGCGCCGGGGTTCATCGACACCGACATGACCGCCTCGCTCCCCGAGGACACGCAGAAGACGTACCTCGCGGCGATCCCCCGCAAGCGGTTCGGCACTGTCGGCGACGTCGCCGAGACGGTCGCCTTCCTCGCCGGCCCGGGCGCCGGGTACATCAGCGGCGCCGTCGTGCCCGTCGACGGCGGCCTCGGCATGGGCCACTGACCGCCCGGGTTCGACCGACCGACCTCGTCCGACACCGCGAAAGGGACTGTGCCATGGGACTGCTGGAGGGCAAGCGCCTGCTCGTGACAGGCGTGCTGACCGACACCTCGATCGCGTTCCACGTGGCGCGGATCGCCCAGGAAGAAGGTGCGGAGGTCGTCCTGACCTCGTTCGGGCGGACGATGAAGATCACCACGGTGATCGCGCGCCGGCTGCCGAAGCCCGCGCCGGTGGTCGAGCTCGACGTCTCCGACCAGGGCCACCTCGACGCCCTGGCCGACAACGTCCGAGAGCACGTCGACGGGCTCGACGGCGTGCTGCACTCGATCGGGTTCGCGCCGCAGGGCGCGTTCGACTTCATGAACGCCTCGTGGGAGGACGTCTCGACCGCGCTGCACGTGTCGGCGTACTCGCTGAAGTCCCTGACCGTGGCGGCGAAGCCGCTGATGAGCCGGGGCAGCGCCGTCGTCGGGCTGACCTTCGACGCGTCGTTCGCGTGGCCGGTCTACGACTGGATGGGCGTCGCCAAGGCGGCGTTCGAGTCGACCTCGCGGTACCTCGCCCGTGACCTCGGGCCCGACGGCATCCGCTGCAACCTGGTGGCTGCCGGGCCGATCCGCACCACCGCGGCCAAGTCGATCCCCGCCTTCGAGGTCTTCGAGAACACCTGGGACGACCGGGCGCCGCTGGGCTGGGACGTCAAGGACGCCGAGCCCACGGCGCGCGCCTGCGCCGCGCTGCTGTCGGACTGGTTCCCCGCCACCACCGGCGAGATCGTGCACGTCGACGGTGGCGTGCACGCCATGGGTTCCTGACCGCAGCACCGGACGCTGACGTGGACGACGCCCGAGACGGGTCACCCCGGCGACCCGCGCTGGTCGAGCTCCGGCTGCTCGAGGGCCCGAACCTCTACTTCCCGCGGCCGGCGTGCAAGGTCACGCTCGACCTGTCCGTCGTCGCCGGTCTGGACACCGACCGAGCGAAGTCGCTGGCCATCGCCGTCGGGCTCGGACGGGCACGACCCGGTGATCCGGGAACCGCTCGGCGGCAGGCCTTCTCGCAGCGGCTGGTCAAGGCCGTCGCGCGGCAGGTCGCGCACCGGGCAGGCGTCTCGCGGCTCGCACTGCGCACGCGCGCCGGCGCGGGGCCGGAGCAGGTGGTGCTGGCGTTCCCGTGGCGGCACTCGGGCCGGGCGGACGCGCTGGGCCGGTCCGTGGCCGGGGTGCTCGACCGCGCGGACGACGACGCCGACGGCGTGCCCGCGCTGCTCGACGCGGCCGCGGAGCAGGTGCGCGGCTCGGAGCCGGGTCGCCGCCCGCAGGCGGTGCGGCCGCGGATCCCGGTCGCGTCCGTCACCGGGACCAACGGGAAGACGACCACCACCCGGCTGCTCGCCCACCTGTGCATGACGGCCGGATACCGCACCGGCTGGAGCTCGACCGACGGCGTCGTGGTGCAGGGCGAGCTGGTCGAGGACGGCGACTACTCCGGGCCTGCTGGTGGCCGCGCGGTGCTCGCGTCGCCCGGCGTGCAGATGGCGGTGCTCGAGACCGCCCGCGGCGGGATGCTGCTCAAGGGCATGGGCGTGGTCGCCAACGACGTCTCGGTGGTGACCAACGTTAGCGCCGACCACCTCGGACAGCAGGGCATCGACACGGTCGACCAGCTGGCCGAGGTGAAGGCGATCGTCACCCACGTCACCAAGCCGACCGGCTGGACCGTGCTCAACGGCGACGACCCGCGGGTGATGGCGATGCGGGCCGGGTCGCCCGGCCGGCCGTTCGTCTTCAGCCTCGACCCGGAGTCGCCCGCGCTGCGCGAGGCGCTCAACCACCACGGCCGCGCGATCACGGTCATGGACGGTGCGCTGACCGTGCTGCAGGAGGGCACCGACCCGGTGCGCCTGGTGCCGGTGCATGACATGCCGGTGACGCTGTTCGGGTTGAGCCGTCACAACCTGGCGAACGCGATGGCTGCTGCCGCAGCGGGTCTCGGCCTCGGCCTGTCGGTCGATCACGTGGTCGAGGGGCTGCGGACCTTCACACCGGACGCGGAGCTGAACCCCGGCCGGATGAACGTCTTCACCGTGCCCCTGCCGCTCGGCGGCGCGTCGCCGACGGGTGCGTGCACCGTCGTGGTGGACCTCGCACACAACGAGGCCGGGCTCGAGGCGCTGCTCGGCGTGGCACGCGGCATGGTCGCGCCCGGGTCACGCCTGCTGCTCGGCCTCGGCGGGGTGGGGGACCGCACCGACGAGCTGCTGCACGGGATGGGCGAGATGGCCGGCATCGGAGCCGACCGGGTCGCCGTCGTGCACAAGGACAAGTACCTCCGCGGGAAGACGCCCGACGAGCTCGAGGCGATCCTGCGGGCCGGTGCGGCGGCCGTCGGCGTGCACGACGTCCCGTCGTTCCCCACCGAGGTGGCCGGGTTGCGGGGCCTGCTGGCGGAGGCCGGCGACGGTGACGTCGTGGCGCTGATGTCCCACGCGGAGCGCGAGGGGGTCTACGCGGTGCTCGACGAGCTGGGTGCGACCGCCGACGGCCCCGCCGAGGTGCGGGCGAAGGTGGTGGCCGCCCGAGGGCTGCACTTCGAGGAGGAGAAGATCGCCGCCGCCCGTGCGCTGGAGCTCGAGGCGGGGCTGGCGGCGTTCGGCGAGCTGCACGCAGCGGCGCCGGGTGACGCCCGGCTGGCGTACGAGCACGCCTGCGCCCACGACCGGCTCGGCCTGGAGGCGGAGGCGATCCCGCTGTACCGCGAGGCGCTCGAGGCCGGCCTGCTCGAGCCGCACCGCACCGGGGCGCGGATCGGGCTCGCGTCGTCGCTGCGCGTGGTCGGCGAGCCCGCCGCGGCGCTGGAGGTGCTCGACGCCCTGGCCGCCGAGCGGCCGGAGTCGACCGCCGGCCCCGCCTTCCGCGCGCTCGTGCTGCACGACCTGGGCCGGCACGGCGAGGCCGTCGCCACCGCCGTCGAGGAGCTGGCGCGCCACCTGGCCGGCTCCGACGCCGACGGGTACGAGCCCGCGCTGCGCCACTACGCCGCCGAGCTCCGCGGACCCGCCTGACCCACCGCCCGCTCGGGCACACCACGAGGAGTCGGCCGGCCGACGGCCCCCCGTCGCGTCCGCGCGGCCATCCGGTCCTCGTGGTGTGCACGCGGGCCGGGCAGACCGCTCGGAACCGAGGTCGCCGCAGCGGTGCCGCGACGCCTCAGAGGCGCCGGCTGCGGGCGCTGTGCCCGCAGGTCATCGCAGCGCCGCCGTGACGGCGGCGATGCGTTCGACGTCGGCGGGGCCGTCGAGGTCGGCGAGGGCGATGAAGACGGTGCCGACGCCCTGGTCGGCGAGGCGGAGGTAGCGGTCGGCCTGCTGGCTGGCGGTGCCGGCGTGGTGCTGCTCGGCGAAGCGGGCGGCTGCGGTGCGGCCGCGGAGGCGCTCGACCCGGCGGGCGACGTCGTCGCGGTCGGTGCCGACCACCGGGGTGTCGAGCACAGTGACCTCGACGTCCTCGCCGAGCCGCCTGCCGACCGCCTCGCAGTGGGCACGCAGCACGGGGAGAGCCAGGTCGAGCACCTCGGTGCGCACGTTGCTCGCGTCGCCGAGCTCGGCCGCCACCCGCAGCGTGCGCCGCCCTGCGCCGCCGACGACGACCGGCACCCGCCCGACCGGTCGCGGGTACGACGTCGTCTCGGGCAGCGACACCCGTGGCCCGTCGTGGGCCCTCGTCCCCGCCGACCACAGCGCGCGCATCGTCTCGATGCCCGCCGCCAACCGGTCGACCCGCTCACCGGGCCTCGGGAACGGCTCGCCGAAGCCGAGGTGCTCCCGCTCCCACCAGCCGGCTCCCACCCCGCAGAACGCGCGGCCGCCCGACAGCACGTCGAGCGTCGCCACGGCCTTGGACAGCACGCCGGGGGAGCGGAACGTCAGCGGCGAGACGAGCGTGCCGAGGTGCAGCCTCGTCGTCCGGCCGGCGAGCAGCCCGAGGGTCACGTACGGCTCAGGGATCGGGTCCCAGGCCCGTGCCACCTGCGGGATCTGCAGCAGGTGGTCCATCAGAGCGAGCCCGTGCAGACCGGCCTCCTCGGCCGCCCCGGCCACCGACACCAGCCACCCGGCCGGGTCCTCGCCCCACGGGAAACGCGACAGCTGCAGCACCAGCCGCGGGCTGCCGCTTCCGTCGCGTCCCTCGACGGTCGGCCCTGCCGCTGCCGCGGCGGGTGCCCCGGGCGCACCGGTCACGACGTGGACGACGTCCCAGCCCTCGCCCTCGACCTCGGCCACCACCTCCCGCACGCGCGCCAGCTGCCGCGCCAGCGCCTGAGCCGGCACCGGCCGGTCGCGGGCCGCGTTCCGCTCCCTGCAGACCGCGGGATCGGTGTCGACCAGCACCACGACCGCCGGGACGTCGTGCCGCCGCGCGAGGTCGAGCAGCGCGCGCCGGCGGCCCGGCTCCAGGCCGAGGGTGTCGACCACGGTGGTCAGGCGCCGACCCACCCGGGCGGCGACGACCCGGTCGAGCACAGCGAAGGCGTCGTCGGTCGCGTCGAGGTCGGCCGGTCCGCTGCCGACGACCCCGCGCAGGGCGTCGGAGGAGACGACCTCGACGGCGCGGTAGCGCTGCCCGGCCCAGTGCGACTTGCCGGCGCCCGCGGCCCCGACGAGGACCACGAGCGCCGGGTCGGGCAGCCCGTCCGGTCCCTCCACGCGCCCATCCTGCCCGCCCGCACTAGGGTCGCGGGAGTGAGCCCCCGCACCAGCACAGCGTCGTCCGGGTGCCTGTTCTGCGGGATCGCGGGCGGCACAACGCCCTCGACGGCCGTCCTCGACGAGCCCGAGGTGTTCGGGTTCCTCGACGTCCGACCGGTGTTCAAGGGGCACACGCTGCTGGTGCCGCGGGTGCACGTCGACACGCTGTTCGACCTGCCGGACGAGCTCAAGCACCCGCTGCTCGACGCCACCCAGCGCGTCGCGCAGGCGGTGGTGGACGGGCTCGGGGCGCAGGGCAGCTTCGTCGCGATGAACAACGTCGTGAGCCAGTCGGTCCCGCACCTGCACGTCCACGTCGTCCCGCGGACGAAGGGCGATGGGCTGCGCGGGTTCTTCTGGCCGCGCACCACCTACGCCGACGACGCCGAGGCCCGCGACCACGCCGACCGGATCTCGGCGGCCCTGCCCGCGCGGAGGGGCTGAGGTGCCCGAGGGTCACAGCCTGCACCGCCTGGCGCGCGAGCACCGGCGCCTGCTCGTCGGGCACGAGCTGCGGGCGTCGAGCCCGCAAGGCCGGTTCGCCGAGGGTGCCGCGCTCATCGACGGCCACGTGCTGCGGTCGGCGGACGCCTACGGCAAGCACCTGTTCCACGACTACGGCGCGGGCCGGCACCTGCACGTCCACCTCGGGCTCTACGGCAAGTGGGTCAGCAACCCGCAGCCGGCGCCCGAGCCGCGTGGCGCGCTCCGGCTGCGGCTGGAGTCGCAGGAGACCTACGCCGACCTGCGCGGCGCCACTGCCTGCGAGCTGCTCACCGGCGCGGAGGTCCGCACCCTGCTGGCCCGTCTCGGACCGGACCCGTTGCGCCGCGGGTCCGACCCCGACCTCGCCTGGCGACGCATCTCGCGCTCCCGTGCGCCGATCGCGAGCCTGCTGATGGACCAGTCGGTCGTCGCCGGCATCGGCAACGTCTATCGCGCCGAGCTGCTGTTCCGGCACCGGGTCGACCCCTACCTACCCGGCCGCGACCTGCCGCGCGAGACCTGGGACGCCATGTGGGCCGACCTCGTCGTGCTGATGCGGGCCGGCGTGAAGGCGGGTCGCATCGTGACCACCGACCCCGCCGACCGTCCCGCCGGCCGGGTCACCCGCGAGAACGCGCACTACGTCTACCGCCGCACCGGCCTGCCCTGCCGGGTGTGCGGCACGAAGGTGTTGACCGCCGAGCTCCTGGCCCGCAACCTCTACTGGTGCCCGCACTGCCAGCAGTGACCCGCGAGGCGTCCGGGTACGAGGCCCTCGACCTGGCGACGCGCCTCCTGCAGGACGCGCGCCTCGCCGACCCGGAGGCAGGGGTCTGGGAGGCCTCGGACCTGCAGTGGTGGTCGCGCCGTCCCCGCCCCTCGGACGTTGTGCCGCAACGGTTCTGGTTCGTCGACGACCGACCGGTCGCAGTCGCGGCACTCACCTGGTGGGCGCACGGCTGGGGTCTGGACCTGCTGGTCGTGCCGGGTGCGCCGGTCGACCCGGACACGGTCTGGCAGCACGGCTTCGAGCAGGTGCTCGGCCTCGGCGCCACCGTGGTCGACTCCCTCGTCCGCGTGGACGACACCCCGGCCGTGCAGCGGCTCGAGGCGCACGCCTTCCGGCCGCTGGGCGGCAGCGGCGTCGTCCGCGCCCACCCGCCGCGCGGTGTCCCGACGGCACCGCTGCCGGACGGCTACCGGTTGGTCGACCGCCGCACGCACCCGCGCGGCACCCACCCGATGGCCGGCCGCAACGGTCCCGAGGTCGAGGTGCGGCTGCGGCGCTGCTCGCTGTACGACCCCCGCCTCGACCTGGGTGTGGTCGCCGACGACGGCTCGGTGGCCGGGTACGCCCTGTGCTGGAACGACCCCGTGACCGGCGTCGGGACGGTCGAGCCGGTGCGGGTCGAGGACGCGCACTCCGGCAGGGGGGTGGCCCGCGCCATGGTCGGCGCCGGGCTCGACCGCCTCACCGACGCCGGTGCACGCCGCCTGCAGATCGGCTGGGAGGACGAGCGGCCGCGCCGGCTCTACCGCGGCCTCGGCCTGCAGGACGAGGTCGCCCAGCGGACCTACCGGTTCGAGACCGGCACCGCGCAGGGCTGACCCACCTCACGACCCAGCGGCACCGGAGCGGTCACACCTGCGCGGGCTCGTCCTCGCGCGAGGCCTGCTCGGTCAGCTCGACCGGGTCCAGATCGGGGTCCGAGACGCCCTCCGCGGTGGTGCGCGAGCCGGCCTGGGCGTGGTGGCTCCACGTCTCGAGCTCGGCCATCACCTCGGCGTGCCGGTCGACGCACAGCACGACCAGGTCACCGGGGTTGGCGCGGGTCATGCAGTGCCGCACCGCGTCCTTCTCGTTGATGACGACCTCGACCTGCTTGCACCGCGCGCCCTGCGCCATCCGCGCCCGCACGCCCTCGGCGATGAGTCCGGCGGTCTCGCCGAGCGGTCGCCGTCGCAGGTTGCGGTCCTCGCGGACCACCACGACGTCGAAGTGCTCCGCAGCGACCTCGCCGAGCTCGCGCATGTCCTCGTCGCGCCGGTCGCCGGCGGTGGAGATCATGCCGATCCGGGACGGCTTGGCGAGGTCGCCGGCCCGCTGCTCGGTGTACCGCTCGACGAACTCGCCGAGCTCGCGCATGCCGGGGACGTTGTGGCAGTAGTCGACCACGACGTCGACCAGGCCGTTGGCCGACCCGACCTGGATCAGGTTCATCCGGCCGGGGGAGAGGTAGTAGCTGGTGCTGAAGGTGCGCAGCCCCTGGCGGATGTCGTGCAGCGGGGCGCCGGCGGCGAACGCCGCACCCGCCGCGGCCAGCGCGTTGGCGACGTTGAACCGTGCGGCACCGCCGAAGGTGGCCGGCAGCAAGTGGGTCCAGGCCAGCTGCATCGCGCGGCGACCGTGGCGGATCACGATCATCTCGCCGCGCTCGCTCTCCTCGATCACCACGGCCTTGCCGCCGCGGCGGCAGTGCCGGTCGATCAGCTCGCGGCCCTCGGAGCCGGCGCCACCGAGGGAGAACCAGACGATCTCGCCGGAGCAGTGCCGCCGCATCTCGCGCACCAGCGGGTCGTCGGCGTTGAGGACGGCTGTGCCGTTGCGCGGCACGGCCTCCACGACCACGCGCTTGACGGCGGCGAGCTGCTCGACGGTGTCGATGCCGCGCATCCCCAGGTGGTCGGCCGCCACGTTCGTGACGACGGCGACGTCGTTGCGGTCGTAGCCGAGGCCCTCGCGCAGGATGCCTCCGCGGGCGACCTCGAAGACCGCCATGTCGACGCGCGGGTTCTGCAGCACCATCCGCGCGCTCTTGGGGCCGGAGGCGTCCGACTTGATGACCAGGCGCTCGTCGATCACCACGCCGTCGGTCGAGGTCATCCCGACCTTGCGGCCGAGGCCCTTGAAGATGTGCGCGATCATCCGCGACGTCGTGGTCTTCCCGTTCGTGCCCGTGACCGCGATGATCGGTACCCGGCTCGGCGCGCCCGGCGGGAACAGCGAGTCGACGACCGGCTTGGCGATGAACTGCGGGTCGCCGATCGTCGGGTGCGTGTGCATCCGGAACCCCGGTGCCGCGTTGACCTCGCAGATCGCCCCGCCGGTCTCGCGCACCGGCTCTGTGATGTCGGGGCAGATGAAGTCGATGCCCGCGACGTCGAGACCGATGAGACGCGCTGCCTCCTCGGCGATCTCGACGTTGTCCGGGTGGGCGTCGAGCGTCCGGTCGATGGAGATGCCGCCGGTCGACATGTTGCCCGTCTCGGCCAGCTTGACCATCGTGTCGGCCGGCGGGACGTCGTCCATCCCGAAGCCCTGCTCCTTGACCAGCGCGATCGCGGCGTCGTCGACCTTGAGCCGGGTGAGCACCTTCTCGTGCCCCACCCCGCGGCGCGGGTCGGCGTTGGTGGTCTCGACCAGCTCGGCCACGGAGTGCACGCCGTCGCCGACCACGTGCGCCGGCACCCGCTCGGCGATGGCCTGCATGCGGCCGCCGATGATGAGGCAGCGGTAGTCCTTGCCGGTGATGAACGACTCGACGACCACCGTCCCCCGCTTGGACTGGTCGCGAGCGACCTCGAACGAGGTGCGCACCTCGTCCTCGTCGCGCAGGTCGAGGCAGACGCCGCGACCGTGGTTGCCGTCCAAGGGCTTCACCACGACGGGGAACCCGATCCGGCGGGCCACGGCGACGGCCTGGTCCGCGGTCCGCACGGCGTCCGACTTCGGGACGGGGAGCCCGGCGGAGCCGAGGAGCTTGGTGGTGAGCTCCTTGTCGCCGGCGATGTCGACCGCCAGCGCCGAGGTGTTCGACGTCATCGTCGCCCGGATCCGCTTGGCGTGGACGCCCTGCCCCAGCTGCACCAGCGAGTACTGGTTCAGCCGCTGCCAGGGGATGTCGCGGGAGACGGCCTCCTCGAGGATGGCCTGCGTGCTGGGGCCGAAGCCCATCCGCTGCGCGTTGCGCAGGAAGGTCTCGATCGCCTCGACCGGGGCGAAGCCCTCCTCGGCCTGCACCAGGTGGTTGACGAGGCGGACGGCGAGCTGCCCTGCGGCCAGGGCGATCCGCTCGTCGGTGAAGGCGAACACGACGTTGTAGACGCCGGGACGGCCGCGCACCTGGCGGGTCTTGCCGCGGGTGAGGTCGTGGCCGGCCTCCTGCTGCAGCTGGAGGGCGACGTGCTCGGTGACGTGACCCATCCAGGTGCCCTCGCGCAGCCGCTCGACGAAGCCGCCGTGGTGGCCGCGCGAGCAGGAGTGCCGCTCGATGCCGGGCAGCAGCTCGAGCAGGCCGTCGGTGAAGCCCTCGGGCCGCGCGTCCAGCAGGTCGGTCGGGTGCTCCTCGAGGATCCCGAGGTCGACCACCAGGTGGATGGCCGGTTCGTAGGACCAGATGTTGGGACCGCGGTAGACGCGGGTCTCCAGGACGGCGAGCTCCGGTGCCGCCGGGCGGCTCGGGGTGGGGCGCTCCTGCGTCATCTCGGCGTGGTCCTCTCGGTCGGGCCGACGTCCGTCCGGCTCACGAATCCTCTTGCCGGTGCACCGTCGCGCGCAAGCGGCCGGCCAGCATCCGCGCCTCGTCGCGGTCGGCGTGGTGCACCTGGCGGGAGTGGTCGGGGTGCCGCTCGACGAACGAGACCAGCGCGCGGCGCTCCAGGTCGAAGCGCGCGCCCGCCGGCAGCGTGTGCACGACCGCGCCCGAGAGCAGCAGCGGCGCACCGGCACGGGCCTCGTGCGCGTCCGAGGTGGCGTGCCGTGCGTCGACGACGAAGACGGCGCCAGCGCCGACGACCTCCATCCACCGCTTCTCGGTGACGACCGCGGCCGTGTTCTCGTCGATCCCGATGCCGAGCAGGTTCGGCGAGGTCGCCACGAGCGACATCAGCCTCCCGAACCGCTGCCGCTGGTCGAAGTGCTGGTCGACCACCGCGCCGTCGAGCAGGCCGAGCCCGGACGACAGCTGGCTGGTGCGGTGCCGCGGCGTGACGCCCTCTCCGCCGAGGGAGATCATGTGCGTCGTCATCACTGATGCGCCGGCCGACGTCCCCGCGACGACGGCGCCCCGCCGGTGCGCCGCGTGCACCGCGTCGCCCAGCGCGGTGCCGGTGAGCCACTGCGACAGCTTGAGTTGGTTGCCGCCGGTCATGAACACGCCTGTGGCGGAGGCCGTCTGGGCCGCGACGGCGGGCAGGTCCGCCATGGTGCGGGTCTGGGGACGGACCGCGGTGACCTCGGCGGCGCCCAGCCGGGTGAACAGGTCCGTGTAGACGGCGACCATCTCGGGCTCGACCGACGACGCCGTGGGGATGACCACGATGCGGGCGTTGCGCCCGCCTGCGAGCCGGACGAACCGGCGCAGCACGACCGAGCGGCCGGCCTTGTCCTCGGCGCCGCCGATGATCACGAGCGGCCCGGGCCCGGATGCCTGCCCGGAAGGACGGCGCCCGGACGCGGGCGTGCCGGCGGGCGAGTCCATCCGGTCACGGTATCGGTGCGCCTGCGGCGGGCGAGCAGGACCCGCCCCTCGGCGTCGAGGGTGGTCGGCTCCGGCGTGCTGCGGGAGGATCGGGGCCATGAGTGCAGCCACGCGGCTCCTGCTCGTGCGCCACGCCAAGGCCGAGACCCCGGACGGCGTGCCCGACCACGAGCGCCCCCTCGCCCCCCGCGGCGTCCGCGACGCCCCCGCCCTCGGCCGCTGGCTGGCCGAGGAGGGCTGGACACCCGACCGGGTGCTCTGCTCGGACGCGGTCCGCGCCCGCCAGACGGCCCAGCTCGTGCTCACCGGGCTCAACGAGGGCGGCAAGCACGTCCCGGACGCCGAGCCCCTGGCCGAGCTCTACGACACCTCCGTGCACCAGGTGCTGCACGTGGTCGCCTCGGTGCCCGACCGGGTGAGCACCCTCATGGTGGTCGCCCACGAGCCGACGATGTCCGAGACGACCGCCGCCCTCACCGGCCACCACGTCGACCTCCCGACGTGCGCAGCGGTCCGGGTCGAGCTCCCCGGCGGCTGGCCCTCCGCCTCGGCCGGCGCAGGCACCCTGGTCGGCGTCCGCACGCCGCGCGACTGATCTTCCGGACCGGCGAGCGATGCGAGCGCAGCGAGCGGGTCTCGCCGGGAGGAGCTGCACCCGGCTATGAGACAGCGTCGGCGTCCTCGACCTCTTCGCGGCTGATGCCCAGCAGGTACAGGACGGTGTCGAGGTAGGGGACGTTCACGCTGGTCTGGGCCTGGGCGCGCACGAGGGGCTTGGCGTTGAAGGCGACGCCGAGGCCGGCCTCGGCGAGCATGTCGAGGTCGTTGGCGCCGTCGCCGATCGCGACCGTCCGCGCGAGCGAGAGCCCCTCCGCGGCGGCGAACTCGCGCAGCGCCGCGGCCTTGCCCTCGCGGTCCACGACGGGGCCGTCCACGCGCCCGGTGAGCCTGCCGTCGGCGACCTCGAGCCGGTTGGCGCGCACGTACTGGCAGTCCAGCTCGCGGCCGAGGGGCTCCACCACCTCGGCGAAACCGCCGGAGACCAGGCCGAGGGTGAACCCGAGCCGGCGCAGCGTCCGGCAGAGCGTGCGGGCGCCGGGGGTGAGCCGCACCTGCTCGCGCACCTCGGCCAGCACCCGGACGTCGAGACCCTCGAGCACGGCCACCCGCCGGTGCAGGCTCTCGGCGAAGTCGAGCTCGCCGGCCATCGCGGCCTCGGTGACCGCCGCCACCTCCTCCTCGCGGCCGGCGTGCCGGGCGAGCAGCTCGATCACCTCGTCGCGGATCAGCGTGGAGTCGACGTCCATGACCACGAGCCGGCGGCCGCGCCGGGCCAGGCCGGAGGGCGAGACCGCCACGTCGACGCCTCGCACCGCCGCCTCGCGCACCAGGTCGCGGCGCAGCACCGCCGCGTCGGCACCCGACACCTCCAGCTCGACGGTGGTGACCGGGTCGCGCGACAGCCGCCGGATGCGGTCGATGTTGGCGTCGTGGCGGGCGATCGTCGCCGAGATCTCCGAGACGGTCACGGGCGTGAGCGGCGCGCCCATCAGGGTCACGGCGAGCCGGCCGCGCTTGCGGGGACGGTTGTCGCCGGTGCCGGTGACGCACCGGACCTTCATGCCCAGGTCCTTGCCGACCCGGGTGGCCGCGGCGATCAGCGTCCCCGTGTCCTGCGGCGCGGTGACGAGGACGGCGAGGGTGAGGTTGCCCCGCACCACCACCTGCTCGACGTCCAGCACGCGCACGTCCGGGGCGGAGAGCGCCTCGAACAGCCGGGTGGTCACGCCGGGGCGGTCGGGCCCGCGGACGGTGACGAGCAGGGTGGGGACGTCGGGTGCCACGGCGAGCTGCTGTGACCGCGGGGCCGGCATGGCCACAGCGTAGGACCGGCGCTCAGGGCGCCCGGCGGGCGTCCCGCCGGTCGGACCACCCCGTGCGCGCGTAGGACAGCAGCGCGACCGCCACGCCGCCCGCGAAACCCCATGCCGGGTGCGGCATCCCGCCACCGAGCAGCAGCTCGAGCAGCCATAAGGCGCCGGCGGTCAGCAGGCCGCACACGAGGACGGCGGCGGCCGCCAGCAGCAGCCGCCCCGTCACCGCCGGGACCTCACAGGGTGACCTTCTGGCCCTTGCCGATCACCGTGATGCCGGACTCGGTGACGTCGAAGCCACGGGCGCGGTCGTGCTCGTGGTCCATCCCGATCTGCGCCCCCTCGGGGACGCAGACGTTCTTGTCGATGATGGCGCGCCGGATGGTCGCGTGGCGGCCGACCTCGACGTTCTCCATCAGCACGCTGTCGGTGACCGAGGCCCACGAGTGCACGTTGACCTCGGGTCCGAGCACCGAGTTCTCCACGGTCGCACCGGAGACCACCACGCCTGCCGACACGATCGAGTTCACCGCGTGGCCGATGCGGCCGTGCCAGCCGTGCACGAACTTGGCCGGCGGCAGCGGCGGCGACTGGGTGTAGATCGGCCACTCGTAGTTGTAGAGGTTGAAGACGGGGTGCACCGAGATGAGGTCCATGTGCGCGTCGTAGTAGGAGTCCATCGTCCCGACGTCGCGCCAGTAGCCGCGGTCGCGGTCGGTGGTGCCGGGGACGACGTTGTCCTTGAAGTCGTAGACGACCGCGTCCTTCTTCCCCACGAAGAACGGGACGATGTCACCGCCCATGTCGTGCGCGGACGACTCGTCGGCGGCGTCCTGGGACACGGCGTCGACCAGGGCGTCGGCCGTGAACACGTAGTTGCCCATCGACGCGAGCACCTCGTCGGGGGAGTCCGGGAGCCCGACGGGGTCCTTGGGCTTCTCCAGGAAGTCGCGGATCCGGCTGGGGTCGGCCGGGTCGACGTCGATCACGCCGAACTGGTCCGCCAGCGAGATCGGCTGGCGGATCGCGGCGACCGAGCAGGACGCGCCCGACGCGACGTGCGCGTCGACCATCTGCGAGAAGTCCATCCGGTACACGTGGTCGGCACCGACCACCACGACGATGTCGGGCTTCTCGTCGACCATCAGGTTGAGGCTCTGGAAGATGGCGTCGGCCGAGCCCAGGTACCAGTGCTTGCCGACCCGCTGCTGCGCCGGCACCGGGGTCACGTAGTTGCCGAGCATCGTCGACATCCGCCACGTCATCGTCACGTGCCGGTCGAGGCTGTGGGACTTGTACTGCGTCAGCACGACGATCTTCAGGTACCCCGAGTTGACGATGTTCGTCAGCGCGAAGTCGATCAGCCGGTAGGCGCCGCCGAACGGCACGGCGGGCTTGGCGCGGTCGGCGGTGAGCGGCATCAGCCGCTTGCCCTCACCACCCGCGAGGACGATGGCCAGCACCTTGGGTCCGGGCATGCCCACACCCTAGGGCGGGAGCCCCTCCACCACTACCGTTGCGGAGATGGCCAGAGTCGACGTCCTCACCAAGGAGTACCCGCCCGCGATCTACGGCGGCGCAGGGGTGCACGTCACCGAGCTCGCCCGGGTGCTGCGCGAGCACGTCGAGGTGGCCGTGCGCTGCTTCGGTGACCCGCGCGACGAGACCGGCGTGGTCGGCTACCCGGAGGACGCCGGTCTCGCCCGCGCCAACGCCACCCTGTCCACGCTCGGTGTCGACCTGCGGATGGCCGCCGACTCGGCCGGCGCCGCGGTGCTGCACTCGCACACCTGGTACGCCAACATGGCCGGCCACCTCGGCGGTCTCCTGCACGGCGTCCCGCACGTGGTGACGGCGCACAGCCTCGAGCCGCTGCGGCCGTGGAAGGCCGAGCAGCTCGGTGGCGGCTACGCGGTCTCGTCGTTCTGCGAGCGCACCGCGTTCCTCGGCGCGCAGGCGGTGATCGCCGTCAGCGGCGGCATGCGCGCCGACATCCTGCGGTCCTACCCCGACATCGACCCGGACCGGGTGCACGTGGTGCACAACGGGATCGACACCTCGGGCTGGGTGCGCGACACCTCGCCGGCGGCGGCCGAGACGGTGCGCGGGCTCGGCGTCGACCCGGATCGCCCGCTGGTCGTCTTCGTCGGACGGATCACGCGCCAGAAGGGGCTGCCCTACCTCCTGCGCGCGGTCGAGCTGCTGCCCGCCGACACCCAGGTGGTGCTCTGCGCGGGCGCTCCCGACACCCCGGAGATCATGGCCGAGGTCTCGGACGGCGTCCGCCGGCTGCAGACCCGCCGCGAGGGGATCGTCTGGATCGACCGGGTGCTGCCCCGCACCGAGCTGTGCCGGCTGCTCTCGCACGCCACGGCGTTCGTCTGCCCGTCGGTGTACGAGCCGCTCGGCATCGTCAACCTCGAGGCGATGGCGTGCGGCGCCGCGGTCGTCGGCACCGCCACCGGTGGCATCCCCGAGGTGGTGGTGCCGGGGGAGACGGGCTGGCTGGTGCCGATCGACCAGGTCGACGACGGGACGGGGACGCCGGTCGACCCCGAGCGGTACGTGCAGGACCTCGCGGCCGCCCTCACCGACGCCGTCTCGGACCGCGACCGCGCCCGTCGCTACGGCGAGGCCGGGCTGGTGCGGGCCCGCGAGCACTTCTCGTGGGAGCAGATCGCCGCTCAGACGCTGGACGTCTACCGCTCAGCCGGGGCCGACCTGGGGTGAGGCGGCCGCCGCCAGCGCCCGACGGGCGGTGCCGTCGATCTCGCGCAGCAGGTCGCCGCGCCGCGACGCCTCCCAGCCGCTGACCGAGCCGCCGTCGTCGAGCGCGGCCACCTCGACGATCCCGCGGACGCGGGCCGCCGTGCCGATCACCCGCACCGCGCGCGGAGCGGTGCCGGGAGGCAGCAGCCGGTGGTCGACGCCGCCGTCGCGCAGGCGGGCGATGCGGTCGGCGGCGTCCTCGCGCCAGCGGGCGACGTCGAGGTCGTGCAGCGCCTCGGTGGCCTGCACGAGCGCGGTGCGCAGCGCCCGCTCCGCCTCCGGCAGGTCACCGAACGCCGGTGCCGGCACCCGGGCGCCGGACGGGTGCCGCCAGCCGCGCCAGGCCACCTGGAACCCCGGCTCGTGCTCGGACCCGAACGGCCCGACCTGCGGGACGTAGGTCCACCCCTCCACCACGCCGGGGGCCGCGGCCACGACGACCGCCTCGCCCGCGTCGACGGCGGCCTGCACGGCGTCCGGCACCGGGGGCAGCCCGAGCGCGTCACCCGGCGCGGGCAGCAGCGCCCGCAGCGAGACGGCGCGGCCCTGCAGGTGGTCGAGCAGGTCGTGCAGGCCGGGGCCGTGCAGCGAGGCGCTCACCGGCTGGTCCTCGCCGACGACGGTGTGCGGCTCGTCCTGCCCGGTGACGACCGCGACCGCCCGCTCGCGCTCGGCCCGGCCCTCCAGGACGGCGGTGCCCCACAGCGCGAGCAGCACCGAGCGCGGGAGGTCGAGCACCCGCCCAGCGTAGGCGAGCCCGACCGGACGACGACGCCTCCGCCCAATAGGCTCGACCCATGAGCGACGTCCTCGAGCTGGCGGGAGTCACGGTCGTGCGCGACGGGACGGCGCTCGTCGAGGACGTCGACTGGGAGGTCGAGGAGGGCGACCGCTGGGTCGTGCTCGGGCCCAACGGCGCCGGCAAGACCACGCTCCTGCAGGTCGCCGCGGGCCGCATCCACCCGACGCAGGGCGTCGTCGGCATCCTCGGCGAGGTGCTCGGCACCGTCGACGTGTTCGAGCTGCGCCCCCGGATCGGCCTCTCCAGCGCCGCGCTGGCCGAGCGGCTGCCGCCGGACGAGCGGGTGCGCGACGTCGTCGTCACCGCCTCCTACGGCGTCACGGGCCGCTGGCGCGAGGACTACGACCGGCTCGACCACGCGCGCGCCGTCGCGCTGCTCGCCGCCCTGGGCGTCGGCGACCTCGCCGACCGGCGCTTCGGCACCCTGTCGGAGGGCGAGCGCAAGCGCGTGCAGATCGCCCGCGCGCTGATGACCGACCCCGAGCTGATGCTGCTCGACGAGCCGGCGGCCGGGCTCGACCTCGGCGGCCGCGAGGACCTCGTCGCCCGCCTCGCCGCCCTCGCGCAGGACCTCGAGGCGCCGGCGATGGTGCTCGTGACGCACCACGTCGAGGAGATCCCGCCCGGGTTCACCCACGTGCTGATGCTGCGCGGCGGGCGCGTCGTGGCGCAGGGACCGCTGGTGCACACCCTCACCGCCGAGAACCTGTCCGAGACCTTCGGGCTGCGCCTGGTCGTCGAGCAGCACGGGGAGCGGTGGAGCGCGCGTGCCTTTGGTTGAGGTCCTCCTGGTCCTGCTCGCCGGGATCGCCGCGGGGACCATCAACACCGTCGTCGGCTCCGGGACCCTGATCACCTTCCCGACGCTGCTCGCGTTCGGGTACCCGCCGGTGGTCGCCAACATCTCCAACAACATCGGCCTGGTGCCCGGCGGGGTCAGCGGCACCTGGGGCTACCGCGCCGAGCTGAAGGGCCAGGGACGGCGGACCGCGCTGCTCGCGCCGATGTCGCTGCTCGGCGCCGTCACCGGTGCGGTGCTGCTGCTCGTGCTGCCGGAGGAGGCGTTCTCGGCGATCGTCCCCGTCCTGCTGGCGATCTCGATCGTCCTGGTGCTGGTGCAGCCCCGGTTGCAGGCGGCGCTCAAGCGCCGCCGGGAGGCGAAAGGCCTCGAGGCGGACCACACCAGCGCCGGACGGACGACGCTGACGATGGGCGGCACCTACCTGGCCGGCGTCTACGGCGGGTACTTCGGTGCCGCGCAGGGCGTCCTGCTCGTCGGGCTGCTCGGTGCGCTCCTGCCCGAGAACCTCCAGCGGGTGAACGCGCTGAAGAACCTGCTCTCGCTCGTGGTCAACAGCGTCGCCGCGATCACCTTCTGCCTGGTGGCGTTCGACCAGATCGACTGGGCGGTGGTCGGTGTCATCGCCGTCGGTTCGCTGGTCGGCGGGTTCATCGGGTCAAAGGTCGGACGGCGCCTGCCGCCCACGGCGCTGCGTGCGGTGATCGTCGTCGTCGGCGTGGTCGCCATCGTCCGCATCCTGGCCGGGTGAGCGTGGTCGACCACCTGCTGGTCACCGACCCCGACGACCCGCGCGTCGCGGAGTTCACCCGCCTCACTGACGTCGCGCTGCGCCGGGTCAAGGACCCGGCCGAGGGGCTGTACATGGCCGAGTCGCGCAAGGTCATCACGCGCGCCCTCGACGCCGGCCACCGGCCGCGGGCGTTCCTGATGGGCCACCGCTGGTTCGCCGAGTCGCAGGACCTCCTGGGGCACCCGGGTGCGGTGTCGGCACCGGTGTACGTGGCTGACGACCCTGTGCTGGAACGGATCACGGGCTTCAAGCTGCACCGCGGCATGCTCGCCTCGATGCACCGCCCGCTGCTGCCGGCGCTGGAGGAGGTCCTCGACGGCGCCCGGCGCGTGGCCGTGCTCGAGGACGTCGTCGACCACACGAACGTCGGCGCGATGTTCCGCTCCGCCGCGGGCCTCGGCGTCGACGCGGTGCTCATCACCCCGCGCTGCGCCGACCCGTTCTACCGCCGCTCCGTACGCGTCTCGATGGGCACCGTGTTCCAGGTCCCGTGGACGCGGATCGACCCCTGGCCCGAGGGCGTCGGGCGGTTGCAGGAGGCGGGCTTCACCGTCGCGGCCACCGCCCTGACGCCGGACGCCGTGTCGCTCGACGACCTCGCGGCGGCACCGCCGGAGCGGCTCGCGCTGGTGCTCGGTACCGAGGGGGAGGGGCTGTCGTCGGCGACCGTGGGCCGCGCCGACGTCGTCGTCCGGATCCCGATGAGCGCGGGCGTCGACTCGCTGAACGTGGCCGCCGCCAGCGCGGTGCTGTTCTGGGCGACGCGCGAGCGGCGCTGACCGCCGTCGCAGGCCGGACCAGCCGTCAGGGCGTCGGGCAGCGGCCGGTGCCGACGGCTGCCAGACCGGCGAGGTCGCCGGCGCCGTAGGAGTCGACGCCGGTCAGGCTGTACTCGTACATCAGCTGGGTCGGGTCGTCGACGTGGTCGAGGCCGAGCAGGTGGCCGACCTCGTGCATCACGACGGCGCGCACCCGCTCGCGGCCACCGCGCACCTCCAGCTCGGGCAGCAGGTCGACGCGGTCGAGCACGACCTGACCGCCGCGGAACGCCTGCCCACCGTGCAGCGAGGGCGCCTCGAACCCGCTCGCCAGCCCCCACACCTCACCCGCGAGACCCGGGTCCTCGGCCTGGTCCGACCACGACACCACCACCGGCGCCGACTGCTCGGCCCACAGCACCGGGACCCGGTCGACGGGCCCGTGCGTGGTGTACCCGTCCAGCACGAAGGTGAAGCCGGTCGCGGCCGAGGCCGCGGCGAACGCCTCGGCGACGATGGCGTCGCCGTCGGGCGGGCCGCCGTCCGGCCGCAGCAGGTAGTGGATCTCGCGCTCGCACGGGTCGAAGCCGACCGGCACCCCGGTGCGCGGGTCGGTGGCCTGCACCGCGTACGAGGTGGGTGACCCGGCCGGGCCGGCCGGCACCCGGTCGCGGCCCGGTGCGCTCGCGGCCCACGCGGCGCCGAGTACGGCGGCGAACAGGGCAGCGACCACGAGCCAGGTGCGCGGGCGCAGCCCGCGCGACGCAGGCGGGGGAGGAAGGGGTGGCGGCGCGGGAGCGGGCCACGCGGCGCCGGGCGGCGGCCCGGGCGGCGCGGTGCCGGGCAGGACGTCGTGCCCGTGCACCCGGTCCCCCTCCGCACCGGCGCGCCACCGCGGCCCGCCCCTGGGAGCAGGTGTCGGCGCGGCGGTGCGGTCCCTTGACCGATCAGGTGGTTCTTGTGTGCTCAAGCACACCAGGGGGCCGGCCGATGGGCCAGGTGGAGGAGGCGACGTGCGAGGACGCTGGACGGACCTGACCGGGTGGGCGCGCAGGCGCGACCTGCTGCGCGTGCGGCACCACGACGAGGACGTGCGCCGGCGCGGGCGGGTGCTGCTCGTCCTGGCCGGCAGCTTCGGCGTGCTCGCGCTGGTGTTCGCCCCGCTGTCGCTGCTGCTGCCGCACGGGGACGTCTACGCCGCGTGCTTCGCCGCGCTGTCGCTTGTCTACGTCGTCGTCGTGGCCCTCACCCGCCGCGGCCGGGTCGACCTGGCCGTGACGATCATGCTGCTGTCGTACGCGGCCGCCCTGGCCGGTGGCGTGCTGTCGATGGGCGCCGTCACCACCGCCCCCATCTTCGCGCTGGCCCTGGTGACCCTGGCCGGGACGCTGTTCCGCCCGCGGCACGTGCTCCCGGTGTACGTCGCCTCCCTGCTGCTCGTCGTGGCGCTGCCCGCACTGGTCGGCGGACGGACCCTGCCCGTGGAGTTCGCCGAGCAGGTGTTCGTCGTCGCCGTCGTGTCGGTCATCACCTCGGTCGCCGCGGCCGCGAGCTCGGCGGCCCTGTCCCGGGCGCTGCGCAGCGCGCGGGAGCAGCGCGACCGGGCGGAGATCCTGGCCGCGGAGCTGCGCCGGGCCAACGAGCAGCTCGAGGCCCGGGTCGCGGCGCGGACCCGGGAGCTGCGCGAGATGGCGACGCGCGACCCGCTCACCGGCGTGCACAACCGCCGCCACGTCGACACCGAGCTGCCGCGCCTGGTCGCGGCCTCGGACGACGCGCACCCGATGGCCGTGCTGGCCATCGACGTCGACGACTTCAAGTCGGTCAACGACCGGTTCGGCCACGCGGGCGGTGACACCGCGCTCGTCGCGGTGGCGCAGGTGCTGCGCTCGGCCTGCCGGCCGGACGACGTCTGCAGCCGGGTGGGCGGCGAGGAGTTCGTGCTGCTGCTGCCCGGCACCGGGCTCGGTGACGCGGTCGGCATCGCGGACCGCGTCCGGCGCCTGGTCTCCGACATCACCTGGCCGGCCTCCCTGGCCGGCCTGCGGCTCACGGTCAGCGTCGGCGTCGCCGCGGCGGCACCCGGGATCTCCGCCGACGCGGTGTGGCGGCTGGCCGACGACCGGCTGTTCGCCGCCAAGCGCGACGGCAAGGACCGGGTCGTGGCGCGAGACCCGTGGCCCGCACCGCGCCGGTCCCAGGACGTGCCTCGGGACGTGCCTCGGGACGTGCCTCGGGACGTGCCTCGGGACGTGCCTCAGGACCGGGCCAGCACCGCCACGCCGGCGCACGCCAGCGCCCAGAGCACGCTGGTGAAGGTGCCGATGATGAACCGCTCGGACGTGCCGGGTTCGCGCAGCTCGGGGTAGCGGCCGAGGCTCTTGACCGCGAGCACCACCGCGATGCCCTCGGCCGAGCCGAGCATCGCCGCGACGCAGATCGCCGCCCGCTCCAGCACGCCGATCGTCGCGCCACCGCGCAGCACGCTCGCGGCCGGCGTCGTCTGACCCGTGGGCGCCGGCACCAGCCGCAGCACGGCGGAGGTCGCCGGGCCGCCACCGACGACGGCGGCGGCGACGGCCAGCACGGTGCCGAGCGGCGCCAGGTCGTCGGAGTGCTCCACCACCTCGGCCAGCACCGCGGCGACCCCGAGCGCCAGCGGCAGCGCCCCGACCAGCGCCACCCGCACCGGACGGGCCCGCGGTGGTGGGGACGTGGTCGCGCCGGGGTCGGGCAGCGGCACCACCCAGGACAGCAGCCCCACCACGACGGTCGCCGTCAGCGCGAGCAGGACGGGGACGCTCACGCGGGACGACCCGGCTGGCAGGGCGGCTCGCAGGGCGGCGCAGGGGCAGGGGTCACGCGCCCATCGTGCCGTCCGCGGCGCGCAGCAGGTCGGCCGCGACACGCCGGGCCCGCTCCTCCTGGGGCCACATGCCCACGAGCAGCCGCTGGCTGAGCGCCTGCCGGGTGATGCCGAGCTCGGTGGCCGCCTCGGCCCGGCTCAGGCCCGAGGTGAGCAGGTCGACCGCCTCCCACCCGGCCGGTGTCCGCCGCTGCACCACGGCCGCGAGCAGCCCGAGGACCGCCTGGGCGGACTGCGCCGCGTGCTCGTCCGGCGCGTGCACGGCCACCCGGTCCGGGGACGACTTGGCCCGCTCGACCGCGACCCGCGCGTGCTCGTAGGCGGGTCCCGCACCGGCACGGGCGGAGGGCGGCAGGGGGGTGCGCACCGGGCCGGCACCGATGCCGACGCTCCACCGGTCGTCCCGCACGAGCAGCAGCGCCACCTCGACCACGAGCGACGGGTCGTCGGTGAGGCCCTGCACCTCGTCGCCCGCGGTGCGCTCGCACGCGCGCACCCACCGGTCGGCCAGCGCGGGCCCCCCGAGGACCGCCAGGACGTCGTCGACCAGGTCCGGCCCGCTCCTGCTGCGCCGCTGGTCCGCTGTCACCACGAGCACGGGGGCCTCCTCGGTCGACCGGTTCCACCGTCGTCCAACAAGGCTCTTGCCTTGCGGACGCCGTGTCAAGTGCAGGGGCTTGCCGTCGCCCCGTCGCACCACGGGCGACCCATCCGGGACCCGGCGTGCGTCGAACCAGCACCGATCCGGGGGGACGACGAACGAGGGGTGGACCGGTGGGCCAGCGCGAGGAGGGGGGCACCGGCGGGCGCCGCGTGGCGGTCGTCGGGAGCGGGGTCGCCGGCCTGGTCGCCGCGTGGGCGCTCAAGGACTCCGCCCTGGTCACCCTGTTCGAGGCGGACGACCGGCTGGGCGGCCACGCCCACACCCACGACGTGGAGGACCCGGCGGGCCACGCGGTCGCGGTCGACACCGGCTTCATCGTGCACAACCGCCGGACCTACCCCGTGCTGCTCCGGCTGCTGGACGAGCTCGGCGTCGCGACCCAGGACGCCGAGATGAGCATGTCGGTGTCGTGCGAGGGCTGCGGCCTGGAGTACGCCGGTGCGCGCCGGCTGCCGGGCCTGTTCCCGGGCGGGCGGAACCTGACCCGTCCGCGCTACCTCTGGATGCTGGCCGAGGTGGTCCGGTTCCACCGCCGCGCGCGCGCCGTCCTCGCGAGCGGTCGTGCTGGGGGCGGCGACCAGACCCTGGCCGAGTTCGTCCGCGCCGGCCGCTTCTCCCGGTACTTCGTCGACCACTTCCTCACCCCCGTGGTCGCGTGCGTGTGGTCGACGGCGCCGGGCGCGGCCCTGCAGTACCCGGCCCGCTACCTGTTCACCTTCCTCGCGCACCACGGCATGCTCGGCGTGAGCGGTTCGCCGCGGTGGCGCACCGTCACCGGCGGCTCGCGCACCTACGTCGAGCGGGTCGCCAAGGAGCTGTCCGAGGTGCTGCTCAACACCCCGGTCACCGCGGTCCGGCGCCTGGACGACGGGGTCGAGGTGGAGGACGCCGACGGCACGGTGCGGCGGTTCGACGCCGTGGTGGTCGCGACGCACCCTCAGCAGGCGCTGCGGCTGCTGGCCACGCCGACCGCTGCCGAGACCGAGGTGCTCGGCGCGATCCCGTACTCGGTGAACCGCACGGTGCTGCACGGCGACACCTCGCTGCTGCCCCGGGCGCAGGACGCGCGGGCGTCCTGGAACTACCGGATGGACGACTGCCGGACGCAGGCGCAGGACGTGCTGGTCACCTACGACATGGACCGGCTGCAGCGGCTCGACGGCGCCGGCCGGTACCTGGTCACCCTCGGCGGCGACGGACGGGTCGACCCCGCCACCGTGCTGGCCTCGATGGTCTACGAGCACCCCGTCTACACGCCGGCGTCCGTGGCCGCCCAGGCCCGCCTGCCCGAGCTGGACGACGACCGCGTGGTGTTCGCCGGCGCGTACCACGGCTGGGGCTTCCACGAGGACGGCGCGCGCTCGGGCCGGGCCGCCGCGCACCGGCTCGGGAGCACCTGGTGACCCCGCAGGCGACCAGGACGAGGACGCGACAGAGGACGAGGACGACCCCGGCCGGCCGCATCTACCGCACCGAGGTCACCCACGTCCGGACCACCCCGCTGCGCAACGCCTTCCGGTACCGGTCGCGGTGGTGGCTCGTCGACGTCGACGACCTGCCGCGCGTCCCGCGCCCGCTGCGCGCGTTCGTGCGCTTCGAGGCGCGCGACCACCTGGGCGACCCGTCGTCGACGCTGCGCCGCAACGTCGAGCGGCACCTCGCGGCCGAGGGCGTCGACGCCGGCGGCGGCCCGATCACGCTGCTGACCAGCCCGCGCTCGCTGGGCCACGCGTTCAACCCGCTGTCGGTGTTCTGGTGCCACCGGCCCGACGGCACGCTCGCCGCCACGCTCGCCGAGGTGCACAACACCTACGGCGGACGGCACGTCTACACCCTGCGCACCGACGCCCGCGGGGGAGCCCGGACCGAGAAGGCCTTCTACGTCTCGCCGTTCAACCCCGTCGACGGCTCGTACACCATGAGCCTGCCCGAGCCGGGGGACGCGCTCGCGCTGTCCGTGACGCTGCACCGCCCGCAGGGACGGCCCTTCGTCGCGTCGGTGCGCGGTGACGGGCGGCCGGCCACCACCGCGGCGGTCGTGCGCGCCGTCCTCACCGCACCGGTGGACTCGCTGCGCACCGTCCTGCTGATCCGCCGGCAGGGCGTCAGGCTCTGGCTGCGCGGCCTGACCGTGCAGCCCCGACCCGCGGGCGACGTGGTCGCCCACGACGCACCGGCCCGCGCGGCGGCACCCGCCGGCGGCCCCGTCCTCCACAGGAGCACCCGATGACCGAGACCCGTACCGGCCGCCCGACCACCCCGGCGCAGGTGCGGGTGGACCCGCACCGGTGGCCCGACGTCGCGGCGGTGCCGTCCTCCGGGTTCCGCGCTGCCGTCGCCGACCGCCTCTTCGAGGACGTCGCGCGCCGGCTCGAGGTGCGGGTCGAGCTGCCCGGCGGTCGCACGACCGGCGCGGGCGGCCCCGGGGCGCCGGTGATGGTCCTGCGCCGACCGCACGACTTCGCCCGCCGCGTGGGCGCGTCCGGGCTGATCGGGTTCGGCGAGTCGTACATGGCCGGCGACTGGGACGCACCGGACCTGGCGCGCGTCCTCACCGTCTTCGCCGCACAGATGTCCTCGCTCGTCCCCGCGCGGCTGCAGGCGTTCCGTCGCCTGGCGGTCACGGCCCTCCCGAGCGCGCACACCGGGAGCCAGGCGAACACCCGCCGCAACATCTCCGCGCACTACGACCTGTCGAACGCGATGTTCGAGCAGTTCCTCGACCCCTCCATGACGTACTCGTCGGCGCTCTTCGACCCCCGGGAGGACCCGGCCGACGACGCAGGCGCCTTGGCCGCCGGCCAGGCACGCAAGATCGAGCGCCTGCTCGACGTCGCCGGCGTGGTGCGGGGGAGCACGGTGCTCGAGATCGGCACCGGCTGGGGCGAGCTCGCGTTGCGCGCCGCCCGGCGTGGGGCGAGGGTCCGCACGGTGACGCTGTCGGTCGAGCAGGCGGCGCTGGCGCGGGAGCGGATCGCCGCGGCCGGGCTGCAGGACCTGGTCGAGGTGGAGGTGTGCGACTACCGCGACACCCGGGGCCACTACGACGCCGTCGTCTCGGTGGAGATGGTGGAGGCCGTGGGCCACGCCTATTGGGGCGACTACTTCCGCACCCTGTCCGAACGCACCGCGCCGCACGGACGCGCTGTGCTGCAGGCCATCACGATGCCGCACGACCGGATGCTCGCGACGCGCGACACCTTCACCTGGATCCAGAAGTACATCTTCCCCGGCGGGTTCCTGCCCTCGACCGAGTCGATCACCGCCGACGCCCGGCGGGCCGGCCTGGTGGTGCACGAGCGTCTCGCCTTCGGCGGGCACTACGCCCGGACGCTGCGGATCTGGCGGGAGCGGTTCGAGCAGAACGTCCCTGGCGTCGCCGCCGCCGGCTTCGACGAGGTGTTCCGCCGGATGTGGTCGCTCTACCTCGCCTACTCCGAGGCGGGTTTCGCCTCCGGCTACCTCGACGTCCAGCAGGTCGTCCTGACCCACCCCACGCACGCCACCGGCCGGACGGCCGCAGGAGAGGACCGATGACCACCACGACGCCCCGCACCCCGCCACCCACCACGACCGCGGCGGCCGGCGCCGGTGTCGCCGACCGCCTCGCGGCGGTGGTGGCTCCGCTGTTCCGCGGCCCGCTGCCCGTCCGGCTGCGCGCCTGGGACGGGAGCGAGGCCGGCCCGCGAGACGCACCCGTCGTCGTGCTGCGGACGCCGGACGCGCTGCGGCGCATGCTGTTCCGTCCGGGTGAGCTCGGCCTCGCGCAGGCCTACGTCACCGGTGAGCTCGACGTCGAGGGCGACCTGCTCGACGGGTTCCGCCGGGTCTGGGCCCGCGCGCGCGAGGTCGGCGCGACCGGACGCCTGAGCCCGTCCGTCGTGGCCGGCGGGCTGCGCACCGCACGCGACCTCGGCGTGATCGGCCGACCCCCGGCAGCGCCCGCGTCCCAGGCCCGCCTGCGCGGCCGGCTGCACTCGAAGCTGCGCGACCGGCAGGCGATCTCGCACCACTACGACCTGTCGAACGACTTCTACGCACTGATCCTCGACCCGCACATGGCCTACTCGTGCGGCTATTGGACCAGCGAGGACCCGTCGTACACCGTGCAGGACGCCCAGCGCGACAAGCTCGACCTGGTGTGCCGCAAGCTCGGTCTGCAGGAGGGGATGCGGTTCCTCGACGTCGGGTGCGGCTGGGGGTCGCTGTCGCTGCACGCCGCCGAGCACTTCGGGGTCCGCGTCACCGGGGTGACGCTGTCGCGCGAGCAGCGCGACTTCGTCCTGGAGCGGGTGCGGGAGAAGGGCCTCGGCGACCGGGTCGAGGTGCGGCTGCAGGACTACCGCGACGTCGCCGACCCGCCGTTCGACGCCGTCGCGTCGATCGAGATGGGTGAGCACGTGGGAGAAGGCAACTACCCGGTCTACGCCGCCGCGCTGCACCGCCTGGTGAAGCCGCACGGCCGGGTGCTCGTGCAGCAGATGTCGCGCCGCACCCGGCCCGGCGGCGGGCCGTTCATCGAGTCCTACATCGCCCCGGACATGACGATGCGGCCGGTCGGCCGCACGGTCGACCTGCTCGAGGACGCCGGCCTGGAGGTGCGCGACGTGCACGCCCTGCGCGAGCACTACGTGCGCACCGTGCTCGCCTGGTACCGCACCTTCGAGGACAACTGGGACCAGGTCGTCGACATGGTCGGCGAGGAGGTCGCGCGGGTGTGGCGGCTCTACCTCGTCGGCGGGGCGCTGGCCTTCGAGGAGAGCCGGATGGGCGTCGACCAGATCCTCGCGGTGCGGCGCGCGGACGACGGCACCTCGATGGTGCCGCCCGTCCGGACCTGGTGAGCCCGGTGGACCGGTGACGCCGTACCCGTGGGACGACCTGCTCGGCTCGCTGCCGTGGGCCGCCCTCGGCGTCGTCGTCGCGCTCGGGGTCACCTTCGCCGTCGCCCTGCGCCAGCGCCGGCACGCGGTCGTCGACGTCACCTGGGGTCTCGGGTTCGCCGTCGTCGCGGTGGTCTCGTTCGCGACCTCGGCGGGCACCGGTGACGGGCTGCGGCGCTGGCTCCTGCTGGTGATGACGGTGGTGTGGGGGGTCCGCCTCGGCGTGCACATCGGTCGCCGCTCCCGCGGGAAGGGTGAGGACCCGCGCTACGAGGCGATGTTCGCCCGCAGCGAGGGGAACAGGGACCTGGTGGCGCTGCGGAAGGTCTACCTGCTGCAGGGCGTCCTGCTCCTGTTCATCTCGCTGCCGGTGCAGGTGGGGATGTTCGCCCCGGGCGCGGTGGGCGTGCTGACCTGGGTCGGCGTCGCCGTGTGGGCGCTCGGGCTGTTCTTCGAGGCCGTGGGCGACGCCCAGCTCGAGGCGTTCCGGGACGACCCGGCGAACAAGGGGCAGGTGCTCGACACCGGGCTCTGGCGGCTCACCCGCCACCCCAACTACTTCGGCGACGCCTGCGTGTGGTGGGGGATCTTCCTCGTCTGCGCCCAGGCGTGGCCCGGCGCTCTGACGGTGGTGTCACCCTTGCTGATGACGTACCTGCTCGCCAACGGCAGCGGGAAGCCCCTGCTGGAGAGGGACATGAGATCGCGCCGTCCCGGCTACGACGACTACGTCCGACGGACCAGCGGGTTCGTCCCGTGGTTCCCCAAGAAGACCCGACCCCAGGAGAGCTGATGCTGACCACCGGCGACACCGTCCCCGACTTCGAGCTGCCCGACGAGACCGGCACCCCGCGCCGGCTGAGCACCCTGCTGCAGGACGGCCCGGTGGCGCTGTTCTGGTACCCCGTCGCGAGCAGCAGCGGCTGCACCGCCGAGGCGTGCCACTTCCGCGACCTGGCAGCGGAGTTCGCCGCCGCCGGTGCCCAGCGCGTCGGCATCAGCACCGACGCCGTCGAGGCGCAGGCCGAGTTCGTCCGCGGATCCGGCCTGGACTACCCGCTGCTGTCCGACGCCGACGGGCGCGTGGCCGAGCAGTTCGGCGTCCGCCGCAAGTGGCTGAAGGTGGCGCCGGTCAAGCGGGCGACGTTCGTCATCGGCACCGACCGCACGGTCGTGGCCGCGCTGAAGAACGAGCGCAGCATGACCGCGCACGCCGACGAGGCGCTGGCGGCGATCAGGGGCCTGCGGGGGTGACGGCGCGCCCGGTCGCGGCGGACACCGCCGCGACCAGCTCGTGCACGAGCGCCAGCCCGGCGTCGTCCCAGGTCCGCGGGTTCTTGGAGTAGAGCTCGATGAGGCTGCTCGACCTGCCGTCTCGGTCGGGCACAGGGACGAGCAGCGCTGTGGTGTAACCGTTCTCGTGCAGCAGCCGGACCTCCTGCTGGTCGGCGTCCGGGTCGCGCACGTCGACGACGCACGTGCGGCCGCTCGCCAGCGCGTCGCGGGTCGCCGGGTAGTCCGAGATCCGGTAGGTGCCGCTGGGCATGTCGTCGATGGCGTGCAGCGAAACCAGCAGGTCGTCGCGCACCTCGGACCACGCGACGCCGTGCACGTCGAGGGCGACGACGGCCTCCTCGAGCGCGTGGCCGACCTCGTAGGTCGTGGCCGCGTCCTGCAGGAGCCGCAGCGTCGGGCCGAGGTCGCCCGGTGCGCTCTGCACGCCCCGGCAGGCCGCGACGAACGCCGGCAGCGCGGCGGCCGGGGCGGGCTGCGGGCGGCCGGCCATCCAGCCCTGGCAGTGCGCGACCTGCAGGTCCTGCAGGGCCCACAGCTCGTCGGCGGTCTCGACGCCCTCGGCGCACAGGTCGGCTCCGGTGCGGCGGCAGAAGGCGACCAGCGCCTCGACCAGCGCTGCCTTGTCGGGGTGGCGGTGCACGTCGGTCACCAGCGCGCGGTCGAGCTTGACGACGTCGGGGTGCAGCTGGACCAGGCGGCGCAGCCCGGCGAAGCCCTCGCCGGTGTCGTCCATCGCGATCCGAGCGCCGCGGCGGCGCAGCCAGTCGGTGGCGGCGACGAGCTCGACCGTGGCCAGGTCGGACTCCTCGGTGACCTCGACCACCACGCCGGACAGGTCGCGCTCCAGCACGGCACGCACCTCCTCGGCCAGCAGCGCGCGGGGGCTGAGGTTGAGCGCGAGGTACACGCCGTCGTCGAGGTGCACCTGCAGCGCCTGCCGCACCGCGCGGGCCTCGAGCGCGTCGCCGCAGCCGACCTCGCGGGCGAGGGCGAACCACTCCTGCGGCGGGCGGTGCTCCCGGCCGGGGAAGCGGGACAGCGCCTCGTACCCGACGACCCGGCCGGAGCGCAGGTCGCAGATGGGCTGGAAGACCACGACGAGCCCGTCGGGGTCGGCCAGGAGGTCCTCGACCTCGACCCGCAGCGCCTGCGGGTCCTCGCGGCGCAGGTCGTCGGTGAACGCGACGACCCGGCCGCGGCCGGTCTTCTTGGCGCGGTACATCGCCAGGTCGGCCTGGTGCAGCAGCCGCTCCACGTCGCCGCCGGCCTCGGTGCAGCCGTGCGTCCAGCCCGCGCTGGCCCCGACGCGCGCCGGGCCGCCGACCACCGTGACCGGCCGCGAGACGGCCTCCACGGCCTCGGTGCACAGCGCGTCGGCCACCCCCGCCACGTCCGCCGGCAGGACGATGCCGAACTCGTCGCCACCCAGCCGGGCGACGGTGGCGCCGGGGGGGACCAGGGCGAGGAGCCGCTCGGCCACCGCCTGCAGCACCCGGTCGCCGGCGCGGTGGCCCAGCGCGTCGTTGACGAACTTGAAGCCGTCGAGGTCGAGCAGGCACACCGCCGGTGCGGACCCGGCGTCCGGACGCGGCTCGTCGAGCGCGGCCTGCAGGGCGGCCATGAAGCGGGTGCGGTTGGCCAGGCCGGTGAGCGGGTCGGTCCAGGCCTGCCGCTCGAGGTCGGCGCGCAGCCGCCGCTCGGCGGTGACGTCGCGGAACCGCCACACCCGACCGGCGACGCGCCCCTCGGTGCGCTGCGGGGCCGAGTAGCGCTCGAAGACGCGGCCGTCGCGCAGCACCAGCTCGTCGCGGGTGGTGATCGCCGGGTGGGCGTACACCTCGCCGACGCGGGCCAGGAAGCTGTCGGGGTCGACCAGCTCGGAGCGGGCGTGCGCCAGCAGGGCGGCGTCGTCGTCGGAGCCGCGCAGCTGCTGGGGCATCCGCCACATCCGGTCGAAGGCGGTGTTGCGGCCGACCACGGTGCCGGCCAGGTCGACCACGAGGATCCCGTCGGTCGAGGACTCCAGGGTGGCGTCGAGGAGGGACTGGGTGGCGGCCAGGCGCTCGGCCGCGCCACGCGCGCTGCCGCGGGGCGAGGGCACAGGGCGCAGCGCCTTGCGACCGGCGACCCGCCCCTGCGGGCCGTCGGCGGTCTCGGCGGGCGGCTGCCGCACCGTCCCACCCCCTTCCCGTCCGGCGACGATCGGTCCTTCCTCTGTCGGCCACCCGGGCCCCCTGCTTGAGCCCGGGGTGAGCCGCTCAACGGACGACGGCGGCCGAGGTCACGCCGAAGCGATCAGCGCGAAGCCCCGGTGCGAGGCCGTCGCGACGCCAGGAGGAGCACCGCGCCGGCCAGCACGAGCCCCGCCGCCCACCCGGCGAGCGGTGCGCCACCGGTGGCGGGCAGCTCGGGGGTCCGCTGCGCGACCGGCGCCGCGGCGGCGGGTCGCGCCGTCGGCTCCGCGGGAGCGGCAGGCGGCGCCGTCGTCGGTGGCTCGACGGCTGCGCCCGGCAGGGGGAAGAGACATGCCTGCGGACGGCTGTCGAGGAACTCCCCGTACCCGGGCAGCTCGTCCTCACCCAGCAGGACGACCGGCCCCGGGCGCGCGACCGGGACCTCGAGGAGCTCGTCGTCGACGTACCGCAGCGGCACCGGCGCGCCGTCAGGGGTGAACGCCTCCTGGGTCGGCCCGAGGCAGCGGGGCGAGTAGTGCAGGAGCCAGCCCGTCCCGTCCGCGTCGGGGAAACCCAGGGCGTCGACGGTCGCACCCGTCGGGGCGATGATCGTCTCGGTGGGTTCGGGCGACCAGTCCGTGGCGCACGACACCGTCACGTGCGAGGGTTCGGCCGGCATGGGGAACTGCACCGACCACCGTCCTGCGCTGATCGGGACGGTCCGGTCCAGGAAGGTGGGTGCGACGTCGTGCCGGCTCTCCGGCTGGCCCGTCACCGTGAGCCGCACGGCGGCCTCGCAGCGTCCGGACGCCGTCGTCGTGGCACCTGCGGGCGCGATGCGCGGCGACACCGTGAGCGCGGGCGAGACCGCCGACGGCACCTGCACCGTGGAGGCCTCGGCGACGTACGGCAGGTCGACGCCGTCGGCTGCGCCCTGACGCAGGCGCAGCGCCACCAGGTCGCGGGGCTCGTGGGTGCGCGGCACCACGACCGTCGCGCGTCCGGCGACGTGCGGTGCCGATGCGAAGAGCTCGCCCGTCTCCGTGCGCAGCTCGAACACGCTGCCGTCGACGTCCCCACCGACCCCGACGACGAACTGGTCGCCGACGATCCTCCCGGGGGTGACGTCCCGTGCCACCCCGGACGGCGCGACGACCGGGGGCAGCGGTGTCTGGCCGTCGCAGGTCACCGCGACGTAGGCGGCGACGTCCGGCATGTCGAACACCGCCGACCACGTCCCGTCGGCCTGGGGCTGGACCGTCGTGCGAAGCACCTCGACGACCCCTCCGGGATCCCGGTGGCCGCGGACGTCCAGGTCCACCGGTCCGGCGCAGCCGGCGCCCGTGACCTCGACCGGGGTGCCGACGGGCGCGACGGCGGGAGAGACGACGACGCTGGTCGGCTCGGCGGCGCTCGTGCTGGGCAGCGCCAGCGAGGACCCGAACGCGAGGACCAGCAGTCCGGTCCACCGCTGCCAGCGGGACGTGGGGCGCACGAGGGGATCATGGCACCGACGGCGCACCCGCGGGTCGGAGACGACGAGGGCCCCGAGCATCTGCTCGGGGCCCTCGTTCGCGGTGTCCGGAGGGGGACTTGAACCCCCACGCCCGTTAAGGGCACTAGCACCTCAAGCTAGCGCGTCTGCCATTCCGCCACCCGGACAGGTGGCCCGGCGAGCAGCCCCACGGGGCCGCTGCGAGCCCGGAAAGGCTAGCACGCAGCGGGTGCCGGTCCGGACGCGGTTCCTGCCCGGCGGCACCGCCGCGGCGTCGGTAGCGTGCCGGTCATGAGCGACGCCACCACCGCGCAGGACGAGGTCGTCGACCTCTGCCGCGACCTGCTGATGATCGACACCTCGAACTACGGCGACGGGTCCGGGCCGGGGGAGCGCGAGGCCGCGGAGTACGTCATGGCGAGCCTCGACGAGGTCGGCCTGACCGGCGAGCTGGTCGAGTCCGAGCCCGGTCGCGCCAGCGTGGTGCTGCGGCTCGAGGGGGAGGACACCTCGCGCGACGCCCTGCTGCTGCACGGCCACCTCGACGTCGTCCCGGCGCAGGCGGCGGACTGGCAGGTCGACCCGTTCGGCGGCGAGGTGCGCGACGACTGCCTCTGGGGCCGCGGGGCGGTCGACATGAAGGGCATGGACGCGATGGTGCTGGCCACCGTCCGGCAGATGGCACGCGAGGGCCGCAAGCCGCCGCGCGACCTGGTCGTGGCGTTCTTCGCCGACGAGGAGGCCGGCGGCACCAAGGGCGCCTCGTGGCTGGTCGACCACCGGCCGGACGTGTTCGAGGGCGTCACCGAGGCGGTCAGCGAGGTCGGCGGCTTCTCCGTCGACGTCGACGGGCAGCGCTGCTACCTGCTGCAGACCGCCGAGAAGGGGATCGCCTGGCTGCGGCTGGTGGCGCACGGCCGCGCCGGCCACGGCAGCCAGGTCAACACCGACAACGCCGTCACCCGGCTGGCGGCCGCCGTGGTCCGGGTCGGTGAGCACACCTGGCCGATCGAGTGGACGCCGACGGTGCGCCAGTTCCTCGACGGCGTGAGCGAGATCACCGGCGTCGCGCTCGACCCGTCCGACCCCCACGAGCTGCTCGACCGGCTCGGCACCACCGCCCGGTGGGTCGGGGCGACCCTGCGCAACACCACGAACCCGACCGTCCTGGACGCCGGGTACAAGCACAACGTCATCCCCGGGACGGCCTCCGCGCTGCTCGACTGCCGCCCGCTCGCCGGGCACGAGGACGAGCTGATGTCGACGGTGCGCCAGCTCGCGGGGGAGGGCGTCGACGTCGAGGTCGTGCACCGCGACGTCTCGCTGGAGACCCCCTTCGAGGGCCCGCTCAAGGACGCCATGGTCGACGCCCTGATGGCCGAGGACCCCGGCGCCCGGGTGCTGCCGTACTGCCTGTCCGGCGGCACCGACAACAAGTCGGTGAGCCGCCTGGGCATCACCGGCTACGGCTTCGCACCGCTGAGACTTCCTGCAGGACTGGACTTCTCGGGGATGTTCCACGGCGTGGACGAGCGCGTGCCGCTCGACGCGCTGCAGTTCGGCGTCCGGGTGCTCGACCGGTTCGTCCGCGCGAGCTGAGGGCGGCGCGGCGGCCGCCGTCCCGTCCCGGGCCCGACCGGCGGTCAGAGCGAGCGCTGGACGCGCAGGATGCGGCGGCGCAGGGTGATCTTGCGGACCCCGCCCCAGTAGAGGACGACGCGGGCCAGCTCCCAGCGGCCGTACTCGGCCTGCTCGGTCAGCAGCGCCTTCGCCTCCGCCCGGGAGGTGGTGCGCGGCAGCGTCAGCACGCGGTACTCGTAGTGGCGCGGCGCGGTCGAGGTGGAGCCCTTCATCCGCGCCATTGTGCCTGCCCGGGCGCTAACGTCGTGCCATGACCACCGATCCGCGTGCCGCCCTCGACCGCCTGGTCGAGGCCCTGGAGGCGCACCTGGCCGCCTCGTCGGCCCGGCGCGGTCCCTCCGACGCGGCCGTGGCCCGCGCCTACGACACCCTCGCCGACGCCTTCGAGACCTACGACGAGGCGCTCTATGCCGCGTACGAGGAGACGACCCCGTTCGAGCTGTACGACGAGGACGACGACGAGGACGACCTGAACGGCGACGACGAGCCCGAGGACGACGACGAGGTCGTCGACATCGACGAGGACGACCTGACGCCCACCGACGACTTCGACGACCACGTCGACGACGAGCTCGAGGACCGCCTCAGCCCGTCCTGACCGGACCGGTCAGGCGGCAGGGGGCGCCGAGGCGTCGTCCAGCGCCTCGCGGATGGCCTCGGGCAGCACCAGGTCGTCCGCGGCCAGCGAGGCCCGCAGCTGGGCTGCCGACCGCGCACCGACCACCACGGACGCGACGCCCTCGTGGTCGCGTGCCCACGCCAGCGCCACCTCGAGCGGGGTGGCGTCCAGACCGGTCGCCGCGGTGACCACGGCCTCCACCACCCGCGCCTGCCGGGCGCCCAGGTAGGGCCGCACGTAGCCGGCGAAGTGCTCCGAGGCAGCGCGCGAGTCGGCCGGGGTGCCGTGCCGGTACTTGCCGGTCAGCACGCCACGGCCGAGCGGCGACCAGCCGATGACCCCGGCCCCGACGGCCGCCGCGGCGGGCAGCACGTCCTGCTCGGGCTGGCGGGCGAGCAGCGACAGCTCGACCTGGTCGGCGACCAGCGGCGCGGCGGGGGAGGCGAGGCTGGCGGCCCGCGCCAGCTGCCAGCCGTTGTGGTTCGAGACCCCCACGTACCGGGCGCGACCGGTGGCGACGACGTGCTCGAGCGTCGCGAGCGTCTCCTGCACCGGCACGCCGGGGTCGTGCGCGTGCACCAGGAACAGGTCGACGTGGTCGGTGCGCAGCCGGGCCAGGGAGGTGTCGAGCGAGCCGAGCAGGCTCCGGCGGGAGGCGTCGACGACCCGCTCGCCGTCCTCGCGCCGCAGGCCGGCCTTGGTGCACAGCACCACCTCGGAGCGCTCGACCACGTCGCCGAGCAGCGCTCCGAGCAGCTGCTCGCTGGCCCCGCCGCCGTAGGTGGACGCGGTGTCGACCAGGGTGCCGCCCGCCTCGACGAAGTCGGCGAGCTGCTCTCGCGCCTCGTGCTCGTCGGTGTCGCGGCCCCACATCATCGTGCCCAGGCCGAGCCGGGAGACGCGCAGACCGCTGCCGCCCACCCGACGCTGCTCCACGGGCGCAACAGTAGGGGCCAGGGTGCGTCGCTAGGGTGCACGCCATGCGACTGGGACTGAACCTGGGGTACTGGGGTGCGGGCAACGACGCCGACAACCTCGCCCTGGCCAAGGAGGCCGACGAGCTCGGCTACGACTCCTGCTGGGCCGCGGAGGCGTACGGCTCGGACGCCGCGACGGTGCTGACGTGGGTCGCGGCGCAGACCAGCCAGATCCACGTCGGGTCGGCCGTCTTCCAGATCCCGGCGCGGTCCGCCGCGATGACGGCCATGACCGCCGCGACGCTGGACACGCTGTCCGGCGGTCGTTTCCGGCTCGGGCTCGGCGTGAGCGGCCCGCAGGTCTCCGAGGGCTGGCACGGCGTGCGGTTCGACAAGCCGCTGGCGCGCACCCGCGAGTACGTGGCCGTCGTCCGCAAGGCGCTGGCGCGCGAGAAGGTCGCGTTCGAGGGCGAGCACATCGTGCTGCCCCTGCCGGACGGGCCGGGCAAGGCGCTGCGGCTCACGGTCCACCCGGTGCGCGAGCACCTGCCCGTGTACCTGGCCGCGGTCGGGCCGAAGAACCTCGAGCTGTGCGGACGCATCGCCGACGGCTGGCAGGGCATCTTCTTCAGCCCCGAGCACAGCGGCGCGACGCTGGAGGCGCTGCGGTCCGGGCGCCGCCTCGCCGGCCACGACGGCGCCGAGCCGCTCGACGGCTTCGACGTGATGACCTCGACGCCGGTCGTCGTCGGCGACGACCCGCAGGCGTGCGCCGACCTGCTCCGCGGCTACTACGCGCTCTACATCGGCGGGATGGGCAGCCGCGACAAGAACTTCTACCACCAGCTCGCGACCCGGATGGGCTTCGGCGAGGAGGCCGACCGGGTGCAGGACCACTTCCTGGCCAAGGAGCACCGCGAGGCGATGGCCGCCGTCCCGTTCGAGATGATCGACGCCAGTGCGCTGCTCGGCACGCCCGCGCGGATCGCGGAGCGGATCGGCAGCTACGCGCAGGCCGGCATCACGACCCTGTCCGTGGTGACGATGGCGCCGTCGCTGGAGGACCGCCTCCGCACCCTGCGCGTGACGCAGGACGCCGCCCGCGAGGCCGGGGTGCTCACCACGCGGGCCGACGGCTGATGGGGTGGCTCGAGGCGCTCGTCCTCGGGCTCGTGCAGGGGCTCACCGAGTTCCTGCCGATCTCGTCGTCCGCGCACCTGTCGATCGTCGGCCAGCTGTTCGGTGGCGACGACCCGGGCTCCGCCTTCACGGCCATCTCCCAGCTCGGTACGGAGACAGCTGTCCTCATCTACTTCCGCAAGGACATCGCCCGCATCGTCCGGGCGTGGTGCCTGGCCCTGGTGGGAAAGGTGCCGCGCGACGACCCGGACGCGCGGATGGGCTGGCTGGTCATCGTCGGGTCGGTCCCGATCGTGGTCCTCGGTGTGCTGCTGCAGGACTCGATCGACTCGACGTTCCGCAACCTGTGGCTCACCGTCGCGATGCTCGCCGGGTTCGCCCTCGTCATCGGCTTCGTCGACATGCGCGCGCGCACCGAGCGCACGCTCGACCAGCTGACCTGGAAGCACGGCGTGCTCTACGGCCTGGCGCAGTCGCTCGCGCTGGTGCCCGGCGTCTCCCGGTCGGGCGGGACGATCGCCGCCGGCCTCGCGATGGGCTACACCCGCGAGGCCGCGGCGCGGTACTCGTTCCTGCTGGCCATCCCGGCCGTCCTCGGTTCCGGCGCGTACAAGCTCACCGACGTGGCCGACGACCCCGTCACGCCGGCGTGGGGCCCGATCGCCCTCGCCACCGTCGTGGCGTTCGTCGTCGGGTACGCCGTGATCGCCTGGCTGCTGCGCTACATCAGCACCCACGACTTCCGCCCGTTCGTGCTGTACCGGCTCGGCCTGGCGGCCGTCGTCGCGGTGCTGCTGCTCACCGGTGTGCTCGAACCCGTGCCCGGGGCCTGAGGTCGCCTGCGCCGCAAGGCGTCAGATCCAGCGCGAGCGGCGGAACAGGCCGTAGAGCGTCCCGGACGCCGCGACCATCACCCCGAGGGCGGCCGGGTAGCCCCACACCTGCGGCAGCTCTGGCATGTGCTCGAAGTTCATGCCCCAGATGCCCGCGAGCATCGTCGGCACCGCGGCGATCGCGACCCAGGCGGAGATCTTGCGCATGTCGGTGTTCTGCTGCACCGACACCTGCGCCAGGTGCGCCGACAGCACGTCGGTGAGCAGCCGGTCGTAGGACTCCACGTGGTCGACCACGCGCGCGAGGTGGTCGAGGATGTCGGCGAAGAACGGCCGGGCGCTGTCCGCGACGAACGGGACGTCCTCGCCCGCGAGGCGGCGGGCAGGCTCGAGCAACGGCTGGGCAGCCCGCCGGAACTCCAGCACCTCGCGCTTGAGCCGGTAGATCGTCGCGGCGTCGGTGGAGCGGTCGCCGGCGAACACGTCGGCCTCGATCCGGTCCAGGTCGTCCTGCAGCTCGCCCTCGATGGCGGTGTAGCCGTCGACCACCGCGTCCATCACCGCGTGCAGGACGACGCCGGGGCCGTGGCCGAGCTTCTCGGGGTTCTTCTCGATGTCGCGGCGCACGTCGGTGAGCGGGGCGCCCTCCCCGCGGCGGACGGTGACGACGAACCGGTCGCCGACGAACACCATGATCTCGCCGGTCTCGACGTCGGAGGTCTCCTCGAGGTACCGCAGCGTCTTGATCACCACGAAGGTCGAGCGGCGGTAGACGTCCAGCTTCGGGCGCTGGTGCCCGGTGACGGCGTCCTCGACCGCGAGGGCGTGCAGGCCCAGCTCGTCGGCGACCTGCTCGAACTCCTCGTAGGTCGGCTCCTTCATCCCGATCCAGATGAAGCCCTCGCCGGCGGCCCGCCGGGCGGCCAGCTCGTCGGAGAAGTCGGCGCACGGTCGGCGCACCCCGTCGGCGTACGACGCCACGTCCACGATCACGGGCCCAGTGTGGCCCCGTCGGTCACCGGGCCACGGGAGGCCCGTCCGACCGGGCACCTACGCTGGGGCCCGTGCCCACCGTCCTGCTCGTGCGCCACGGCCGCACGGCCTCCAACACCGGCGGTGTGCTCGCCGGCCGCAGCCCCGGGGTCGACCTCGACGACCACGGCCGGAGCCAGGCCCTGGCGCTGGCCGAGCGGCTCGACGCCCTGCCGCTGGCCCGGGTGGTGTCCAGCCCGCTCGAGCGGACGGCGGCCACCGCCGCCGCCATCACCGCACGGGGCGGCACCCGCGCCGTCCCGCGCCCGCAGGTGGTGCTCGACGACCGGCTCACCGAGTGCGACTACGGCGACTGGACCGGCCGGACGCTGAAGAGCCTCGCCAAGGAGGACCTCTGGCGCACCGTCCAGGCGCGGCCGAGCGCCGCGGTGTTCCCCGGCGGCGAGGGGCTGGCCGACGTCCAGCGCCGCGCGGTGCGCGCGATCGCCGACCACGACGCGCAGGTGGAGGAGGAGCACGGGCCGCACGCGCTGTGGGTGGCGGTGAGCCACGGCGACGTGATCAAGGCTGTGCTCGCCGACGCCCTGGGCCTGCACCTCGACGGCTTCCAGCGCATCGTGGTCGACCCCTGCTCGGTCTCGGTGGTGCGGTACACCCCGCTGCGACCGTTCGTGCTGGCCAGCAACGGCGACGGCGCCGGCCTGGCCGCCCTGGTGGTCACCAACCGCCGGCGCCGGCGCGCGGTGTCGTCCGACGCACCGGTCGGCGGGGGCGCGGGAGCCGGTGGGAGCACCGGCGGCAGCGCCGACCAGGAAGCCGCCGGTTAGGGTCGCACCATGCCTGGCCAGGTCTTCGACTACGACCCGCCGGACCGGTTCGTCGCCGGCACGGTGGGCCCCCCGGGAGGTCGCACCTTCTTCCTCCAGGCGCGCGGCGGTGCGCGCGCGCTGACCAGCGTCGCGCTGGAGAAGGCGCAGGTCGCCGCCCTCGCCGAGCGCGTCGAGGAGCTCCTCGACGAGGTGCTGCGCCGCAGCGGCGGCAGCGCGCCCGTCCCGGCCCTCGCGCCGGCCGACACCGAGGACCTCGCGCCGCTGGACACCCCCATCGAGGAGGAGTTCCGGGTCGGCACGATGAGCCTGGTCTGGGACGGCGACCGCCAGCGCGTGGTGATCGAGTGCTTCGAGGAGGGCGACGACCCCGACGAGGAGGACTCGGAGGACCTGCCGGAGGGCACCCGCGGCGACCGCCAGGTGCTGCGGGTCTCGCTGACCGGGGCCGGCGCGCGGGCGTTCGCCAAGCGGGCGCTGGCCGTCGTGGCCGCCGGGCGTCCACCGTGCCCGTTCTGCGCCGAACCGCTCGACCCCTCGGGCCACGTCTGCCCCCGGGCGAACGGGTACCGGCGCTGAGCGTCCCCGGGGCGACGACGCCGCCCGCCCCGTCCCTCCACGAGGGGGAGCTGGAGGTGGTGGGCCGGCTCACCGACGCCTCGAACGCGACGCTGTACTCCCTGCTCGGCGAGGCGCAGGTGCCGGTGGTCTACAAGCCGATGGCGGGCGAGCGCCCGCTGTGGGACTTCGAGCGCGGGACGCTGCACCGCCGCGAGGTGTCGACCTACCTGCTCGACCAGGCGCTCGGCTTCGACCTGGTGCCCGAGACCGTCCTGCGCGACGGGCCGTTCGGGCCCGGCAGCGTGCAGCGCTGGGTCGGGCCCGCTCCCGGCGAGGAGGTCGAGCCCGGGGCAGGGGTCGTCGACGTGCTGGGCGCCGACGCGGTGCCGCCGGGCTGGCACGTGGTCGTCGAGGCCTACGACCAGCTCGGCAACGAGGTGGTCCTCTGCCACGCCGACGACGAGCGGCTCGCCGCCATGTCCGTCCTGGACACCCTGGCGAACAACGCCGACCGCAAGGGCGGCCACGTGCTCGACGCGGGCGACGGACGGATCGCGGGCGTCGACCACGGCCTGACCTTCCACGTCGAGCGCAAGCTGCGCACCGTGCTGTGGGGCTGGGCGGGCACGCCGGTTCCGACGGCGCTGCTCGAGGCGGTCGAGCGTCTCGACGCCGCGCTGCGCGACGACCTCGGCGAGCGCCTCGGCGAGCTGCTCGCGGCCGACGAGACGGCGGCGCTGCGACGACGCACCCGCGTGCTGCTCACCTCCGGGCTGTTCCCCGCCCGCCGCGGGGACGGCCCGACCATCCCATGGCCGGCGTTCTGACCGGGCTGGCTAGGCTCGTCCGGTGATCTCCTGGCCGACCCCCGAGGTGCCCGCGGTCCCTGGTCAGGGTCTCCCGGTCCGCCTGCACGACACCGCCACGGGCGGCACCCGGCCCACCGCGCCGGGACCGGTCGCCGGGCTCTACGTCTGCGGCATCACCCCCTACGACGCCACCCACATGGGGCACGCGGCGACCTACGTGGCCTTCGACCTGCTGAACCGCGCGTGGCGCGACGCCGGCCACCGGGTGCGGTACGTGCAGAACGTCACCGACGTCGACGACCCGCTGCTCGAGCGCGCCACCGCCACCGGCGTCGACTGGCGCGACCTGGCCGACCGCGAGATCGCCCTGTTCCGCGAGGACATGACGGCGCTCGGGGTGATCCCCCCGGACGAGTACCTCGGCGTCGTCGAGACCGTCCCGCTCGTGACCGGCGCGGTGGAGAAGCTCGTGGCCGCCGACGCCGCGTACCCCGTGCAGGGCGAGGGCCACGGGCCCGACTGGTACTTCGACGTCTCCAGCGACCCGCGGTTCGGCGCGGTGGCGAACCTCGACCGGCCGCAGATGCTCGAGCTGTTCGCCGAGCGCGGGGGAGACCCGGCCGTCCCCGGCAAGCGCGACCCGCTCGACCCGCTGCTGTGGCGTGCCGCCCGCGAGGGCGAGCCGTCCTGGGACGGCGGCACCCTCGGCGCCGGCCGTCCCGGCTGGCACATCGAGTGCGTGGCGATCGCGCTCGAGCACCTCGACCAGCCACTCGACGTCAACGGCGGCGGCTCCGACCTCGCGTTCCCGCACCACGAGATGGGCGCCTCGCACGCCCACGTGCTCACCGGGAGCTGGCCGTTCGCGCGGTGCTACACCCACGCCGGCATGGTCGGGCTCGGCGGCGAGAAGATGAGCAAGTCCAAGGGCAACCTGGTGCTGGTGTCGCGCCTGCGCGCCGACGGCGTCCACCCGATGGTCGTGCGGCTCGCGCTGCTGGCCCACCACTACCGCTCGGACTGGGACTTCTCCACCGACCCGGTGACCGGCGACATCGCCACCGCCCAGGCCCGGATGGACCGATGGCACGCCGCCTTCTCCGGCAACGGCGGCCCCTCGGCCGACCGCACCGTCCAGGAGGTGCGCGAGGCCCTGTCCGACGACCTCGACGCCCCGTCCGCCCTGGCCGCGATCGACCGCTGGGTCCACGAGGCCCTCACCCGCGGCGGCGACGACGAGGGCGGCCCCGGCGTCGTGTCTAGAGCAGCGAACGCCCTGCTGGGGATTCGCTTCTAGCTTCACGAGGTGGGCACACCGTTCCCGAGGCTCGCAGGCCTCGTTAACGGTCGCAGCGCCTCGTTAACGGGTCTCGCGAGCCTCGGGAACGTGCCGCCCGCCTCGTTGACGAGGCGCGCGAGCGGTGCGCGAACCAGACCACGACCGGTTGAGAGCCGACCACGACGGCCGGCGCGCGGTCGCGCCTGGACCGACGAGCGGCGCGAGCTCTGCGAGCGAGCCGAGGAGGGAAGGCGCGACACCGAGCGCGCCGGCCCGGGCGAGCGGAGCGAGCCCAGAGAGCAGAGCCGAGGAGCTAACCCTTGCCCTCGTCGCCCCTGCGCCGCAGGTAGCGCTCGAACTCCCGCGCGATGGCCTCGCCGGAGGCCTCGGGGAGCTCGGCGGTGTCCTTGGCCTCCTCGAGCTGGCGGACGTACTCGGCGATCTCCTCGTCCTCGCCGGCCAGCTCGTCGACGCCGTGCTCCCAGGCCTCGGCCTCCTCGGCCAGGTCGCCGAGGGGCAGGGGGATCTGGACGAGCTCCTCGACCCGGGACAGCAGCGCCAGGATGGCCTTGGGGGAGGGCGACTGGCCGACGTAGTGCGGGACGGCGGCCCACAGCGACAGGGCGGGCAGGCCGCGGCGGGTGGCGACGTCCTGCAGCACGCCGACGATGCCGGTGGGGCCCTCGTACTGCGACTTCTGCAGGGCCAGCCGCTCGAGCAGCTCGGGGTCCTCCGAGGTCGTGGTCACCGGGATGGGACGGGTGTGCGGCACGTCGGCCAGCAGGGCGCCGAGGGTGATGACCGTGGACGGCTGGTGCGCGGTCAGGTGCCCCAGCAGCTCGTCGGTGAACCGGCGCCAGCGCATCGACGGCTCGATGCCGCGGACCAGGATGACGTCGCGGTCCGAGCCGGGCGGGCGGGCCCAGCTGAGCCGGGTGGCGGGCCAGGTGATGCGGCGGCGACCGTCCGGCTCGAGGGTCACCTGGGGGCGGGTGACCTGGAAGTCGTGGTACTCCTCGGGGTCCATCGCGACCAGCGGCTGGGCGTCCCAGACCTCGTGCAGGTGCGCGAGGGCGCCGCTCGCGGCCTCGGCGGCGTCGTTCCAGCCCTCGAAGGCGGCGAGCACGATGGGGCGGCGCAGCTCGGGGGCGCTCACGGGGTGCTCCGCGGGGACTCGTTCGTCACGCGTCCACCCTAGGGCCGGGCGTGGTCAGGCGCCGGGCACGTAGCTGAGGTTGGGCGACAGCCACCGCTCGGCCTCCTCGAGGGTCCACCCCTTGCGGGCGGCGTAGTCGGCCACCTGGTCGCGGCCGACCCGGCCGACGACGAAGTACTGCGACTGCGGGTGGGAGAAGTACCAGCCGCTCACCGAGGCGCCCGGCCACATCGCCATGCTCTCGGTCAGCCGGATGCCGGTGCTCGCCTCGACGTCGAGCAGCGTCCAGAGCGTCTGCTTCTCGGTGTGGTCGGGGCAGGCCGGGTAGCCGGGCGCGGGGCGGATGCCCTGGTAGGTCTCCTTGATCAGCGAGGCGTTGTCCATCCGCTCGTCGGGGTCGTAGCCCCAGTGCTGGCGCCGCACCCGCTCGTGCAGCCGCTCGGCGAACGCCTCGGCCAGGCGGTCGGCCACCGACTCGAGCAGGATCGCGGAGTAGTCGTCCAGCTCGGCCTTGAACGCCGCCGCCCGCTCGGCCGTGCCGAGGCCGGCCGTGACGGCGAACCCGCCCACCCAGTCGGCGACGCCGCTCTCCTTGGGCGCCACGAAGTCGGACAGGCTCCGGTTCGGCACGCCGTCGCGGTGGCTGCCCTGCTGGCGCAGGTGGTGGAGCACGGCCACCGGGGTCGTGCGCTTCTCGTCGCCGTAGACCTCGACGTCGTCGCCCACGGCGTTGGCCGGGAAGAAGCCGATCACCCCGGACGGGCTGAGCCAGCGCTCGCGCACGATCGTGTCGAGCATCCGCTGGGCGTCGTCCCACAGCCGTCGCGCGGCCTCGCCGGACGCCGGGTTGTTGAGGATGTCGGGGAAGCGGCCCTTCATCTCCCAGGCGTTGAAGAACGGCTGCCAGTCGATGTAGCGCCGCAGCTCCTGCACCGGGTAGTCCCGGAAGACCCGGACCGGGTGCATCAGCGCGGTGCGGCGCTGGGTGTAGACGGGGTCCTGGTGCACGTCGTGGTCCTGCTGGACGAGCATCCGCGGGCGCAGCGGCCGGTGCGCCGACCAGTCCACCGGGCTGCGGTTGGCGCGCGCCTGCTCGACCGGCAGCAGCGTGCGTCCGCCCTGCTTGGCGGCGTGCCGCTCGCGCAGCGCGTCGTAGTCGGCGGTCACCTCCTGAAGCAGCGCGGGCCGCTGGGAGTCCGAGAGCAGGGCCGCGGCGACGGGGACCGACCGCGACGCGTCCTTCACCCAGATCACCGGGCCGTGGTAGCGCGGCACGACCTTCACGGCGGTGTGGGCCTTGGACGTCGTGGCGCCCCCGATGAGCAGCGGGATGTCGAAGCCCTGCCGCTCCATCTCGGCGGCGAAGCCGACCATCTCGTCCAGCGAGGGGGTGATCAGGCCCGACAGCCCGATGATGTCGGCGCCCTCGGCCTTGGCGGTGTCGAGGATCTTCTGCGCCGGCACCATCACCCCGAGGTCGATGACCTCGTAGTTGTTGCACTGCAGCACGACCCCGACGATGTTCTTGCCGATGTCGTGCACGTCGCCCTTGACCGTCGCCATCACGATCTTGCCGTGCGAGCGCACCTGCGAGCCGGGCTCCTTCTCCGCCTCGATGAACGGGATCAGGTGCGCCACGGCCTTCTTCATCACCCGGGCCGACTTGACCACCTGCGGGAGGAACATCTTGCCGGCGCCGAACAGGTCGCCCACGACGTTCATGCCGGCCATCAGCGGGCCCTCGATCACCTCGATCGGACGACCCCCGCGCTCGGCGATCACCAGGCGCAGCTCCTCGGTGTCTGCGGTGACGAACTCGTCCAGGCCCTTCACGAGGGCGTGCGTGATCCGCTCCTCGACCGGCAGCGAACGCCACTCCTGCGCCACGACCTCCTGCTGCTCGCCGGTGCCGGCGAACTCGCCCGCGACCTCGAGCAGCCGCTCGGTCGAGTCGGGGCGCCGGTTCAGCACGACGTCCTCGATCCGCTCGCGCAGCCGCGGGTCGATCTCGTCGTAGACCACCAGCGCGCCGGCGTTGACGATGCCCATGTCCATCCCGGCGCGGACGGCGTGGAACAGGAACACCGAGTGGATCGCCTCGCGGACGGGGTTGTTGCCCCGGAACGAGAACGAGACGTTCGAGACGCCGCCGGAGACCAGGGCGCCGGGCAGGTTCTGCTTGATCCAGCGGGTGGCCTCGATGAAGTCGACGCCGTAGCCGGCGTGCTCCTCGATGCCCGTCGCGACCGCGAAGACGTTCGGGTCGAAGATGATGTCCTCGGCCGGGAACCCGATCTCCTCGGTGAGGATCCGGTACGCGCGGGCGCAGATCTCCTTGCGGCGCTGCAGGTCGTCGGCCTGGCCGTCCTCGTCGAAGGCCATCACCACCACGGCGGCGCCGTACTTGCGGCACAGCGCGGCCTGCTCGCGGAAGCGGTCCTCGCCCTCCTTCATGGAGATCGAGTTCACGACCGGCTTGCCCTGGACGCACTTGAGCCCGGCCTCGATCACCTCCCACTTGGAGGAGTCGACCATCACCGGCACCCGGCAGATGTCGGGCTCGCTCGCGACCAGCTTGACGAAGCGGTCCATCGCGGCGACGCCGTCGATCATCCCCTCGTCCATGTTGATGTCGATGACCTGCGCGCCCGACTCGACCTGCTGCCGGGCGACGTCGAGCGCCGTCCCGTAGTCCTCGGCCTTGATCAGGTTGCGGAACCGCGCGCTGCCCGTGATGTTCGTGCGCTCGCCCACGTTGACGAACAGCGACGAGGCGTCGATGGTGAGCGGCTCCAGGCCGGACAGCCGGCACGCGGGCTTCATCTCTGGTGGTACCCGCGGCGAGATGCCTTGCGCTGCGGCCGAGATCGCGGCGATGTGCTCGGGCGTGGTGCCGCAGCAGCCGCCGACCACGTTCGCCAGCCCGGACGACAGGAACTCGCGCAGCTGCGCGGCCGTCTGGTCGGCGGTCTCGTCGTACTCGCCGAACGCGTTGGGCAGACCGGCGTTCGGGTGCACCGAGACGAGGCAGCCGGCGATGCGCGACAGCTCGGCGAGGTAGGGCCGCAGCTCTGCGGCGCCCAGCGCGCAGTTGAGGCCCACCGACAGCGGCCGCGCGTGCCGCAGCGAGTTCCAGAACGCCTCGGTGACCTGGCCCGACAGCGTGCGGCCCGACGCGTCGGTGATGGTGCCGGAGATCATCACGGGCCAGCGCCTGCCGCGCTGCTCGAACAGGGTCTCGAGCGCGAAGACGGCGGCCTTGGCGTTCAGCGTGTCGAAGATCGTCTCGACCATGAGGACGTCGGCGCCACCGTCGACCAGCCCGTCCGCCTGCTCGAGGTAGGCCACCACCAGCTCGTCGAAGGTGACGTTGCGGGCCGCCGGGTCGTTGACGTCGGGGGAGATGGACGCCGTGCGGTTGCAGGGCCCGAGCGTCCCGACCACGTACCGGGGACGGTCGGGCGTCCGCGCCGTCATCTCGTCGCACGCCTCCCGTGCGAGCCGGGCCGACGCCACGTTGAGCTCGTACGCGAGGTCCTGCATGTCGTAGTCGGCCAGCGAGATGCGCTGGGCGTTGAAGGTGTTGGTCTCCACCAGGTCGGCACCCGCCTCGAGGTACTCGCGGTGGATGCCCTGCACGACCTGCGGCCGGGTCAGGCTGAGCAGCTCGTTGTTGCCCCGCAGGTCGCTCGGCCAGTCCGCGAACCGCTCACCGCGGTAGTCGGCCTCGCTCGGGCCGTGCCGCTGGATCATCGTCCCCATCGCGCCGTCGATGACGAGCACGCGCTGCCGCATCGCCGCGGCCAGCTCGGCCGTGGCGTCGGGTCGCAGGTCGGGGGGCTGGGTCACGCGGTGTCGTCCTCCGGGCCGGTGGCGCGGGGCGGGGGCCCCGGCCGTCCTCCCAGTATGGCGACCGCCCCGCAGGGCGCCGGGGCCGCCCACCAGTCGGACCGGCCGTCCCGTAGGTTGGTCCGCATGGCGCTCCCGTCGGCGGTGCTGTGGGACATGGACGGCACGCTGGTCGACACCGAGCCGTACTGGATCGAGGCCGAGTACGCCCTGGTCGGCGAGCACGGCGGCCACTGGGACGACGCCCTGGCCCACTCCCTGGTCGGCAACCCGCTGCTGGTGTCGGCCGAGGTCGTCCGCGACCGCGGCGGCGTCGACCTCGAGCTGCACGCCATCGTCGACCGGCTGATGTCGCACGTGACGGCGCAGGTGCAGGCCGCGCCGCCGTGGCGCCCGGGCGTGCTGCGGCTGCTCGACGAGCTCGCCGGGCACGGTGTGCCGCAGGCGATGGTGACGATGTCGTGGAAGCCGCTGGTGGCGGGCCTGCTCGGGCACCTGCCGGACGGGCTGTTCGCCGCGGTCGTCACCGGCGACGAGGTCGAGCACGGCAAGCCGCACCCCGAGCCGTACCTCACCGCGCTGGCGCGGATGTCGCTGCTCGGCGTCGAGCCGGAGCGGGCAGTGGCGATCGAGGACTCCCCGACGGGGCTGGCCTCCGCCGAGGCGGCCGGTCTGGCGACGATCGCCGTGCCCCACGTGGTGCCGGTCCCGGCCGCGCCCGGGCGGCGCGTCCTGCCCTCGCTCGAGGGCCTGGCCGCCGCCGACCTCACCCCGCCGGCGCGCTGACCGAGCCGTCGGGGAGCCGTCCGGGAGGCCTCTGCGGACGGCCACCCACCGTGACCCAACCGTGATGGCGATGTGACTCGGCGCTGGTTCGCACGCCTGCCGTCTCAGACTATGGTCGGGCTCGCCGTCCGCTCCGGGCGGCGACGACCGGTGGGCCGCCACAAGGGCCCGCCCTGCGCGATGAGGTGAAGGATGCGAGTTCGCAGCACAGGAGCCCGGGGCCGTACGGCCAGGGCCCTGGCCGTGGTGGGCGTGGCCGCGCTGGCCCTGTCCGCCTGCGCCGACAGCGAGCGCGACCCCGGTGGCGAGAGCAGCGGCGAGGAGGAGGCGGCAGGCGGCACCTTCGTCTTCGCCGCGTCGTCCGACCCCGGGATGCTCGACCCCGCGTTTGCGAGCGACGGCGAGACGTTCCGCGTCGCCCGGCAGATGTTCGAGGGCCTGGTGGGCACCGAGCCCGGCACGGCCGACCCGGCGCCGCTGCTGGCCAAGAGCTGGGAGCAGAGCGAGGACGGCCTCAGCTACACCTTCCAGCTCGAGGAGGGCGTGAAGTTCCACGACGGCACCGACTTCAACGCCGACGCCGTCTGCGCGAACTTCGACCGCTGGTACAACTGGACCGGCCTGCTGCAGTCACAGAACCTGTCGTACTACTACCAGTCGCTGTTCAAGGGCTTCAAGGAGTCCGACGACCCCGCGCTGCAGGGCGGCATCTACGGCGGCTGCGAGGCGGCCTCCGACGCCGAGGTCACGATCTCGCTGACCAAGCCGTTCGCCGCGTTCGTCCAGGCGCTGTCGTTGCCGGCGTTCTCGATGCAGAGCCCCACCGCGATGGAGGAGTTCGACGCCGACAACGTCGCCGGCACCGAGGACGACCCGCGCTTCTCGGCGTACGCGACCGAGCACCCCACGGGCACCGGCCCGTTCGTCTTCAAGTCGTGGGAGCGGGGCCAGAACGTCACGCTCGAGCGCTACGACGAGTACTGGGGCGAGACCGCCCAGCTCGACGAGGTCATCATCCAGACGATCTCCGACGCCCAGGCCCGCGTGCAGGCGCTCAAGGCCGGCGAGATCGACGGCTACGACCTGGTCGCTCCCGGGGACGTCGAGGGCCTGGAGGCCGACGGCTTCCAGATCGTCAACCGCCCGGCCTTCAACATCCTGTACCTCGGGATGAACCAGAAGGTCGCGCCGCTGAACGACATCAAGGTCCGCCAGGCGATCGCGCACGCGATCGACAAGGAGGCCGTGGTCTCGCAGTCGCTGCCCGAGGGCACCGAGCCGGCGACGCAGTTCATCCCGGAGACCGTCAACGGGTTCAACCCCGACGTGACGACCTACGAGTACGACCCGGAGAAGGCCAAGCAGCTGCTGGCCGAGGCCGGCGCGACCGGCGCGACGATCGAGTTCAACTACCCGACCGGCGTCTCGCGTCCGTACATGCCCAGCCCCGAGGACACCTACGTGGCCATCAAGGCCCAGCTCGAGGCCGTGGGCCTGGTCGTGACCCCCACCGCGGACAAGTGGAACCCCGAGTACCTGGACAAGATCCAGGGCAGCGAGGCCCACGGCATCCACCTGCTCGGCTGGACCGGCGACTACAACGACACCGACAACTTCCTCGGTGTGTTCTTCGGCAAGGCCAGCAACGAGTGGGGCTTCGACAACCCCGAGCTGTTCTCGGCGCTCGAGGAGGCCCGTGGCCTGCCGACCGTCGACGAGCAGACCCCGAAGTACGAGGAGATCAACGAGCAGGTCATGGAGTTCCTGCCCGGTGTCCCGATCGCCAGCCCGGTGCCGTCGCTCGCGTTCGCCGAGGGCGTCGAGGGCTACACGGCCAGCCCGGTGCAGGACGAGGTCTGGAACGAGGTCACGGTCAGCGACAGCTGACCGCCCCCGTCCCGTCCCCGGGGTGACACGGGGTGCCCCGGCTGCGGCCGGGGCACCCCGCACCTCTGACCGGCGCGCCCGTCCCGCCCCGTCCACCGGGGCGACGACGACGCGGGCCACGAGTGGGAGCTGACCCGTGCTGAGATTCGTCCTGCGCCGCCTGGCGCTGCTGGTGCCGGTCCTGATCGGCCTGACCGTGCTGCTGCTGCTGTGGGTGCACGCGCTGCCCGGCGAGCCGGCCCGCGCACTGCTCGGCGAGCGGGCCACCGATCAGTCCATCGCGACGGTCAACCGGCTGTACGGCTTCGACCAGCCGCTGCACGAGCAGTACGTCAAGTACGTCACCGCCCTCCTGCAGGGCGACCTCGGCAGCTCCTCGCGCACCGGCCAGCCGGTGCTGTCGACCTTCCTCGAGCGGTTCCCCGCGACGATCGAGCTCTCGCTCGCGGCGCTGCTGTTCGCCGTGGTCCTCGGCGTGCCGCTCGGCTACCTGGCGGCCCGCCGCCACGGCGGCGTCGTCGACGCGCTCACCGTGAGCGGCTCGCTGCTCGGCGTGGTCGTGCCGGTGTTCTTCCTGGCGTACCTGCTGAAGCTGGTCTTCGCCGTCGGCCTCGACGTCCCGCTCGGCGCGTTCAACCTCGCCGACCTCGCGGTGCTGCCCACGGCCGGGCGCCAGAACTCGCGCATCGACGCCACCCACATCACGAACTTCTACGTCCTGGACGGGATCCTCACCCGCGAGTGGGACGCCGCCTGGGACGCCCTGCTGCACCTGGTGCTGCCGGGCATCGCGCTCGGCACCATCCCGCTCGCGATCATCGTGCGCATCACCCGCGCCTCGGTGCTGGAGGTGCTGGGTGAGGACTACGTCCGCACCGCCCGCGCCAAGGGCCTTGCGCGGGGCCTGATCTCGCGCCGCCACGTGCTGCGCAACGCGCTGCTCCCGGTGGTGACCACGATCGGGTTGCAGACCGGCCTGCTGCTGTCGGGCGCGGTGCTCACCGAGACGGTGTTCGCCTTCAACGGCATCGGCGAGTACCTGTTCCAGGCGATCAGCTCGCTCGACTTCGCCGTGCTGCAGGGCTTCATCCTGTTCATCGCGCTCGTCTACGCGCTGGTGAACCTGGTGGTCGACGTCAGCTACGGGATCATCGACCCGAGGGTGCGTGTCTCATGAGCATGATCGAGCAGAGCGGCGGCCCGTCGGGGGCCGGCCAGGCGCTCGGCGAGCTGCCCGCCGCCGGCGGCGAGGACGAGCGCGGCACCAGCCTGCTGCGCGGCGCGATGCAGCGGCTGGTGCGCAACCCGGTCGCGATCGTCGGGGCCGTGATCGTGCTGGCGTTCATCGCCGTCGCGGTGCTGGCCGACGTCATCGCCCCGTACGAGCCGGCCGGCGCGCAGTGGGGGAACCAGATCACGCCGAGCAGCGTCCCCGGCCCGTCCGAGGAGCACCTGCTCGGGCTGGACTCGTTCGGCTCGGACCTGTTCACCCAGCTCGTGCACGGGGCCCGGCAGAGCCTGGTGATCGGCGTCGTCTCCACCTCGGTCGGCCTGTTCTTCGGCACCCTGCTGGGGCTGGCGTCCGGCGCGTTCGGCCGCTGGGTCGACACCCTGCTGATGCGTGGCGTCGACATCATGCTGTCGATCCCGTCGCTGCTGATGGCGGTGAGCATCGCGGCGCTGATGAGCCCGCACATGAGCCGGCTGGAGCCGCGGTTCGGCAGCTGGGTGCTCGGCCTGCCGCTGATGATCGCGATCGCGGTCGTGCAGATCCCGATCTTCGCCCGGCTGCTGCGCGGGTCGCTGCTCGCCCAGCGCGGCGCCGACTACGTGCTGGCCTCGACCTCGCTCGGCCTGCGCCGCCGCACGGTCGTGATGAGCCACATGCTGCCCAACTCCCTCGGGCCGGTGATCGTCCAGGCGACCCTGGTGCTGGCCACCGCCATCATCGAGGTGGCCGCGCTGTCCTACCTCGGCCTCGGCGCCCCGGACCCCACAGTCGCCGAGTGGGGGCGGATGCTGGTCAAGGCGCAGAGCCGGCTGGAGTCCGACCCGCAGCTCGCGCTGTGGCCGGGTCTCTGCATCGCCGTCACCGCCCTCGGGTTCACGCTGCTGGGCGAGTCCCTGCGCGAGGCCCTCGACCCCAAGTTCCGGAGGTGAGCGGCGTGACCACCGACGTCACCGACCTCGACGCCGGGCGCGAGAGCACCTCGCGCGGCGACGGTCCGCTCCTCGAGGTGGACGACCTGTCCGTCCGCTTCACCCGCCGCGGGCGCCGCGACGTCCGCGCGGTCGACGGCGTCTCGTTCACCGTCTCGCCCGGCCAGGTCGTCGGGCTCGTCGGCGAGTCCGGCAGCGGCAAGTCCGTCACCTCCCTCGCCGTGATGGGCCTGCTGCCCAAGCGCGGGGTGGCGGTCGACGGCCAGGTGCGGCTCGGCGGCCGCGACCTGCTGCGGATGGGCGACCGCGAGCTCGCGAAGATGCGCGGGCGCGACATGGCGATGGTGTTCCAGGACCCCATGACCTCGCTCAACCCGGTGGTGCCGGTGGGCCTGCAGGTCACCGAGGTGCTGCGCGCCCACACCGACCTGGACCGCTCGGCGGCCCGCGACGAGGCCGAGGACCTGGTCCGCCGCGTCGGCATCCCCGACCCGCGCCGGCGGCTGGGGGAGTACCCGCACCAGCTCTCCGGCGGCATGCGGCAGCGGGCGATGATCGCGATCGCGCTGGCCTGCAAGCCGCGCCTGCTGATCGCCGACGAGCCCACCACGGCGCTGGACGTGACGATCCAGGCGCAGGTGCTCGAGCTGCTCAAGCAGCTGGTCACCGAGACCGGCACGGCGATGATCATGATCACCCACGACCTCGGCGTGGTCGCCGGGCTGTGCGACGAGGTCAACGTCATGTACTCCGGACGCATCGTCGAGACCGCCTCGCGCACAGAGCTGTTCGGCGTCCCGCGGCACCGCTACACCGAGGGGCTGCTGGCGTCGATCCCACGGCTGGACTCGCCGCGGGGGGAGAAGCTGCGGCCCATCCCCGGCACGCCGCGCGACACCGTCGCGTGGTCGGTCAAGTGCGCCTTCGCACCGCGCTGCCCGCACGAGGTCGAGGCGTGCAGCTCGCCCGGCCTGGAGCTGCTGCCCGACCCCGAGCGGGCCGGCCACCGGGTGCGGTGCGCCAACCCGGCGCCGGTGCCCGGACGCAGCACCTCGGTCGCCCCGGACGTCGAGGGCGCCGCCACGACGGAGGAGCAGCGGTGAACGCCTCGCTCGGCAAGGGCACGGACGCCGCGGGCGCCACGGCGGTGGGCAGCGCGGTCGGCAGCGCGGAGGCGCGGCCGCAGCGGGAGGGCGCCCGGGGCGAGGTGCTGCTCGACGTCCGCGACCTCGAGGTGCACTTCCCGATCCGCCGCGGCCTGGTGTTCGACCGCACGGTCGGCCACGTGCGCGCGGTCGACGGCGTCTCCCTGCAGGTCCGCCGCGGCGAGACCTACGGCCTGGTCGGCGAGTCCGGCTGCGGCAAGTCGACCCTCGGTCGCGGCATCCTGCGGCTGGAGCAGCCGACCGGCGGGCAGGTGCTGCTCGGCGGCACCGACCTCGCCTCGCTCAAGGGCGAGGAGCTGCGGAGGGCCCGGCGCCAGATGCAGATGGTGTTCCAGGACCCGATGGCCAGCCTCGACCCGCGCCAGAGCGTCGAGAGCCTGCTCACCGAGCCGCTGCGCGCGCACTCCGACGCCGAGGACGCCGTGCCCAAGGCGCGCTGGCGCGAGCGCGTCCTGGAGATGCTGGAGGTCGTGGGCCTGCCCGCGTCCGCGGCGGCGAAGTACCCGCACGAGTTCTCCGGCGGCCAGCGCCAGCGCATCGGCATCGCCCGCGCGATGGTGCTGAACCCGCGCCTGGTGATCGCCGACGAGCCGGTCAGCGCGCTCGACGTCTCGGTGCAGGCGCAGGTGATCAACCTGCTCGAGGAGCTGCAGGACAGCCTCGACCTCACCTACCTGGTGATCGCGCACGACCTCGCCGTCGTCCGGCACATCAGCGACACGATCGGCGTGATGTACCTCGGCACCATCGTCGAGGAGGCGCCCAGCGACGACCTGTACGAGCAGCCGCTGCACCCGTACACGATCTCGCTGATGTCGGCGATCCCCGTGCCGGACCCGGACGTCGAGGACCGGCGCGAGCGGATCCTGCTGGCCGGCGACCTGCCCAGCCCGGCGAACCCGCCGAGCGGCTGCCGGTTCCACACCCGGTGCCCGTTCCGGCAGGAGACCCGCTGCCACGACGAGGTGCCGGTGCTGCGCGAGCTCGCCCCCGGCCACCAGGTCGCCTGCCACTGGGCCGAGCAGGTCCGCGACGGGGTCATCCGCCCGGCGGCCACCGCGTCCGACCCCACCGCCGCCGCCGGCGAGGCGGTCGTCCGCAGCACCGCCTGACCCGGCCGGGCGTCAGACGCCCGACGGCCGCCCGGACGAGGAGCGTCCGACAGCTCGGCGGGGGCGGTCCGTAGGCTGGGCCCACGCCGCCGCGGCCTGCCGGTCGGGGCGTCCCACGGAGGTGGCGATGGCCGCACAGGCGGCACCGGGGTGGAAGGTCGGCCGCGTGGCCGGCGTCCCCGTGCACGTCTCGCAGAGCTGGCTGCTCATCGCCGGCCTCGTGACGTTCCTGTTCGGCGGCCAGCTGGCGCCGGTGCTCGGCGCGACCGCCGGCTACCTCGTCGCGCTGGGCTACGCGGGGGCGCTGTTCGTCGCGGTGCTCGTGCACGAGGCGGCGCACGCCGTCGCAGCGCGGGCGGTCGGGCTGCCCCCCACCCACATCGTCATCACCTTCTGGGGCGGGCACACCCAGTTCGAGTCCGAGGCCACCTCGGCCGGACGGTCCGTCGTCGTGGCCGTCGTCGGCCCGCTGGCCAACGGCGTCCTCGCCGCCCTCGCGTGGGTGCTCGCCGGGACGCTCGAGGGCAGCGGGGTCGCGGGCCGGCTGCTGCTCGCGTTCTGCATCACCAACCTGTTCCTCGCCGTGTTCAACCTGCTGCCCGGGCTGCCCCTCGACGGCGGGCGGGTGCTCGAGGCGCTGGTCTGGCGGGTCACCGGCAGCCGGAGCACCGGCACCCTGGTGGCCGGCTGGGCCGGGCGCGTGGTGGCCGTGCTGGCCGTCCTCTACGCGCTGCTGCCGCTGCTGCAAGGACGTGGGCTGCGGCTGTTCACCGTCGTGTGGGCGGCGCTGATCGGCGCGATGCTCTGGTCGGCGGCCGGCCAGGCGATCGCCGGCGCACGGATCCGTTCGCGCGCCGAACGGGTGCGCCTGCCCGCGATGATGACGCCGGCCGTCGCCGTCCCGGCGGGCACCAGCCTCGCGTCCCTGGCCGGGTCGCTCGCCGGACGGGCGGAGAAGGCCGGCGGCGGCGTCCCGGCGGTCGTGCTGATCGACGACGACGGCTCCGTGCTGGGGGTCCTCGACCCGGCCGCGGCGCAGGCGGTGCCGCCCGGGCGGCTGCACGAGGTGCAGGTCGAGCAGGTCTCGCGGCGGCACCACCCGTCCGCGGTGCTGGACGTACGGCTCACCGGCGACGCGCTCATCACCGCGCTGCAGCAGGCGCGGGCGGGCGACGCCGTCGTCCTCGACGAGGGCCGCGTGGTCGGGGTGCTCCCGGTCGACGAGGTGATCGCCGTCCTGCTCGGCGCCGGTGGCCGGCCCGTCCGCACCGGCCCGCCCCCCGCCTGAGCCCCTGCCGCGGCGGGGACCGCCTCGCGCGGCACTAGACTCGCGCGCCGTGCCTCCCCACCCCGACGACGCGGCCGCCACGGCGGACGCCGCCCCCGACGCCGGACCCACCGGCGCCGCCACCCGGCGAGGACCGCTGCGGGCGGGGGAGCGGGTCCAGCTCACCGACCCCAAGGGCCGGCTGCACACGATCACCCTGACGCCCGGTGCCCAGTTCCACACGCACAAGGGGATGTTCGACCACGACGACCTCATCGGCGGGCCCGAGGGGACGGTGGTCACCAACACCGCGGGGATCGACTACCTCGTGCTGCGCCCGCTGCTCAGCGACTACGTGCTGTCGATGCCGCGCGGGGCCGCGGTGGTCTACCCCAAGGACGCCGGCCAGGTGGTCGCGATGGCCGACGTCTTCCCCGGTGCGCGGGTGGTCGAGGCCGGCGTCGGGTCCGGCGCGCTGTCGATGTCGCTGCTGCGCGCGGTGGGCGACGGCGGCTACCTGCACTCGATCGAGCGCCGCGCCGACTTCGCGGACATCGCACGGGGCAACGTCGAGTCGTTCTTCGGTGGTCCGCACCCGGCCTGGACGGTCAGCGTCGGCGACCTCGCCGACGTCCTGCCCGGCGCCGAGCCGGCCGGCAGCGTCGACCGCGTCGTGCTCGACATGCTCGCGCCGTGGGAGTGCCTCGACGCCGTCGCCGGCGCGCTGGCCCCCGGCGGGGTGCTGATCGGCTACGTCGCCACGGCCACCCAGCTCTCGCGGCTGGCCGAGGAGATCCGCTCGCACGGCGGCTACACCGAGCCCGCCGCCTGGGAGTCGATGGTCCGCGGCTGGCACCTCGAGGGCCTCGCCGTGCGTCCCCAGCACCGGATGGTCGGCCACACCGGCTTCCTGCTCACCACCCGGCGCATGTCCGACGGCGTGGTGGCACCGGCTCGCCGCCGGCGCCCGGCCAAGGGCAGCGGGCTGGCCGACGACCACTGGGGCGAGGAGGAGTGGTCGGCCGACGACCTCGGCGAGCGTGCGGTGTCGGACAAGAAGATCCGCCGCGTCCGCCGCGACGTCGGACGCCCTGCAGCCGGACCAGGTGTCGGATCGGACACGTCCGGGCGGGTCCGCGAGGACGGGCAGGACCCGCCGGGTTAGGTTGGGTCGACCAACCGATCCCGGGGAGGTCGCCATGGGCGAGCACCGAGCCGAGCTGCCCGACCAGGGCCGCGACGCCGCCACGAACCGCGAGATCGAGCTGCTGCGCTCGGAGATCGCCTCGCTGCGCCGACGCGTCACCGAGCAGCCGGGGCGGGTGCGGTCGCTGGAGGACCGCGTCGCCCTGCTGCAGCGCCAGGCCGACGACCTGCTGAACCGCAACGAGCGGCTGCAGCGGACGCTCGGCGACGCGCGCGAGCAGCTGGTGACGCTGCGCACCGAGGTCGACCGGCTGGCCCAGCCTCCGAACGGCTACGCCACCTTCGTCGAGGCGCACGACGACGGCACCGTCGACGTCGTGCAGTCCGGACGCAAGCTGCGCGTGGCGATGAGCCCCACCGTCGACCGCGACCGGATCGGGCCGGGCCAGGAGGTCATGCTCAACGAGGCGCTCAACGTGGTCACCGCCGTCGGCTACGAGCGCACCGGCGAGCTGGTGACGATCAAGGAGCTGCTCGGCGACGACCGCGCCCTGGTGCTGGCCCGCGCCGACGAGGAGCGCGTCGTGCGACTGGCCGGCTCGCTCAAGGACGAGAAGCTCCGCGTCGGCGACGCCCTCACGCTCGAGCCCCGCTCGGGCTACGTCTACGAGAAGATCCCCAAGGCCGAGGTCGAGGAGCTGGTCCTCGAGGAGGTCCCGGACATCGACTACGCCGACATCGGCGGCCTGGCCAGCCAGATCGAGCAGATCCGCGACGCCGTCGAGCTGCCGTTCGCGCACCCGGACCTGTTCCGCGAGCACGGCCTCAAGGCGCCCAAGGGCATCCTGCTGTACGGGCCCCCGGGGTGCGGCAAGACGCTGATCGCCAAGGCGGTCGCGCACTCGCTGGCCGTGCAGTCCGCCGAGAAGACCGGCTCGGACGAGGTGCGGTCGTACTTCCTCAACATCAAGGGCCCAGAGCTGCTCAACAAGTACGTCGGCGAGACCGAGCGGCACATCCGGCTGATCTTCGCCCGCGCCCGCGAGAAGGCCGGCGAGGGGACGCCCGTGGTGGTGTTCTTCGACGAGATGGAGTCGCTGTTCCGCACCCGCGGGTCGGGCGTCTCCTCCGACGTCGAGACCACGATCGTGCCGCAGCTGCTCGCCGAGATCGACGGCGTGGAGCGGCTCGACAACGTCATCGTCATCGGCGCCTCGAACCGCGAGGACATGATCGACCCGGCGATCCTGCGACCGGGCCGGCTCGACGTGAAGGTGAAGATCCACCGCCCGGACGCCGAGGCGGCGCGCGACATCTTCACCAAGTACCTGGTGCCCGACCTGCCGCTGCACGCCGACGACGTGGCCGAGAACGGCGGCTCGGCGCAGGCGACGGTCGAGGCGATGATCCAGGCCACGGTCGAGCGCATGTACGCCGAGACAGAGGAGAACCAGTTCCTCGAGGTCACCTACGCCGGTGGCGACAAGGAGATCCTGTACTTCAAGGACTTCAACTCCGGCGCGATGATCCAGAACATCGTCGACCGCGCGAAGAAGATGGCGATCAAGGACTGGCTCACGTTGCAGCAGAAGGGCATCCGCGTCGACCACCTGCTGGCGGCCTGCGTCGACGAGTTCAAGGAGAACGAGGACCTGCCCAACACGACCAACCCCGACGACTGGGCTCGCATCTCCGGCAAGAAGGGCGAGCGGATCGTCTACATCCGCACGATCATCCAGGGCAAGAAGGGCACCGAGCCGGGTCGCACGATCGACACCGTCTCGAACACGGGCCAGTACCTCTGACCCGGACGGCGGGGCCGGGCCTGTGCACGACGTGACCGGGTGCCCTCCGGCGCTGTCCTAGGCTGGGCGGACGGGGTCGGACGGACGAGGGGGGACGTCGATGGGTCGCGCACGCGCGCTGCCGGGGGTCGTGGTGGCGGTGGTGGCCGCGGTCGTGCTGGGGGGCTGCACCGACCCGGGCGGGGGAGTCTCCGCCCCGACCACGAGCGCGACCTCGCAGGCGCCGCCGTCGGACGAGGAGCAGGTCGTCGCGGCGCTCACCGAGCTCGGCACCTCGAGCGACCCGGACCAGTGCACCGACAGCTACACCGCGCGCGGGCTCGAGGTGGCGGTCGGCAGCAGCGACCCTGCCGTCTGCCGGGAGGCGGTGATCGCGTCAGAGCCCGCCGACGAGGTGGTGGTGGACCAGGTCGTGGTCGAGGGCGGGACCGCCACGGCGCGCGTCACCGCGATCGGTGGCGCGAGCGCGGGGCTCGCGCAGACGCTGGACCTCGTCCTGCAGGACGAGCGCTGGAAGGTCGACGGCGTCGCCGGCCTGGCCATCGCCGACCGGGGGGCCCTCGACGAGCACCTCACGCGCGACCTCAAGGCGTGGGGACCGGAGGTCCTGCCCCCGGAGATGCTGCCCTGCATCGACGAGCAGCTGCGGGCGGTGCCGGATGCCGAGATCGTCGCAGCGTTCACGGAGGGCCGTTCGCACGAGCCTGCCGTCGACGCGATCTCGTGGTGCCTGGCGGCCGGCGTCGACTCGGTCGCGCTGTACCAGATCGTGCTGCACCAGCTGCGGACCAAGGGGCTGACCGACGAGCAGGCCGGCTGCGTCGCGGTGGAGGCGCTCGGCACCTTCCTCGACCTCACCCTCGAGCAGCTGGTCACCTCCCAGGCCGCGCGCGCGCACCTCGAGGACGGGCTGCTCAGGGCGGCGGAGACCCAGGTGTGCCAGGAGCTGGGCGCGGCTCCCTAGTCTCGTCCCATGACCGTGCGCCGGGTGATGGGGATCGAGACCGAGTACGGCGTCTCCGCGGCCGGCGACCCCGCGGCGAACCCGATGCTGCTGTCCGGCCAGGTGGTCAACGCCTACGCCGCGCCGCTCGGCGCCCGGGCCGGGCGGGCCCGCTGGGACTACGAGGACGAGCAGCCGCTGCGCGACGCCCGCGGCTGGGAGCTCGGCCGCCAGCAGGCGCACCCCAGCCAGCTCACCGACCAGCCCGGCGGCGACCTGTCCGAGGAGCTGGACGACCCGACGCTGGCCAACGTGGTGCTGACCAACGGCGCGCGGCTGTACGTCGACCACGCGCACCCCGAGTACTCCAGCCCCGAGGTCACCAACCCGCTCGACGCGCTGCGCTGGGACAAGGCGGGGGAGGCGGTCATGCTCGCGGCGGTGCGCCGTCTCGCCGAGGTGCCGGGCCAGCCGCCGATCAACCTGTACAAGAACACGACCGACAACAAGGGTGCCTCGTACGGCACCCACGAGAACTACCTGATGGACCGGGCGACGCCGTTCCCCGACATCGTCCGCGGCCTCATCCCGTTCTTCGTCAGCCGCCAGGTCGTCACCGGCGCGGGCCGCGTCGGCCTGGGGCAGGCGGGCGACCGGCCCGGCTTCCAGGTGTCGCAGCGCGCCGACTTCTTCGAGGTCGAGGTGGGGCTGGAGACCACGCTCAAGCGGCCGATCGTCAACACCCGCGACGAGCCGCACGCCAGCGCCGACAAGCACCGGCGGCTGCACGTGATCGTCGGCGACGCGAACCTGTGCGAGGTGGCCGGCTACCTCAAGACCGGCACGACGGCGCTGGTGCTGGCGATGATCGAGGCCCGGGCGCTGCCCGACCTCGCCGTCGCCCAGCCGGTCGCGACCCTGCACGCCGTCAGCCACGACCCGACGCTGCGCACGATGGTCACCCTGCGGGACGGGACCCGGCTGACCGCGGTCGAGCTGCAGCAGCGCCACCACGAGGCGGCAGCGCGGTTCGTCGAGGACCGGTACGGCTCGGACGCCGACGAGCAGACGGTCGACGTGCTGGCCCGGTGGGGCGACGTGCTCGACCGGCTGGCGCGCGACCCGATGCTGTGCGCGCGCGAGCTGGACTGGGTGGCCAAGCTGCGCCTGCTCGAGGGGTTCCGGGAGCGGGAGGGCACCGGCTGGGACCACCACCGGATCCAGGCGATCGACCTGCAGTACGGCGACGTGCGTCCCGAGCGCGGGCTGTACCACCGTCTGCTGCAGCGGGGTTCGGTCGAGCGGCTGCTCGAGCCCGACTCGGTGCAGACCGCGGTCACCGAGCCGCCGGAGGACACCCGGGCCTACTTCCGCGGCCGGTGCCTGGCCAAGTTCGGCGCCGAGGTCACGGCCGCGAGCTGGGACTCGCTGATCTTCGACGTGCCCGGGCACCCGTCGCTGCAGCGCGTCCCCATGCTCGAGCCGCTGCGGGGCACCCGCGAGCACGTCGGCGCGCTGCTCGACTCGTGCGAGACCGCCGCCGACCTGGTGCGGGCGCTGACCCGCCGCTGAGGCACCTCGGCGCGGCGCCCCGGGCGGTCCCTGCCTAGGATCGGGGGACGACACCACCGGGAGGTCCGATGTCCGGCCAGGAGCAGCAACGACCGCAGCGGCGCGACGGCGACGAGCCCGACGAGGCGCCCGAGCCTCCTCCCACCGCGCCCGCGTCCCAGGTCAACACCGACGACATCGACTCCCTGCTCGACGAGATCGACGACGTGCTGGAGACCAACTCGGAGTCGTTCGTGCGCGGCTTCGTGCAGAAGGGCGGCCAGTGACCCGGGACGGGAGCAGCGCCGGACGGCTGCCGTCGGCCTTCACCGCCGCCGGGTCGTCGTCCTTCACCGAGTTCCTGCGCGCCCACGACCCCGAGCTGCTGCCGGGCCACCGCCCGCTGCCGTCCGGCTCGGTGCCGCAGGCGCCGCACGGCACGACGATCGTCGCGATGACGTTCCCCGGCGGCGTGGTGATGGCGGGCGACCGCCGGGCCACGATGGGCAACCTGATCGCCAACCGCGAGATCGAGAAGGTCTTCCCCGCGGACGAGTACTCCTGCGTCGGCATCGCCGGCGCGGCCGGTCTCGCCGTCGAGATGGTGCGGCTGTTCCAGGTCGAGCTCGAGCACTACGAGAAGATCGAGGGCGTCCTGCTGAGCCTGGACGGCAAGGCCAACCGGCTCGCGACGATGATCCGCGGCAACCTCGGCCTGGCGATGCAGGGCCTGGCCGTCGTCCCGCTGTTCGCCGGGTACGACCTGGACGCCGGCGTCGGCCGGATCTTCTCCTACGACGTCACCGGCGGGCGCTACGAGGAGCACGGCCACCACTCGGTCGGCTCCGGCTCGCTGTTCGCCCGTGGCGCGCTGAAGAAGCTGTACCGGCCCACCCACGGCGCCGACGAGGCCGTCCGCGTGGCGGTCGAGGCGCTCTACGACGCGGCCGACGACGACTCTGCGACGGGCGGTCCCGACCTGACCCGCCGGATCTGGCCGGTCGTCGCCACGGTGACGGTCGACGGCTACCGCCGCGTGGCCGACGACGACCTCGCCGGAGTGGTCGAGGGCGTGGTCGCCGGCCGGGTCGGCGACCCCGGCGGCTCCGGCGCGAGGGGGGACGCGCGATGAACATGCCGTTCTACGTCTCGCCCGAGCAGGTGATGAAGGACCGGGCCGACTACGCCCGCAAGGGCATCGCCCGCGGCCGCCCGGTCGTCGTGCTGCCGTACGACCACGGCATCGCCTTCGTCGCCGAGAACCCCTCGCGCGCGCTGCACAAGATCAGCGAGATCTACGACCGCGTCGCGTTCGCCGCGGTCGGCAAGTACAACGAGTACGAGAACCTGCGCGTCGCCGGCGTCCGGTACGCCGACCTGCGCGGCTACTCCTACGACCGCAGCGACGTCACCGGCCGGGGCCTGGCCAACGCCTACGCCCAGAGCCTCGGCGCCGTCTTCACCACCGAGAACAAGCCGCTCGAGGTCGAGCTCGTCGTGGCCCAGGTGGCCGACGACGCCGCCGGCGACCAGCTGTACCGCATCACCTACGACGGGTCGGTCAACGAGGAGACCGGCTTCGTCGTCATGGGCGGCGCGGCCGAGACCGTCGCCGGCGCGATCGGCGACGACTGGCGTCCTGGCCTGCGGCTGGCCGACGTGCTGGGGCTGGCCGTCCGCGCCCTGGGTACCGACCCCGCGGGCGGCGAGCCGCGCACGCTGGCCGCGGCCGACCTCGAGGTGGCCGTGCTCGACCGGCAACGACCGCGACGGGCCTTCCGACGCGTGGCCGGCGCGCTGCTGGAGCGGCTGCTGCAGGAGGACGACCCCACCGACGACGTGCCCGCCACCGACGACCCCGTGCCCGGGCCGCACGACACCCTGACCGGCGACGTGCCGACCGCCGAGCAGCCGGCGGGGACGGGGACGGCCACCCAGGCCCAGGACACCCCGCCGCGGGCCGCGCACGACGCCGAGGACGAGCCGTCCGGCGACGAGCCGGGCGGGCAGGCCGGACCGTCCACCTCGTAGCCGTGGCCGTCCCCGTGCACGTCCGCATCCGACCGGCCCGGCCGGCGGACGCCGGCGAGCTGTACACGCTGCAGCGTGCGGCGTGGGTCGGCGAGGCGCAGCGGCGCCGCGACCCCTTCCTCGCGCCGCTCACCGACGACGCCGACGAGCTCAGGACGGCGATCGACGACCCCGGCACCACGGTGCTGGTGGCGACAGCCGTGGAGGACGGCGAGCACGGCCGCCGGGGACGCCTCGTGGGGTTCGTCCGGATGACCGTGCGGGGGACCACCGTCCGGATCAGCCGCGTGGTCGTCGCGCCCGACCTGCGGGGCCGCGGGCTCGGCTCGGCGCTGCTGGAGGCCGTCCACGCCGAGGCGGCGCAGCTGCCGGGCGTCCAGACCCTCGAGCTGTCGGCCGGCACCGCCGCGTCCGACGACCTGGCGCTCTACCGGCGGCACGGGTACGAGCCCGCCGGCGTCCGGCTGATGCGGCGGCCCGTGCACTGACCTCCGGGGCACGGACCTCCGGTGCACCGACCTCTGGTGCACACGTCGCGCCCCCGGCGCGGGGACGGTGCGCGACGTAGGGTGGGAGCACCTGACGAGGGAGCTCCATGGACCGGCGGATCTACGGCATCGAGACCGAGTTCGGCGTGACCTGCGTGGCCGACGGCCAGCGCAAGCTGTCGGCCGACGAGGTGGCGCGGTACCTGTTCCGCAAGGTCGTGTCGTGGGGCCGCTCCTCGAACGTCTTCCTGCGCAACGGCGCCCGTCTGTACCTCGACGTCGGCTCGCACCCCGAGTACGCGACTCCGGAGTGCGACGACGTGCGCGAGCTCGTCGTCCACGACCGGGCGGGGGAGCGGATCCTCGAGGGCCTGGTCGTCGACGCCGAGCGCCGGCTGCGCGAGGAGGGCGTCGAGGGCGAGGTGTACCTGTTCAAGAACAACACCGACTCGGCCGGCAACTCCTACGGCTGCCACGAGAACTACCTGGTGGGCCGCGGCGGCGAGTTCTCCAAGCTGTCGGACGTGCTGATCCCGTACCTCGTCACCCGCCAGGTGCTGGTCGGCGCCGGCAAGGTGCTGTCGACGCCGCGGGGGCCGCTGTACACGTTCTCCCAGCGCGCCGACCACATCTGGGAGGGCGTCTCCAGCGCCACCACCCGGTCGCGGCCGATCATCAACACCCGCGACGAGCCGCACGCGGACGCCGAGCGGTACCGCCGGCTGCACGTCATCGTCGGCGACTCGAACATGTCCGAGACCACCACGATGCTCAAGGTCGGCGGCGTCGACCTGGTGCTGCGGATGATCGAGGCGGGGCTGCCCGTTCGCGACCTCACGCTGGAGAACCCGATCCGCGCGATCCGGGAGATCAGCCACGACCTCACCGGGCGCGTGACGGTGCGGCTGGCCAACGGCCGGCAGGCCAGCGCGCTCGACATCCAGCACGAGTACCTCGAGCGCGCGTCGGCGTTCGTCGACGACCACGGTCTGCACACCCCGACCACCAAGCGGGTGCTCGACCTGTGGGAGCGCGGCCTGCGCGCCGTGGCCGACCAGGACCTGTCGCTGGTCGACCGCGAACTGGACTGGGCGATCAAGCACCGGATGATCGAGCGCTACCGCGCCAAGCACGACCTGCCGCTGTCGAGCCCGCGCATCGCCCGGCTCGACCTGGGGTACCACGACATCTCGCGCAAGCGCGGCCTGTACAACCTGATGGCCGCGCGCGGGCTGGTCGAGCGGGTCACCACCGACATCGAGGTGTTCGCGGCCACCAGCACCCCGCCGCAGACCACGCGGGCCAAGCTGCGCGGCGACTTCGTCCGGCGGGCCCAGGAGCAGCGGCGCGACTTCACCGTCGACTGGGTGCACCTGAAGCTCAACGACCAGGCCCAGCGCACCGTGCTGTGCAAGGACCCGTTCCGCAGCGTCGACGAGCGGGTGGAGCGCCTGATCGCGGGCATGTGAGTGAGGGCGAAGGCCCTCTCAGGTGCCACCCAGGTCCGGAGGTTAGGGTTCTCCGGTGCCCCAGCCCCTCCTCGGACGCCTGACCCCGCGCCGCCTGCTCGCCGCCCTCGTGCTGCCGGTCCTGCTGCTGACGGGGTGCGCGGACGAACCCGGCGAGGCCGCGCCGTCCACCTCCGACGTCGTCACGAGCGACGTCGCGGAAGTGGAGGTGGAGGGTGAGTTCGGCGAGAAGCCGACCGTCGCCTACGACGGGACGTTCGAGACCGAGACCACCGAGCGGGTGGTGCTCGAGGAGGGCGAGGGAGAGCCGGTCGCGCTCGGCCAGAAGGTCCAGCTGAACTACCTGGGCGTCAACGGCAAGGACGGCACCGAGTTCGACACCTCGTTCGGCAACCCCGAGCCCGCTAGCTTCGTGCTCGAGCAGGGCCAGCTGATCGACGGCTTCATCACCGGTCTCGAGGGCGTGGCGATCGGTTCGCGGGTGCTCGTCGGCATCAGCCCAGATGACGGCTACGGCCCCGCCGGTGGGCAACCCGATGCCGGCATCGGCGCCGAGGACAGTCTGCTCTTCGTGATCGACGTCCTGGATGCGACCACGCCCTTGAAGCGAGCGACTGGCTCGGCCGCCGAGCCGCTCGGAGCCGGCCTACCTGCCGTTGTCCTCGCGGAGAATGGCGCACCGACGATCACACCGCCGTCTGGCCCGCCGCCGACCAAGCTCGTCATCCGGCCGCTCATCGTGGGAGCCGGACCGGCGGTGGCCGAGGGGCAGACTCTGAGCGTCCACTACACGCTGGTGAGCTGGGCGTCCGGCGAGGTGATCGAGTCGTCGTGGACGAACGGCACACCCGTGTCCCTGCCGCTCGTCCAGGGCCAGGTGATGAAGCCGATCATCGCCGGCCTGGGAGACAAGACGGTCGGCTCGCAGGTCATGCTCGTCGTCCCCCCGGCGGAAGCGAGCGAGGGCGCGGCCGAGCCCGTCACCGAGACCCTGGTCTTCGTCTTCGACATCCTCGACGCGCAGTGAGCACGTCCCGGCCGTCCTGAGCGGCCGGGTCCGCACGGTCCACCGATCCCCACCCGAGGAGACATCCGTGTCCCAGCCCACCCGTCCCGAGATCGAGTTCCCCGGCGGCGAGCCGCCGGCTGACCTGGTCGTCGAGGACGTCACCGTCGGCGACGGCCCCGAGGCCACCCGCGGCAGCACCGTGTCGTGCCACTACGTCGGCGTGGCGTTCTCCACCGGCGAGGAGTTCGACGCCTCCTGGAACCGCGGCCAGGCGCTGGACTTCCGCCTCGGCGTCGGCCAGGTCATCGCCGGCTGGGACCAGGGCATCGAGGGCATGAAGGTCGGCGGCCGCCGCCGGCTCACCATCCCCGCCCACCTGGCCTACGGCGACCGCGGCGCCGGTGGCGCCATCGCCCCGGGCGAGACGCTGATCTTCGTCGTCGACCTCGTCGGGGTCCGCTGACGGCAGGGCTCGCTCCCACCTCTCCCGAATCGCCGCGTTCCCGGGGTCCGACACGTGTCGGACGCCCGGGAACGCGGCGATTCGGGCAAGGGGCGGGTCGTCCGCGCGACTTCAGCGCGCGAGGAGCGGTTGCGCGAGGGATACAGCGTGGCGGCCGGCGGCGGCGGCGGCGAGGAACGGCGAGGGGTCGTCGTCCAGGCCGCGGCCCATGGTCGAGAGGCCGACGGGGCAGGCGCGCAGCGCGTCGAGCAGGCCGTCGCAGCCGACCTCGACCAGGCGGTGCCGGCCGGCGGGGGAGCCGAGCGGGGCGGCCTCGGTGCGCACCCGGGCGGCCAGCGCGTCGTCGACGTGCCCGGCGAGGTCGGGGACGACGACGTCGGCCGGGGCGAGCGCGACCCGTCCGTAGGCGGTCAGGCTGTGGTGCGAGATCCCGGCGTGCCGTCCGCGCGGGTCGGCGCCGGAGACCCGCAGGCTCGCGACCGGGCGTCCGCCGAGCACGGCCGCCGCGTTGACGGCCTCGCCGGCGGCCACGCCGGAGAAACCCCACCGCGTGCCCGTGCCGAGGTTGCCCGGGCCCTGGGCGACGACGACGAGGTCGGCACCGAGCACGTGCCGGGCGGCCAGCAGGCCCGTGTGCAGCGTGACGGCCTCGAGGTCGCCGCCGAACGCCTGGCCCACGCTGACCGTCGCGGCCAGCCACCCCTGCTCGCGCAGGGTGGCGGCGGCTCGGGAGAACCAGGCCGGCAGCGCGCCGCCGTCGGTCATCACGTAGACCGCCCGGGGCACCGAGCCGTCGGCCCGGGCGCCGGCGAGCACCGCGGGCAGCGCGGAGTGCAGGTCGGCCACCACCACGGGGAGGCCGGCGAGGTCGTCGGCCTCGCGCAGCTCGTCGTGGCGGTCCGACTCCTGCTCGTCGACGCCGAGCACCATCGCCTGCAGCGGGGTGTAGCGGGCCTTGACCAGGTGCCCGGGCCCGTCCGGCGGGTCGGCCGGCAGCCGGTCGGGGACGGCGACGACCAGCGCGTAGCCGCCGGTGCCGAGCGAGCGGTCGAGCGCGGAGGTGTTGAGCAGCACGGTGTCGCCGACCTGCGGCTCGCCCACCAGCGCCGGGTAGGCCAGCGCCCGCGCCGGACGCGTCGAGCCGTCCGGGTCGGTGATCTCGACGTCGACCTCGCACGCCCCGGGCCACGAGCGCCGCAGCCCGGTGACCACGGCCCGGCGCCAGCGCACGACCGCCGGGGGGTGCCCGGCGCCCCCGTCAGCGGGGCCGGCAGCCGGGCCGTCGGGCACGGGGGAGGGGGACGGGTGCACGCGCCGACGCTACTGGAGGACCTCGCTGGGATAGGTTGGGTGGACGATGTCCGCCCGCCGCACCGAGCGCCTGCTCAACCTCGTCATCGCCCTGCTGGCCACGCGGCAGTGGCTGACCAAGGAGCAGATCCGCGCCGCCGTCCCCCAGTACGGGGAGGCCGCGACCGACGCCGCCTTCGACCGGATGTTCGAGCGCGACAAGGACGACCTGCGCGAGCTCGGCATCCCGGTCATCACCGGCAGCGGCTCGGCCTGGTTCGAGGACGAGCACGGCTACCGGATCGACCGCGACGCCTACGCCCTGCCGGAGATCGCCTTCACCCCGGCCGAGCTCGCGGTGCTCGGCCTGGCGTCCCGGGCCTGGCAGCAGGCCACCCTGGCCGGCGCCGCGTCCCGCGCGATGGTCAAGCTCAAGGCGCTCGGGGTGGCCACCGACACTTCGATCGTCGGCGTCGAGCCGCGGGTGCAGACCACCGAGCCGGCCTTCGTCCCGCTCTACGAGGCCACCCGCGACCGGGCGCCAGTGCGGTTCACCTACCGCACCGGTGGCCGCGGCGAGCCGACCGAGCGCACCGTCGAGCCGTGGCGGATCACGTCCTGGCACGGGCGCTGGTACCTCGTCGGGCACGACCGCGACCGCGACGCGCCGCGGGTGTTCCGGCTGTCGCGGATCGAGGGGCAGCCCACCGTCGTCGGCCCGGCCGGCTCGGTGCAGCCGCCCGCCGACGTCGACGCCCGCGCCATGGTCGCGAACGCCGACCCGGCCGGCGACCGGCGCTCCGCCCGGGTGCGGGTGGCCGCGGGCGCGGGCCTCAGCCTGCGCCGCCGGTGCGGCGCCGGCACCGACGAGACCGAGCTGGAGGTCCCGTTCACCGACCTCGACGACCTCGCCGAGGAGATCGCCGCGCTGGGCACGGCCGCCGTCGTCGAGGAGCCCGCCGACCTGCGCGAGGCCGTCCTGGGCCGGCTGCGCGGCGCGGTCGCCCGCCACGCCGCCGCCGCGGAGGTGGCGCCGTGAGCGCCCGTCCCCGTCGGGCGGCCAGCCAGCAGAGCGCCACCGACCGGCTCTCCCGGCTGCTGTCGATGGTCCCGTACCTCGTCCAGCGCCAGGGCGTGCCGGTGCAGGAGGCGGCCGAGCACTTCGGCCTCACCGAGGACGAGCTGGTCGCCGACCTGCAGCTGCTGTTCCTGTGCGGCCTGCCCGGTGGGCTGCCCGGTGACCTGATCGAGGCCGAGTGGGAGGGCGGCGAGGTCTTCGTCAGCAACGCCGACACCATCGCCCGGCCGCTGCGGCTCGCCCTCGACGAGGCGGTCGCGCTGCTGGTGGGCCTGCGCACGCTGGCCGAGACGCCGGGCGCCGGCGACCGCGAGGCGCTCGACGGAGCCCTGGCGAAGCTGTCGGCCGCCACCGGCGACGCCGGCGAGGCCGCCGGGGTCGTCAGCGTCACCCTGGACGACGAGCTCGACCCCGCCCTGCTGGCACGCGTGCGCGAGGCGGTGGACCGCAACCGGCGGGTGCACCTGCGCTACCACGTGCCCGGGCGGGACGAGGCGACCGAGCGCGACGTCGACCCGATGCGGCTGCTCAGCATGGAGGGCCACATCTACCTCGAGGGCTGGTGCCACCGGGCCGACGCCGTCCGGCTGTTCCGGATGGGCCGCGTGCTCGAGGCGGAGGTGCTCGACGTCGACGGCACCCCGCCGCCGCAGGCGGTCAGCCGCGACCTCGACGACACCCTGTTCCGGCCGTCCGACACCGACCTGCTGGTGACCCTCGACCTCGCCCCGGCCTACCGCTGGGTCGTCGACGCCTACCCCTACGAGGACGTCGCCGACCTGCCCGACGGCGGCGCCCGGCTGCGGCTGCGGGTCAGCGACACCGGGTGGGTGCGCCAGCTCGCGCTGCGCTCGGGCGGGGGGGTCGTCGTCGCCGCCCCGGACGAGCTGGTGCACGACGTCGCCGACGCCGCGGCCGCCGCGCTGGCCGCGTACGACGTCGCTTCCTGAGCGCTCGTTCGGCCGTCCGGAGGACGCCGTGGATCGGTCCCTCCGAAGGCTCAAGCCCGCGCGTCCCCGAGCCGAAGTCTTCTGCAAGCCGGGGAAGACGACCGGACGGACCAGAGCCCCCGCGGGGGACGGCACCAGGAGGGGAGGCACGACATGACCACCATCAAGGCGTCGTGCCCGTGCTGCGGAGACATCGACCTGACACCGCCGCAGGTGCGGCTGGTCGTCTGCTCGGTGCCCGTGTGGTCCTACTACACCTTCGTGTGCACCACGTGCCGCGACCTGGTGCGCAAGCCCGCCGCGCCGGAGATCGTCAAGCTCCTGCGCACCGGCGGCGTGGTCGCCGAGACCTGGGAGGTCCCGGCCGAGGCGCTCGAGGAGCACGCCGGCCCGCGCATCTCCTACGACGACGTCCTCGACTTCGCCCTCTGGCTCGACAACGCCGACCTCGTGGCCGCCGCCGCCAGCGTGACGCTGCACGGCAACCAGGCCCGCACCGGCCAGACCGAGCGCACCCGCAGCTGACCCGGCGCGCGCACCCCGAGGGGTGCGCCGCGCCGCGGTCGGGGACCGACCGCGAGGACGGGGTCCCCGCCGGGCCGCCGGGGGGCCCGGCGGTTACCCTCCCCCCGTGACGTGGTGGATGTGGGTCCTGCTCGTCGTGCTGTCCCTGCTCGTGCTGGGGCTGCTCGGCTGGCGGCTGTTCGGGCAGGTCCGCGCCCTGCTGCGCGAGGTCTCCGCCGCCTCCCGTCGCGCCGCCGAGACGCGGGCCGAGGCCCAGCGCTCCTTCGACGCCTGGCGCGCCGAGCGCGCCGACGCCGACGAGGCGTACCTCGCCGGGCTCGAACAGGACGTACGATGACGACGACCGACGAGCCCACCCGACGACAGGGGCAGTGACGTGTTCAGGAACCTCACCGACAACCCGTGGCTGCTGCTGGTCCTCGTGCTGGTCATCGTGCTGGTGTTCGGCGCCAACAAGCTCCCCGGCGCCGCCCGCAGCCTCGGCCGCTCGATGCGCATCTTCAAGAGCGAGGTCAAGGAGATGCGCGAGGACGACGCCCCGCGTCGCCACGACGACGGCACCCCCGTCGACCCGCCGCTGCACGGCCGCGTCGTCGACGACACCCCGGGCACCACGCGCAGCACCCAGTCGCGCACCGACCGCTGAGCCGGGCCGACCGCGGCCCGAGCCGACGCCCGTCCACCGGTTGACCCGATGGTCGCCATCCCCGCACGCCGCAGGAACCCCGAGGGCCGGATGGCCCTGCGCGAGCACCTGCGCGAGCTGCGCAACCGCCTGTTCAAGGCCTGCATCGGCCTGGTGCTCGGAGCCGTCGCCGGCTGGTTCCTCTACGACCCGGTCCTGGAGGCGCTGAGCGAGCCGCTGTTCGAGCTCGAGCGCCAGGAGCTGCTCTCGGTCAACTTCGGCACCGTGGCGCAGCCGTTCGACCTCAAGATCAAGATCTCGTTCTTCATCGGCGTGATCGTCTCCAGCCCCGTCTGGATCTACCAGCTCTGGGCGTTCGTCACGCCCGGGCTCACCCGGCGCGAGCGGCGCTACGCCCTCGGCTTCGTCGCCGCGGCGGTCCCGCTGTTCGTCGGCGGCGCGTACCTGGCGTTCCGCGCCATCCCGAACTTCGTCCGGTTCCTGGTCTCGTTCAGCCCGGACGGGTTCTCCAACATCATCGACGCCCAGGTGTACCTGGGCTTCATCATGCGGGTCATCCTCACCTTCGGGCTGTCGTTCCTGGTCCCGGTGGTGCTGGTCGGCCTCAACGTCATCGGCCTGGTGTCCGGGCGCGGCATCCTCAAGGCGTGGCGCTGGGTGGTCGTCGCCGCGTTCACCTTCGCCGCCCTCGCCACCCCGACGCCGGACGTGCTGTCGATGTTCATGCTGGCGCTGCCGCTGCTGCTGCTGTTCGGCGTCGCCATCGGCGTCTGCCTGCTCAACGACCGCCGCCGCCGGCTGCGCGGTGACGACGCCTTCTACGGCGACCTGGACGACGACGAGGCCAGCCCCCTGTGACCGGCACCCGGTGAGGCTCGCCGTCCTGGCGAACCCCACGAGCGGCAAGGGGTACGGCCGGGTCGCCACGGCGCTGGCGCTGCACCGGCTCACCGGCTCGGGCGCCACCGTCCTCGACATCAGCGCGCCGACCGTCGAGGCGGCCCGCGAGGAGGCGGCCGCGGCGGTGGCGGGCGGCGTCGACGCGCTCGTCGTGGTCGGCGGGGACGGGATGGTGCACCTCGGCGCCAACGCGGTGGCCGGTACGGGCGTCCCGCTCGGCGTCGTCCCGGCCGGGACGGGCAACGACATCGCCCGGGGGCTGGGGCTGGTGCCGCGCGAGCCGGCGCGGTCGGCGGACCGGGTGCTGGAGCACCTCGCGCAGGGCCGCGTCCGCACCGTCGACGCCGGGCTCGCGTGCGCCGACGACGGCACCCGCCGCTGGTTCCTCGGCGTGCTGTCGGCCGGGTTCGACGCGCTGGTCAACGAGCGCGCGAACGGCTGGCGCTGGCCCCGCGGCAAGCTGCGCTACGACCTCGCCATCGCCCGCGAGCTGCCGGTGTTCCGGCCGATGCGCTACCGGCTCGAGCTCGACGGCGAGGTCGAGGACCTGCTCGGCATGCTGGTGTCCGTCGCGAACGGCACCTCGTTCGGCGGCGGCATGCGGATCGCCCCGGACGCCTCGATGGACGACGGGCTGCTGGACGTCGTGGTGCTCGGCCCCGTCGGCAAGGCCCAGTTCGTCCGGGTCTTCCCGCGGGTGTACACCGGCGAGCACGTGCACCACCCCGCCGTGACGGTGCGGCGCGCCCGCCGGGTGCGGGTCGAGGTGCCGGACCGGTCACTGGCCGTCTACGCCGACGGGGAGCGGGTCGGCCCGGCGCCGGTCGACGTCGAGGTGGTCCCGGGGGCCGTGCGGGTGCTGGCCTGACGGGTCGACCGCCCGTCCTCGCGGCGGCTGGCCTATGTTCGGACCATGTCCAGCCAGCTCGACCGGCGTGACCCGTCCGACCGGCGGTCCGAGCTGGAGGTGTTCACCGAGGTCCTCGGCTTCGAGCTCGACCCGTTCCAGGTCGAGGCGTGCGAGGCGCTCGAGCAGGGGCAGGGCGTGCTGGTCGCCGCACCGACCGGGGCGGGCAAGACCGTCGTCGGCGAGTTCGCCGTCCACCTGGCCCTGGCCAGCGGGCGCAAGGCGTTCTACACCACGCCGATCAAGGCGCTGAGCAACCAGAAGTACAACGACCTGGTGGCCCGCCACGGTGCGGCCTCGGTCGGCCTGCTCACCGGTGACACCTCCCTCAACGGAGAGGCGCCCGTGGTCGTGATGACCACCGAGGTGCTGCGGAACATGCTGTACGCCGGCTCCTCGACCCTGGCCGGCCTCGCCTTCGTCGTCATGGACGAGGTGCACTACCTGGCCGACCGGTTCCGCGGCCCGGTGTGGGAGGAGGTGATCATCCACCTGCCCGAGCACGTCCAGGTGGCCTCGCTGTCGGCGACGGTCTCCAACGCCGAGGAGTTCGGCGCGTGGCTGGACACCGTCCGCGGTGACACCCGCGTGGTGGTCTCCGAGCACCGTCCGGTGCCGCTGTGGCAGCACGTCGTCACCGGCGGCGGCGAGGGGCCCGGGGGAGCGCGGCTGCTCGACCTGTTCGTCGAGGACGAGTCCGGCCGCGGCGTGGTCAACCCCGAGCTGCGCCGGCTGCAGCGCGAGACCGTCCCGTTCCGCGGCCGCGACCAGCGCCACCGCGGACGCCCGCGCGGGCGTGGCGGTGAGCGGTCCGACCGCGGCGCCGGCGGGTCCGGGGGAGCGGGCGACCGCGGCTTCCGGCACCACCGCGGGCTGCGCGGGCCGTCCCGGGCGCAGATCATCGAGCGGCTGGACGCGCAGGGCCTGCTGCCGGCGATCACCTTCATCTTCAGCCGGGCCGGGTGCGACGCCGCGGTCCGGCAGTGCCTGGTGTCAGGCGTCCGGCTCACCACCCGCGAGGAGCGGGCCGCGATCCGCGAGGTGGTCGAGCGCCGGGTGGCGCAGATCCCGGACCGCGACCTGGCCACGCTCGGGTACCAGGAGTGGGTCGAGGGGCTGCAGCGCGGGCTGGCGGCCCACCACGCCGGGATGCTGCCGGCGTTCAAGGAGGTGGTCGAGGAGCTGTTCACCCGTGGCCTGGTCAAGGCCGTCTTCGCCACCGAGACCCTCGCCCTGGGCATCAACATGCCCGCGCGAACGGTCGTGCTCGAGAAGCTGGTCAAGTTCAACGGCGAGGCGCACGTGCCGGTCACGCCGGGCGAGTTCACCCAGCTCACCGGCCGCGCCGGGCGGCGGGGCATCGACATCGAGGGTCACGCCGTCGTGGTGTGGGACGCCTCGCTCGACCCCGAGCAGGTCGGCGGGCTGGCCTCGACCCGCACCTACCCGCTGCGCTCCAGCTTCCGCCCGACCTACAACATGGCGGTCAACCTCGTGGCCCAGGTGGGTCGCGACGCGGCCCGGGAGATCCTCGAGACCTCGTTCGCCCAGTTCCAGGCCGACCGCGGCGTGGTCGGGCTCGCCCGGCAGGTGCGCGACATCGACGAGGGCCTGGCCGGCTACCGCGAGCAGGTGGTCTGCCACCTCGGCGACGTCGACGAGTACCTCGCCCTGCGCAAGCAGGTCTCCGAGCTGGAGAAGGACACCTCGCGCGAGGCCTCGAAGCGGCAGCGTGCGCGGGCGCTGTCCTCGCTCGAGCGGCTGCAGGCCGGCGACGTCATCCTGGTCCCGTCCGGACGCCGCTCGGGCTACGCCGTGGTCATCGACCCCGGCACCGCCGGCGGCCTGGACGGGCCGCGGCCGACCGTGGTCGGGCTCGACCGCCAGGTGCGCCGGCTGGCCCTGCACGACGTGCCGGACGAAGTGCGCCCGGTCACCACGGTGCGGGTGCCGCGCGGGTTCAACGTCCGCAACCCCGCCTCGCGGCGCGACCTCGCGTCCTCGCTGCGCAACGCGCTGGCCGAGGGTCGGCTGGCCGAGAACCCGCCGCGTCCGCCGCGCTCGCGCGACGACGACGGGACGAACGCCGCCGGGCAGGTGGCGGCCCTGCGGCGGCAGCTCAAGGCGCACCCGTGCAACGCGTGCCCGCACCGTGAGGACCACGCCCGGTGGGCGCACCGCTACGACAAGTTGCGCGCGGAGCGGGCCGGCCTGGCCCGCCGGATCCAGGGCCGCACCGGCACCATCGCCCGCACCTTCGACCGGGTGTGCGACCTGCTGCTCGAGCTCGGCTACCTCGAGCGCGGCGGGACCCGGCCCGGCGGCGTGCGGCTCACCGACGCCGGCGAGCGGCTGCGCCGGGTCTACACCGAGAAGGACCTGCTGGTCGCCGAGTGCCTGCGCGAGGGCGTGTGGGCCGGGCTGGACGGGCCCGGCATGGCCGCCGTCGCGTCCGCGGTCGTGTACGAGGCGCGCCGCGAGGAGACCGGGCTGCACCCGCCCCTGCCGCCCGGCCCCGTCGGGGCGGCGCTGGAGCGCACGGTGCGGGTGTGGTCGCGGGTGCAGGACGCCGAGGCCGCGCACCGGCTCGAGCTCACCGCGGCGCCCGACCTCGGCATGACCGTGCCGATCCACCGCTGGGCGCGGGGTCACGACCTGGACGAGGTGCTCGAGGACGGCGACCTGACCCCCGGCGACTTCGTCCGCTGGACGCGCCAGGCGATCGACCTGCTCGGCCAGATCGCCCAGGCGTCCGGGGCCCGCGGGGCCGGCCCGCGCGACGCCGAGGTGGCCGCGTCGGCCCGCGCCGCGCTCGACGCCCTCGACCGCGGCGTGATGGCCTGGAGCGGCCTGCGCTGAACCAGGTCCGCAGGGGCGGTCATGGGGAGGCCGCGTCGGTGGCACAGTAGAGACGTGAGCGAGCGGAGCGGACCGTGAGTGACGTCCAGGCGCGGCCGAAGGTGATGGAGTGCGGGGCCGGCAACGACCCGGCGGACGCCCTGGCGTTCGACCGGCTCGAGGGCCGCGAGGTGCACCTCACCACCCGGCTGGTGCCGAGCGAGGTGGCGCCGCGGCAGGGGCTGCCGGTGCGCCGGTACCTGCCCACCAAGGGCCGCCGGATGGTCGGCGCCTGGTGCTTCCTGGACCACTTCGGCCCCGACGACGTCGCGGACGGCGAGGGCATGCTCGTCGGCCCGCACCCGCACACCGGCCTGCAGACGGTGACCTGGCTGCTCGAGGGCGAGGTGCTGCACATCGACTCCCTCGGCAGCCGGCAGCCGATCGTGCCCGGCCAGCTGAACCTGATGACCGCCGGCACCGGCATCAGCCACGCCGAGGAGTCACCGCCCCAGCGGCCGCCGCGGCTGCACGGCCTGCAGCTGTGGGTCGCCCTGCCCGACGCCGCCCGCCAGCAGCAGCCGGCGTTCGAGCACCACGAGCAGCTGCCGGTGCTGCGGCTGCCCGGCATGACCGCGCAGGTGCTGATGGGCCACCTGGCCGGGGTCAGCTCGCCCGCCACCACCCACACCCCGCTCGTCGGCGCCGTCGTCGACGTGCACGAGGGCGCGGGCAGCGAGGCGACGGCGTGGCTGCCGCTCAAGCGCCCGTTCGAGTACGCCGTCCTGCTGCTCGACGGCGAGATGAGCCTCGACGACGAGCCGCTCGCCCGCGACGAGCTGGTCTACCTCGGGCACGGGCGCGAGGGCCTGGAGGTCCGGTCGGCCCCGGGGGCGCGGTTCCTGCTGCTCGGCGGGCTGCCGTTCGACGAGGAGATCGTCATCTGGTGGAACCTCATCGGCCGCGAGCACGACGAGATCGTCTCGGCGCGGGCGCTGTGGAACGCGCACGCCCCGCGCTTCGGCACCGTCCGCGGCGCGACAGGGGAGCGGATCCAGGCACCCCCGATGCCGACCGGCCAGCTGCGCTCGCGCGGACGGACCTGAGGTGGTGCACCGCAGCCGGGTAGGGGTCGTGCTGATCGACCTGCCGGCCGGCGCGCACGACGAGGCGCTGGCGTTCTGGGCCGGTGCCACCGGCAGCGAGCCGCAGCCGAGCGGCGAGCCGGAGTACACCCGGCTGGGCCTGCAGGGCGGCCTCGAGCTGTCGGTGCAGCGCCTCGGCGACGGCGACGCGCCGCGGGTGCACCTCGACATCGAGACCGACGACGTCGCCGCCGAGACCGCCCGGCTGGTCGGCCTCGGCGCGCGGGTCGTCACCGCCCACGACGGCTGGAACGTGATGGCCGACACCGCAGGCACGGTGTTCTGCGTCGTCGGCGTGCAGACCGGCGACGAGTTCGACCGGCACGCCAGCACCTGGCCCTGACTGCCTCGGACGGCACGGACGCGGGCATGCCCGTGCCGCGGGCGGCCCAGGAGCCGATGCGGCACGGAGTTGCCCGCGCCTGTGCGGGGCTCAGCGCGCGCGCTTCGCGAGGGCCGTGCGGAGGCGGTCGATGCTGGAGCCGACGCCCCAGCGGTCGGCGACGGCGTCGAGGACGTCAGGTGCCTTGGGGGCGGTCGGGAGGCTGTCGTCGTGGTCGGGCACGTCGGCGTCGCGCAGCACCTTGACCACGACGGGGGCGACGTCGAGGTAGTCGGCGGCGGCGACGAAGCGGGCCCGCTGGGCCTTGGTGAGGTCCGAGCGCGGGTCGGCGACGGCGTCCCGGATGCCGTCCAGGGACCCGAACCTCTTCAGCAGCGTCGCGGCGGTCTTCTCGCCGATGCCGGGAACGCCGGGGATGCCGTCGCTGGCGTCGCCGCGCATGGTCGCGAGGTCGGCGTACTGCGCGCCCGTCGCGACGCCGTACCGCTCCTGCAGGTCGGACTGGTCGATCAGCTGCATGTTCCGGATGCCCTTGGCGATGTAGAGCACCCGCACCCGGCGCTCGTCGTCGACCAGCTGGAACAGGTCGCGGTCGCCGGTGACCACGTCGACCTCGGTGCCGGCGGGCGCGCGGGTGGACAGCGTCCCGATGATGTCGTCGGCCTCGCAGCGCGCGGCACCGACGCGCGCGATGCCGAACGCGGCCAGCACCTCGGCGATGACCGGCACCTGCGGGGTCAGCGCGTCCGGCGACTCCTCGGGCACGACGTCGAGCGGGTCGGCCCCGCCCGCGCCCGGCTCGGCCTCGCCCGCCACCCGGTGGGTCTTGTACGACGGCATCAGGTCGACCCGCCAGGCCGGGCGCCAGTCGTCGTCCCAGCACGCGACCAGCCGCGTCGGCTCATAGGTCTCGACCAGGGTCGCGATCATGTCGAGGAACCCGCGGATCGCGTTCACCGGCTCCCCGCGCGGGGACGTCATCGTGTCCGGCACGCCGTAGAACGCGCGGAAGTACATCGAGGCGGAGTCCAGCAGCATCAGCCGGTCGGCGGGCGTGGCCATGCCGCCACCCTGTCAGAAGCGCTGCGGCGCGGGCCGGATCGACGCGTGCCGGCTGCGGGCGGGCGCCCGGTCGGCAGGGGCAGGGGCCCGACCCCGGCGGACGGCTAGGGTTCCCGCATGGAGGACACGGACCGGGCGATCGTCCGGCTGCTGAGCGCGGACGGCCGGATGAGCTACACCGACCTCGCCCGCGCCACCGGCCTGTCGACCTCCGCCGTGCACCAGCGGGTGCGCCGGCTGGAGGAGCGCGGCGTGATCACCGGGTACGCCGCGGTGGTCGACCACGAGCAGCTCGGCCTGTCGCTCACCGCGTTCGTCTCGGTGACCCCGTTCGACCGCGCCGCCCCGGACGACGTCCCGCAGCGGCTCGAGCCGATCCCCGAGATCGAGTCGTGCTGGTCGGTCGCGGGGGAGGAGTCCTACATCCTCAAGGTGCGGGTCGAGAACCCCGCCGCCCTGGAGGACCTGCTCAGCCGGCTGCGGTCGCAGGCCAGCGTGTCGACCCGCACGACCGTGGTGCTGTCGACCCCCTACGAGGGACGGCCGGCCGACCTCTGAGCGCTCACCGGGTCGACCCTCAGGCGTGGACGGCGTGGCTCTCGGCCGCGACCTGCTCGGCGGCGAGCTGCCGGCTGGCGGCGGCCCGGGTGACGGCCTCGGCCAGCGACGCCTCGGTGTCGCCGTGCCTGCGCCACCAGTCCTGGCCCGACTCCGGCAGCGTGTAGATCGGGTCGTAGTAGACGTACTCGCGGTTCAGCGCCTCGGAGTCCTCGGCCTCGATCGAGGTGCGGTAGTTCTTCGTCCAGTAGGAGATCCCGCGCTCGGTGTCGTAGCTGTGCACCTGGTGCACCCAGCGCTTCCCGACGAACGGGACGTCGCAGACGATCCGCGGCGTCGCGAAGCCGGGCAGGTAGCCCATGATCGCGTGCTGCAGGTGCTGGGCCTCGGCCAGCGACACCCGCCAGTGCTCGCTGAACGGGATCATGTCGCACATGTAGAAGTAGTACGGCGTGATGGACGCCTCGTCCTGAAGCGCGAAGCACAGGTCGAGCAGCTGCTCGGGGGTGTCGTTGACGCCCCGCATCAGCACACCCTGGTTGCGGACGTCGCGCACGCCGGCCTCGAGCATCGCCCGGGTCGCCTGCGCCACAGCGGGTGTCACCGACTGGGCGTTGTTGACGTGGGTGTGGATCGCGAGGTTCACCCCGCGGTCGCGGGCGGTGCGGGCGACCCGCGCCATGCCCTCGACGACGTCGGGCTGCGACCAGTGCTGCGGCAGGCCCATCAGCGCCTTGGTGGCCAGCCGGATGTCGCGGATGTTGTCGATCTCGAGCAGCCGGCCGAGGAACGCCTCGAGGTTCTTCCACGGCATGTTGGCGACGTCGCCGCCGGAGACCACGACGTCGCGCACCGACGGGGTCTGCTGCAGGTAGGCCAGCATCGCCGCGTAGCGGTCGACCGGCTTCAGCTCGAACTTCAGCTTCGGCACCTGCGGGGTCGAGTTGCCCACCAGGTCCATCCGGGTGCAGTGGCCGCAGTACTGCGGGCAGGTCGACAGCAGCTCGGCGAGCACCTTGGTCGGGTAGCGGTGGGTCAGGCCCTCGGCCACCCACATGTCGTGCTCGTGCAGGCTGTCGCGGGTCGCGAACGGGTGGCTCGACCAGTCGGTGCGCCGGTCGCTGAACACCGGGAGCATGTAGTGGCGCACCGGGTCGGCGCGGAAGGCGGCGGTGAACTCGGCGCCGGCCGAGGGCATCGGGCCGTCGACGGCCGGCACCATCGTGTTGAGCATCTGCGGTGGGACCAGCATCGACATGGTCGCCCGCTCGGCCTGGTCGCGCTCGACGTCGGCGTAGAAGTCCTCGGTGAGCAGGTCGCCGAACAGCTCGCGCAGCTGCTTGACGTTCTTGACGCAGTGCACGCGCTGCCACTGGGCGCTGGCCCAGTCCTCGGCGGTGACGTCCTTCCAGCCCGGGAACCGGGTCCAGTCCGGCTCGACCAGCTCGCGGCGCGAGTAGGAGTAGGGCTGCGGGAGGGAGGTGTCCTGCGTCATGCTGCCCAGCGTACGGGAGAACTTCCCGAGAGTCGGTATCGTCGCCGCAAGACTTCCCTCGAACGGAGCGTGAGATGCCGGACCGTCCTGTCCCGCCGTCACCGGTCGGCCTGCACCGGGTGCTCGAGCCGGCCGGCGTCCTGCCGCAGGCGGCGACCCGGCTGGACGCCTCGGCCGAGCTGTGGCCGGACGAGGTGCGGGTGCGGCTCGAGCGACTCAACCTGGACGCCGCGTCGTACCGCCAGCTCGCCGGTGCCCACACCGTCGACGGCGTGCTGGACGGCGAGGGCGTGCGCGCCGAGGTGCTGGCGATCGTCGAGCAGCGCGGCAAGATGCAGAACCCGGTGACCGGCTCGGGGGGCATGCTCGTCGGCGTGGTCGACGAGGTGGGCGAGCGCTCGCCGCTCGGGCTCGAGGTCGGCCAGCGCGTCGCGACCCTGGTGTCGCTCTCGCTCACCCCGCTGCAGATCACCGACGGGCTGGCCGGGTGGGACGGCCGTGGCGAGCAGGTGCCGGCGCAGGGCCACGCGATCCTGTTCGGACGCTCGATCGCCGCGGTGCTCCCGGACGACCTCGACCCGAACCTGGCTCTCGCGGTGATGGACGTCTGCGGCGCGCCGGCGCTGGTCGACCGGGTCGTGCGCCGCTACGTCGCCGACGGCCGGGTGCCGACCGTGGCCGTCGTGGGCGGCGCCGGCAAGTCCGGCTCGATGTCGCTCGCCGCCGCACGCCGGGCGGGTGCCTCGCGCACGGTCGGCGTGGTGCCGGTGCAGGCCGAGGCCGACCTGCTCGCAGGGGCCGGCATCGCCGACGCGGTCGCCCTGGCCGACGCCCGCGACCCCGTCGCCCTGTCCGAGGCCGTCACCGCCGCGCTCGACGGTCCCGCCGACGTCACCGTGGTCTGTGTCGACGTCCCGGGCTGCGAGCACGGCTCGGTGCTCGCCACCGCGGACGGCGGCACGGTGGTCTTCTTCTCGATGGCCACCTCCTTCACCGCGGCGGCGCTCGGCGCCGAGGGCCTGGCGGCGGACGTGACGATGCTCGTGGGCAACGGGTACGTGCCGGGTCACGCCGAGCTCGCCCTGCAGGTGCTGCGCGAGGAGGCCGGCGTCCGCTCGCTGTTCGAGCGCCGGCTGGACTGAGCCCGGGCCCGGCGGTCAGCCGTCGACCCGGAGCCCGACCTGCTCCCAGGCGCCTGCGACGGACGCCACCTCGGCGCTCCCGGCTCCGAACCGCTTCGTCGACGCCTCGACGGTGGCTCGGGCGAAGGCCGCGAAGCCGGCGTCGCGCGGCAGCCCGGAGGAGGTGAGCGCGTCGTACCAGACCAGCCCCGCGCGCTCCCACGCCCGGCCGCCGATGGCGGTGGCCGCGAGGTAGAAGGCGTGGTTGGGGATGCCGGAGTTGACGTGCACCCCGCCGTTGTCGTGCTCGGCGTCGTGCGGCAGCTCGACGTAGCCGGCCATGGTCGCCGGCTGCGGGTCCTTGCCGAGCACGTCGTCGTCGTAGGCGGTGCCCGGGGCCTTGAGCGACCGCAGGGCGGCGCCCTGCACCTGGTCGGTGAACAGCTCGGCGCCGACCAGCCAGTCGGCGTCGGCGGCGTCCTGGCCGCGCAGCCGCTGCTTGACCAGCGAGCCGAGGACGTCGCAGACCGACTCGTTGAGGGCGCCGGCCTGCCCGAGGTAGACCAGCCCGAGCGTGTGCTGGACGACGCCGTGCCCGAGCTCGTGGCCGATGACGTCGACGCTGTCGGTGAAGGACCGGAAGACCTCGCCGTCGCCGTCGCCGAACACCATCTGCCGTCCGTCCCAGAAGGCGTTGTCGAACCGGTGGCCGTAGTGCACCGAGGCCACCAGCGGCAGCCCCGCGCCGTCGAGCGAGGAGCGGCCGAACGCCTCGTGCAGCAGGTCCCACGTGGCGCCGAGCCCGTGGTGCGCCTCGTCGACCGACTCGTCGGCGCCCGCCGGGTCGTCCTCCCCGCGCACGAGGCGACCAGGCAGCACCGTGCCCTGCTCGGCGTCGTGCACCTGCCGGTCGCGCACCGCCGGGCCCGGCGGCGCGACGGCCCGCTCGCGGAGGGTGCGGCCGGGCGGGAGGAGCGACGGACCGCTCGCGACGTCCGGCCCGGCGCCGTCGCGCAGGCCGCCGGTGACGCCGCCGCTGCCGGGCGAGGTCTGGCGCACGTCGCGCACCTGCCGCACCGCGAGGTCGAGCGCGAGGGTCTCGCGCGCCGAGGCGGCCACCGGCTCCGGCGCGTGGTCGGCCAGGTGCTGCAGCAGGTACGGCGGGACGATCGAGCAGCGGTGCGTCATGGTTCCACGGTGGCGGACGCCACCGACACCCGGGAAGCACCTGTCACCACGAGGGCGACCCTGGCCTCGTCCAGGTGACAGGCGGTGACCGGCCGGGTGCACCAGCCGACAGACACAGAACTACCGCGAGCGTTCAGCGTCCCGCCCGCCCTCGTTCACCCGGACGGAACGGTGCACGTGGGACAACTCAGGCGTGCCCCGATCACCCCGCCGACCACTCGGCCCCCTGACCCTGCTCACCGCCGGCGCCGTCCTCGCCGCCGGCCTCGTCCCCCTCCTGCCCGCGCAGGAGGCAGCCGCCGCCCCGCGTCCCGCGTTCGACCTGCAGGCGCACCGCGGCGGCCTCGGCCTCACCGTCGAGAGCACGCTCGGCGGCTTCGAGCGCGCGCTGCGGCTCGGCGTCAGCACCCTCGAGCTCGACGTGCAGATCACCCGCGACGGCGAGGCCGTCGTGACCCACGACCGCGTGGTGTCGGCGGCCAAGTGCCGCGACACGGCGCCGGCCGCGCCCGGCGACGCGCAGTGGCCGTACGTGGGCGACTACGTCAAGGACCTGTCCCTCGCGCAGGTGCGCACCCTCGACTGCGGCACCCTCACCCTCGCCCAGTACCCCGGGCAGCGCGCGCTGCCCGGCGCGCGCATGCCGCTGCTGTCCGAGGTCTTCGCCCTGGTCGACCGGTACCGCGCCCGCGACGTCGTGCTGAACGTCGAGACCAAGGTCGAGGCCGGCGCCCCGCACGAGACCGCGCCGCGCGAGCAGTTCGTGCAGGTCGTCGCCGCCGAGGTGCTGGCGGCGGGCAAGCAGCGCCAGGTCACGATCCAGAGCTTCGACTGGGGCGCGCTCGTGAGGATGCGGCAGGTCGCCCCCGGGCTGCCGTTGGTGGCGCTGGACAACGGCCAGTTCCTCCAGACCGGGATGCCCGGCGCCTCGCCCTGGCTCGGCGGCATCGACATCGACGACTTCGGCGGAGACCCGGTCGCGGCGGCCGCGAGCCTCGGCGCGTCCGCGTGGTCGCCGGTGCAGGGCACCCCGCAGAACGGGACGGTCGGCGACCCCGCCTTCGTCCCGTACGTCGACCGCGCGGACGTCGTCCGCGCCCACGGGCTCGGGCTCGACGTCGTGCCGTGGACCGTCAACGACCGCGCGACGATGGCCCACTTCATGGCGATCGGCGTCGACGGCCTGATCACCGACCGCCCGGACGTGCTGCGCGACCTGATGGCCGAGCGCGGCTACCGGCTCCCCAAGGCCTACACCGCCCGTGACGCCGGGGTGGTGCACGCACTGCCGAACGCCCACGCGCACAACGACTACGAGCACGACCGCCCGCTGCAGGACGCCCTCGACCAGGGCTTCACCAGCGTCGAGGCGGACGTCTGGCTCGTCGACGGCCAGCTGCTCGTCGCGCACGACCTCGAGGACGTCGACCCGGCGCGCACGCTGGAGTCGCTGTACCTGCAGCCCCTGGCCGACCGGGTCCGCCGCGGCACCGTCCACCAGGGATGGGACGGCTCGCTGCAGCTCCTGATCGACATCAAGAGCGACGGCCCGACCACCTACGCCGCTGTCTCGCAGGCGCTCTCGCAGCACAAGCAGATCCTCACGCGGTTCGCACCGACCTACCGCGCCGGCGCCGTGGAGGTCGTCATCAGCGGGAACCGTCCGCTCGAGCAGATGCGCGCCGAGCGCACCCGCTTCGCCGGCTACGACGGCCGGCTCGGCGACCTGGCGTCCGGCCTGCCGGCGACCGTCATGCCGCTGGTCTCGGACAACTGGGCGAACCACTTCACCTGGAGCGGTGTGGGCCCGATGCCCGCCGCCGAGCAGGCGAGGCTGCAGCAGCTCGTCGCCGACGCGCACGCCCGCGGCTACCGGCTGCGGTTCTGGAACACCCCGGACCTAGCCGGTCCGCAGCGCACCACGCTGTGGTCGGTGCTCGTCGACAGCGGCGTCGACCACGTCAACACCGACGACCTCACCGGGCTCGCCGCGTTCCTGCAGGCGCGCTACGCGTCCTGACCCCGGCACGTGTCACCACCGCGACGACCGCGAGGTCGTCGTGGTGGTGACAGCTCGTGGGGGTTGGCGGCACACCGGTGCGACCATCACCCGGTGGACGAGACGCAGCCGACGCCGACCTGGCACGACGTCGACCCGCCCCGCGCGCTGACCGCACCCGAGCAGGGCGTGGTGGACGTCCTCGTGGCGGCGTTCGGCCTCCCGGCGCTGCGCACGCAGGCGTCCGAGGTGCGGGTGAGCGGGCGGTGCGCGTGCGGGTGCTCGTCCGTGCGGCTGACCACCACCGCGGACGCGGTGCGTGCCGCCGACCTGGTGCGGGCAGGCAGCCTGGACGACGGTTTCCACCTGGCCGTCGAGGCCAGGGCCGGCCGCGGCCGCAGCGCCCGCCAGGTGGTGCTGCACGTCCTGCAGGGACGGCTGCACGACCTCGAGGTGTTCGTCGCGGAGGGCGTCGCGGTGCCGCTGCCGCAGCCCCGCCACCTGCGCGGCATCACCGTCACCCGCTGACCACGCGAGCTGTCACCACCACGAGGACCGCCGGCTCATCGTGGTGGTGACAGCTCGAGGGGATGAGGACGGTCAGCGGCCGCCCTCGAGCTTGCGGGCGCGCTGGTCGACACCCGCTGTGCCGTAGGGGTAGTCGTCCACGCGGGGGGCACTGGCGTCGGTGAGCCTCTGCTGCTGGTCGTCGGACAGCACCAGGTCGGCGGCCGCGAGGTTGTCGTGCAGCTGCTCGACCGTCCGGGCGCCGAGGATGACCGAGGTGACCGCCGGACGGGCGGCGAGCCACGCGAGCGAGACCTGGGACGCCGAGACGCCCACCTCGTCGGCCACGGCCCGGACAGCGTCGACGACGCGCCAGGTGCGCTCGTCGGCGTTGCGGGCCTCCCAGGCCTCCATGCCGCGAGCGGGGTTCTCGCCGAGCCGCGTTGCGCCGGTGGGCGGCACGTCGCGCTCGTACTTGCCGCTCAGCCAGCCGCCGGCCAGCGGCGACCACGGCAGCAGGCCGATGCCGGCGTCGAGCGAGGCGGGCACCACCTCGTGCTCGATGTCGCGGACCAGCAGGTTGTACTGGGGCTGCAGGGTGACCGGCGGAGACCAGTGGTTCGCCTGCGCGAGGTGCACGGCCTTGGTGATCTGCCAGCCGAGGTAGTTCGAGAAGCCGTAGTACGAGATCTTCCCCGCGGCCACGGCGTCGTCGAGGAAGCGCAGCGTCTCGTCCAGCGGCGTGTGCGCGTCCCACGCGTGCACCTGGTACAGGTCGACGTGGTCGGTGCCGAGCCGCCGCAGCGAGTCGTCCAGCGCGGTGCGCAGGTGCCGGCGCGACAGGCCGAGGTCGTTCGGGCCGTCGCCCATCGGGAACCGGCCCTTGGTGGCGACGACGACCTGCGACGCCTCGGTCGGGTGCTCCTTGAGCCAGCGCCCGACGATCTCCTCGGACACCCCGGCGCTGTAGACGTCGGCGGTGTCGAAGAAGGTGCCGCCCTGCTCGACGAACGCGGTCATGATCTCGCCGGACGTCGCCTCGTCGGCCTCCGCGCCGAAGGTCATCGTGCCGAGGCAGTGGGTCGAGACGACGGCGCCGCTGCGGCCGAGGGTGCGGTACTGCATGAGGTCCTCCAGGCGGACGGTGGGAGAGGTCTGGTCGCCGGCCCCGCGGGGCCGGCTGGATCCACCCTGGGCCCTGGCACGCACGCGCGCCAGACGACCGGCTCAGCCCCCGGACGGCACCACGACGACCGGGACGGGGGAGTGCCGCACGATCTTGGTCGCGTTCGACCCGAGGAAGACCCGCGCCAGCGCGGAGCCCGTCGACGACCCGACGACCAGGACGTCGCCGCGCTCCCAGTGCACCTGGTCGAGCGCCTGCGACCAGCTGCGGCCCACGCCCACGACGGCCTCCACCTCGGCCGGGTCGAACGGGCCGCCGTCGAGCGCGGACAGGGCTCGCCGCTGGGCGGTCGACGCCTGCTCCGACCACGCCGCGAGCACGTCGTCCTCGGTGCTGGTCGCGACCTCCGGCGGGTACATCGTGCGACCGCGCACGCCGAACGTCGCCACCCGCAGCCGGGCGCCGACCTGTGCGGTGATGCGCGCCGTCCGCTGCAGCACCTCCACCGACCCCGGGTCGTCGCGGTAGGCGCACGTCACCCGTCCGACCGTGGTGAGGGAGCCGGCCCGGAAACCCCTCGGTGCCAGCGCGACCGGCACCGGCGAGGAGTGCAGCAGCCGGTCGGCCGTCGACCCGGTGACGACCTGCCCGTGCGCGCCGTCGGTCGACGAGCCGATGACGACCAGGTCCGCACCGTGCTCGGCGGCGGCGCGCTCCAGGCCCGCCGGTGCGGACCGCGCGGGCGCCCAGGTGCAGCGCGCGGGCACGTCCGCCGCGGTCTCGGCCAGGTACGCCTCCGCCTCGGCGGCAGCGGCCCGTCCGCGCTCGGCCGCCCAGTCGCGGTACTCGCCGTCCACCCGGGCGCTGCTCGGCACCGGCCACGCGGCCGGGACGACGGTGACCACCTCGAGCCGCTCGCCGGCCGACCGCGCGAGCACCGCCGCCAGGTCGGCCGCGGAGTGCCCGGACGGGTCCGGGGTCCAGCCCACGACGAGCGTCACGGCGCGACCTCCTCCGCCGGCTCGGGACCGGCTGCGCCGGGCCGGTCGAGGGTCGCGTGGCGGCGTCCCCACAGCAGGTAGAACGCGAGCACGAGCGCGACCCAGACCAGGAAGATCAGCCAGGTGATCGGGGCGATGCCGTAGGCGACGTACGCGCACGCCACGACGGTGAGCACCGGGACCACCGGGTAGCCCGGCACCTTGAAGGGCCGGTGCAGCTCCGGCTGGGTCCGGCGCAGCACGAGCACACCGATCGCCACGACGGTGAAGGCGCACAGGGTGCCGATCGACACGGTGTCCCACAGGTAGTCGGCCGGGACGAACCCCGCGACCAGCGACACCACCACGCACACCACGATCGTGTTGAACGTCGGGGTCAGCGTGCGGGGGTGCACCTCGGCGAAGCGGGCGGGGAGCATGCCGTCGCGACCCATCGCGAACAGGATCCGGGTCTGCCCGTAGAGCGTCACCAGGGTCACCGAGAAGATGGAGATGACCGCGCCCGCGGCCAGGACCGTGCCCGGGACGGTCGATCCCGTGATGTCGGTGAGGATGACCGACAGGCCGGCGCTCTGCTGGTCGTCGTCCGAGAAACGTTCCAGCGGTTGGGCTCCCACGCCAGCGATGGCGACGAGGACATAGATCACCACGACGACCACGAGCGCGCCCATGATCGCGCGCGGCAGCGTGCGCTGGGGGTCCCTCACCTCCTCGCCGGCCGTCGACACGGCGTCGAGCCCGATGAACGAGAAGAAGATCGTGGCCGCCGCGGCACTCACCCCGGCCGCACCCGCGCCCCAGAACGCGTCGAACCGGTCGCCCTGGAACGCGGTGAACCCGATGACGACGAAGAGCAGCAGCACCGCGAGCTTGATGACGACCATGACCGTGTTGACCAGCGCCGATTCGCTGGCGCCGCGCACGAGCAGCAGGGTGCACAGCACGACCAGGACGACCGCCGGCAGGTTGATCAGCCCGGTCGTGTTGTCCTCGAACGGGATCGGCGAGTACGACAGGGCGTCGGGGATCTGCGTGCCGATGGTGTTCTGCAGCAGCTCGTTGAAGTAGCCGCTCCATCCGACGGCGACCGCCGAGGCCGCGACGCCGTACTCGAGCAGCACGCAGGCCGCGACGAACATCGCCACCAGCTCGCCGAGCGCGTGGTAGGTGTACGAGTACGTCGAGCCGGACACCGGTATGGCAGAGGCGAGCTCGGCGTAGCAGACCGCCGACAACCCGGCTGCGAGCCCCGCCACGAGGAACGACAGCACGACCGCCGGGCCGGCGTCGGGCACCGCCTCCTGCAGGACGAAGAAGATGCCGGTGCCGACGGTGGCGCCGACGCCGAACATCGTCAGCTGGAACGTCCCGATCGTGCGCGCGAGCTCGGGCCCGGCGTGCGTCCCGGCCCTCGGCCGCCCGACCGGCTTGCGGCGACGGAGCTGCTGCCCCAGCGGGAGAGGGGTGCTCGGACGTGACGTCGTGGCCATCGGTCCTCCGGTCGACCCGGTGGACGAGGCGGCACCCCGTCCGCAGGAGCGACACAGTAGGGCCAGCGCGTCGGGTGGTGCAGCATGGCGCCATGCCGGTGCGGATGGGTTTCGACGAGCACGTCGCGGAGCTGGAGGCGGCCGCTCGCCGGCTCGCCGAGCACGTGGAGGGCCTCGACCCCGCCACGCCGGTGCCGACCTGCCCGCGCTGGACGGTCGCCGACCTGCTGGCGCACCAGACGATGGTGCACCGGTGGGCGACCGCGCACGTCTCCGGCGGCGACCCGGACGCGGTGCCGTCCAAGGGTGCGACCATCGCCGCGCAGCCCGACCTGCTCGCCCACTACCGCGAGGGCGTCGGCCCGCTGCTGGCGGCGCTCGAGCAGGCCGGGCCCGACGCGGAGGCCATGACGTTCCTGCGCGACGCCCCGCCGGCAGGCCACTTCTGGGCCCGTCGGCAGCTGCACGAGACCACCGTCCACGGGGTCGACGCGCTGTCGGCCCGGCTCGGACGGGTTCCCACGGCGCTCGAGGCGGCCCCCACCGGCATCACCCCCGAGGTCGCCCTGGACGGGCTGGACGAGCTGCTCTGCGGGTTCGTGACGCGCGGGCGGTCCAAGGTCGTCGTCGACGGGCCCGTCACCGTGCACGTGCGCCCCACCGACGTGGACGAGCAGTGGACGATGCGGATCGGGGACTCGATCACGACCGAGCCCGGCCCGACCACGGTCGACGTCGGCGACGCGATCTTCTCCGGCACCGGGGTCCAGCTCTACCTCGGTCTGTGGAACCGCGGCGACGAGGTGGTCGTGCGCGGCCGGCGCGAGCTGCTCGACGCCTGGCGGCGCGGGCAGAGGGTGCGCTGGTCCTAGCGACCCGGTCGCGGGCCGGTCGCGGCGAGCCCGTCTGCCCACAGCAGAACCCGGTGACGCCGGGACGGCGCGCACGTAGCGTCCTGCCATGGGCGACCTGGTGAGCATCGACCGACGACCCCGCGTGGCACGGCCCGGGGACGACCGACCGGCCGTCGGACGGCCCGAGCCGCTGTGGCGGGCGGTGCTCGGCGCGCGGCTGCGGGCCGAGCGGCACGAGCGGGGCCTGACCTTGGTCGACGCCGCGGACCGCGCCGGCATCAGCCCGCAGTACCTGTCCGAGATCGAGCGCGGCCGCAAGGACCCGTCGTCGGAGATCGTCGCCGCCGTCGCCGGCGCGCTCGGCTCGTCGGTGCTGGAGCTGGGCGCGCTGGCGCTGGAGGACCTCCGCTCGGCGAGCCGGGCCGCCGCGCCGTCGTCCACCGGGCCGGTCGCCCGGCTGCTGGCCGCCTAGCCCGCGGGCACCAGGTCGCGCCGCGCGGGCATGACGACGTCCGCGAGGCCGTAGGCCACCGCCTGCTGCGGGGTGAAGATGCGGTCGCGGTCGGTGTCACGGCGCAGCGTCTCGATGCTCTGGCCCGTGTGCAGCGCCAGCACCTCCTCGGCCTCGGCGCGCACCCGGATCACCTCCTCCGCCTGCAGGATCAGGTCCGGGATGGTGCCCTGCCCGCGGGCCGACGGCTGGTGCAGCAGCACCCGCGAGTGGGGGAGCACCGCGCGGCGACCCGGTTCGCCGGCGGCCAGCAGGATCGCCGCCGTCGAGGCCGCCTGGCCGATGCACGTCGTCGCCACCGGCGCGCGGACGAACTGCATCGTGTCGTAGACGGCGAACACCGAGGTGACCAGGCCGCCCGGCGAGTTGATGTAGAGGTTGATCTCGGCCTCGGCGTTCTGCGACTCCAGGTGCAGGATCTGGGCGATCAGCGCGTTGGCGACGCCGTCGTCGACCTCGGTGCCGAGGTAGACGATCCGCTCCGAGAGCAGCTGGCTGTAGACGTCCATGACCCGGTCGCCACGCGGGTGCGCGACCACGACGCTCGGGATCGTGTACGTGCTCACGGCTCGTTCCTCGCCGTGGCAGGGGCGCTGTGCCTGATGGTTCGCTCGCTCATCGCGAGCTCCCGACACCGAGGCCGACGGGCTGGCGCGGCACCGGCCGCACCCGGTCGAGTGAGTCGAGCACGGCGTCGACGAACCCGTAGTCGAGCGCCTGCTGCGCGGTGAACCAGCGGTCGCGCTGGGAGTCGTCGACGACCCGCTCGAGCGGCTGGCCGGTGTGTTCGGCGACGAGCGCCAGCACGGTGTCGCGGGTGTACCGCAGGTCGTCGGCCTGCAGCTCGATGTCGACCGCGTTGCCGCCGATGCCGGCCGACCCCTGGTGCATCAGGATCCGGCTGTGCCGCAACGCGAACCGCTTGCCGGGCGTCCCCGCCGACAGCAGGAACTGGCCGGCGCTGGCGGCCATCCCGAGGGCGAGGGTCGAGACCTCGTTCGGGATCAGCCGCATCGTGTCCATGATGGCGAGCATGGCCGGGACGCTGCCGCCGGGTGAGCTGATCCACAGCGTGATGTCGGCCCGCTGGTCCTCGGCGGACAGCAGGAACAGCTGGCCGATGATGCGGGTGCCGTTGGTGTCGTCGAGGGCCTCGTCCAGGACGACGATGCGCTGGCGGAGCAGCCCGTCCTTGACGGGGTCGGCCAGCGGGCCGGTGCGGGGGTCTGGTGCGCTCATGCCCCGATCGTGCGCCCCCGGGACGGTCTGGCGGATCCGTTGCTGCCGTTGGCAGATCTGCCTCTGGCAGAACGACCGGGCGAGGCAGGACGATCGGGTGATGAGCCAGGACGCGATCACGCCGGACACCAAGGACTGGACCTGGGTGCTCGACCGTCCCTGCCCCGACTGCGGCTTCGTCGCCTCGGACGTCCCGGCCGGGCGTCTGGCCGACGGCGTGCGGCGCCTCACGGAGCCGTGGGCTCAGGTGCTCGCCGACCCGCGTGCGGCGCAGCGGTCGCGGCCCGACCGGTGGTCGCCGCTGGAGTACGGCTGCCACGTCCGCGACGTCTGCCGGGTGTTCGCCGGTCGCGTGCGGCTCGTCCTGGCCGAGGACGCACCGGAGTTCGCGAACTGGGACCAGGACGAGTCGGCCGCGCACGGCCGCTACGCCGAGCAGGACCCCGCCGCGGTCGCGACCCAGGTCGCCGAGGACGCCGCCGGTCTCGCCGCCGCCTTCGACCACGTGCCCGACGGGCAGTGGGACCGCACCGGGAACCGCTCGGACGGCTCGCGGTTCACGTTGCTGACGCTCGGGCAGTACGGCCTGCACGACCTCGCGCACCACCTGTGGGACGTCGGGGTGGAGCGCCCGCCGGTCTAGCCCTCCGCACCCGGCCCGGGCGGTCGGTCGAGCTCGTGCCGCAGCCCGCCGAGGCTGGTCCGCGCGTCCTCGTCGTCCGCGTGCGGCCCGGCGAAGTACGCGGCGTACTGGGCGATCTCGTCCAGGCGCCACTCCAGGTCGAAGAGCTCGACCATCGAGCCGTCGGGTCCGGCGGCACCGTCGGGCCACGGGTAGGCGGCCCGCCAGGCCGGCCCGCTCGCGAGCAGGGTCGACAGGTCGCGCTCCCGCGGGGCCACCCGCAGCGACTCCCAGTCGACGACGAGGTCGCCGTCCGCGGTGCGCAGCAGGTTCCGGGTGTGCGGCTCGCCGTGGGTCGGCACCCAGGTCGCGGGGTCGGTCGCGGTCGCGAGCCGGTGGTAGCGCTCCGTCCACGCGGCGACGCGCCCGAGGGCCGGCACCAGCGCGGCCCGGGCGGTCGTGCCGTGCGGGCCGCCGTCCCAGGGTCCCGCGGCGAGGGCGGCCAGGTCGTCGCCCAGCGACGGCGGGACGAGCGGCGCCCAGCGCGGCACCTGCGGGCCGACCCGGGCCGCGTGCAGGCGGCCGAGCCGTCGCGCCGAGGCCGCGGCGTCGGCGTCGTCCTCGTGCGGGCCGGCGCCGCTGCAGCCGTCGTGCCACGCCGTGGCGCTGAGGGCGTGCCGGCCGAGCGGGACGGTGAAGGTGCCGGACGAGGCAGGCAGCGGCGGCAGGACGAACTCCAGCCCCTGCGCCGCCAGGTCGGCCGCACCCGCGTAGGCGCCCTCGAGCGCGGCGGCGGTGCGCCGCGACCCGAGCCGGTCCAGGCTGACGAACAGCCGGCGTCGTCCGGCGACAGACGCGGCCCAGTGGTGCGCGCCGAAGCCGACGGGCAGGTGCTCGACCTCGTCGGCGTCCGCGAGCCAGTGCTCGCGCACCGACCGGAGCACCTCGGCACCCGTGACGTCGGCGGGAGGCTCGTGCACCCCGGCAGCATGCCCACCCGGCGCGCGGCCGCGCGACGCCGTTCCGCGTGCACCCGACGAGGCGTCGCGGGCCGCTGACCACCCACGGGTAGCGTGTCGGCCCTGTCCTCCTCGTCGTGGGCACGGCAGGGTCGGGGCATGGACGAGACGAGCGACCCCCGACCGGTGCTGCAGCTGCGGCTGGTTGTGCACGCCGAGGACTACGACGAGGCGCTGCGGTTCTACCGCGACGTCCTCGGCATGCCCGAGGAGGAGGCGTACGCCGGTGACGGCGGTGCGCAGGTGACGATCCTGGGCGCGGGGCGGGCGACGCTCGAGCTGGCCAACACCGCGCAGGTCGAGATGATCGACGCGGTCGAGGTCGGCAGGCGGGTGGCTCCTCACTTCCGGCTCGCGCTCGAGGTGCCCGACAGCGCCGAGGCGACCCGCCGCGCCACCGAGGCGGGCGCCACGCTCGTCGCCGCGCCCACCGAGACCCCCTGGCGCTCGCTCAACGCCCGGCTCGAGGCCCCCGGCGGCGTGCAGCTGACCCTGTTCACCGAGATGGACCGCTGACGCACCGGGCGCCTGCCCTCCGCCCACCCCGTACCGTCGACGCGTGACCGAGCCGACCGACCACGCACCCGACGGGGCTCCCCGGCACGCGCCCGACGAGGCCGCCGGCCCGACCTTCGCCGACCTCGGGCTCGGCACCCGCGTCCTGCGCGCCCTCGCCGACGTCGGCTACGAGACCCCCACCTCGGTGCAGGCGGCCACCATCCCGGTGCTGCTCGGCGGCCGCGACCTGATCGGCGAGGCGCAGACCGGCACCGGCAAGACCGCCGCCTTCGCGCTGCCGATCCTGGACCGGCTCGACCTGCGGCAGAAGTCGCCACAGGCGCTGGTGCTCGCCCCCACCCGCGAGCTGGCCCTGCAGGTCTGCGAGGCCTTCGAGCGGTACGCCTCGCGCACCGAGGGCGTGCACGTGCTGCCGGTCTACGGCGGGCAGGGGTACGGCGTCCAGCTCAGCGCGCTGCGCCGCGGCGTCCACGTGGTCGTCGGCACCCCCGGCCGGGTGATGGACCACCTCGACAAGGGGACCCTCGACCTGTCGGCGCTCAAGGTCCTGGTGCTCGACGAGGCCGACGAGATGCTCAGCATGGGCTTCGCCGAGGACGTCGAGACGATCCTGGCCGCGACCCCGGCCGACAAGCAGGTGGCGCTGTTCTCCGCGACGATGCCGGCGCAGGTGCGGCGGCTGGCGCAGAAGTACCTGCGGGAGCCGGCGGAGGTCAAGGTCGGTGGCGGGGCGGCCAGCTCGGCGGCGATCACCCAGCGCTACGTCATGGTCGGCTACCCGCAGAAGGTCGACGTCCTCACCCGGTTGCTGGAGGTCGAGAACTTCGAGGCGCTCATCGTCTTCGTCCGCACCAAGCACGAGACCGAGACGCTGGCGGAGCGGCTGCGCGCCCGCGGGTACTCGGCCGAGGCGATCAACGGCGACGTCGCGCAGGTGCAGCGCGAGCGCACGGTGCAGAAGCTGAGGGACGCCAAGCTCGACGTGCTCGTGGCCACCGATGTCGCCGCCCGCGGGCTGGACGTGGAGCGCGTCAGCCACGTCGTCAACTACGACATCCCGACCGACCCGGAGTCGTACGTGCACCGGATCGGGCGCACCGGCCGGGCGGGACGCACCGGCGACGCGATCAGCTTCGTCACCCCGCGCGAGCGGTACCTGCTGCGGCACATCGAGAAGGCCACCGGTCAGCCGCTCACCGAGATGCCGCCGCCGAGCGCCGACGAGGTGAACACCAGCCGGCTCGCGCGCTTCGACGACCGGATCACCGCCGCGCTCGGGTCGGAGCAGGTGAGCGTGCTGCGCGACGTGGTGGCGCACTACGTGCGCAAGCACGACGTCCCCGAGCTGGACGTCGCGGCCGCGCTGGCCGTGGCGCTGCAGGGGGACACCACGCTGCTGCTGGACCCGAACGAGGTGATCGCGACCCCGCCGTCCGCGCCGGCGTCCGGCGGCCGCGCCGGCGGCGGCGGCAAGGCCGGAGGCTCCGCCCCGCGTGGCAACGCACCGGGGAGCGGGCGACGTGCGCCGCGCGGTGACACCCCGCCGCTGGCGACCTACCGGATCGCGGTGGGCAAGCGGCAGAAGGTGGAGCCGCGCCAGGTGGTCGGCGCGCTGGCCAACGAGGGCGGGCTGCGGCGCTCGGACTTCGGCAAGATCCAGGTGCGGCCGGACCACACGCTGGTCGAGCTGCCGGCGGATCTCCCCCCGGCCACGTGGAAGGCGTTGAGCCGCACCAGGATCAGCGGCCGGCTCATCGACCTGCGGCGCGAGGGCTGATCCCGGGGTCCTAGCCGACCGGCATCGCGGACAGCGCGAACCCGCACGCGGCGAAGGACGCGGCTGCCAGCGAGACCCACAGCACCTGGCGGACGCGGGCGACGGGCCGCGTCGCCGGCGTCGGCGGGGTCCGGGGGACGTGGAGGACGGGGACGAGCGGCCGCGGCGGGCTGGTGTCGATCATGGGACGAGCCTGGCCGGGTGCCGCGCTCGCCGGGATCGGGGAGCACCCCCTGCCCACCCTGAGCGACCCCTGACCCGCCGTGCGCCCGGTGCCGGGTGCGGCGGCACACTGTGCCCGTGACCAGCGCGCGCACCGTCCTGTACCGCGGCGGCAGCATCTACTCGCCGGCCGACCCGTTCGCGACCGCGATGGTGGTCAACGGAGGGGTCGTCGGCTGGCTCGGGTCCGAGGAGGCGGCGGGCGCCCAGATCGCGGGCGTCGACGAGGTGGTCGACCTCGGCGGCGCCCTGGTGACGCCCGCCTTCGTCGACGGGCACGTGCACGTCACCGACACCGGGATCGCGCTGACGGGCGTGAACCTCGCCGGCGTCCGGAGCCTGTCGGAGGCGCTGGCGCTGGTCGAGACGGCCAGCCGGGCCTCGCGCGGGCGTCCGGTGCTCGGGCACGGCTGGGACGAGACCGCCTGGCCCGAGGGGCGTCCGCCCACCCGCGCCGAGCTCGACCGCGCCTCGCACGGCGGCGTGGTCTACCTGTCCCGCGTCGACGTGCACTCCGCCGTGGTCTCCAGCGCGCTGGCCGCCTCGCTCCGGCTGGCCGACCACGACGGCTGGGACGACTCCGGCCGGGTCGAGCGCGAGGCCCACGCCCGGGTGCGCGACGCCACCCGGGGCGACCTCGAGCCGTCGGTGCGCGAGGCGTACCAGGAGGCGGCGCTGCGGCGGTTCGCGTCCCAGGGCGTGCTGACCGTGCACGAGATGAGCGCCCCGCACATCGCGCCGCGCAGTGACCTCGCCGGGCTGGTGGCGCTGGCCTCCCGGCCCGACCTGCCGGACGTCGTGGCCTACCGCGGCGAGCGCGCGCACGACGCCGACGAGGCGTCCCGGCTGGTGGCCGAGCTGGCCGCGCTCGGCGTCCAGGTGCGCGGCCTGGCCGGCGACCTCAACATCGACGGCTCGATTGGGTCGCGCACGGCCGCCTTCCGCGAGCCGTACGCCGACGTCGCCCTCGGGGAGTCCGGCGGCGGGCACGACTACTGCGGGCACCTGTTCCTGCGGCCCGAGGACGTGGCGCAGCACCTCGTCGCCTGCACCCTGGCCGGTGTGCAGGGCGGCTTCCACGTCATCGGCGACGCCGGCGTCGCGGCCGCCTGCGACGGGCTCCGGCTGGCCGCTGGCGAGGTCGGCGTCGCTGCGCTGCGCCGGGCCCGGCACCGGCTCGAGCACGTCGAGGGCTCGGACGCCTCGACCGCCGCGGTGCTGGCCGACCTCGCGGTCTCGGCGAGCATGCAGCCGGCGTTCGACGCGCTGTGGGGCGGGGACGAGGCGCTGTACGCCCAGCGGCTCGGCGCCGAGCGCGGCCCGACCCTGAACCCGATCGGCTCGATGGCGGCGGCCGGCGTGGTGCTGGCCTTCGGGTCGGACTCGCCGGTCACCGAGGTCGACCCGTGGGCCGGCGTGCGGGCGGCGGTGTTCCACCAGGTGCCCGAGCAGCGGATCAGCGCCCGGGCGGCGTTCGCGGCGCACACCCGCGGCGGCCACCGCGCCGCCCTGCGCGACGACGCCGGCGTGCTGGTGCCGGGAGCCGAGGCGACGTTCGCCGTGTGGGAGCCGACCGAGCTCGTTGTCCAGGCCCCCGACGCCCGGATCTCCGCCTGGAGCACCGACGAGCGCTCCGGCACCCCCGGCCTGCCCGACCTCACCCCCGGCACACCGCTGCCGCGGTGCCGCACCGCCGTCCTGCGCGGCGAGGTCGTGCACGCGTCCTGACCCCCGCTGGTGTCAGACCTCGACGGCCGCCGGCCGGACGAGCGTCTGACAGCTGCCTCGGGTCCGGCAGTTGTCAGACCTTGCACGCCCCGCAGGACGACGAGCGTCTGACAACTGGCGCTACTCGGTCGGGGACTGGTGGTCGTTGTAGCGGCCGGCGGGCTCCTGGCCGCTCAGGGCGGCGATGCGCTCCATCACCAGGTCGGTGAGGGCGCGCCGCTTCTGGCCGGCGCTGGCCAGGTGGGCGACGGCCTCGACCGGCACCGGCTCGCCGAACTCGACCCGGATCCGGTGCGGGTGCACGAGCTTGGAGTCGATCGGCTGGGCGCGGTCGGTGCCGTGCACGGCGACCGGGACGATGGGCGCGCCGGTCTGCAGCGCCAGCCACGCGACCCCGGTGCGGCCGCGGTAGAGCCGTCCGTCGCGCGACCGCGTGCCCTCGGGGTAGATGCCGAACGCCTCGCCGCGGTCGAGCACGTCCTTGGCCAGCTGCAGCGCGGCCTGGGCGTCGGCGTGCGAGCCGCGGGGGACGGGGACGGCCCCGGTCGCGGTGAAGACCATCCGGTTCCAGGCGCCGCGCACGCCCGTCCCGGTGAAGTAGTCGCTCTTGGCCAGGAACCGCACCCGCCGCGGCACCGCGACCGGGATGACCATGCTGTCCAGGAAGGACAGGTGGTTGCTCGCCACCAGCACCGGCCCCTCGCGCGGGACGTTCTCGACACCGCGCACCGACATGCGGCACCACAGCTTCAGCGCCACCAGGGTGAGGAGCCGCAGGGCCTTGTAGGTCACGGTCGCACGCTACCGCCGCGAGCCGGAGCACCTGCCAGACGCACGCAGAGCGGACACCGGCCGAGCGTCTGGCACCCGCCACCAGCCGACGTGCGACGGGACGTCTTCCGTCATCATCGGAGATCCACCGGAGATCCTCCGCCCGCTGGTAGCCTCAGCCGCATGTCCTCGCTCCACCCGGCTCCGCCGCGCCCGCGTGCCCGCACCGCCGCGCGCCAGGGCGTCATCGAGCTCGACCCCGCCACCGTGCGCGCCGCCCGCCGGCTGGCGAAGAAGGCCGCGCAGCCGGTGGTGAGGCTGGCGCGCACCCACACCACCGTCTCGGTCGAGCGCGCGACGCTGCGGATGGCCGGCCTCGCGGGCGCCGACGCCGAGCGGGTGCCGTGGGTGAACCACCTCGTCGACACCGTGCGCGCCCAGGTGGGGCTCGAGCACGGCATCGCGCTGCCCGTCTGGGACGCCCTGGCCCGTGGCGAGGCGCCGGACCTGCTCACCCTGGCGCAGAAGGCGTCCAGCGGCGCCGTCGACCTGCGCCTGCCCACCGGCCGCGACGCGACCCGCGCGGGCAGGGCGGCGCGCACCGCCGTGGCCGGCGGCATCCGGCGGATCGACCGGTCCCGCGCGGCCCGCGACCGGCTGGTCAGGAAGCACGGCGACCCCGCCCAGCGGCCGTGGATCTACCTCATCGTGGCCACCGGCGACATCTACGAGGACATCCCGCAGGCGCAGGCGGCCGCGCGCGAGGGCGCCGACGTCATCGCCGTCATCCGGTCCACCGGGCAGAGCCTGCTCGACTACGTCCCCGAGGGCGCCACCCGCGAGGGCTACGCCGGCACCTACGCCACCCAGGAGAACTTCCGGCTGATGCGGGCCGCGCTCGACGACGTCAGCGCCGAGGTCGGCCGGTACGTGCGGCTCACCAACTACGCGTCCGGGCTGTGCATGCCGGAGATCGCGACACTCGCCGGGCTCGAGCGGCTCGACATGATGCTCAACGACTCGATGTACGGGATCCTCTTCCGCGACATCAACCCGGTCCGCACCTTCGTCGACCAGCGGTTCTCGCGGCAGGTGCACGCGCGCGCCGGGATCATCATCAACACCGGCGAGGACAACTACCTCACCACCGCGGACGCCGTCGAGGCGGCGCACACGGTGACGGTGAGCCAGCTGCTCAACGAGGCGTTCGCGCACGAGGCGGGCCTGGAGGACTGGCAGCTCGGCCTCGGCCACGCCTTCGAGATCAACCCCGACCTGCCGGACTCGTTCCGCACCGAGCTCGCCCACGCCCTGCTGGCGCGCCAGCTGTTCCCGGACGCCCCGCTGAAGTGGATGCCGCCGACCAAGCACATGACCGGGGACGTCTTCCGCGGCTACCTGCTCGACGGCTTCTTCAACCTCGTCGGCGCGATGACGGGCCAGGGGATCCTGCTGGTCGGGATGATGACCGAGGCGGTCGTCACGCCGTGGATCAGCGACCGCGACCTGGCGCTGCAGAACGTCCGCTACGTGCTCGGGGCGGCCGGCGGGCTGGTGGAGGACTTCCACCCGCCGCGCGACGGCTACATCCAGACCCGGGCGCGCCAGGTGCTCGGCGAGGCGGTCGACCTGCTCGAGCGCATCGTCGACGACGGCGGGAAGGCGCCGCTGCTGACCGCGATCGCCGACGGCACGTTCGGGCTGATGAAGCGCCCGGCCACGGCCGGCAAGGGCCTGGACGGCGTGGTGCAGCGGGCGGACGGGTACCTCAACCCGGCCGTCGACCTGCTGGAGGAGGGGGCGACCCGGTGACCGAGCCAGTGAGCACCGACGCGACGGCGGCCCCCGCCACGGACGCGACCGGGGAGAGGACCGTGGTGCGCCCGTACGGCGACACCACCGGCGACGGCATGGTGCAGGTGTCCTTCACCCTGCCCGTGCCGCACGACAAGCGGGCCGAGGGCGCCGCCGCCCAGCTCGCCGCGAAGATGGGCATCGAGCCGGCCCTGGTCGTCCACGCCAAGCCCGTCGGCCCGGACTTCACCTTCTTCGTCGTCTACGGGCCGGTCCGTCACCTGGTCGACCTGTCGGCGGTGCAGGTGGTCGAGCGCGAGTACCCGCTGCTGACCGCCAAGGAGGTCAACCTGGCGATCAAGAAGCGGCTGCGGCGCAAGCTCGTCGTCGTCGGCGCGTGCATCGGCACCGACGCCCACACCGTCGGCATCGACGCGATCCTCAACATCAAAGGGTTCGCCGGCGAGAAGGGCCTGGAGTACTACCGCGAGCTCACCGTGGTGAACCTCGGCGCCCAGGTGCTGGTGCCCGAGCTGGTCGAGAAGGCCCGCGCGGCCAAGGCCGACGCCGTGCTGGTCTCCCAGGTGGTCACCCAGCGCGACGCCCACCTGCACAACACCCGCGAGATGTCCGCGGCCTTCCGCGAGGCCTACGAGGAGGGCACCGCGCCGCTGCTGGTCGTGGGCGGCCCGCGCTTCGACGAGGGCGGCGCGGCCTCGCTCGGCGTCGACCGGGTCTTCGGCAAGGGCACCACGCCCGGCGAGGTGGCGTCCTACCTCGTGCACGCCCTGCTGCCCCAGGACCCCGCCGCGGGTGCCGCCACCGGGAGGAAGAGCGCATGACCCAGGACGCCACGCCGGACGCCACCACCCGGCCCGCGGACGCCCCCGCCGACCCGCGGGTGGGACTCACCGTCACCCACCGTCGGTACGTGCCGTACAGCCACGCCCACTACGCCGGCGACCTGGTCGACGGCGCCTACAGCCTGGCCTGCTTCGGCGACGTCGCTACCGAGGTCTGCATCCGCACCGACGGCGACGAGGGCCTGTTCGCCGGCTACGCCGACGTCCGGTTCCTGGCCCCGGTGCGGGCCGGCGACGTCCTGGAGGTGCAGGCCACGGTCGTGCGCGTCGGCACCCGCAGCCGCACCCTCGACCTGGTCGCCCGGGTGGTCTGCCGGGGCACCCCCGACCGGGGTGCGTCGGCCGCCGAGGTGCTCGCCGAGCCGCTGGTCGTGACGACCGCGACGGGCACCGTCGTCGTCCCCGGCAGCTGAACAACCTCTGAACCATTCCCGTTGTGGCGCAACGGATCGAACACGCCGCACGACACGCCGGGGAGTCGTCCGGCCGGACGATTCCTCGGTTCCCGGCGCACGCCGCTGACCTGCGCCGATGCGGTGAAACCGCAGGTCAGCGGCGGGTTGACACCGACCTCCGCGGGGCCGGTAGGTTCGGCACCCGGTCGTCACCACGCGACGTCCGACCATCGGGTCCCGGCACCACCGCAGACCACCTCGGCACGGCCACGCCGAGCGGGGTCCGCGGGTTCGGGCACCAGGCGCAAGGCCGCCCGCGAGGGCGCCGGGGGAGCCACGGTCGGGCCCGCGCGCTCTATAGACAACGTGCCGTCGCCGCGGATCCACCGCGGAGCGGTTCGGCCCGAAGGGCGCGCGGGCCGACCGGTCCCCGTCCCGCCTGCGCCGCCACCCGGCCACCACCCTCCCGGGACGCCCGTGCACGGCGGATACTGTCGTACGGTGCCGTCCCTGCCCCCGCGCAGCGCGCTCGTCGTGCCCGCGGCCGTCGTCGGCGGCGTCCTCGCGTACTCCGCGTTCCCGTCCCTGTCGTGGTGGTGGGCCGCCCCCGTCGCCGTCGCCCTGCTGCAGGCCGCCGTCCGCGACGCCCGGCCGCGCGCCGCGCTCGGCCTCGGGCTGCTGTTCGGGCTCGCCTTCCTGCTCCCGCTGCTGCGCTGGACCAGCCTGCAGGTCGGCCCGCTGCCCTGGCTCGCCCTGGTCGTGGCCGAGTCGCTGTTCCTGGCCCTGCTCGGGCTGCTGCTGTCGTGGACCGGCCGCCTGCCCCGTCCCGCGCTCCGGGTGCTCGCCGGCGCCGGGGCGCTGGTCGCCACCGAGGCGCTGCAGGCCCGGCTGCCCTTCGGCGGCTTCGGCTGGAGCCGGCTGGCCTTCACCCAGACCGAGGCGCCCACGCTCGGCCTGGCCGCGGTGGGCGGGGCGCCGCTGGTCTCGTTCGCCGTCGCGGTCGCCGGCCTGGCCCTGGTCGAGCTGGTCCTGGCCACCGTCCGGCGTCGCGCGGTGCCGGCCGTGCTGGCCGGGGCGGCCGCCGCCGCGGCGCTGGTCGTCGGCACGGTGGTGCCGACCCCGACCGCCGCCGAGGCCGGCGAGCTGGCCGTGGCCGGGGTGCAGGGCGACGTCCCGCAGCTCGGCATGGAGTTCAACGCCGAGCGCCGGGCGGTGCTCGACAACCACGCGCGCGGCACCCGGTCGCTGGCCGAGGCGGTCGAGGACGGGTCGGCCGAGCAGCCCGACCTCGTGGTGTGGCCGGAGAACGCCAGCGACATCGACCCGTTCCGCAACGACGACGCCCGGCAGGTCATCGACGGCGCGGTCGAGGCGGTCGACGCGCCGACCCTGGTCGGCACCCTGGTGCGGGGCGAGGACGGCCGCACCCGCAACACCAGCCTGCTCTGGCTGCCCGGCGAGGGCCCTGTCGCGGAGTACGTGAAGCGGCAGCCGGTGCCGTTCGCCGAGTACGTCCCGTACCGCGACTTCTTCCGCCGCATCACCCCGCTGGTCGACCAGGCGGGGAACTTCGCCCCGGGCGACGAGGTGGGCCTGCTCGACGTCGAGGTCGACGGGCGCGACGAGCCCGTCCGGGTCGGCGACCTGATCTGCTTCGAGGTCGTCGACGACGACCTGGTGCGCGAGGTGCTCGACGGCGGCGCGCAGCTGCTCGTGGTGCAGACCAACAACGCGACCTTCGGCCTGTCCGACGAGAGCGTGCAGCAGCTGGCCATGACCCGGCTGCGGGCGGTGGAGACCGGCCGCGCCGTGGTGCACGTGTCGACCGTCGGCGTGAGCGCGATGGTGGCCCCGGACGGAACCCTGCTCGAGCGCTCCACGTTGTCCAGCGCAGCGGTGCTGCACGCCAGGCTGCCGCTGCGCACCACGCCCACCCTGGCCGACCGGCTCGGCGCCGGACCGGAGACGGTGCTCGCCGTGGGTGGCATCCTGGGTGCCCTCGTCGGCGCCAGGGGGCGCCGGCGCGACGGGGGAGCGGCACCGGCCGCACGAGCCGACACGACGTCGGAGGACGAGGAGTCGCCGTGAGGGTCCTGGTGGTCACCCCGACGTACCAGGAGCGCGACTCGCTCCCGGTGACGCTGGCGCGGCTGCGGGCGGCGGTTCCGCACGCCGACGTGCTCGTCGTCGACGACAACAGCCCGGACGGCACCGGCGAGGTGGCCGACCGGCTGGCGGCCGACGACCCGGCCGTGCGGGTGCTGCACCGCCCGGGCAAGGACGGCCTCGGCACCGCCTACCGGGCCGGCTTCGCCTGGGGCCTGGCGCAGGGCTACGACGTGCTCGTCGAGATGGACGCCGACGGCTCGCACCAGCCGCACCAGCTGCCGCTGCTGCTCGACCGGCTGGGAGCGGCGGACCGGCCCGACCTGGTGATCGGGTCGCGCTGGGTGCCGGGCGGCTCGGTGCGGAACTGGCCGCTGCGGCGGCAGGCGCTCAGCCGCGGCGCCAACCTCTACGCCCGGATCGCGCTCGGGCTGGGCGTGCAGGACGCGACCGCCGGTTTCCGCGCCTACCGCCGCGAGGTGCTGGAGAAGCTCGAGCTGGCCGAGGTCACCTCGCAGGGCTACTGCTTCCAGGTCGACCTGACCCTGCGCGCGGTCACCACCGGGTTCTCCGTCGCCGAGGTCCCCATCGAGTTCGTCGAGCGCGAGCAGGGCGTCAGCAAGATGAGCGGGGCGATCGTCCGGGAGGCGCTGGTGCAGATCGTGGTCTGGGGCGTCCGACGGCGGGCCGACCAGGCCCGCGCCGGCCTGGCGCGCCGGCGCGAGGGCCGGTGGCACCGGTGAGCGCGACCGCCCACCGCCGGCGATGGCCGCGCTGGCTGCTGGCGGCGCTGCTGGTGCTGCCCGTCCTGGAGATCGTCGTGCTCGTGCTCGTCGCCGACCGGATCGGCGTGCTGCCGACGATGCTCGTGCTGCTGGTGGGCGCCGTCGTCGGCGCCCTGCTGCTCGTGCGCGAGGTGCCGCGCAGCTGGCGCGGCCTGCGCGAGGCGCTCGGGTTCGGCGGGCCCGTGGTGGTCGACGGCTCGAGGGTCGTGCCCTCCCGCAGGCGTCCGGCCGGCGCGCCCGCGGTGGGCCGCCAGCTCGTCGACGGCAGCCTCGTGCTGGTCGGGGCGGTGCTCATCGTCGTGCCCGGGCTGCTCACCGACCTGGCGGGGATCGCCTGCCTGCTGCCGCTCACCCGCGCGCTGCCGCGGCGGCTGCTCATGGACCTGGTGGAACGCCGCGCGGCCCGGTTCACCGCCTCGGTCACGAACGTGACCCGGGAGGGGCCGGGGACGCCGCGGGTGCTGCGCGGCCAGGTCGTCGACCCGCCGGCCTCCGACCGGACCCGCAAGCAGCCCTGACCCCCCTGCCGCACCCCTGCTCGCAGTAGCGCAGGGAGCAGGCCCTCGCGGCGCGGCAGCGGGCACGCGAACGGCCCCCGGGCGGGAGAACAGGGGGAGTTCCCGCCCGGGGGCCGGTGCGGACGCGTGTCGGCACGCCCGGTCGTGGTGCCACCGCGGCCCGTCACGGGCCGCCGGGCGGCGATGTCAGGCCATGTCAGGCGCTGCGCTGGTGGCGGCGACCGCTGCGGAGCAGGGCCAGCCGCTCGGCCAGCAACTCCTCGAGCTCGGCCTCGGTGCGGCGCTCCATCAGCATGTCCCAGTGGGTGCGCGCCGGCTTGACCGGACCGGCGTCGGGCCGGTCGGCGTCACGCAGCAGCGCCTCGAGACCGCAACGGCACTCCCACAGCGCGGGGACGTCGGCCTCCGCGGAGAAGGGCAGCGTGGTCACGTGCCCGGACGGGCAGACGTACTCGGCGACCTGGCGCGGCGCCGCCGCCACACCGATCTCGGACTCGAGGCTCGACGACCCCAGCCCACTGCCTCTCAGGCTCCGCTCGGCCATGGTTCCGTCCCTCCTGGCGACCCCGTGTGTCTGTCGGTGGGCGTCGGGCCCACACCAGGGAGAACGCCCGGTCAGGGGGCACTGTTCCGGTGGTCCGCGTGAAGGTGCTGTGAAGGGCCGTGGGCTATCACACAGCCCGGTGGTGCATCCGTCAGACCACCTTCGGCGGAATGTTCCCGGCGTCCACGATCCCCTGCTTGACGTCCACGCGCGACAGGAGCAGGCCGCCGACGACGAAGAACACCATCAGGGAGATGATCGCCGGCCGGTAGGAGTCGGTGAGCTGGTAGACCAGCCCGAACAGCACCGCGCCGAACCAGCTCGTCCCGCGCTCGGCCGCCTGGTAGAGGCTGAAGTACTCCGCCTCCCGCCCGACGGGCACGAGCTGGCTGTACAGCGAGCGCGACAGCGCCTGGGTGCCGCCCATCACCAGGCCGATCAGCACGGCCAGGCCGAGGAAGAGCAGGAACTGCCCGGCCGGCATGACGAAGCCGATCACCACGACCAGCAGCCACAGCGCGATGCCGACCAGGACGCAGCGCTTGGCGCCGTACCGCACCGCGGCCCGCCCGAACAGCAGCGCGCCGAACACCGCGACCAGCTGCACCAGCAGGATCACCTGGATCAGCTGGGCCTGCTCGAAGCCGAGCTCCTCCGAGCCGTACAGGCTGGAGCTGTTGATCACGGTCTGGATGCCGTCGTTGAAGACCAGGTAGGCGAGCAGGAACATCCACGTGTTCCGGTACCCGCGCAGGTCGCGCAGGGTCGCCGCGAGCTGGGCGAACGAGCCCCTGACGGCCTCCATCGCGCTCTCGTCGCGCTGGGGGACGCCGTCGACCTCGACCACGTCGATCGGCGGACGGTTGCGCAGCCCGATCACCGGGACGAGCGTGAACAGGCCCCACCACAGGCCCGCGGTGAACAGGCTCAGCCGCACCGCCTCGCCCTCGGTGAGGCCGAGGGCCTCGTGCCCCTGGACGACGGCGAGGTTCACCGCGAGGAGGAGGAACCCGCCGAGGTAGCCCAGCGCCCACCCGCGGCTGGAGGTGCGGTCGCGCTCGTCCGGTGTGGCGACCTGGCACAGCAGCGCGTCGTAGACGACCAGGGAGCAGACCAGGTTGATGTTGGCCACGACCAGCAGCAGGACGCCGAGCTGCCAGTTCCCGCCGGAGACCAGGCCGAGGCAGGCCGCGGCGGCCGCGCCGACCCAGGCGAAGCCGGCGAGCATCTGCTTCTTCCGCGACGACCTGTCGGCGATCGCGCCGACCACGGGCAGCAGCAGCGCCGCGAGGATCGTCGAGAACGCGACGGTGTACGCGACCAGCGACCCCGGCGCGACCGGCACGCCGAGGACGGACAGGTCGGCGCGGCAGACCTCGCCGGCGGCCAGGTCGGGGCACGCGTCGGCGCGGGCGACGGCGGTGAGGTACGGCCCGATCAGCACCGTGCTCGTCGTCGTGACGTACGCCGAGTTGGCCCAGTCGTAGAAGTACCAGGCCCGGCGCTGGCGGCGGCGGGAGGCGGGGTCGGCCACGACACCCTCCGGGACGGGGGCGGGCAGCGTGCCCGGCTCAGGCGTCATGGGCCGATGATGGTGCCTGGGTGGCCCGTTCGCGCAGGACCTCGACGGCCGTGTCGGTGCGGTCGGTGATGAGGGCGTCGACGCCGAGGTCGAGCAGGCGGCGCATGTCGTCGGCCTCGTCGACGGTCCAGACGTGCACCTGGACCCCGGCCGCGTGCGCTGCCCGGACGAACCGCGCGTCGACCACCCGGGTGCGGCCGAGCCGCTCGGGCACCTGCAGGCAGACCGCGTCGCGGGCGAGGCGGCGCAGGTCCGCGACCCGGTGCGGGCCGCGGGTGGCCGCCCAGAAGGCGGCGACGCCGCGCCTGCCGGGGGAGGACACCACCCCCGGCGGCAGCCGGCGCAGCACCGCGCGCCGGCGGGTGTCGGAGAACGAGGCGACGCAGACCCGGTCCCACGCCCGGGTGCGGTTCACCACGTCGACGAGCGGGCCGACCGCGGCCGCGGACTTGACGTCGACGTTCACCCGGACGGCGGGCCAGGCGCCCAGCACGTCCTCGAGCAGCGGGACCGGCTCGACCCCGCCGATCCGCGCCTGCCGCACGGTCTCCCAGGTGAGCCCGGCGACCGGGCCGGAGCCGTCGGTCACCCGGTCGAGCACGCGGTCGTGGAAGGCGACCAGGCGGCCGTCCGCCGTGGCGTGGACGTCGGTCTCGAGGTGGGTGACGCCGAGGTCGACCGCGGCGGCGAACGCCGCCATCGAGTTCTCCAGCCCGTCGCGGCTGAAGCCGCGGTGCGCCATCGCGAACGGCGTCGGGACGTCGAGGTAGCCGGGGAGGGCGCGGGTCACGGCGCCATCCTCACCCACCGGCGGGGCGCCGGGATGGGCCCGGGTGCTCATCCGCGCCGGCCCGCGCACCCCGGTCGCGGCGGCGCCGGTCGACCCGCGACACCTGGTGGCCCACCCACCAGGTGGCGAGGAGCCCGAGCCCGCCGGTGACCAGGCACGCGACGGCCAACGGCGCCAGCGCCGCCACGACGGAGACCAGCAGCGGCCCACCGGTGCTGCCGATGTCCCCGGCCAGCCGCCACCCGCCGAGGAACTGCGAGCGCCCCTCCTGCGGCGCCGCGTCGGCGCCGAGCGTCATGACGATGCCGGCACCGAGCCCGTTCCCGACCCCCATCAGGACGGCGGCGCCGAGGACGGTGCCGAAGGTGGTCGCGAGCGGCAGCAGCAGGACGCCGACGGAGATCAGGGCGACGACCGGGACGGCGACCCAGGTGCGGCCGTACCGGTCCATCACCACGCCGGCGGGGTAGAACAGCAGCACGTCGGCCAGCCCGGCGGCGCCGAACACCAGCGAGGTCTCCGAGGCGTCGAGACCGACCTGCTCGGCCCACAGCGGCAACAGGCCGGTGCGCAGGGCGCGGGTGGCCCCGATCGCCACCACGGCGCTGCCGAGCGTCGCGAGCACGTGCCGGTGCTCGCGCAGGACGTCGACCACCCGCAGCGGCTGGCGGACCACGGTGCCGCGGCCGGCGGGGGAGGGCACCGCGAACGCCAGGAGGCCGGCCGTCGCCGACGTCGCGGCCGCGAGCCAGAACACGGCGGGCAGACCGGCCACGGCGATGAGGGCCGACCCGACCAGCGGGCCGACGAACAGGCCCACCCGGTGGCTGCCGCCCAGGGCCGACAGCGCCCGGGCCCGGTCGTGCACCGGCACCACGTCCATCATGAAGCCCTGCCGGGCCAGCAGGAACACCGTCCAGGTGGCGCCGCTGGCGAGGACGGCGAGGCCGAGCGCGACGACCGACCCGGCCACCGACGCGGCGAGCATCGCGGCGGCGTCCAGCGCCCCCGCGGCGAGCAGGGCGCGCCGCTCGCCGATCCGGGCGACCAGCGCGCCGGCCGGCAGCGAGGTGACCAGCTGCCCGACCCCGAGCAGCGCGACGACCAGCGCGGCGGTGCCGACGTCGGCCCCGAGCTCGCGGGCCCGCAGGGCCAGCACGGGAAGGACCGCGCCGTGCCCGAGGGCCGCGACGACGGTCGGGCCGTAGGCGCTGACCGCCACCGAGCGCAGCCGGAAGCGCGGCGGCGCGGAGGTGGGGGTCACCCGGACATCCTCGCGGAGGCGCGCAGGGGCCGCCGGTCAGCGGGAGGTGGTGACGGGAGGTGGTGAGGGGGAGGGGCGACGGCGGCGGTCAGCCGCCGTACTCCCAGTGCCACGCCTCGGGCTTGCTGCCGCCCTGGTGCGCCCAGGCCGGGTGGAACCAGCCGAACAGCGGGGCGTTCTGGCGCATCCACACGTGCTGCGGCGAGCCGAAGGTCTGGATGCCCCCGCACAGGTCGGTGGCGGTGCCCCAGCCGTGGTTGCTCGTGCCGGGGACGGCGGCCAGGGTCGGCTTGGCGGCCCGCACCGCGACCTGCTCCTCCAGCGTCCGGTAGGAGTCGGTGATGCAGATCGGGGTGCCGAACTCGGCGGCGTAGGCCTGGCTCAGCGAGCTGAACGCGAAGGCGGCGTCGGGACGCAGCCGGTGGCCAGGCGCGGCCCAGACCGGGCACAGGGCCGCGGCCGGGATCTGGCCGTTGCCGTAGCCCTCGGTCGGCAGGCCGGTGCAGTCGCCGAGCACGCCGGTGATCCGGTTGTCCTTCCACGCCCCCGCCTGGGCCGCGAGCCGCAGCTGCTCGGCCTCGGCCCGGGCGCGGGCCATCTCCTCGGTCTTCTCGCCGGCCTCCTCGGCGTCGTCGCGCACCTTGCGCAGCAGGGCGCCGTAGAGCGCGACCTGCGACTGCTGGGCGGCGAGCGCGGCGTCGGCCTCGGTGCGGGCCTGCACGGCCTGGGCGGCGGCGACCTCGGCGGCCTCGGCGGCGGCCGCGGCCTTGGTGGTGGCGTCGGCCTGGACGGCCTCGGCCTCCTCGACGGTGTCGACGACCGAGCCGCGCCAGCGCCCGACCAGGTCGAGCATCTGCACCCGCTGGCCGAGGTCGTCGGTGCTCTCGCTCTCCATCAGGGTCATGAAGCCCTGGATGTCGCCCATCGGGCCGCCGTGGCGGTAGGTCTGCGAGGCCCAGCGGCCGAGCTCGCCCTTGCGGGACTCGACCAGGGCGGTGGCGGCGTCCAGCCGGACGACCTGCTGCACGCGCTCGCTCTCGGCAGTCGCCTGGGCGCGCTGGGCCGCGCGCTCGGACTCCAGCGCGGCCTCGGCCTGCGCGGTGAGGTCCTCGACGGTCGTGCGCGCCTGCACCAGGGCCTCGGCGGTGTTCTCGACCTCGCCGGCCAGGCGCTCGGCCTCGGCCTTCTGCGCGGCGAGCTCCTCGGCGGTGGGCACGGCCGCACCGGTCGGGTCGGTCGGGGCGGTCTCGCCGCCCTCGGGGACGGCCGCGGCCGGGGCGGCGGCGCCGCCCTCCGGGGCCGCCAGGGCCGGGGCGGCCAGCAGCAGGGTGACGGCGACGAGCGGCACCGCCGCCAGCGCGGTCAGCGCGTGGCGTGCTCGTCCGGTGGTCGGGTGGGTCAACGTCTCGGCCTTCGTCGTCTCGGTGCGCACGCGTCGTCGTGCATCGGTCTCGTCCCTCGGCGTCCGCGTCCAGTCTGCGCCCGCCGGCCGCCTGGTTCCCTCGGCCGGACGGGGGACCCCCCTCGCACGAAGGGCCCGTCCCTGCATGACCGACGCGCGAACGTCGTCACGGGTTCCATCGGCCGCGAGGCGCCCGGACCTGAGGTCGTAGGTTGTGCGGGTGACGCAGACCACCCCAGATGATGCCCTCGCACCAGCCCCCCGCTTCGCCGACCCCGGCCACCGCCAGCTCGGCGCGAGCGGCCTGACCGTCTCGGTCGTGGGTCTCGGGTGCAACAACTTCGGCGGCCGGATCGACGCCGACGCGACCGACGCCGTCGTCGGCACGGCGATCGAGGAGGGCATCACCCTGTTCGACACCGCCGACATCTACGGCGGCACCCCCGGCCAGAGCGAGGAGCTGCTCGGCCGGGCGCTCGGCTCCCGGCGCGGCGAGGTGCTCGTGGCCACCAAGTTCGGCCTCGACATGAATGGGGCCAACGGGCCGGACTGGGGCGTGCGGGGCTCGCGGCGCTACATCCGCACCGCCGTGGAGGCGAGCCTGCGCCGGCTCGGCACCGACTGGATCGACCTGTACCAGATGCACACCCCCGACCCCCGGACGCCGGTCGAGGAGACGCTGACCGCGCTGCACGAGCTCGTGCTGGAGGGCAAGATCCGGTACCTGGGCAGCTCCAACTTCACCGGCTGGCAGGTCGTCGACGCCGACTGGACGGCGCGCACGTCCGGGCTCACCCCGTTCGTGTCGGCCCAGAACGAGTACTCGCTGCTCAAGCGCGAGGTCGAGCAGGACCTGGTGCCGGCGTGCGAGCACGTCGGCGTCGGGCTGCTGCCGTTCTTCCCGCTGGCCTCCGGCCTGCTGACCGGCAAGTACCGCCGCGGTGCCGGCGCACCCGAGGGCACCCGCCTCGCCTCGCGCCCCGAGCGCCTGGCCGCTGCCGACTTCGACCGGATCGAGGCCGTCGGCCGGTTCGCGGACGAGCGCGGCGTGAGCATGCTCGACGTCGCGATCGGCGCGCTGGCGGCGCAGCCGGCCGTCGGCTCGGTGATCGCCGGCGCCACCAGCCCCGAGCAGGTGCGCGCGAACGTCGCCGCCGGCCGCTGGCAGCCCACCGCCGACGACCTCGCGGCCCTGGACGACGTCCTCGACGGAGGGCCCGACCGGTCGTGACGGCGGGCGCAGGCCGCCCCGCGCCGTTCGACCTCGACCTGCTGCGGGCCGAGCCCGGGCTCGCGGCGTGGCTGCACGTGCTCGAGCAGGTGCCGGAGGCCGACGACCTCGACCTACCCGCCGGGCCGGACCTGGTGGACGCCCTGCTCGCCCTCGCCGTCCCGCACGAGGACGTCGCCGGGGCCCTGGCCGCCCGGCCACGCCCCGGGACCGACGCGGAGTGGCTCGTGCGCCGCACCGCCTCGGTGCTGCTCGCCGGCCTGGGGGACCTCGACACCCACCCGGTGCCGCCGGCGTACCCGCACCTGCACGACGACCTGCGCTGGCTGCCGCTGCTCGCCGTCGTGGCCGCGGCGCCGGCCACCCGCCGCTGGTGGGCCGGCCGCGGGGTGGGCGACGACGTCGTCCGGGCGACGCTTGCCGACGTCGGCCGGCACATGACGCACACCCGGCGCCGGCACGGGCACGGCGGGCTCTGCGTCAACACCGACTGGCTGGCGCTGCACGTGCGCGGGCGGATCGTCCAGCTCGGCCGGCTGCAGTGGGAGCGGTACCGGCTCGGCCGCACGAACTCAGCCGACATCGCGGGCGACGGGTTCCCGGTCGGGCCCGGCGACCTCGGCGTCGGGGTGCACGTCCCCGACTACTGCGGGCCGTTCACGCCGCAGGACTGCGACGCCTCGACCGCGCGGGCCGTGCGGTTCCACGCCGAGCACCTGCCGGGCGACGACCTGCGGGTCGCGACCTGCCACTCCTGGCTGCTCGACCCCGCGCTGGACGACCTGCTCGCCCCGACCTCGAACACCGCCGCCTTCCGGCGGCGCTTCCGGGTCGTGCCGCGCACCGTGACCGACGACCAGGCGGTGGTCGAGTTCGTGTTCGGGCGACGGCTGGACGACCCCGCCGACCTGGACGCCCTGCCGCGCCGCACCTCCCTCGAGCGCGCCGTCGGCGACCACCTGCGGGCCGGCCGGCACTGGCACGGCGGCCTCGGCTGGTTCGCGTGGCCGCCGACCTGAGCGCCGTCGAGCACCTCGCCGACCGGGTGGTGGCGCTGCACCCCGGCCGGCGCGTGCGGGTGGGCGTCGACGGCGTCGACGGAGCGGGCAAGACGACCCTGGCGGCCGCCCTGGCCGAGGCGGTGCGCGGACGCGGGCGGACTGCGGTGCACGTCAGCGAGGACGGGTTCCACCGCCCGGCGACCGGGCGCCACGCTCGCGGACGCGACGACCCCGAGGGCTTCTACCGCGACTCGTACGACGACGACGCCCTGCTCCGGGAGCTGCTGCGGCCGTTCGGCCCCGGCGGCGACGGCCGGTACGCGGACGCCGTGCACGACGTCGTCACCGACCGGCCGGTGCCACCGGTGCGGCGCACCGCCGCGCCCGACGAGGTGCTCGTCCTCGACGGGATCTTCCTGCAGCGCGCAGCCCTCGAGGGCTGCTTCGACCTCGTCGTGCTGCTCGACGTGCCGTGGGCCGAGACCTACCGCCGCATGGCCCTGCGCGACGGCTGCCCGCCCGACCCGGACCACCCGGCGAACCGGCGGTACCGGCAGGGCCAGCAGCTCTACCTGGACGAGCGCGACCCGGTGGCCGGCGCCGACGTGGTGCTCGCGCCCGGCGCCGACGGCGGCTGGCAGGTCGTCGGGGACGGGGCCGGATGAGCCTGGGCCGGGCGGCGCCTCAGCGCTGCGGGTAGAGCGCCTCCACGTCGGCGGCGAAGTCGCGCATGATCACCGCGCGCTTCATCTTCAAGCTCGGGGTGAGGTGGCCGCCCTGCTCGGTCCAGTCCACCGGCAGCACGCGGAACTTCTTGATCCCCTCGGCGGACGACACCGACCGGTTGGCCTCCTCGACCGACACCTTGATGGCGGCGAGCAGCTCGGGGTCCTCGGTCAGCTCGGCCACCGGCACCGACGGACGGCCCCGCTGCTCCAGCCAGGCGGCGACACCCTCCACGTCCAGGGTGACCAGCGCGGTGATCTGCGGGCGGTCGTCACCGAGCACCAGCGCCTGGCTCACCAGCGGGTTCGCGCGGACGACGTCCTCCAGCGGCGCGGGCGAGACGTTCTTGCCGCTGGAGGTCACGAGGATCTCCTTTCTTGCGGCCGGTGATCGTCAGGAAGCCGTCGGCGTCCAGCGCGCCGAGGTCGCCGGTGCGGAACCAGCCGTCCTGCACCGCCTCCGCGGTCGCGGCGTCGTCGCCCCGGTAGCGGCGGAACACGTGGCCGCCGCGGACGAGCACCTCGCCGTCCTCGGCCACGCGCACCTGGAACCGCGGCAGCGGCCGTCCGACCGAGCCGATGCGCTGGCCGGCGCGGGTGTTCACCGTGGCGGCGGCAGTCGTCTCGGTGAGCCCGTAGCCCTCGAGCACCGTGACGCCGATGCCGCGGAAGAAGTGCCCGAGCCGCTCGCCGAGGGCGGCGCCGCCGGAGACGGCCCAGCGCGCGCGGCCGCCGAGGGCGTCCAGGATCTTGCCGTAGACCAGCCGGGCGAACAGCGCGTGCTTGACCCGCAGGACGGGGCCGGGACGCCCGCGGTCCAGCGCCCGGCTCCACTCGATGGCGGTGGCGGCCGCGGCGTCGAAGAGCTTCTCCCTGCCCCCGGCCACGGCCTTGCGACGGGCGCTGTCGAAGACCCGCTCGAACACGCGGGGGACGGCGAGCACGAAGGTGGGGGAGAAGGTGGCGAGGTCTTTAGTGACGCGGGCGATGTCGCTGTGCCCGGTGTGCACGCCCATCTGCACGACCGCCACCTGGATCATCCGGCCGAACACGTGGGCCAGCGGGAGGAACAGCAGCGTGGACGCCTCGGGGTCCTCGAACAGCTCGGGCAGGAACTCGATCGCCGACGACACCTCCTCGAGGAAGTTGCCGTGGGTGAGCTCGACGCCCTTGGGCCGGCCGGTGGTGCCCGAGGTGTAGATCAGGGTGGCCAGGGTGTCGCCGGTCATCGCGTCCCGCCGCCGCTCGAGCTCGTCCGCGTCGACGTCGGCACCGCTGGCGCGCAGCGCCTCCAGCGACAGCTCGGGCGTGCGGGCGTCGATCACCCAGTGGTGGGTGGGGCCGGCCTCGAGCTGCGCGCGGGCCTCGGTCAGCAGCTTCTCGTGCCCGTGGTGCTCGACGACGACCGCGACGGCGCCCGAGTCCTCGAGGATCCAGCGCAGCTGCTCGGCCGAGGAGCTCTCGTACACCGGCACGCTGACCGCGCCCGCCGCCCAGACGGCCAGGTCGACGAGCGTCCACTCGTACCGGGTCTTCGACATCAGCGCGACGCGGTCGCCGGGCTGGACGCCGGCGGCGACCAGCCCGCGCGCGACCTCCTCGACCTGCACGCGCAGCTCGGCGGCCGTGACGGCCACCCAGGACGCGCCGTCGCGGCGCGACACCAGCCGCAGGTCGGGGTCGGTGGTGGCGTGGTGCGGCACCAGGTCGGCGAGGCTGCGCGGCGCCTGCGCCCCGCGCCACCAGGCGTCGGCTCCGGTGGGACGGGCGGACGCCGGCGAGGTCGCTGCGCTCATGCGCCCAACCCTAGGGCTGCGCCGCAGGGACGCCGCCCTCCGCGACCTGTCACCACCGCGACGACCGGTGGCCGGGTGCGGTGGTGACAGGTCGCGCGGAGCGGCGGGTGCGGGCGGCGGTCAGGTCGTGACGACGCGGTCTGGTCCGTGCTGGGGCGGGATCCGCCCGAGCCGGCCGGCCTGGAAGTCCTCGAACGCCTGGACCAGCTCGGCCCGGGTGTTCATCACGAACGGCCCGTACGCCGCGATCGGCTCGCGGATCGGCTTGCCGCCGAGGAAGAGCAGCTCGAGCTCGGGCTCGGGGCCGGACTGGGTGCGGTCGGCGGCGACGGTGATCGCCTCGCCGGGGCCGAGCACGACCAGCTGGCCCTTGCGCACCGGCCGGGCCTCGACGCCCACGGTGCCGCGTCCGGCCAGGACGTAGACCAGGGCGATGAAGTCGGCCCGCCACGGCAGCGACAGCTGCGCACCGGGGGAGACGGTCGCGTGGGCGACGGTGATCGGGGTCAGGGTGCTGCCGGGTCCCTGGTGGCCGTCGACGTCACCGGCGATGACGCGCACCAGGGTGCCGCCGTCGTCGCTGGTGAGCAGCGCCTGCTGCCTGGCCCGCAGGTCCTGGTAGCGCGGGACGTGCCACTTCTGCGCCTTGGGCAGGTTCACCCAGAGCTGCACGCCGTGGAACAGCCCGCCGCTCATCACCAGCGCCTCCGGCGGCTTCTCGATGTGCAGCAGGCCGGAGCCCGCGGTCATCCACTGGGTGTCGCCGTCGGTGATGACGCCGCCGCCGCCCTCGGAGTCGGAGTGCTCGAAGGTGCCGTCGATG